>LFCJ01000414.1_pt1 | contig 26206 bp, 30 predicted proteins | sample 643141 | NCBI WGS metagenome assembly LFCJ01 (sample SAMN03766243, study PRJNA286221) | soda lake metagenome | biome: soda lake; feature: Kulunda steppe; material: water; isolation source: sample B1-Br-g2 brine of Lake Bitter-1 | place: Russia: Kulunda steppe | collected 2010-07
AAATTATTGATTACTGAGGCGCGAAAGTCCTCTGGATAGTTAAAATCATCAGAGATGCTCACGAACGGTGGCAGCATCACTGTAAGTTGTGTCGTCTCATCCGAACAGCTAGCCGACGTCCCCGCGGTGTACGTCTGTTCGGTTTGGTCATTCGTGTAGTAAATATACATATCAGGTAACACGTTCACGACTTCGTTCTGCTCGTCGATACAGAATCCTTTCATGATCAATACGATATGGGGTTCGCCAGTGAACTCAACCGAACCCTCGGTAATCTCATACTCTTCTTTTGCCTTCTCAGAATTGATCAGTGCGTAATAATAGTCACGGAACGCATTACCAAACGCTTTGAGAGACATGTTTTCGAGCCCCTCAATACCGCGATGTAGTTGTCTTGGGTCCCAGTCAGGCAATAGAATATTGTATTCTGTGGTTATATGAGCCTCATATCTGGCCCGCGCCCGGACCTGGTACATAATCTGATTTTGTTCAGCAGTTCTTTCTGATGGGTCGTTAGGGTACGACTCCTGAGCGTGGAGGTCTTCGGTGTCCTCGTTTTTGACATCAATCTCAACGAGGTGGATATTTCCACGCGGATCGATGACTTGTACGCCGATAATGCCGTCTTCGGTGCCGATGATTTCTGCCTTCATGGACCTATTTTGCTTGATTATATAAAGAGACAATTCCAGAATAGTTGATTCGTAGCCTCTCAACTCGATTTAGTATTCGTCGCGATCGAAATTTCCTTTTGGCTTGCCGTATCCCCTGATGTCGTACTGTTTAGGCGGTGTTTCACCCATGTTCCGGTACACGTCTCTGATTTGGCAGATGAGGTTGTTGATGAGGAAGCCCCGGAAGTCCTCGGGGTAGAGGAAGTCCTCGGGCACTTCTACGAATGGAGGCACCATTGGGGTAATCTGTGTAGTGTCCTCCGAACAACTCGCTGGTGTTCCAGTCGTGTATGTCTCCTCGATATTCTCTTTTGAATAGTAGATGTACATGTCCGGGAGGATATCGACGACCTCGTTCTTGTCATTAATACAGAATCCCTTCATGATCAGGGCTATTCGAGGTACCCCCTCGAATTCGATTTCGCCTTCAGTTATTCCGTACTCCTGTTTGGTTCGCTCTGGATTAATCAGCGCGTGGTAGTACTCTTGGAAGGCCTCGTCGAACTGATCGAGCGGCATCTTCTCGAGGGCGTCGACCCCACGTCGCAACTGTCGTGGGTTCCACCCATCTCGGACAATGTTAAAATCTGTTTGTGAATGGGCTTCATATCTAGCACGTGCAAGTACTTGATCCATAAGACGTTCTTCTTTTTTACTTAAATTCGAAGAATCGACAGGATAGGAATCTTGGGCGTGAAGGTCGTTTGATTCTTCATCTTCGATATCTATTTCAATCAAATGGATATTTCCGCGGGGATCAATGATTTTGACACCGATAACACCTTCTTCAATTCCGATGATTTCTGCTTGCATGATTCTACTGTGCTTGACTTCCAAATGGGACGAGTTCGGTATCGTGAATACCGACCCCGTCGGCCCTGTATTGTTCAGGAGGCTGGCCACCTTGCATATAGTAGAGATCTCGAATCTGGCATTTGAGTTGGTGAACGATAAGATCTCGAAAGGTATGATCGCAGTCGAATGGTCGTGTAAATGGTGAAATCGTCACGTACACGTCTGGCCCACGCTCGAGGCTAACCGGTGTATGAACGAGGTCCTGATCTTCAAAGTAAAACGTCACGGGATCGGACTGATCGATCAGTTCTTCGTTTTCGACATCCAGATGGAGGTACAAGGCGGTGAATTCCACGTCACCAACGGGTGGATCTCGAATTGCTTCCAAAAAGTCCATGAAGTGCTCCATAATGGATGATTGGTCCAGGCTCTCGAGGACATCGATAGCTTCGTCAAGAACCACCCAGTCGAAAATGGGGCTGAGGAGTTCTGCATCCGTTTGGTGATGCCCGACGTTGCGTGCACGAAATCGGACGCGCTCAAGTATTTTCGCAGGTTGGGTATTGTTCTGATCCTCCGCTGCAAACCGGTCTTGAACGTGGCCAATGAGTTCACCGTCCCAGTCGAACAGCAGGTGATGGGTATAGAGACGGAACTCAGAACTCATCTGGGTCGAAGTTGCCAGCAGGCTTTCCAAACCCTTCGAGATCAACGTTTGCAGGCGGTTTTTCACCCATATTCCGGTAGATGTCGCGAATTTGGCAGACCAAATTATTGATTACTGAGGCGCGAAAGTCCTCAGGGTAGTTGAATTCGTCAGAAATACTCACGAACGGCGGCAGCATCGGCGTGAGTTGCGTCGTATCATCTGAACAGCTAGCCGACGTTCCTGCAGTGTACGTCTGTTCGGTTTGGTCGTTCGTGTAATAAATATACATATCAGGTAACACGTTCACGACTTCGTTCTGCTCGTTGATACAGAAACCTTTCATGATCAACACAATCTTAGGTTCGCCAGGGAACTCAACCGAACCTTCGGTAATCCCATACTCTTCTCTGGTCTTCTCAGGGTTGATGAGTGTATGGTAATACTCGCGAAATGCCTCGTCAAATTCCTCTATGGGCATATTTTCAAGAGCTTCGATCCCGCGCTCAATTTGTGGAGGATACCAGCTCGGACGGAGAATATTATATTCTGTTTTTGTGTGCGCCTCGAATCGTGCCCGCGCAAAGACCTGATTCATAATCTGCTCCTGGCCTTTGGTCCGCTTGGACGAGCTATGTGGATAGACATCTTGACCGTGGTAATCACTTGTATCTTCGTTATCGACGGCAAGTTCGATTAGATGAGGGTGTCCTTTCGGATCAATAACCTCGACTCCGATGACCCCTTCCTTAATTCCGATAATTTCTGCTTTCATGATTTTATTTTGATTGATCACTGAATGGGATAATCTCTTGCTTATTAATTCCAAGTCCTTCGACCTGATATTCCAGTGGAGGCTGACGCCCCTGCATGTAGTGGAGGTCTCTTATTCGACATTTGAGATGGTGAATCAAAAGATCTCGGAACCTCTTATCACAGGCCACAGGCTTTTCGAATGGCGGAATTGTCACATAGACATCGGGCATCTGGTCGAAAGAGACATCAGTGTGGACGAGGTTCTTGTTTTCGAAATAGAATGATAGCGGTTCCGATCGATCGATGATCGCGTCACGATCGTCGTTTAGCGAGAGAAACAGTGCAGTGAAGGCGACGTCATCGACAGCTGGGGACTGAATGGCGTCATAAAACTCCCAAAACTGGTCCATGATTTGTGGGATGTCAAACGAGTCGAGGATCGCAATGGTATCCTCGATGACTTGCCAGTCGAAAACGGGAACGAGGAGATCAGCGTCAGTCTGCCGGTGTGCCTCGTTTCTGGCGCGGAACTGAACGCGTTTGAGAATGCGGGCTGGTTCGGTATCAGTTTGAGTCGATTCTGAGAACCGTTCGTGAACGTGACCGATGAGTTCTCCATCTCGACCGAACAACACATGATTCGTGTATCCCTTTCGATCGGCTACTTCGACGGCAATACCCAGTGAATCTTGGCCGATGACGTGTGCCTCCATCGGTTTGTGATTGGTGTTAGTCATAGTGTACGTCGAATAGTTCCTCTTCGTCCAGGATTCTGACCAGTTCGACAACGAGGTCGTCGCACGAGTCACCCGAATCCACTGTCTGCTCTGATTGCGGTTGAATTCCTTTTACCGTTTCCAGGATATCTGCTTCCAGTTCGTCCCCAAGTTCCCTGATCTTCTCTTTGGTACCAAGTTGATTGGCAGCGATTGCTGTGATGACCGTTGCAATGCCTTTTAGACCGCCTCTCGTTGTCCCGGCCGACACCGAACCAGCTAAGTCGAGATTATCTCCAGTGACGGCATTCTGCCCGGTGTTTCGTGCTGTCCTAGCCGTTCCCGAGACTCCGGCACTCGTCGCACCGTCTTTCGCATATTCGACGGGATCCGGTCGATCGATCTGTTCCGGGTCGACCGATGCCATCGTACCGACGAGTACGCGCGACATGAGTCCGACCTCCTGTAACGTCTTGATATACTCTTCACGCTGGTCCTGCCCCAGATTGACCCACTCCTCGCTCTGCAGCGTTCTGAGCTGCTGGAGATTTTCCTCAAGTCTTTCCGAATCTATAGACTGTTTCTCAGAACTGGGCTTGATTTTGTCCGTTCTTTCTTTTCGGTCGCCAAAATAAGACGCTCCATCACGTTGACCTTCCTCTGGTTTAGGAGATACCTCGTCTTTTGCTTCGTCAGTATACTCGTCATCAGCCACCGAAGCAAAAGTACCAAACGCATCACCGAGCAGTTCTCGCTTGCCTGAGAGGCCGTCGTACTCATCGTAATCCTTCGGAAGCCGCTTGTCCACTTGGTGCCTGAATTGGGCCTGCATCGGCGCGGTGATCGCCCCGGTAGCCGTAGCAATAAACGGCTGACCCAGGGACAGATCGACCATCGCACCGGCCGTCCCTTTTTCGACACTCTCATTGAGATAGTCACCGCCGGAGAGACCTTGCCAGTGGCGTTCGATGGCTTTTCCGAACTCCGCAGCTATATGACCGGACTCGTTCATGAATAGCGCCAGCGTTCGCTGCTCGCGCTCGCTGAGTTTCTCGATCCCGTCTCGGCTGTTGAACAGGATCGAACTGGCAACCTCTTCCCAAGTCCAGTGAACCTCCCCCTCACCTCCCCAGCGCTCACTGTTTCGGAACGACGATTTGGTGAGGTCTTGAAACGTCGCGTTATCGAACTCCCGCTCATAGGCTCGCGTAAACGCGGGATGACCGTTCTCATATCCCTCACGCAACGACTCTGGCAGCTTTTCGAGGACTTCCTCCGGCAGGCCATCCTCAAACGTATCAGGGAGCTCCTCCTCGAGTTCGTCCTCGAGGACCTCGAGGAGTTCGTGTTTGTGCATCCGTTGGACGGACAGCGCAGCTTGGCTCGGCGTGAGCGACCCCACGCCGGCGTCCGACTGGAGTGCCTCACTGGCAAACTTGTCCGCCTCACGCTCGTACGTACTCGAGGAATCTCGCACCTCGAGTTCCGTGTCGGCCGGTAACCGATTGATACGTCCGTCTGTCTGCTGGCGAGTATGCACCAGTTCGTGGGCAAGCAGGTACGTGCCTTTGGCGCTGTCCGGGTCGAACTCTCCGTGATTGAACACGACGTGCGAACCTACGGTGAACGCCCGGGCGTTGACCGACTCGCAAGCGTTCGCCGCTTCCGGCCCAGTATGAATCGTGACATCGTCGAAGCGGTCACCCATCCGTTCAGCAAATTCCGACTTGACTGCGGTATCCAGCGACTGACCAGGTGCCGACAAAACCTGTCGAACTGGGTCGGGAACACCTGAATCCCCAGGTAAGTCGTCGTCCAATTGAGCGTATTCGTTTCGGTGTTTTGACCGCTCGTTCTGGCGTTCGATATCAGTCGGGACTGCGTCAGGGTATTGCCCTTTCCGTGTTCGGAACGCAGCCATCTTCTCAGAATCACCCATTACACCGACCGGCATCCCTTCGTCGGCCCACGTTTGAACCGTCTCACGACCTTCGGCGGTTACGACCTGCTCGAGCGTTCGCCTGAGTGACGCTGTGGGTACCGGGTGGCCAAGCAACGCTTCGCAGTCATCAGCTGAGAGTGAGATTCGGCCAGCGTAATTGCTATTGTTCTCACCAGCAAACCGGCTACTTCGAGCAAACGCAGATGACTGTGAGTCGGTTGAAGTGCGGGTGGCGTTGCGGTTGGATTGAGGAGTCCTTTTCAACGATTTCGATGATGTGGACACTGAGGACTGGGATGATGAATTGCTTGAATCAGAATTGGATCTCTGAAAGCGGCGCAATCCCATCTTTTACTAACATTTATAGAGAGAAATTATATAGCTTTCCATTGGATATATAATGGAGATATAGCTACTCTCGAGCCCCTTTATACGTATTTTCAACTCGGCTTCTTATTCTATGAAATAGCGTCGACTGTGCTCTTCGAGACTAATTTCCCCGTGGGTGGATGTCGATCCCGACGCCGGGCGGGAAATAAAACACAAGACGAAAATTTCACTAATACAAAATGATATAATGACTCAGCAGTGAAGATCACCACCACCAACACTCTCTGTATTGAGGGGCTGTTAGTAAAGTTAAGCACGCCAACTACAGATAGGGCCACACCGAGCAGCAAGGTCGCAAATTGATGAATTCGGGAAATAGGCGTTGAATCGACTCCGTTCAGAGACTCAATTGCCGGGAAGGTAGCGGCGTCGCTGCTGAAGTTTTTCGCGTTCTGATCGCTGGTCATAGTGGCGGTCGAGAACTGCCTCGCTGCAATCCATCCGATCGCTCACAATGTTCTCGGGAACGTCAGATTTGAGAAAATGAGTGATAGAACCTCGCCGAACTGGGTGGGGGCTCAACGAGGAAGGACACGCATGTGAGCGCTCGGTGGGTAGCGCGTCACAAGTGTCTAAGTCCCGGTTATGAGGACAGGTGTCAGTATAGACGCACGGACGCGTGTACTGGTAGACGATCGTCCGACCACGTGTTCGGCTCAACCGGTCTATTTTTGTTGCAAACAGCGGTTCACGGTCATACTGATCAACGACTCCCGGATGATTAACTGATAGCCAATCATCAAGCACCTCGCAGACAGACTCACTCAGTGCGACGAATCGTTCGCTCTTCCGTCCATTCTTGAGTGAGGTCCCTTCCTCGGGTCGGTGGACAAGTGTGAGGTACTGCTCGTCGTTGTTGTAATCGTCAATATCAAGACCAATAGCTGCTCCAATACGCAATCCTGTATGCCAGAGGACTTCGATCAACGCATGTTCTAAGCGGGCGTAGTGATATCGGTCGAGGAATGTCAGTATCTGCTGGGCGCGGTCAGGATTTAGTAACTCGGTTCGGGCATCGTCTTCGGTTGTGGTCGGGAGGATTATCTTCTCCTCGAGCCCAGGCTCTACTGCATCGATTGTCGCACAGAAGCGGAAATACATTCTCAGGGTTGCCAGTTGTCCCTTCATGCTGGCAGTTGTGAGTCCGTCTTCGTTTCTGCGTTTGACTCGAAACCGGTGGATGTCCCGCCCGCTAAAGTCGTTGAGATTGTCGATCCCGTCCTGTTCACACCACTGCACGAACTGCTTGAGACGATACCGGTGAGATTGGATCGTCGCATCCGCGAGTTCGTGACAGCGCTCGTCGAGGTACATCTGCATCCCCTCTGCTGGGGCGAGTGGTTCGAGGTCATTTGTCATGTGCTCTCACTGAAAGCTGAAACAGCGAGTTTTAAACGCCAGTCTAAGCGCTTCTATCGCGTACTAACAGCTGGCTGAGAGCCCCGAAGATTCTGGACGTTCCCCGGCAGGGCCCATCCAGAAAATGAACGGTTCTGAGCCAATACATTCGTCCCAGACAGTGGAAACATAGAGCACACGATGTCAACAGTGTTCGTGTTCACCGTGGTGGTGGTCGCCGTGGTCATGGTCAGCCATGTGGCCCGGCATCATATTCCCGTCCATGTGATCGGTCATATTGCCGGGCATATGCTCGGCCATTTGGGAACTTCTGAAGTCGTTATTAGTGGTGTTCGAATGCATCTCGGCACTTACAACTCCGGCCGCACCGATGAGCGCAACGACAACTGCGAGCGCGATTCCCAGGCGGAGTATGTTTGCTGTCATTTTGATTCCCTCGAGTGACAGTAGATTCAGTTCTGGATTAGCAGTATGGGTGGAAACTCACTGCGCAGATCGTCTTAGAGCGTTTTTAGACGGTTTTAAGTGTTTCTCCAAGACAATATCGTTTCTGCCACCCGTATTCGGCCGCTACCGGTTCCGCAATCTATCAACCGTAAAACGTAGAACTGCTCACCGAGAAACGCACATAGACGACCGTGAAACCGAAGCGTGCAGATACCGTTGTTGGGGTTCTTGCCGTGTCCATACTTTTGGTTGGGGCGATTGCTACTTGGCAAGCGTATCAGCAGTGGATCGCCCTCGAGGGAATGGGAGATCACATGGGCACGTCGATGACAGCGATGCACGGGACACACCCTATCTGGTATCTGTTCGGCACCCTCTTTGTGACAATCGTCACCATTGGTGTGTACATCGGCGTTCGTGATCGAATTGTTTCTCTGTTGGAGACGCCGACACAGCATGAAACTGACGGGACGTCTGTGACAACCGATCAGGAGGTGGTAGCGAACGACCCAGAGCATACCGATCACGCCGCACGACGACAGGTGTTAGATCTCCTGCCAGATGACGAAACGCGTATTCTCGAGCCAGTGCTTGATTCTCCAGGCCTCACCCAAATCGCGCTCAGAGATCGGTCGAATTTCTCGAAGAGTAAGGTCAGCCAGACGGTATCCGATTTAGAGAAGCGCGGGTTGCTGTATCGAGAACCGCAAGGACGGACGTATCGGATCTATCCTGCTGAAGATATTGTAGAGCACTCGTAGGGTTCGAAATAGCTATCGAGAGCAATCGTCTTTGCTCGGTACACGCCACTGGCATGGCCTCGAGTCCGAATCGATCTGAGGAAACCCAACGCTCATATTCGTCGTCCTCGAGCGTGTCGACGATTACACACGTCGCAGTGGGTTTTTTCAACACCGACGGCCGCTCGAGGTTCTGCAGGGAGAGAAATCCTATAGATCACGAGCGATCCACACATAGCAGCCGTCGGTTTGGCCGTCATGTGATGGAGCGGTCCGGACTGGCACTCCCTGTCGTAGAGACCAGCGCCAGTTGATTATCGGTCTTGTTGCAGTCGTTCCAGGCGTTTCTCGAACTCTTCTTCGGTGAGGTCGCCTCGGGCGTAGGCCGATCGAAGCTCTTGAACGGCGGGATCGGGTTGCTGTTCGTCCGGTTCTCGAGTCACGCTGTAGAGGAGGTAGCTGACTCCAAGAAGTACGACCAGCGGGATGAGTGCCATGAGGAGCCACATCCACCCACCGCCGGTCCACATTCCGTTCCACATGTGTCCACCGCCCCATAGCCCCATCATCGGAATCATCAGCGCCATTGCGAGAAGCGGGAGGAGCAGGAGCCCGAGGATGACGATCAACATCGTTCGCACGAGAGAGTCAGTGGATGCCATGTTCTGAGAGACGACAGCACAGGGGTTTAATTCGTGGGCGAAAACTCAGTGGCGAGACCGTCCGAGAGCGTTTTTATTGCCCGTACGTCGCGTCTCATCGCCAGTATCGTTCATCGGTAGCGAATACGTGCTTCTGGTGTCTCGACTCGAACTGGGGGTGTTGGGACCGCTTAGCTTGAGATCTCTGCCCGGCGCAGGAACTGTGCGTTGATCGCTACGATGACCGTACTCGCGGACATCAGTACAGCCCCGACCGCTGGAGAGAGAAGGATACCGATCGGTGCAAAGAGGCCCGCAGCAAGTGGCAGCGCGAACACGTTGTAGCCGGCTGCCCACACGAGATTCTCTTTCATTTTTCGGTAGCTCTTCTGACTCAGTCGGACGAGGTGGGCGACGTCTCGCGGGTCGTTCTCGACGAGGACAACGTCAGCGGACTCAACGGCAACGTCAGTTCCCGACCCGATTGCGATTCCAACATCCGAACGCGTTAGCGCGGGCGCATCGTTGACGCCGTCGCCCACCATCGACACGAGTTTCTCCTGCTCTTGGAGTTCGACTATTTTCTTGTCTTTGTCCTCTGGAAGCACCTCGGCGAAATACGTATCAATCTCGAGTTCCTCGGAGACGGCGCGAGCGACGTCCTCAGTGTCGCCGGTCAGCATCGCAACCTCGACGTCCATCTCGTGAAGTGCATCGATCGCCTCGTAACTCTCCTCCCGAATCACGTCTGCGAGCACGACCGCACCAACCGCCTCACCGTCGCGAAGAAGATACACAACGCCCTGCCCGCGCTCGCCAGCTGCAGCCGCGAACGCCTCAAGGTCGCGGTCCAGTTCGATATCGAGATACCGCAGTAGATTCGGTCCGCCGACAGACACTGTTCCTCCGCCCGCTATGTGGCCCCCATCTACACCCGGGGTCGTCGCGGCTTCCGCTTCGACAGTCGCGCGGACGCCCCGCCCCTCGAGTGCTTCGAACTCGTGGACGCTCGGCACGGAGAGGCCCCGTTCGTCGGCTTCGTTGCGGATCGCTGCCGCGATCATGTGTTCGGAGTCACCTTCGGCAGCGGCCATCACTGCCAGCAGCTCATCCTCATCCCAGTCGCCGGTCGTGGCGATGTCGACGACGCCCTGTTCGCCCTTGGTGAGAGTCCCCGTCTTATCGAAGACGACCGTATCGAGGTTGCGCGCCTCCTCCATGGCGATTCGGTCACGAATGAGCACCCCGTTTCGAGCTGCCATCGTTGTGTTGATCGCAACGACAAGTGGGACGGCGAGCCCCAGCGCGTGGGGACACGCGATCACCAATACGGTGACCACTCGCTCGACGGCCGTCAATCCAAACCCCGTCGCGACGGTCCACGCAACAGCTGTGACTGCTGCGACCGCTATTGCGGCGTAGAACAGCCATCCAGCCGCCCGGTCGGCAAGTACCTGGGTCTTCGAGCGACTCTCCTGTGCCGCTTCGACCAATCGCATTATTCCAGAGAGCGTCGTTTCGCCGCCCGTTGCGGTGACGCGCACCCGGAGGCTGCCGTCGCGGTTGGTCGTCCCGCCGATCACCTCGTCGCCGGGTTCCTTTTTGACCAGCTGGGATTCGCCGGTGATCATCGACTCGTTGAGATTCGATTCGCCGTCTTCGACGATACCGTCGGCGGGTACGTTCGCTCCCGGTCGAACGAGCACGAGGTCCTCGTCCTCGAGGTCATCGACGCGGACTGCTTCGGTCTCGCCGTCTTCGGTGATGCGCTCGGCCGTATCCGGCATCAACTCGGCGAGTTCGTCCAGCGCTCCCGACGCGCGCCGAACGCTTCGCATTTCGATCCAGTGGCCGAGCAGAAAGATGACGATCAGCGTGACGAGTTCCCAGAACAGCGGTTCCCCGATGTCGAACACAACTGCCACAATGCTGTACCCGAACGCGACGCTGATCGCCAGCGAGATCAACAACATCATCCCCGGTTCGCGGTTGCGCGCCTCGACGGCACCCATTCGCAGGAACGGGACGCCACCGTAGACAAAGACGACGGCCCCCAGAACCGGCGCGACAACCTCGCTTCCAGGGAACGTGACCGCTGTGTAGCCCAGCCACTCCTGGAGCATCTCGCTGTAGTATAGCACCGGAAGCGAGAGGACGAAACAAACGAAAAACCGCTGCTTGAACAACTCCTCGTGGCCGGCGTGATCGACGTGCGCGTCGTGATCGTGGTCTCCGTGATCGGACGGCCCCTGTTCTTTTTCGCGGTGTTCACGTCGGTCGGACGGTCCGTGTTCTTCCCGATGTCCATGTCGATTCGACCGTTCGTCGGCCCGGTCAGGGGTTAGTCCGCAGACTCGACAGCAGGGGCACTCGCGGTCGGTCGGCTTCCCGGACCGTGTTTGCTCTTCGTGGACGTACCGCGAATCGGACGTATCCGCCGACGTATTCTGTGGCATGGATTTTTTTGGGATTCAGTTCGTTCCTCACTGCAGGGCCGAACCAGTGGAGCCAACAACGTGATTCGTGAGCTAGCGAGTTTATGCAACAAACAGGACCCAAACTGGGAGGGGAAACGATAGCCGGTAGCCACCACCCCTCGAGCTTGTTTGATCGACGGCTTCGACCGTCAACAGTCCCATTCGTCTCTCCATTCTTCCAGGAGTTCGATCTCCGCCTGTTGGGCGTCGATGATTTCCTCTGCCAGACCGGCGACGCGTTCGGAGTCGCCCTCCTCGGGTACGTGCTCGGACATCACCACAGCACCTTCGTGATGACGGATCATGTGGTCGGCAAACAGGCAATCGAACGCCTCGTTTTCGGCGCGACGGAGTTCGCGCCTGTCGTCGTGGGTCATCATGTGCTCTTGTGGCATCATCTCTTCGGGGTGCATTCCGTTTCTCATACTATCACTCAGCTCATCGTCGTCGGGCATTCTGTTACCCATGGCATCGTTGGGCGTCCCGTTCCCCATCCGTGGCGCTCCCATTTCGTGGGGCATCATGCTCCCCATTTCATCACAACCGGCGACGCCAGCATCATCGAGCATTTCACACATGCGGTCAATCTCCGATTCTTGCTCTTCGATGATTTCCGTCCGAAAATCCAGTAACTCTTCTCGGTCGGTTCGCATCGGCACAAGTTCGGCCATCTGGATTGCCCCCTCGTGATGGGCGATCATCATCCGCACGAACATGATGTCTACAGGGTTGAATTCGGTGTATTCGTCCGGTGTTTCAGCGGTCACGTAGCCCGTGAATCCGGCCGTACTCGCGACACCGGTCGCCCAGAGTATCTGCCGTCGTGTTGGGTTATCCATCGGTGGTCTATGATCCAGCCAGCGGTTCAGTAAAACGCCGACTGGAATACGCAACCGTTTATCATAGCCGGCTATCCGTGAGCGGTGTGATGGGCTCGCCGATCAGCCGTTCGACGAGAAAGGTTGCTCGAGGAGCGCGACGAGGTGGTCCGGCGATATCACCTCTCTCATTCCAGAAAAAATCATATAGATATAGATCTCTCGAGTCCAGAACACAATCTGGAAGCTGAGGATCCGAATCCGTCGCAGGGGGCGTGCGCTGGAACGTCCCGGAGCGGGAACATCCGAGACTCGGCTTCTGACCCGCTTGGTCAAAAAGACATGTTCCACTTACTATCCTCGAGATATAAACGTCTCGCACGACGACTGAATAGCAAGAATGGAGCAGCGTATCGACCGATCAACGCCCCATCGAGGGGTCGGGGGAGTTCGACTCGATTGCCTACCACGGACGGTAAGGCCGACTCCTTCGTGAACTCCTGGTGAGTTCCTTGGGGGCTATTTTTGACCGGGACAGCGAATTGAGGCACAGAGACACATCCCAACCGACTCCACGACGCGTCTTCGAACCCATCGCCTGTAAAACGCATACCCGGTGACATGCCGTTGTCCTCAGACCTCGCGAGACCGAACGAAATCGATCTCGAGTGGGAGCGACTCGAAATCATCGTCAGCCCTGGCGATGAGCCTCGCTTCGTGCTCGTAGGTAAGTGCAACACCATGGACATCGGCGAACGAAATGTGCTCGTCGGCTTTCACCTCGGCGGCAAGCCGCCAGTCAGCACGCTCGATTTGGAGCCCCCATCGCTCGAGCGTCCGGAGGTCGCGGTCGGCCGTTCGAACTGACGCTCTTGTTGGTGTGCCGTCGTTCCCCTCAAACCGTGCAACGAGATAGCGCACTTCACCGGCATTGGTTTCGGCGAGGAGGCCGTCGGCAGTTCCGCCACGAACCGATTTCAGATCGGATTCGACGACGCTTCGACCCGGCTCATCGTAGAGATAGGCGATGATCGCTTCGGTGTCAAAGACGTACTGGTCGCTCATTTCTCCGGCGCGTCAGTTGGTCGCAGTCGGTCACCTCGAGTCGCTTCACGGACGCGTTCGTCGGCTTTCAATCTGCGAAGTTCTTTGAGAACGTCGCCACGGTCGCGGTCGCTCGTCGCGTGAATCCCACCTAACTCCTCGAGTGAGGGGATCGGTTCGACGATGATGCGACCTTCTTTTTCGTAAATAAAGACCTCACCTGGGGTGTCGATACCGAACTTCTCGCAGAGCGGCTTCGGGATCGTCGCCTGACCCTTCTGTGAAATGCGTACAACCGTTGGGTCTGAAGTACGACTTGCCATTAATCGTCGTACTATACGGTCACGGTAGTACTAGCTGTTGGCGATGGCGCTACCGCGTTTGGACTCAGTCCCAGCATGTTCTACCGCCGAAAGTGTCTGAAAGCGGTTTTGAAACCGACCTCCAACCGATCAAAGCCAATCGCGAGCACACTCCGCGTGTCGCTTTGGTTGCCACGTTTCCCCCCCATCCATCCGCTGTGAACGTCACACCGCGAACTCGAGTCTCTCACTCGATCGGGCCACCCCCTCGAGTCAGAACTGCTATTAGCCAACCGCCCGATCCACAGATAATGGAGGTTGCCCTGATTACGGTCGGAGATGAGTTGCTTGCCGGGGATACGGTGAACACGAACGGAAACTGGTTGGCAGGGCAGTTGGCCGACCGTGGGGTGACGGTGACGCGAATTCTCTCCCTCCCGGATGATCAGGCGACAATCGCAGAACGAGTTCGTACCTACAGCGACGCGTTCGACGCCGTCATCGTCACCGGCGGTATCGGTGGAACGCCCGACGATATCACGATTGAGGCGGTCGCCGACGCGTTCGACTGCGACCTCGAGGTATCGCAACTGGCTCGCTCGGCAGTTGAACGCCGACTTGCCGAACTCGAGCAGAAACTTCCCGACCGGAACCTCGAGATCGATATCGACACTGAAGCCACCATCCCGGCGGGGAGCCGGCCGCTGATCACTGACGCCGGGCTGGCTCCGGGCTGTGTTCTCGAGAACGTCTACGTACTTCCCGGTATTCCCTCGGAACTGAAAGCCATGTTCGAGACGATTGCCGAGGACTTTGCTGGTGACCGCCGCTCACAGTTTCTGTATACGGTCGAACCGGAGGCGAACATCGTTCCGGCGCTCCAGGAGGCCATGGGCCGATTCGACGTGGCCGTGGGCTGTTACCCCGACAGAAAACAGAACCACAACCGATTGAAACTCACGGCAACGGATCTCGACGCACTCGAGGCCGCAAGCAAGTGGCTGCTCGAGTCGATTAACGCGAGCACGCAGTCGGTGTCCCGTGACTGGGAGTGAGTGCTACCGGCGGTCGTAAGACAGTGACCCTCGAGTTTGCTTAGTCCTCTTTCGATGGCAAGCGCTGGCGTGTGACAATTCGTTCACAGTCGGGACAGCGGTAGGCGAGCCACGAGCGGTCGCTGAACTCGTGGACGAACAGGACCCAGTCGCCGGTTGTTGGACTCGCGTGACCGCAGTCCGGACAAAACAACTGATTTTTTGGCGGTGGATCCGCCCGGGGGGTGTGTATACGGGAATTAGCTGACATACCCGGGGAGTTCGCTTACGTGAATAAATACATCATGGCCATATGATTAAATGACCTTATACGCAATTGCCAAAATTTAATAATATTCTATTGACGTGATGCCTGTCACATGTCCGGGCTGAACGCGAACGGCAGCAGGTGATCGTTTCAGTTTCGCACTAGCATCCGCTGGATGTGCATATTAGCTCCATCCAATTGATTACAATTGGCCCATCTTCGAGCGATGATTGTTCATCCGTTCTGTGCATCTCCCCCCGAGACACCGACTTAATTTCAGGGCAACAGCGTGGGGTTGTTTGGATCGGCGTAGTTCGGGAACATCTCGAGCAGTTTGTACTGTTCAGTCGCTTCGAATCGTCCGTGTCCGAGGACACAGAATGCTTCTGGCGGGTGAAGTCCCGTTCGGATGTAGCAGTCACGAATCTGACAGCGGAGGTTGAACGCAACGTACGACTGGAACGTCTCTATGTCCTCCGGATCGATTATGGGTAACTCGAGGAGTGCATCTCGAGGCCGGTCTACTGGCCCCTCGAGTTCGGGGATGTGTTCTTCGCCCGCCGAATCGACGTAGGTGGCATAGAGTTCCGAGACTGCGCCAATCGATGTGATCTCCGTCACGTCAAACTCTTTATCCTCGATTGTTTCTGCGACATCCGCTGAAAATTCCTCCCACGCTCGCAGTTCGACTTTCGACAACGACTCGAGTGGGGTCTCGAGTGCTGCGTCGTCGTCGATATCGATACCGTACTCCGCCGCTAACGTCCGCACGGTGTCTTCACCTGCCGCCGCAAATGGATCCATCTCGAGATAGATATCTTTGCGATAGAGCACTGAATCCGGACTCGAAGCATCCTGCAGAATCGGGATTGCTCGAGTGACGCTTTCGTCGTAGTGACTTTTGAGTTGGCGATAGAGGTCACCAAAGTGGGTTTCGAACGTTTCAGTGTTCATCGACTCGATGGCGAGTCGGATAGCGTTTAGCCGCTCAGGATGAATTTCCGGGCGTACGGTATCGTAGCCGCGTTCGCAGTAGACGTAGTATTGGGCGAAGCGCCGGGCTTACTCGTTGTGTTCGTTTTCTGCTGGTGTACGGTCTTTCGGCTTGTCAGCGTAGGATTTGCATTGATGCGCGTATATTTTTCCACCGTCTTTGTGCATCTCAATCCTATGCTTTTCCCCATTATTATCAGTCACGTGGAGGCCGATTTTGCTATCATTCTCTCCAGTTATTTTCCCGTTCATATTATGCTAATCGCTCGAAGTTCCCACCGTATTCGCTGCCCTCAAGCCGCTGTCGAATCTTTTCATCGATAATCGCATCGAGTTTGTCGAACGCTCCAGAGGACATATCGGCCAGTTTGGAGGCCCCGGCATCGAAATGATTGTCGTAGGCTTTCGCCGTCATGTTCGACATTGCGTTGCCAACAACGTGACCAAGCACCACGTTTGAGGTCATCATTGTGACAAGGCCTGCGGTCGTTGATCCAACAAGACCCTTGCCCGCTTCCGTGCCGTAGGACTCGAGTGCACTCGAGTTGTCTTGCTCGAGCGTGTCGATGATTGTGCGTTGGTTTTCGACGAGGGTTGCGATGGTCTTTTCGCGGTCATCGGTTTGGAGTTCTTTGAACGGCAATTCGTCGGGTTCGGCGGTTGCGGTTTGGGCGGATGTTACCTGTGGCTCGACATCGTTGTACAACCCGTCCGCTGATGGCGTGTAATCAGCCAGCGACGATCGCTTGATGTGCATATCCACACCCATCCGATTGACGACAACCGGGCCATCCTCGAGCGCTTGCTTCGCGGCCTCATCAGCTTCCCGCTCGAGTTGCGGACCAGGATCAATATCCAGTTCAACGCCCTCTTGGGGCATCATAGATATTGTCGCGCCACCAGTCTGCTGTTTCACATGCTCGAGTTCGTGGGCCAACAGATGCTGGCCTTCAGGATTCATTGGACCGTACTCACCAGAATTAAACGCGATTTTGCTGCCACACGTAAACGCTCGTGCACCGATGGCATCACACGCCTCAGCGGCTTTCGGCCCTCATTGAATCCGGACGTCCGAAAAGTCAGCATCCATCCGCTCCTCGAGTGAGCGTTGGATCGTCTCGGGAAGGGGTTGGCCGTCGTCGCCGACGACCTCGAGGACTGTTTCGGGCACATCTTCTCGACTCGTATCCGTCCCTTCGACGGCGCGCTGAATCCGATAGTCTCCCATCTCGTGTGGGTCGCCCATCGCTCCTTTGGGTATTCCTTCCTCGAGCCAGCCGTGTAGATGGTCGCCGTAGCGTTTTTCCAACCGTTGGAGTTGGTGCAGTTCCGTTGCACTCTCAATTTCCTGGCCGTAGTGGGCTTCGGCGTGAGTTTGATTTCGAAAGGTAGGTACCGACGATTTCGACCGTTGCACCGACCGTGTTTGGTTCATTCTCGGGGGCCGATAACCGACGACTCGTGTCGGTCTTCGAGTCGGAGTCGGCATTCGACCGCTTGGATTTAAATGGCGTTGTCGTTGACATCTTTCGATTCTCAACGTCCTGTTAAAAATTCAACTCCATATTTGATAGGTTTCTAGAGTGCCAAAGTAATTGCTGTCCGTTGACCTGCGTCCGAAACGCATCGGAGGCCGAAACGAAGCGGTTGTGGGCGTGGTTCGGTAGATCACCGACTTAACGTCGCCGGACGCCAAACTGGTATTGATGACCGTTCTCCGCCACACTGCCGGCGTCGATTGGGCCGGCGACGGCTGGCTCTGTGTCGAATTTCGTGATGGTGAGTACGCCACCACGACCGTGACCGAGACGTTCGCTGAACTGTGGAACACGTTTGACCGTCGTCCGGACACGCTTTTCGTGGATATCCCAATCGGTCTGTTCGATGTATCTGACGCCGAAACTGGCGAACGCGGTCGAGAATGTGACCGGCTTGCAAGGGCTGCCCTCGAGTCTCGCCGCTCGAGTGTGTTTACCCCGCCGGCTCGGCAGGCGGCGTACGATGCCGCCGACGGTCGTCCACATGGGGCGGTCTCAGAGCGAAACCGAGCGATTGTCGGCAAGGGACTCTCGATTCAGGCCTACCATATTGCGCCCGGTATCGTCGAGGTCGATCGATTTCTCCGTGTCGAGGACGTTGCCGAGGGCGACCACCGCCTGGAAATCGTCGCCGAAGCCCACCCCGAGGTCTGTTTCGCCGCACTCACCGGGGAGCCACTCGAGTACAGCAAAATGACCGCGGCGGGTGTCGGCGAGCGATTGACGGTCCTCGAATCGGTCTGTGATGAGCCAGCAACCACACTCAAACAGGTTTGTGCGTCCGTTCGAGAGTCGGCCGCCGACTGCGAGATCGAGGGCGTGACAGTCGATGACGCACTCGATGCCATCGTGTTGGCGGCGGCAGCGAGCGCTCCCGACACCGACCGCCACAGCCTGCCGGCCAATCCGCCGACCGATTCTCACGGCCTCCCGATGCAAATCTGCTATCGGGCTTCGGAGTCGTTTGCACTCGAGTAGCGCTCAGCCCCAGCATACGCCACCCCGGCTGTTTTTATCGCCGCTGTGGACCGTCTTCTCGGTTCGATTCGCATGCAAGATGACACTTCTTTCGACGACGCGTCGCCACAGGCCCAGTCGCTCTGGCTGGCAACGACACCGACAACCGACTACCAGCCCCTCGAGAACGGCCTCTCAGTCGACGTTGCCGTCATCGGGGGCGGCATTGCTGGACTCACGACGGCGTTGGAACTCACCGAACGGGGGCGGTCGGTCGCCGTTCTCGAAGCCGACCGCATTCTCGAGGGTGTCACCGGCCATACGACGGCGAAGTTGACCGCCCAACACGGGTTGATTTACGACCAGTTGCGCGAGGCGTTCGACCTCGAGACGGCCCGCCAGTACGCCGAGGCGAACGAGGCGACGATCGATGCCGTCGAGTCCCGCGTTGAGGAGTGGGGGGTCGACTGTCAGTTCGAGCGGACGCCGTCGTTCGTTTATACGGAGTCACCCGAGGATGTCGAGACAATCCGTGGGGAGGTCGCCACCGCGAAACGAATCGGTCTTTCGGCGACATTCGTTGAGGAGCCGCCGCTCCCGTTCGCTGTCGAGGGCGCGGTACGCTTTGGAGAGCAGGCACAGTTCCATCCCCGAAAGTATCTGTTGTCGGTTGCGGACGCGATTGTCGAAAGTGGGGACCACCGAAACTACGTTTTCGAAGAAACACGGGCGACTGGCCTCGAGAGCGGTTCGCCCTGTCGCGTCGAGACCGATCGGGGTGAGGTCGTCGCCGATCACGTCGTCGTCGCCACGCACTTTCCGTTTGCTGACCGCGGGGGCTACTTCGCACGAATGCACCCCCACCGAGCCTACCTCCTAGCTGTGGCCCTCGAGAACTCCCCGCCGGAGGGGATGTATTACAGCACCGCGACACCTGCAGCGACCTTTCGGCCCGCCTCGGGCAACGGCGAGGACCTATTGATCGTCGGCGGTCAGAGCCACAAACCCGGCCTCGAGGGGGTTTCGGCGTCCGAACGCTATCGGCGGTGTTCCCGCTATGCTCGTGAGCACTTCGACGTGGCCGATATCGAGTACCGGTGGTCGACGATGGACTATTCGCCGGTCGATTCGGTTCCCTATATCGGCAAACTCGGGCCCGGCACCGAAAACACGTACGTCGCAACCGGCTTCAGCGGCTGGGGGATGTCCGGCGGGACAGTTGCAGGAACGATCCTCACAGACCTGATCTGTGACGGTGAGAGCCCGTATGCCGACCTCTTTGACCCACTTCGATTCACGCCGAAAGCCTCTGCAAAACGATTCCTCGAGGAAAATACCAAAGTCGGCGCGTCGTTCGTCGCCGACCGGATCACCTCGTTTCTCTCACGCGAGGATATTCCAACAACGCCCGACGAGGCGACGCTCGCTCGCCGCCGCGGGCGGGCGATGGGTGTCTATCGGGATGCCGACGACACCGTTCACGCCGTCTCGGCCGTCTGCCCGCACATGGCCTGTCTCGTCCGGTGGAACGACGCCGAACGAACCTGGGACTGTCCGTGTCACGGCTCACGATTCGACTATACTGGTGACGTGATTTCGGGACCGGCCCTCGAGGGGTTGCCCTATCGAGAGATCTCGGCACCACAGCGTGAGCGTGAGCCTCACGGCGATCCGGACTCGAACTGAGCGAGCGGTATTCGAGACACCCCTGTTTCGACTCGAGGGCGCTAACAGTATGACACCCAGAACGTGTGTCCCTCCGAGCAGGTGAGTTCAGTATGCTCACCGAACGCGCCAACCCAGCGGCTGACGGTCAGTTCGGCATCCGAATCGGGGACCGGCACGCCCAGTTGCTCCTCACAATCGGGACAGGCGACCTGCTGTTGCTTTATGCGTTGCATTGGTGACCACTGCCGTTCGTACACCGACTCAAAATATAATGGTTGTTCATGTTTTGTTGGTACGTCACTCCCGCTGAAGCCACGTTTGGACACTCGAGTGACGAGCCCTGTGATCAACCGTGTGTGCGCTGGTGGTCGTTGCAATGTAGGTCAATGAAATATCTCTTTCCGGTCCGTCACAACGACCAAACAGTGTAATCTGGACAACTCAACAGGAAACACTGCTTGCAGAGCGATTGACGCGCTTCAGGACTACCATCCTCTTCCCGTTCACGATCCGTGGTTTCGGAGATTTCATAATTTTCATCCCTAACGCCTTTTACAGCGGCTGTCGTATCTCTGTTTACCATGTCCATCGATCGGGATACCTTCGAAAACACGAGCGAGAAGGAACTCGCCGGCCTTTCTGTTCCTGACCTGGTTCTCGGATTTCTCGCCGCCAACGATGACCGTGCGTTCGAGGCGCGTACTATCGCCTCCCAGATTGGCGTCAACGAGGGTGCAGTCAGTACTGCTCTTTCACGCCTGAAGAGCCGCGACCTCGTCAAACACAAGGCCACCTACTGGGCGATAACCGACGACGAGGCTCGACTCGAGAGATACAGCGGCTACGAGCGGGCAACTGCCCTGTTCAACGAGCAGTTCGGCACGGAAGACAAACAGTCCTGGCGAGAACACGCTCCCAGTGACTCGCATCCGAGCGTCGAGAGCGAACCGTGACCGACACAGACCCGCGGCCGATATTCGAGCGAGGTGACGTCGTCTATGGCAATGATCCGTTCAAAGGCAAGGCGGCCGCTCGTCCCTGGCTGGTCCTCTCGAACCACGACGGGCGTCCGTTCTATGGTGAGCAGTACATCGCGGTGACACTCACGACGAAGTCGTGGATGGACGGCCTCATTGCCATCCCCGAAGCGTGTTGGCTTCGCGGTGGAACACCGGTTGAGAGCCAAATTGTTCCGTGGGGCGTCCAATCAATCGGTCACGAGGATATTGACTTCTGGCAGGGCCGCCTCGACAGCGACCTTGTCGACGAGGTAGTTACCTCGCTTGTCGGAGAACTCCGATAGTGGACCTGTTTATGCCAGTATCGCTTCTGCGTTCACGGATCGAAATGGGCCACTCCTCGACGTTTCTCGAGTCTCAGACGTGCGATGATGTCAGTCAAAAACGTGGGGCGAGCCGGCGGTTATCCGCTGGCATCGGTCGATACCTGATCAGGGGCCGAGAATCGTGTGTACCGTTCCTCGAGCGACGCTCGGCGGAACGTGGTGGCTTTCTCTGTCACGACTCGAGTCGGGACACCGGCGTTTGAACTCATGACGGATCGTCAGCAGTTCAGTGCGGGTTTCGGCGATCCGGCGGCGAAGCGGGTCAGGTGCCTCAAGCCCCTCGGTGGCCTCGAGGAGGGCCTGAAGCTGTCGATCGGCGGCTTTGAGGCGCGTTTCGACGGCCTCGAGGTCGATTGGTTCGTCGTTCTCGTCGGTCTCGCCGTTCTCGAGGTCGCCTTCGGGCGCAGCGTCGGAGTCGTCAGTCATGGCCACCACCTCGAGTGACGACGTGGCTGTCTATTGGTTGTAAGCGATGCGAATAGCTTGCGAGGTGTTTATGTCTCGTGAGGATTAATTCGTGCATGGTTTCAGAGCCTCTCGGCTTGGAAACCGCGTCTCGGGTGTTGTGGCACCCGGGGCATTTCTGCGCATGCCCCCTGGCTGGTTGGAGCCGCCGTTTCCAGTTTCATGCACAAACTGTAGGAAAATATATCTATTGGATATGTCGAGCGAAACGCTACTAACTATTGTACGGACAGTCGCCTTCGAGGTGTCGGCTCCGCTCCACAAAGCGAGCACGCTTCGCTCAGACCGGAAGTGGCTGGCCCAACACTGACATGGGTGGTCGTGTACGGTTTCGGGGATGATCGACCACGACCTGCTCGTTCTCGGCGGTGGCACCGGGAATATCGTCGCAAACGCGGCGGCCGACGACGGACTCGATGTCGGCGCTCGGGACCGATGGCTTCGCCAAAGCCTTGGTCGACGACGGCGAAATCCTGGGTTGTCACATCGTCGGTCCGGAGGCCTCGACGTTAATCCACGAGGTGAGTACGGCCGTCGCCGCCAGCGCTGACGCGGGGATGCTCGCCCGGACGATTCACGTCCACCCGGCGCTTTCGGAGGTCGTCCAAGGTGCGTTTCGCGAGGTTCGAGACGTTTCGCCGACGGGAATCTAACACGTCTCAGAGTGCCTTTTGTTGGAGGACAAACGAAACAGCCACATAATAATCACTGTTGCAAATAGGTTGAATAAAACCGCTTGAGCCCGTATCGTATCGTGACTAAAATGAGTCCTGACACAGGCGAAGACCCTCTCGGCGGACCCACCAATGCAGAACTGTACACCGTCGTGTACACTGCGGTAAGAGATGCGATTGTCGACGTGTTGCTCACTGCCTGTATCCTCGTGATGGCTGGTTTGTTCCTGTACGGTGGATTTCTGCTCCTCATTGAGGCGTCGATGGCGGCAGAGTACGTTTGGGCCGTGATGCTCCTCGCCTTCGGTGCGTTCCTGGCTGCAGGCGGGCTCGGCTACATTGAGGCTGAAGACCTCCCCCTCTTGGGCAGCGATAGCTGATTACGGAACGGCAAATCACAGAACCGCTTTCTATCGGCCACCCGAGACTCAGGTATGCTCACCGCTCTTAGCGACCACAACTGGCGACTCATCCGGGACGATGCCCGCGACGGCCCCACCCAGATGGCTTTAGAGGAAATCGCTGCTCAAACGGCCCTCGAGGATGACCTTCGAACCGTGCGCGTCTACAGCTGGGAGCCTGGGACGCTCTCGCTTGGCTATGGACAGGACGCCGAGACGTTCGATTGGGCCTACTGCGAACGCGAGGGGATCGATGTCACCCGACGCCAGACCGGCGGCGGCGGCATCTATCACGACTCCTGGGCGGACATCTCCTATACAATCGTCGCCCCCGCTGCGGAGGTGCCGGGCGATCTGATGGCCTGTTACAGCCTGTTTTGTGAGCCGATTCTGGCTGCTCTCGAGTCGATAGGCGTCGACGCCGGCTTTGCGCCAGCCGAACAGGACGCTATCTATCACCCATCCTGTTACCTACGGGATATCAACCCGGCTCACGATATCGTCGCGCCCGTGGACGCAGGCGAGAGCGCCCTGAAGATCAGCGGTAACGCTCAGTACCGAACCCGTGACGCCGTTATCCAACACGGCTCGATCAGTTACGACCTCGAGGCTGCTCGCCACGCTGGCGTGTTCGCTGGGGACGTTTCGCCGGATATCTTCGAAAAGCGGGTGACAGGAATTCGCCAGCAAGCGGGTATCTCCCGGGCGGACGCCGTCGAAGCGCTCGCCGACGCGTTGGGTGCGTGGTGTGAGGCAGCGACAGGCGAATGGACGGGGGCGGAACTCGAGGCGGCCAGCGAACTCGCCGACCGGAAATATGGAAACGAGGCATGGGTTCGAGAGCGGGAACAGACGCAGTGAGATCTCGACATCGCTTCGAAGTGCCTATCACGAACCAGGACTGACACGCGTCTATGCACGTCGGCGCACACGTCTCGATCTCCGGATCGCGCGTCTCCTCGGATACGGAGACGCCACCATACGACGACATTCGTAACGCAATTTCTCGCCAACTGGCCTTTGGTGGCAACTGCGGACAGATTTTCACCACCTCACCACAGGTCTGGGCCCAGCCAGAGATCAGTGACGAGGCCGCTGTGGGTTTTCAAGAAGAAACCGACGAGAAACTCGAGGGGCCGTGGGTGATTCACTCCGCGTACTTAGTCAATCTCTGTACGCCAAAAGACGGCCTGCGCCAGAAATCGATCGACAGCATGCAGGCGGAACTCGACGCTGCTGAACGGTTGGGCGTCCCCTACGTCAACGTCCATCTCGGGGCCCACACCGGCGCGGGCGTCGAGGGCGGGCTCGACAACGCTGCGGGCGTTATCGCCGACCTCGAGGTGCCTGACGATGTCGAAATTCTGATTGAATCCGACGCCGGCAGCGGCACGAAGTTGGGTGGGGAGTTCGAACACCTCGCAGGCATTATCGAGCGCACCGACGAGGAAATTGGTATCTGTATTGACACCGCCCACACCCTCGTCGCGGGCAACGATCTGACGACCCCCGAAGCCGTCAACGAAACGCTCGAGCGCTTTGACAATGTTGTCGGCCTCGAGTACCTCAAATACATCCACCTGAACGACTCGAAACACGACGTTGGCACGCACAAAGACGAACACGCCCATATCGGTGAGGGCTACATCGGCGAGGACGGCATGCGCGCGATCGTCAACCATCCCGCACTCGAGGACGTGCCATTTGCGCTCGAGACGCCAACCGAAGACGGCCGTGGATTCGCCTGGAACATCGAGAAAGTCAAAGCCCTGCGCGAGAACTGAGTTACTGAACTGCTCTCTCAATTAGTGGCGCGCGCTGAGCGATGGCGAGCGGATAGCGAGCCGTCGGTCGATTTGCGCGAGGGATGAGCGAACGAAGTGAGTGAATCGGCTGGGGAGGATGTGGATACCCGTGTGTTCCGTGCGAGTTGTGCGAACACGAGGTTGTTTTGTGCGCATCATTTGGACGACGACACCGTAGACGATTGTGCGAACACGAGCAATAGTACCCCGTTAGTGATCCGAGTGCGAACCGTTCTCGCCTCCAGAGAGACGGAAACAACACGTCCCAATAGAACACTTGGCGACAGATACGGGCGTTTTTATTTATGGCCCCTCTTTTCATCCCTGTGCGCGCTTTCGACGCCGACTACCTTCGCCGGACCCGAACGGGCATGTGGGAGGACTCCCGTGTGGCCCTCGAGCCACTTGGCCTCCCCTCTCGAAAGCGTCTCCTCGACGTTGGCTGTGGCACCGGCGAGTTGAGCGCCGTCCTCGCCGTCGAATCTCCCGGCGAGGTCGTTGGCTGCGACGTCGACTCTCGACTCCTTTCGGTTGCCAGCACCGACGCCGGAATTCCCGCGGTCACCGGCGACGCCCTCCAACTGCCGTTTCCCGACAACAGCTTCGACCTCGTGGTCTGTCAAGCGCTGTTGATCAACCTCCCCGACCCCGTCGCTGCCCTCGAGGAGTTTGCTCGTGTCTCGAGCGACCTCGTCGCCGCCGTCGAACCCGACAACGGCGCGGTTCAGGTGGAATCGAGTGTCCCTGCCGAGTCACCACTTGAGGCCCGTGCTCGACGGGCCTATCTCGAGGGTGTCGAAACGGATGTCACCCTTGGCGCGGCCAACTCCTGTTTCGAGCGGGCGGGACTTGAGGTGCGTGCCGTTCGGCGCTATGAGTATGAACGGACCGCTAACGCGCCGTATGATGAGGCGGCGTTGATGGCCGCACGGCGGAAGGCAACCGGGGCTGGACTCGCTGATGATCGGGCGACGATGCTTGCCGGTGAGTTGACCGTTTCGGAGTACAATACCCTCTACAGTGAGTGGCGGTCGATGGGTCGGGATGTTATCGAACAGATGGATGCGGGGCAGTATCGTCGGCGTGAAATAGTGCCATTTTACGTGACGGCCGGTCGCGTTATGCCCGACTGGAAGAAAACTGCATAAAACCACCGGGCGGGTTAGACGATTTGGCGCGTCGTTTTTATTATAAAGCACAAGGAGAATACCTGCGGCTTCAGCCGCAGGATGAATCCGGCAACTCGGAGTCAATCTACGCTGCGATAGCCACGCTGAGATTTGACAATCCGTATCTTAAAGTGACAGGCAA
>LFCJ01000415.1_pt1 | contig 26082 bp, 20 predicted proteins | sample 643141 | NCBI WGS metagenome assembly LFCJ01 (sample SAMN03766243, study PRJNA286221) | soda lake metagenome | biome: soda lake; feature: Kulunda steppe; material: water; isolation source: sample B1-Br-g2 brine of Lake Bitter-1 | place: Russia: Kulunda steppe | collected 2010-07
ACCGAGGTGTGTTGGTGCCGTGGAACTCCTGGCGACACGAGTTTTTCAAACCGATGTCGACACTCCACGAGGCCGACCGCGGTGGGTTCACCTTCGAACCCGATGTGGGCGTCCACGATGACGTTCACGAACTCGACTTTTCGAGTCTGTATCCAAACATCATCGTGACCCGTAACGTGAGCCCGGAGACGGTTCGCTGTGGGTGTCACAGTGATCGGTCCGATGTTCCTAGATTGGGATACAGCATCTGTGAGAAGCGAGGCTATCTGTGTGATGTCCTCGAACCACTCATCGACGACCGAGATGCAATCAAAGACGAACTCCGATCCTGTACTGACCCGGATCGGCAAACCGAACTCCAGCGGCGCTCCGAAGCGATCAAATGGATTTTGGTGAGCTGTTTCGGCTACCAGGGATTTTCGAACGCGAAATTCGGTCGCATTGAGTGCCACGAAGCAATCAACGCCTACGCCCGCGAGATCCTCGTCGACGCCAAATCGACACTGGAATCGAACGGATGGCGAGTACTCCACGGGATCGTCGATAGTCTCTGGGTAACCCCAATCCAGGATGAAGCCCGAACACCCCTTACCGATGTTGCTGCAGAGATTACTGAAAACGCAGGGATTTGGTTGGAATACGAGGATGTCTACGATTGGATTGCCTTTGTCCCTCAGCGAAACGCCGACCGTGGCGCACTCACGAAATATTTCGGCCGATCAACTGATGGCGGGTACAAGTACCGCGGTATCGAGTGTCGACAACGCAGCACACCAGCGTTCATCGAGAACGCACAGAAGGAACTGATTGATGTGTTCGACGACTCGCGTGACCCGACTGTCGTCTGCAACCGGCTATCCCAAATACGCACTCAACTCCTTGATGGGGACGTTGATCCTGCAGAGTTGGTCACGAGTATCCGCGTGTCACAGGACCGCAGTGAGTACACGCAACAAACAACTACAGTCGCGGCCTTGGAACGCGCGGCAGAAATCAGATTGAGCCGTTCACCTGGGCAAACAATCGAATACGTCGTCGCTGACGATGCAAAATCGTCGCGCGATCGGGTGCGGTTAGCCAGTGAGGATCCTACTACATACGATTCAACGTACTATGATCAAGCACTGTTGCGAGCAGCAACATCGGTCCTCTCCCCGGCAGGATGGTCGACAGAACAGATCAAGCAACACCTCTCCGACAAACAGGACCTCTCGCTAGATTGTTTCTAAGAGTTGGTGATATAAGCACTCTCAACAGCAACCGGAACCAAATCAGAACAACTCGTCCAGCGTCCGATTTCCGTCTGCGTTCTCGTTTAGGACACTCGGATCGGCAGGGGCAGGATCCGCGTAGAACGTCTGTTCGCGGAGTTCTGCGGTCGATTCTTCTACGGTCGGTGCGGTCTCTTGGCCCGAATCATCGAAGTCTAATCGCTCGTGGACCGACTCTGGGAGATCCGGTCGCGGAGCTTTCTCATGTCGTTGGATCGTTTCGGGTTTGTGTGTTGCATCGTGAACCGCACGCATCACTGGGAGACCTCGCAAGTACTTGTACTCCTCAAGTAGACAGATACCGAAGGTCGTCAAACCCCAGAAGTCGGCTGGGAGGTCTCTGGAATTGGCATTCGGCTCATGATGATACCGTGTGAGGATTTCATGCTCAGCAAGATTTTCCAACTGCTCGCTGATCGTTGATCGACTCTTTGGGATGTAGTAGTCACATTCGGTGACAGAGACGAGGTGCCACGGGTGCCCGATAATTAGTTGGAGGATATTGTGTCGAGTATCCTGCGAGAGATACCGATGTACCGTCCGCTGGGTTTCATATGGTCCGTCATCATCCACATCGAAGATTTGCTCAATAGGGGGGTACCCATGTGGATAACTCATGCTACGAAATATTACCAGAGCAATCAATGTAAATATTCGGGCAGACTATGACGGATATATCTGATAAAACCGACATGGTCGACTACTTCGGGATCAAGCCCCGAGGTAATTCACGAGGATGTTGGGACGTATGGTCGATTGTGGTTTGGATCGATCCGTGGAGACGGCGTTTCCGTTTGATGTGCAAGCTCTGTGCGACCGCCGAAATCAGTATCCTTCTGTGTGCATAGATTGCACATAGAATGGATGCAAGTGATGATCCCCGACGAGTCCATTTCCAGTCTCCGGAATATCTCGTCGACTGGCTCGATGCAATCACGGACCTCTTCGACAAGGACCGAACGGATGTTCTTGTCGAGGCGATGCGTGAGTATATAGAGGATACCGCCGACAGCGAGAGCTTCCAAGAGTTAGTCGCTACCTCTGTGGTCATTCGCAACCAATCTCTTCTTCAACCCTTTTTTGAAATTCTTCATCACTCAGTTCCCGGAAATCTTCACTCACGATTTCTAATTTCTCACGCCACTCTTGAATCTTGGATATACAGAATTCACGTTGAGTCATCTCCTTACGTCGAGCTTGTCGTTTGAGAAATTCGATTTCGTCCATAACTTTAATACAACCCGAAATATGATAAGCTTTCTGTCATTTATAACTTGGATTGTGTTACCAGAGATGATACACATCACTACAAACACACCGTCCGGTACAGCCCAAATGTGGACTGGTAGATCACCTGCCAATTAATCTATTTGTTTTACTCATCCGGCGACGTTGGGCTACCTACGAGTACTCCTTCAACGCTGAACGACGCATTTTGGGCAAGATAACATTCCGAAATACCCTAATCATTCATAAGCACAAATATAGATGCATTAATTATTGCCACTCACCACTCTGTAAGTTTTCAAGGTCTTGGGATAGTCTCTCAAGGTGGTCCTGAAGTGCTGTAGTATCACCAGCCATTTCAGCCAAATGTCGATACTGAATCGGAATCTGTTGCTTGTGAGCTTCCTGTATTTCGTGGCATGTATCGCAGTTTTCAGCAATTGCAAGTGCTTCGCGCACCCATCGAATCTCGTCCTGTAGCTGTCGCTCGTCGGTGTTTTTGGCGTTCATAGGCTCAAGGGCAATGAGAGTTGCAACTAAATATATATACAAGCATCATATATAAATCCTAAAATTTGGATTGGCTTATACGTCACGTCGAGAAGCAAATTCTGCTCTCTAAAATACTATCGTACGGGCACTCATACTACCCTACGTTAATTGAAAGCCGACATTTCTCGTTTTTACACCCGTTCTCACATTTCTATATTGACGTCGACGGATGAGAAGGCCACATCCTCGTCTCGGTCGATAGGTGACAGTTACCGATCAATCGCACCACGCAGGGTGTGAGATTCTGCCAAAAGATACTCGCGATCCACCATCGAATCTATGGAGAGACACTCGTTTTCGAGTTCGACGTATTCTCGTCGTGTACGAATCGCTGAGCACTTGAAATCGAAAGCGCAGTGTTTGCGAACGCAAGATTACGACGGGTTGTTTTCCACTTTAGGAGGTCAGCATCGACTTGATCATGATCGACGTTCTGTGTTGCCAGCGTCTCATTTAGCGGAGGTAACACGAGGCAGTAGGTCATCGACCACGACCGAAGTCGCGGGTAACTGACTTTTGCGGTATTCACGCGACAGTAAGCGAATACCGGGACCTTGACAAGGACATCGCTGTTCCGACCAAGTCGACACTTATGACGCTTGGCAAACACCTATATTCAATCACATTAAATTGATAAGTTGATGGAACAAGTTTGGATCAGTTCAGGCAGTACGACCATTGAAGCCATGGTGAATCCGATTGCGGCAGCCTGCGTAGGGGATGGAATCGAAGAGCAATTTATCCCAGAAACAGTCTACTTTCTCGATAATCCGGGGTTAACCGATTCCGTCGACGTGGCAGCCGATGTGACTCGAACAATCCTTACTCAGCATGGGGTCAAAGACCCAGAGATCAAAATCAATAGTATCGATCACGAGACAGAGTTCGGTGACATCGCGGATCATTTTAGCGAAGCTATTGAGACGGCACGCAATGGTGGGGCTGAGATCGCTATTGATGTTACGCCTGGTAGAAAGTTCATGTCTGCGATTGCATTCAACTCGGGGACGTCCTTCGATGTTAATCATATTTTTTACTTTTATCTCAAATCTAGCGAGTATCACGGGCGTATCTATCCTAACATTCCCAGAACAGGTGTCAAACTGTATGATTTCATAGAGGTGTTGCAATGAATATCTCTCATCAGAACCTGATATCATTTCTGAATGCACTGTACGAACTTGGAGAGAGAACAATTACAGTCAAACATCCATCGTCAGAAATAGGCGAACTGCTTCGTATCAATCTATCAGATCCTGCGGCCAGTACAGTATCCGTAACTACTGATACAGACTCTTACAATCAAAAACGACTCACGTTCCAACATCACCATGGCTCCCGACTGAAAGATGAACTTCCCAATGAGTCTGCCTATGTTAAAACCTTCGTCAGGAGTGGACTTGTTGATATCGATAATCGGGACGAAGTCGATCAGAAAATCCTTCGACATGGATATCAAGATCTACAGGCCGGTCATCCACCACTCTATGCTGGTTTCGACACAAATCTGTTTGCGTGGCAAATGGATAACGTCCTAAACCTTGATCCAGAAGTCTATACAGATGATAAGGGACGATCACCGGTCAACGGCTATGTACTCCCAACTGGTATAAAAGAGGAACTCACCATCAGCTATCGATACGGAAAGAATGAGATGAGTCCGGATTCTCTCGCTGATGCGCTGGGGACTGAATTCAAGCGGCTTAATGGTCAGCCAATAGAGGATAATCGTGAGACAAGACTAGGACTTAAGCAGTATCGAAGACTCCGTGAATCGCGCCCCAACGACATCGTAGAAACTGACACCGGTGACCAAGCGATTATCGGGGGATGTGCGGAGTATTACGAGGATGAGCAAACAGACGTGATCCTGTTTTCAAATGATGGGGACTTCCCCGGCCTAACCGAAAATCTCAATATCACTTCTGTGAAGGTAGATTTCCCAGAAAATATACCCCAGCAGCTCACGGGATCTTGGGACCAGATTGCAACATTACTCTACATCTTTGCGATCATCTTTGGCGTCATTATTCTTCCCAGGGCGACACTATACGGTGCTTGGGAAGCAAAAACTCCTCAACACTGGCGACGAGAAGAAATCGATGTTGAGGCCCGGAGCCCGAAATTGCAGACACTTCTTGAACGAGACGAGCCCATTGTCGATACCTACCGCAATGGGTTGCAGCGGTAGCAAGGAGAAACCTAATTTACCGTTTTGACTGTACAGAGAATGTCAGTTAGAATTTCATCCTTTCGTTCTATTTTGGTACGTCGAATCGACCAAGATTCGCCCAATCAGCCAAAATTGCCACCCCAGTTCCCAATATAAGCATCATGAATATAGTTAGAATGATAGTTTCGACAGCAAAAATCCTTTCATAGACCAACATCGTTAGGATGCCTGCATAAATTGTTAGTACGTTAGACAGTGAAATTAGTTCTCCATCTGTCGTCACATCATTTTTTCCATGATTAATTAATATTATAAATGTGAATGAACCTAAGGCAAATGCAGCAATGCCTGCAGATGTAACTTCATGTGTACTTAGTGTGAATAATGGTATGTTTATATACACTAATAATATTCCAAAGACCAGTATTAAGATGGGTATAACAAATGGGCTGAAACCATCATCTCCTTTTTGCTTTTTCATTATTTAACTTATTGTATATGTTTCTAAGCATAAAATTTAAAACTTTTGTTTTATTATGGAATTTATACACTTGAGTACATTAGTTTTATTGCGTTAAATTCTCACGAAATGTCAACGTCGTTTTTATTAGGCACAGAGCGGCAAATTGAAACTTAACAATCAAAAGAAGCACCTCGGCCACGATTGGGACGTCACGGTTTGAGCAATATGATTGGTAGTTGAATGTATCTGTACAAGTAATTAATTACCCTTAGTTAATGGAACTGATTAGAGGATAAAATTTATATTATTTATATAGATCGTAAGACCAATATACTCGTCTTTAGGCAGGTAATGAATCGGCACGAAAGAATCCCTCGTTCGGTCGCATTCTCCGGGGTTCCAGTGACTGCGTTTAATTAATACATAGAGGTAGAAAAAGGTAGGAATGGGTCGGAACGGAGCGAATTTTGAACCGTCCTTCGGAGACGGCCTGTCCACCTATATAAGGAAGCAGTATCCAAAAGGGTAGCCAATAAAACTGATCGATTGAGGATAGAGGGAAACGGCGGTTTGGCACCGCTACCAGTCCAATACACCGACATTTCACGAGACTACCCGTATCGTCGATGTCTAATAGTCCGCGATTGGCCTGCGAACCTAAAACTTCCTCCACTCGGGATTCCTCCACTTTTGCACGAAGGAGGACGCCAAGCCGAGTTCTTCTTGCGCGTGAATGGGTGATTTTCGGCCTTGGTTCTGTGTGAGAAATTACATATTTGTTCTGAAAGTAGTGGTCAATGACGTGCATTACAGCCTATCAGAACGCATCGTATTCTGAGGACAGACCAAACAGCGATTTTAATGTGTTCTTTTAACAAGAGGTGAACGATGATAGCTACAGGTAATATTAAATGTCTATTCCTACATTTTATTAAGAAGTCATGTCTCGACTTCTTTGCGGCCCTGATCCTGTGACCACCGATCGGGCAGCGTTCAATTGGGCCTCGTCACAGTCTGGTGGAACACCTGAGAGCGTTCTCTATATTACGAACCGATCTCATCGTCTTCGGGATATCGAAGCGCAGTGGGAGGCTATCGGTCGTCCGCTTGAACTCACTGTCCTCACACTCAACGAGTTCGTGGACCGGTGTTATGACCGCCAAAAAATTGGGAGTGCTGCCTCACGGATGGACCAACCGACCCGTCTCCGTCTCGTCGAACAGGCACTCACTGACTTACCCTCGAAGTGGTCGCTCATGGAGGATGATGGACTGCCTCCGACTGGCCTCATAGAACAGATAGAGGACCTGCTAAGCCTCATCGAGTTCGCTGGGATTCTTTCACCAGAAGCAGTTCACGACCGCTTAACTGAGGAGGGGTTGGTTAATCTGAGTAACGAACTCGGGGCTATCACCGAACAGTTCTATGACGGGCGAGAACGGCTTCCCGATGGTTCAAATACAACTCTTTGGGCAGAACGGTATCGACAGGTAGCAGATTCAGATATTGCAGAGTGCTTTCCCCATACGGATGCAGTCGTCATCGGTGGCTTTGATACATTCTCGGTCCTCGCGTCACAGGTTGTCGAGACGGTATCGGAAACGTGGCCAACGATTGCAGTACTACCTCGACTGACGGGGACGGACAATCCCGTAGGTGTTGACATCGCAACCACTCACGCGTGGGATTTTTTTGTCGACAATCTCGGCTTCAAACCGGATTCTGTCGAACCTCGTGAGTCCCAAACCCCAGCAAATCGACATTTAACAGAGGCACTGTACCGACCAAACGCCGCTACACTCTCACTCAATGAGACGAGCGTCGAGACTGTTCTCCCTTCTTCGCTCTCGGGTGAAGTACGGTACATCGGACGACGAGTGCAAGAACTCTTGGGAGACGGTGTCGACCCGAACAACATCGGAGTCATCATAACCGAACCAACAGCGTACGCCAATCAGATTGCCGGTGAATTTTCCGCACGGTCCATCCCACATGCCGTCACTCTCGATTACGATCTCGATTCGACGGCATGTGGTGCTGCCCTGCTGACCGCACTAGACATACTGGATGAGCCAACAGTCACCGGTGATCTCCGAACGCTTATCGACAATCCTCTGGTAAACCCGATATTACCCGCGTGGGAGGATGTCGACAGTAAACAGGTATTCGAGGAACTTGTTGACATAGACGAACTCACAGATATCAACGAACCACACCGTACAGCTGTCGAAGAACTCCTTCAGAAAGCGAAAAACGTCGCAGACGACGGCAGTATTGAAGCTTATCGTCACTTCATCGGATGTCTCGGAATTGATGATGCTGTAGAGAACCGAACCACGTCCGGGTCACAAAGAGTTGTCTACCGTAGTGCCGAGCGGGTTCTCGACGCCGTCGAACGGACGGGTGATGGGACAGATCTCGAACGCGCCCACCATGCACTCGGTGCTGTCTCTGTCAGTGATGACTCAATGATTCGCGAGGGGCGAGTCGAAATCTTTGGGGCGGCGGAACTTGGAATGCGGGCGTTCGATCACGTATTTGTCTTGGGTCTAACGGCCTCACACTTCCCGAGTTCTGCAAACCGACTCTCACTCTTGAATGCGGTCATGGACGCACATCCGGACTTCGCCGAAGTTGATCAGGCTCGCCGCGCCGAGTACCGTATTGCATGCCTCATCGCCTGTGCGGAGTCTGTCACGCTTTCGCGACCAAAACAGCAACTTGACGGTACAGAGTACATCGATGCTAGCATATTAGCCGAGGTTTGCCGCATCACCGATACCGAGCCACAGCAACGAGACGAGTTCGGACATCTCGTTGGGAAGTCTCCAAGCGGTCGTCAAGATAAAGTTGGTGCGCGAGGGGACGCACACCGGGCACTCGCGATTGCTGGCGCTTGTGCCGGTCCTGGTGCACTTAGCGAGTATGCAACTGCCGCATCGTCGGCTGGATTGTTCAGAGACACTGCCGGAAGTAGTGACAAACTCAGTACTAAACTGGCACCGGAAAGGACACTGATTAACGGCATCCAGACAGCTTCTGATCGCAAGTCTGCGCATCCCTCAAATCATTCCGGATGGCTCGATATGGAGACGACACGGAACGTCTCTTTCCAGTTCGACCGGTTATCGCCAACGAAGGTGGAACGATATGCCAGCTGTCCGTTCCGATTCTACGCGAAAGAAGTCCTTGGTCTTGAGGAAGAGAAGCAAGACGACGAGCCGATCAATCGCGGAAACTATGTCCACGACATTTTAGAGGAGTTCTATACCGAACTCCAGAACGAGGTCGGATCGCCAGTCTCACTCGCAGGGTTCGATCAGGATGAATTGGAGGCACGTCTACTCCGTGTTGCAACCAAGGAGCTCCAAGCGTCCGACTCCGACTTCAACGACCGCTGGCGCTTCGAACTGCTAGCCGGTCTCGGTAATGCTGACCAGAATGAATACTACAATCGGATCGCTGTCGATGGCCGCCCAGAGGGTATTCTCGTCCGATTCATCAAAGAGGAACTTGATCTGTACGTCGACCCGGACAACCGACTTCAGAACGGTCCCCTCACGGTAACGCCAGAATGGTTCGAATCTAAATACCCCATCGATGTGGACGACACCACAATCAGCGGCGTCCTTGACCGGGGCGAAACAACACCTGACGGGAGAGTCATCGTTCGCGATTATAAAACTGGTAATACACCTTCCGAACGCGACACTCTGGATGGACTCAATTTCCAGCTACCCATTTACGCAATGATGCTGGAAGCGAACGCCGACGAAGTAACCGAAGCCGTTGGAGGCGGTTACTACCGACTCAAAGCACCTGGGTCGGTGAGCAGCACCGCTGGGCAGATTGGGTTCGTCGGTGATAACTCAGCGAATGCGAGTTGGCGCGGTAACTCATATAATGATGGATATGGCGGGACACCGATAGTTTACCGGAGTACTGATAAACCCAGCATTGAGACTCAAGAAGGTTTCCGAGAATTCCTTGATGAGGTCGTCCCGCAACGCCTCAAGAAAATCATCTCGGGTATCGAGACGGGCACGTTCCATCCAACAATCAACCATCCCGACGATGCAGGGTGCTCGAACTGTCCGTTCCGCGATGCCTGTGACGTTCGACCCTACCGACGCCAACAATTCATAGAAAACATGGAATCTGGAGAACGCAACACATACGTCCCGCCAATCGCTCGTGGCGTGGAATGGACACCGACAATAGAAGAGGAGGAGAACTAATGCGCAGAGACGACCTCACAGACCAGCAGGACGACGCTGTCAGAGCACTCTCACAAAATTATCCACTCACAGCCGGGGCCGGAACGGGTAAGACTACGACGCTCTCGTTTCGCTATCTGGAACTTCTGGAGAGCCATCCAGACATACTTCCAGAGAATATCCTCGTAACAACGTTCACACGTCGGGCCGCGCGCGATCTCACCGAGACGGTCCGTGAACGCATCCTTGACCGCCTCGCCACAGCCAGCACCGATCATGAACGTTGGCGTAACGTTCTCAACCGACTTGACGACGCATATATCCACACACTGCATGCATTCTGTCAGCGTATTCTGTCCGAACACGCGACCGCCGTCGCTGGACTGGATCCCGGGTTCGATACGCTTGACAATGTCGAGGCAAGCAAACTTCAGCGTGATATCATCAACGATCTCATCGAAAAAAAGCCACGGGAAGTTTCGATCCTTCTGGATGCATTTTCAGAGTATTCTCTACGAGAGGTTCTGGAAGACTTGTTCAGTGAGCGTCCAGGGAGCGAAACGTGGGCTGATATCTGGAGCGCACCTACTCGAACGGTCGACGAGTACGTGACTTACGTCGAAGAACAACTTCATCCACTCCCAGCAGACGAGGTAGAAGCACTCTCCACCGACGCGGAAATCCAAGATCTCGTAGACGAACTCCAAGAATTCGTCGTCGACCTCGATGAGAATGACCCTGGTAATCGGACTGAACGCATCTGGACCGCGGTTCGACTTTTCAACAAATCGAACGGTCTATATGCTTTGGATTCCGTTCGTGACCGTCGTGCGCGTCTCTACGAAGTGTGCGACGAGTTTACCACATCTGAGCATGACAAGTACAAAAATTATACACCGGTCCAAAGTGATTGGAATGGCTCAGAAGACGGGTCTGACCGCATTGGCGAACTCGTATCCAAAATTGTCGACCGGTTGGATGCACCACGTCGGTCCGCGGAAAGCGACGGCCTCGACATCAGCGTCGACCGTGAAGGCGCACCGTACTACTTCGCGTTAGCTCGTCTGTTCGATGAAGCAGTTCGTAGATACAAAGAACGAACTCGCGAACGGAATGTATTGGACTACACCGATCTGGTTCAACAAACTCGGAATCTCCTCCATCCGGAGCGGGGGAACGATTCTGTGCGAGAATTACTCGCTGACCAGTTTGATTTTGTCATGATCGATGAGGTTCAGGACACTAACCCGAGCCAGTGGGATATCGTTCGGTCCCTCACTAGCCTCGCTGACGACGAAACTCCCTACAGTGCACAGAACGTCTTCGCAGTCGGTGACGAAAAGCAGTCGATATACCGCTTCCGAAACGCAGATGTCGCTGTCTTCGAAGAGGCACGCAGCGCACTCGTCAGTGCGAACGGCAGCGGGGCAACAGCAACGCACGGGGAAGATTATGTCGTCGGCTACCAACTTCAGGATAACTTCCGGACGCTCCCGTCGCTGCTCCGAGGTCTCAACAGTCTCTTTGAAGATGTCTTTGACGACGATACGGACGAGGCCTTCGAGGCAGCACCGCAACCCCTCCGCCCAAAGCGAAGTAATCCTCAATACGTAACGCCGACGCTTGAATACTTGTTCGTCCCGGATGATGACCTCAGATCGACTGTTCTTCCTCCCGATCACCCTCTCAGAGAGGCACCACCTTCGCGCCGAAGATGGGCAGAGGCTCAATCTGTGGCATCTCGTGTAGCACACTTAGTCAACGACGAGGTAAAGGTCTATGAATCAGACACTTCCAAAGACCCTGAAGCTCGCACAGTGACCTACGATGACATCGCAGTCATCATCCGCAAGCGAACTCATCTCGACGAATTCAAACGAGCGTTCGACGATCATGGAGTTCCCTACACTGTCGTTCGAGGAGATGGTTACTTGGACACCCCGGAGGTGCAGACACTTACGAATTTGTTCCATGTCCTCGCTGATCCGACGGACGATATTCGTTTATTCGGACTTCTCCGTTCGCCGATGTTTGGATTCACTGACGACGAACTCGCTCCGATAGTAGAGGGTGGCGATGTCTGGGAAACGCTCGGTGAAGTAGACGACTCTGACTTCGAAAGCAGTCATTCCCTAATCACTGAGTTGCGAACACTGGCTGGTGCTACTGAGGACGCCGCTGGTCCGCAGGTCGACTCGTGGGCTGAAATCCTTGATATCGTACTCGACGCGACCGGTTATCTCGTAAGTCTCAGTGCCGACGACCGCCCACAGCAGGCACTCGCGAATGTGGAACAGTTCGAAGAGTACCTGCGTGAAGCCGTCGGCGACGCTGGGAGTCTACGTACGCTGGTTACGCGCCTCGACGAACGTCATGAGTTCACGGACTACGACCCCGAAGCTGCAATTCCTGACGGTGATACCGGCGTTCAAATTCTTACTATCCACGCCGCAAAAGGTGAAGAGTTCCCTGTAGTCATTGTTCCCGGCCTCGGTGACACGTTCAACACCGACCCACCGCTTGCTGGTGGGACTGAGTTCGGGAACGTGAATGGCCGTCCAGCACTTGGTCTCTCTGTCCCCGACAGTGACGATCCATTCGACACTATCGACACTGTCGCAAAGAAGGGGATCCGTTCACGTCGTCTCGCTAAGCTACGCGCCGAAGAAAAACGTGCTCTGTACGTCGCCTGTACGCGCGCTCGTGACCATCTCATTTTAGCTGGTACTCACGGGACCGAAGACGACGGGTCACTCACGATTCTACAAGATCCAGAGGACGTACCGACACGATGGAGCGACTTCGTACAAGAGTCATTATTCAGCGACGAGCAACTGCTCGCCAGTCTTGAGACGAACGAAGAAGTGACCGGACATCTTCATGTCGATTCCCTGACTCGGAGGGAGGACCCCGGACAGGATGCCCCTACCTACTCGGTTCGACTCCCACAGAAAGCGGAGATTCAGACGCAAGATGTCGATGTCCAGGCACCCTCCACAACTGTCGAAATCCCTCAACGAAAACCAGATCCAATTCAGTATCGTCTCTCGCCGTTTCAGGTTGCAGACGTGTTGAGCGACAATCAGGACGGAGAATTGGTATTCGACGAACGGAACCGCATTGTCCACTATCGAAGAGAATCTGACGACGATACTGAATGGGACGAAGATGACACTGTACCGGCGGGTGAACAAAACACTTCATCTGACTTGTCTGGCCGGTTCTTTGGCGAAGCAGTTCACCGAATTTGTGAACTCCAGCTTCCACCAAAACGCTGGGATGATATCATTGATGACTCACTCCGATCGATGAATTATGATGGGGAGATCACTGAAGAGGATCGAGATCGAGTCGCAAAACACGCTAAGCGAGCAAATGATTACGTCCGGTATGTCGCTGACAACGACGATACCGTCTATCACGAACTCGAAGCAGACGTGGAACTAGCACACGGGTCTATCTCCGGTATCATCGACTGTCTCGTCCTCGGCGAAAAGACTGCTACTGTAATCGACTACAAAACAGGCCGTGTCGACGAATCGAAACTAAAGCAGAAGACCGAATACTACCAGCCGCAACTCGAAGCGTACGCATTGATGGTTTCAACGTTCGATGACGAGCGGCCGGTCGAGACGAGTCTCTACTTCACTGAAACCAAAGTCGACAGCGGGGTTGAATTTAGCCCCGGGAGTGGTGATGGATCACTCGGAAAACTCAAATCTAGCTTAGACAGACGGCTTCGTGAGGAGATCGAAGCGCAGACACAAGCAGAGTTCGGTTCCGAGACGCAGGTACAATAATAAATAACTTGAAGAGAGCAGTGGATAGGTGAGCCGCACGAGACAGAACCAGGATTATATTTACGATAGTTAAGAATCGTTTCGACATCAAATTCTCACCAGTGTTCTGTACCTGTCTTTTATTGTCTATTCGACAATTACTTTGAATCCGGTTTGGTCATAGAATATCTGGTGTAATGTTTGGTATACAAGCGGTTGCGTAGGTCTATGCTGGCTTATGATTAGATGTACGGAACACCGCGGATGACACTACCCTTGGTGAGGTAGCCCTTCATAGCAAAGTCGGCGCACTTGTCGGCGTAGTACGTGGTGATGGGGAGTCGGGTAGACCGGCTTAGCGAACCGACGTGTGCTTCCGAGAGCCAGTATGTTTGTTCCGCGAGTGTATCGAGGTCTGTTGACCCGTGGCGTTTCACGATCTGAAGCGGTCGCGGGGTGCCAGGGCTGCCTTCTTTCCCACCAGTAGTGGTCAGGTAGGAGTGGTTGCCGTTGTGAACGTGGAAGGCGACACCTTTGTCCGCGATATCGAACCGCGAGTTTGATCCGTCGTACTCTGCAATCCGAGGGTTCCCCGATTTTCGAATCTCGACGAGGTCGATCCGCTGAATGAGGTCCCGAGCTTTGTCGAGACGTTTGATGAGGCTCTCGACATCGAGGTAGAACTTCCCGTCACGGTGGATCACGACGTGCCGCGGTGGTCGGCCCTCCTCTTCGGCGAAGATCTCCAGGACGTGCTTGATGACGTTCGCTACGTCGTCCTCGTCAAACGTCTCGCCAGCCTGCTTCGTGACTGCCTCGGACGCAAGAATGGTTCCGTCGGCCATGATGACGTTCGCGGCCGCACCGAGGTGTTGCTTGGTCGCGTGGTCGTATGTCACGTCAAGCCCGACGAACGCGTCGACGTCCCCCGGAACGTCATCGATACGCCATGGCACGCCGCCTGCTTTCCCTATAAGGGACGAGCAGATGTTCCCGCGGTAGTTGTCATTGCCGAGATTGTCAACGGAGATCATCTGACTCGGCACGCCGAGTTGTCCGAGTCGCCGCTTGAACTCGCGATATGGATCATCGTAGTCCGCTGCCGCAGCCTCGTCTTCATCGGGCACCACGATCAGCGCTGCATCGTACTCACTCGCTTTCTGCGCGTGTTGTGAGTAGTGGAACTCCGAACCAAGCTCGTATGTCTCTTGGTCGAATGCCGTCGGACCCGCATTGTAGTCGTCGAGCTTGTTGAGCAGCGAGAGCACATACGGCCGCGCGTCGTCCTCCTCATCTTCCGGGTAAAGCGCGATGATATCGAACGATTCAGGAGCTTTGTACACGTCGTATCCCTTCCGTTCGAGCCCGCCAGCTCCGTAGTACCCCGTTTTTTCATCGCCGAACCGAAGGTTCGAGATATTCGGTGTGGTGTGCTCTCGGTATCCCGCGTTCGTCGGTTGCGGGACGGGATTAAAGCTGAAGTATGGCGTCGGGCCAAGCAGGTCAACGAACGAGGTGACGACACTGAATCGTTCCTCGGGCTTTATCCGACTCTCGTTGTGGATGACGTCAAGGAACGTCTCATCGACGCGAGCCAACTGGTCGAACGTCGGGATGACCTTGCAGTACTCTAGAAGCTGCGGAAAGATCGAATCCTCGTCACTCCCGTACTGCAGATCGGCGATGATCGGGTCACCAGCCTGCATCGAATCGATGACGTTCTGTTTGACGTGTTTCTCATGGTATTCCGACATCGGGACGCCTGGCCCGTCGAGCACGTCGTCGTAGTCCATATCAATAATCTCCTTGACTGTCGCCGTGCGAGCACTGTCATACAGGTCAGTGTCGTGTTCGACAGTCACCTCGGAGATGTCGTGTCCGCGCTGCACCCAGTCGGCCGCTGAGAACGTTGATTCCAAGTGGTAGGCGACGTTCACGCCACAGATCACGGTCCCGTCAGCATCGACACGAATCCGGCACTTGTACTTCCGATAGGCTTCGAACAACCCGCTGTTCGCAGTTCGCTGCGGAGTCGGCTCGATGATTGAATCGATGCCTGACACCTCGAAACGGTTTGTGACGGCTCGTTTCACGTCCTGTTTGACGAACTCTTGGAGTGGGCCGTCGTCAGTATATGAGCGCGCTTCCAGCGTCGTCTCGCCCTGATGTATCGGCTTGACCGTGTATCCGTGAATCGAGATGGTGTCGTAGAGCTTCTCGGTCGCATAGATACGCCGCCGGGATGCATCGGCCGTCGTCACGGGACTTCTAATTCGGGACTGGTAGTAATTCGCTGCTTTCGCTGTGAACCCCTCAATCCCGTTTGTGAAATCATCCGGGTCGATTCCGCCGCTCCCGGTCGACCGAAGCTCGTACTCGTGTACTGTGAGCTCTGGTAACGTCCCGAGTTCAAACTGCAACAAGTAGTTTCCATCCGAGAGGGGCTGCTGATGGAGGAGTTCTCCGCCGCCATCAGCTGTCGGACGCGAACCACTGTCAACCTCACTTCCGCGAACAAACTCCTTATTGGGTGCATCTGATGTCGTTGCGGAGTCACTACTTGAACCCACGGCCTGAGATTGCTCGACTGGTTCTCCAGCGGCATTACTGCCCGATAACTCGTCGTTCTTGGCGACGGTTGGAGGCTCGTCCAATAGTGTGACAGTGAGGTCGTAGCCAGGGTTGAGTTGGACCTCTCCACGGAACTCGTTCCCGACAGCGTTCTCCAAGAGATACCACTCCCCAACCTGCCACTCGAAGTCTGCGACATCGTTGTTGTGGAAGACCGTCAGCTCCACCGCCACCCCGCCGACGTCCTCTAACTGAATTTTACGAGCGACAGTATCGTGGTCCCACTCCTCAATCCGAGTGACGCGCAGCGTAATGTCGATATTTTCCCCATCCTCAATATCGTTTTTCGTGGTCATGTAATTTTGCCAATGAACGCATTGGATAAATAGATTTTCACTAGGTACATCTAAAACACGCAAAATTAAATTTAGCGTAAACATGTTCACCAAAAGTGTCGAGCCATAGTCTACACCGTTTCGATTAACGTAGGCTTGAATAACAATACGAGGCATACCCAGACCTATGAGGCATGGAATTCTGTAGAAGTGTGTCCATCAGAGATAGACACATCCTGATGAATGAATATTTGTGCTAGCCCAGAATAATCACGTCTATGCTTGGAACTGGGAGTGCAGAAGAGTTCATCAACGATGCCGAACACCACAACCAGTGGTGGAGCGATGATACGTCGACAGAACTCTCACAAGTCACAACTCTCACCCCCCGATCTGATTTTCACCGCATCCTCAAAACCACGAATACACACAATACCGACGATGTCGAGAATCTTGTCTATGCTATCCATGGCCAGACTGGAATCGGAAAAACCACGCTTCTCCATCAAATCATTGCAGCACTCCTCGATACGACTGACTTCCTGTATCAAAACGACGAGCTTGAACTCGTTTCTTCGATCAAGCCGCGGCAAATACTCTATGTCCCGTTAGAAGACTCTCTCTATCAGCTTGAACGAGAAGACGATGCTATCAAACGTCTCAAACAAGTCATCGACTATTTCCAGACACACGTCGCCCCCCGTCAAGGCCAGCAATTCATTATCATAGATGACATCCAAGCTCTTGACCTCAATAATGATCGAAAAGCCGAGTTACTAGATTTCGTTGACGAGAATACGTTCCTGTTTTTATCAGGTATTGTTGGAGCGCAGGTCGATCTCTCCGCTGCCGACACCGCCGATACCATCGACAAATTCGAAGGCCCATGGCCGATTCTTCCGATGAAATTCATCGACACGGTCCAAATCGGTGAGGGCCTTGGAGTTGAGTTCGATGAGTCATTCCGAGCTACGCTTGAAGAATATCAATCAGCTGACCTAGATGGCCCATCGCCAATCAAGACGATTCGAAACGGGTTATCTGGATGGACTCCAGAGATCAATCTCGACATGGCTGTTGAAACGCTATCAAAACTCTGCTTCGATATGGTCAACGTGGATGATCGGAACAAACTCCATAATGCAGCGCGGGCATACCTGCGAACAGGCGGTACTGTCCATCAAATAGACGATCCCTCGATCCGGAACGATCTCTCGAAAAATCATTTTCTTCTCTTCCTCTACAAGGAACTTGCCAACTACCGATCCATCCAACAACCCGAGAACCTCCACCGGCTCAGTTCTATTGCAGCCACCAACGCCGGTGAAGAACTCCAGTATACCAACCTCAGTGATCAAATCGGCGTGGACAGACGAACCGTTGATAGTTACCTCGCTGTGCTTGACGATGGTATCGCTGTCACCGAATCACATGACTACTCTCTCCGGCGCTACCGCCGTACACGTTTGTATCTGCGTAATCCACGACACCTGGTGCTCCTCTCCCAACGACAGGAGCACCACGGCTTTGAGGCGTACGAACGACAGGATACGCTCAACCATGAATTCGAATACAAACTCGCTCGCACTGTTGCCTTTGATCACGCCAAACGCCTCGCGTACACTGTTGGAGCATACGATGTTGAATACACTGAGACCGATGCGGGCCTTGTCGACTACATTCTCCACCGTAACGGACGCGTCCTCCCATTTGTTTTTTCTTACCACCCTCACACTGATGACGCTGAAACAATCGCCGAAAAATTCGATCCCGAATCCGGCCAGCACACGAAATCAGACAGTGAGGAACTCCAAGAGTTAGACTACCAGGCACCACACCGGTTCATCATCACTGACAGCCTCCCTAAGAATGTTCGAGAAAACGAATCACTAGTTGTTGAGAAAAATGACGCCAGTATCTGTTATGTGCCGTTCTGGCTGTTCCTACTCATCTGCTAAATTTAACAAAGCTGCTCTTTCCGGAGATCGTTAGAGGGTACCTCGATTGTAGCGAGGAGGAACTGGACGAGCAGTTATTGACTTACAACCAATACCACTCGAAGATGTTGGTGAGACGGGACTCCAGAAAGCCTTGATATCGAATTAGACGAGCTGTCCTACGATGAGTTTCCAATTTCTTTTTCAAGTCGACCTATTCGTAACGTTACGTCGTCTTCTATTTCCTCAAGCGTGCCCCGAATATCTCCAACCGTTCTTTCTAAATTGGTACATTTGCTCCGAATATTCGAGAAATTATCAATTGCATCTTCAATTCCATCTAACTCTCCCTTGATTATCTCCGGATCTAGATCATCACCAACATCTACGGCAGATAACATTGTGCGGGTCCTTGCCCAGTGGAATGCAAATTTGAAAAAGCGTGATTCGATCTCTTCTTCACCCTGCTCACTCAGCGCGACAACGAGGTAGTCTTGGTCCGTTTCAGAAAACCAGCCGAATTTAGTTCTTGGTATATATTCTACTGAACTCACTACTAAGATGCCGTAGTCAGCATCTCGGTTCTCAATGGCTTCGGTCATCTCTTCGTCGACTGTCGAATTGAACGTCCCGCCCTTTGCTTCGACAACAATACGCTGGTTAGTATCATTCAGTGAAATTACGAAGTCTCCCTTTTTTGACGTTCCCAACTCACCTGTTTGCTCACTTGTATCTTCGAACTGATTCGGGGTCTGATGAACGAGTTCAGATAACATCTCTTCGACTTGGTCCTCAAAATCAAATCCTTTGAGAGTCGTCTTTTGTCGGATCTCGTCTTTTCCCTCTTCTTTTCCTTCCTGCTGATCAAACCGCTGTTTCATCTCCTCGATTTCTTCGACGATCCTCTTTTGCAACCGATTTGTAGGCGTTCCTTCGCGATCGGGATCGAGTGCCTCCTGAATTTTCTCCCCATCTTCGCCAAGTTCATCCTGTAATCGTTCGGCAAACTGTCCATCAGACCCAAAAATATCGTTTAGGTGTTCTTTCAGGTGGCCATCGTCCCCGAAATGCTGTTCGAGAATACGAGGAACCTCACCGCCGTCTTCACTGAAGCGATCGTCGAGTTCATCTCGCAATTCATCGAGTTCATCTTCAAATTCGCGTTCCATCTCACCGAACCGGTTTTCGACAACTTCAGCTTCTTTAGAGGTTCCTACAAGTTCCATCGCAGACGCACCAATCCGGAGAGCTCGTTTGATTGCTTCTTCCTGCTCACTCTGATCAAAATCAGACAAATATGAGACCAATTCAGAGTCCTGAATGGTAATTTCCCTTAGTACGACACTATTCGCGTTCGAATCGATCGAGATGTTCTCAACAGTAGCCATAACAGTATGATATGTAGCGAGGGTAATAAAATTGGGAGTAAATATTGATAATTTGGAAGATAGAAGTCGTATCATCATGGATGTTTTGGCATGAGTTTGTAGTTTCGGCCACCATCCTATCTTTCGGTTCGTGAGCTTTGAGATTACAAACCCAGTGAATGTGTGCGTTCTGCTCAACAATTTCTTTGAGTTGGTATCAGCACTCCAACTGACACTCACACAATACCCCTATGAATTTAGTACTCCATTCCAAGTTTTAATCTCAGAAAAGAATGATTATCTAGGTAATCAGTCGCTACTGTCGGTGTCTACTCTATGAGCAGCCCCAAGTATCGACCGTAATTTTTGATCGAGATCTTCTGGGTTTGCCGTTTCACCTGTTGTGGAGCAGATAGTAAGGTTCTCAGGGTTGCCTTTTATCTCGACGCCGTACTGAATTTTTGGCTGACGCTCCAAAATTTCAAAGAACGCCGATTGTGCTTTACCAGGTACTCTATCGATCCCTTTTAAAAAGAGTATAACATTCCTTTCTTGAGATAACAAGAGACATTTTCCGATCGGTCCGAGACTGGTCAATCGACCATGCGAATCTTCCTCAACGAAGAGCGAACGCAAATACTTCTGATATTCAGACATTTCCTCATAGCGATTAGTTGAATATTGCTGATTTTCTTGAAATCCATCAGGGCTTGCAAGGTCAATCTCAAAGATTGGAACCGTCAAATCAGAACTTTTTGACAAGTCTAAGCCAACAGTATACACAATTCGATTCTTTATTTGCTTATCTGGACCTTGAAGCCAGAATTTTGTTGATTCCTGCTCACCGAAGCTGTGATCCAATCGGGCAGCAATCTCTACATACGGACTCGTCTCTCTATCGACGAGCTCGAAACTATTACCGTCGACCTGGTACCGGTCTGCATTGATTGGTTCGTCAAGGATATCCATACGGATTTGTCTGTGCGAGATGTTGTAATTTTGTCTATGGTGACAATCCCTCATAAATTACCTGTGCAGGATGTGCGTTACCGCTCGTATGCGAGCAACATCCATCTACCCACAAGGTTCAAGCAACGCCTCATTATCAATGAGCTATACAATTAGTCCACGCAAGACGAACAGTTCGTACACAGAAATCAGTACTCTGTAAAATCCGGTATCTGATTTATCAAAAGTGAAGCGAGTCAAAGTTTTCATCATACTGTAGTTGCGAGCCTCGGCCTCAGAGTTGAGTAGAGTACGACTCCACACCGGGAGCAGCCCTATTACGGTAACCACACCGAAGCTAGCGTTTCGTCGGTGCTTGTGTCTCTGGTCGTCAGCAGCAAATTGAAACTACTCAAAATAGGATTCGTGTATGAATGAGACGAAATCAGGAGTTTTATATATCATTCTTGTATATATATTAAGTCGCAACATCCGGTTGTGTTGACCATATGAACGCAAAAACCACTGATGAGCGGCAGCTACGTACAGAATTGAGATGGGCGCGAGAGGCACTCGCCATTGCAGAGATGCAGGAAAATCATATGTCATTCCATGGAATTGCGGAGGCTCGCAAGGAGTGTATAAAACTACCATATCGACATATGGCGGAGTGGTCTGCCGAAGATATTGAGGAACACATTGACCGCATTAAGACGGACCTACAGCATGCGAAAGCAGGTGAGTGGGAATAATGTCCATCGACGATGGGTCTGTAGCTGCGGTTTGTCTCTGCGCAGATCATCATACTAAGAGTACACTCCTTCGAAAACTCCATCCCATTTCTGTGCTTTCGTTTGTTAATGGCATGAGAATTAGACGAGTAGTCCCATTCAGCAGTGATATTCGGACAAGTTCCAAAATAAATCGAAAGTTTTATTAATTAATATCTTCATTCATATAATAAGCACTCTAAAACAAGAGTGTGGGAGAGAAAAAATATGACCGAACTAAAGACCGAAATTACCAACGCCATCGCACAGAACCCAGAAATGACAAACAAAGAAATCGCAGCACAAGTAGGATGTTCAAACACCTACCCATACCTGGTGAAAAAGCAGTACCCGCAACAAATCGTCAATCAAGCACTCAAACACGATACAGACCTGAACAAACTCGATGACCGTATCTTAGACAACGCGACACTTCCGAAGGACACAGAATCCACCGACGAAACTGAACTCTGGAAAAAAGTCGTCGAATACATCGCTCGCCATCCCGACGCGACAAACCGAGAGGTTGCAGAGGAAGTCGGCTGCTCTATCAGTTATCCGTCCGATGTTAGAGATGCGCATCACGACAAAATCACAACCCGCATAGACGAGTACGGAACAAGTCTGTCAGAATGGGAAAAGAGCACACAACGCCGACAAAAAAAGCGAGCACAAACGTGGGGAGGGTTGAGTGATAGACAACAGAATATCTTGATGCGATTAGCCGAAGAACCAGACCCAGAGACTCCCGATACACCACTCCGAAAAATGGCTGAGGATGCCGACACCGAAGACCCTCCCTGTCCATCGCTCATCTCGGATGTGAACCGCAAGTACGGTGAATTCGCTGTGCTACTCAAAGAGGTTGGTCAACTCGTTGATGAAAATCAAGACCCTGAAAAAATCCTTCACTCGAAAAATGTCCAAGAAGTTCGTGGGTGGGTTGAAAAAGCCAAACAGACACCAACACGGTCAGAAGAAGTGACAGACAAGGGTACCACAATCAACGAGATGGAAACGAACATCGAACAGCAAAGACGACTAACAGAAGCTGAACTCGAATACTCTGACAGTGACCTTGCAAAAATCCGACTTGATATGATAGATGAATTGCAATCAAAACTATCTGAATTAGCTGGATGATACAACGAGATTGGATTGATATAGTAGTAGAGTAATTTACACACATTCTAATGTCAATATACCCTCAAAATAAGCAGGTCGAAGAAGTTACGATAGAGGACGACAGCCACAACCTCGTTTGTAAGATTGAGACAGAAGAGATAGAATATCTCCTGACTCGCGGTGCTGCAGATCGTGATACTCCAGATAAGCACCGCAGCGAACTCAAGCAAAGTAGCAATCATAACGGGACTGTCCAGGTTTTTCCAGATGAACAGAATGCTGTTGCTTACTACCTTGGTATCCTGCAAATGAATGCCAAGCTGTCCGAAGACGATGCATATGAACAGCTTACTGATGCTGGTGTGGATATGGTCGCTTACGAGCGGTGGCAAGCCGAGTTCTCCAGAGATGCTCGCATCCAACGTCTCATTGCCGATGCAAAAGAACGTGTGACGACCTTTGGTTCGCCTTGGGACTACGCTATCCTTACCGAATCCACACAGTTCGATAATCTGCAGTACAATCCATCGATCCGGTCGACCAATCCCAATGATGAAACAGCCGCACTGGGCGAAAGCGTTCTTGATGATGTTCCTGAAACAACATCGTGCTACCGTCGCGTTGTTAACGCCCTTGAACGAATTGAGCGTAATAATGTTGCGTATTGTGAAGGACTAGCGATGGGTAGACATCCATCCAGATCGAGTACACATGCGTGGTTGGAGGTTGCAGGAGAAGTTATAGAGATAACATGGCCTTGGGATGGTGTGCGGCCTCCTGATGAAGCAGTCTACTACGGTGACTCGTTGCCATTGAAACACGTGTATACGCTTGCAAACTCTCGACCAGGTTCAGGCAGTGCGTTGTTAACTAATGAGCAATATTTCGAGTTGCCTGAAGTCAAACAGATGGTTGCTAACCAAATTAGTATAGAATAATAATTTTAAACCGTAAGTTTTAATATATTATTAACCAATAAAAATATGTGTTTAAATTATGGTAAGAAATGATGTCGATAAAAACGTGAGTGGATTCATGTTGCCAGTCGCAATTTCAGTAATCGGTGCATTGCTAATTGTACAAGATATATCTATATATCTGTTGGATGTCCATCTTATTTCAACAGCTGGTGTTGGTATATTTGCTATAGGAGCATCTGTCTTGGTTATATTGGCGAATGATGCCTGGAATCGTTTTCTTAACCCAGAACAACTATTTCGAATTTCACAGATATTATATGTTATTGCAGCTTCACTTACCTTTGGTGTGTATGAAGGTATGTTTACCACCGAAGCGGTCACTCTGATTATTACTATGATATCTGTTCTTGGGATTTCAATGGCATTAATAGTAAATCGGTTGAACCTGAATGAGGACGAATTATACTATGTATTTTAGTTTTTAGATAAGACAATACGAGTCAATTAGGCTACGACGATCTGTACGGCTTAAATAGGAGATGTGACTGATGCAGGTGGGTGCTTATAGACTGAAGATGACCAATACAGAAGGGATATGCCTTCTATGCTAAACTTTCATATCCAATTCGTCACCTGTTCTTTTACACTCTTTGTGAGCACTGGGTAAAGATGTCGATGATTTTGAATCAATTTATTAACGAATGTCGTTCAACTTACCCGGAGATGATGAATATAGCCTGCTGGCTCACACTAACAGTTTGTCGGCATGGTTAGTTTCGAAAACTAAACTTATAATGTGGCTGTACGCATTCAAACTATGTCGTCTCTTCAATCGATTGGTGAGTTTCTCTCACAGTACAACGATGGCACCATCACTGTCGGAAGAAAGTCTCGTCCTACCGAGGGTGATCCGCCGCCGACTGATGTACAGATATGGTTCGACAATACGATGGGGACTCGCGACCAGCATGTTATTCCGCTGAACACCTTTGAGTTCCGTATCGATGGCGAAGATCAGAATCTCGAAAATAATTCAGATGTGGTTCGATACAGCGAGATTATCGGAACAGTAGAACACGCTTGGGATGATCTTATTGCAGACTATGGATTTGATGCATTCTCGACTTATGTCCCGTTCCACGAGGATCCAGCTACCTACGGTGTCTACATTCGCCAACAGGGAATTCGTTTCTTGGGACATCTGCTATATGAGTGGAGCCGAGCCCAAGATTTGGCTGATAAGCCAGAGGAGTATAGCCGTCTACTGCAAAAGTATAATTTCCAGTCATCGAACCGGCTTCTCTTTGAGGATCCAGCGTTCGAATCAGTTGAGGAGGCATTTGATTTGGCTCGGGAAATGGTTCTTCGATATCAGTGGTTCCGACATCAAACTGAACTCCTGGCAGCCTATTTAGAAGATGCTACTGAATCAGCATATTATTCATCGTACTGGGATCAAATGCCACCCGGTGTAACAAGTGCTGAGGCTATTTTATCGAAAGCCTACGTGGCCCGAAGTTCTGCGTGCCGACTAAAAACGCCGGGTTCAAAGCTATATAAACCGCTATTCGAACGAGTAGTTAGTGAGTTGCCCTCGTTTGATGAGGTAGGCTACGCTGCGTCTGAGGGCGGGTTCAATAAATATTATAGTAAACTGATTGGTGAACTGACTGGACAGTCGGGATCGCCCTTACGAGGTGTGCGTCTTGCAGAGCAGCTACCCTTTGAGACAGATGTTTGGTCTGCAGTCCCGTGGCGGTTACCAGTATACGTGACACGGAATGAATTTGATACTGATAATGGATCGTATGGAGTGCGGGAGAAGCCATTAGATACTGATTGGGAGATTGAGATATCGGATACATGGAATGACTCTTATGAACGTGCGGAAGGTTCGCTGCGGCAGCGAGCAGATAATGCAGTGAATAAGCTTGAAAACAATGTTAGGCATAGCGGATTTAACTGGAAGCCGTGTACTCCTGAAAATCGATGGTATTTCCGTTTGAATCAAGAGTTACGAGGTGTTGCTAATATCTCTAATCAGGATTTCACAGTGGAATTGGTTGATTTTGGAGATCATTCGACTCCCGACAATTACGGGTGCTGGAAATAGATTATGAGTAGTTAAATCCTTTCTGATGAGGGTGACAATGTAGATTATGAGTATGAATCCTCTTTCTGATGAGGGTGACGATGACACTAATTCGTTAGTTGTTGATCTCGCGTGGCTCGTTTTGGGACCGTTAGAATCATTTATTTGTTCCAAACATCCTCTTGCTTTCCTGTAGGTACTTTTGCGGCCATTGGTCTTTAGTTAGGCCTCACGCCTCGGTTGTGTGGTGGTAGCGAGCGTCTCTTGCAGGATTGGTCGTTGCTGGTGTATCTTTTGGGCGTCTTCGATCAACCGCTCAAGCAGTGGCTCTGGCG
>LFCJ01000417.1_pt1 | contig 26029 bp, 32 predicted proteins | sample 643141 | NCBI WGS metagenome assembly LFCJ01 (sample SAMN03766243, study PRJNA286221) | soda lake metagenome | biome: soda lake; feature: Kulunda steppe; material: water; isolation source: sample B1-Br-g2 brine of Lake Bitter-1 | place: Russia: Kulunda steppe | collected 2010-07
GAGTAGTCACATGAGAAACGAACAATCTGCCAGCTCCGAAACTGTACGCAACTGCTACTGACACCAAGCGAATCAGCAGTTCCGGGACGAGACGGTTCCGGTTGCTGTTGAAGCAAAAATCGAGTTCGATCGCCGTCGGTCGATTATGTCGCGCGTGGCTCCTTTGCCTTGGGTCGGAGGTTGCCGTAGCCACACTTCCGACAGTTGTCTGCTCGTTTTGGGTTGCGGGCGTTACAGCGCATACAGATCATCTTTTCGAGGGACCGCTTCTCGGCAGCGTCGAACTGAGCCATACGCCTCGGTTAGCCTGTAGGACATATAACCGCTGTGGTCCGCCGCGGCCGCCTGTGGGTCCGTCGTGACGGAGACCAGTCCTGCGACCCGATCCAGCAGGGCTGTTACCGGTATCCTGAATCCGATCGAGTCGTGGCCCGTGAGTCCGTTTCGAGTTGTGGTCTGCAAGTCCGTTTCGAGTCGTGGCTTGCGAGTCCGTTGTGACTGTGCTCTTTCAGTCCCGGGACTGCCGGAAACTCATTCCGTTGACCAACTCATTCCTCGGCGAGATAGTCATCTTGGACGGCGACGACCTCACTCGAATCGGTACACTCGCTGTAGCGTCGCAACGGTTCCTCGTTGAGCGTGAGGAACGTCTCACCCCATCGAAACGGCTCGAGGAGTTCCTCGGCGCGGTCCCACTCGCCGAAGATACAGCAGGCAGCGGCGAGTGCCTCGACGGTTGTGAGCTGGAACGGACGGCCGTAGTTGATCGGGTTTGCGGCGACGAGAAAGGGGAGTGCCCGGTGGACGCCGTTCATCCGGAACGATGCCTCTTCGGCGGACTCCCACGAGCAGTCGAGTGCAACCAGTGTTCCAAGTCCGTCCTCGACGTCTGCGGGCGAGAGCGCCTGCTCGGCGTGGGGGTTTAAAACGACGCCGTAGGGGACCTGATCCATGGTTCGGTACAGAATCGCCTCGTCGAACTGCTCGAGCCGGCGGGCAGTACACTTCTTGGGATCGTCGTCCCCCTCGTAGTAGACGTAACACTCCACAGGTTCCATAGGAGCGACCGAGAGAAAAGTATCGTGGAACGTCGATGCCCGATCGACGTGGGTGCTCGATCAAACCCGGTATCAGGGACACGCCAGAGAGATCAGTGTCGGTTATACACCAGATACTGTCACACGATAATCTCACGGACCGAGATCGCCAGCGGTACAGCGACTTGTCGGCCAGTGTTACACGCTTTTGACACTGGCGGCGAAACGTCGGGTATGACCGGGGACGCAGGAACAGTCGTCCGGCAGTATTACGACGCTCTCGACGAACACGAGTACGGACGACTCGAAGCGCTACTCAAACCGGCGTTCGTCCAGCGCAGACCGGACCGAACCTTCCAGAGCAGGGCAGCTTTCGTCCAGTTCATGCGCGAAGAACGGCCAGAACCCGATACGAGTCACGACCTCCTCGAAATTGTCAGCGACGGTGAAACAGTTGCCGCACGCGGCCGCGTCCTCGACTCGAGCACTGTCCTGTTTGAATTTGCAGACTTCTTTACGATCGAAGACGGCCGGATCAGCAGGCTCGAAACGTACTCGCGGTGACGATCGGACTGGTCTTGTCGAACTTGGACTGGTGTTGTCAAACTGTTTTTGGGCCGTCCCGAAAGACGTTCCAGTCTTGACGGACTACCAAAGTCGAATCACTACCAACTACTGACAAACAGACACCCAGTAGGTGTGTCCGTTCGAACACGTAATTGCCGTCTGGTCGCCGAACGCTGCAACAGAGTGTCCGACCTCCAGTTTGGCGTTCTCATCGGGAACGGGGACACGCCCCCGTTCCGCACACTGTGGACAGCTGACTTCCTGGGTCGTTCTGATATGCATCCGGAACCACCGTGGTACCAAGTGACATAAGAGGATATAGCCTTATTTCAGGACATCTAATCAGTTCGGAACTGTTACCGATCGGTTCGGAACGTCACTTCTTGTGGCCGAATAGGTCGAAACGACACTTCCTGGGGCCGAACCGCTCGAAACGTCACTTCTTGGGGCCGACAGCTCGAAACGACACTTCCTCAGGCCGAACAGTTGTTCGGCCCCAGTTCGAGTTCGACCCGGTCCTCTGGTGACAGTTCGAGTGTGCCCCGGTTTCGATCGATGATCTGCTCGTAGTTCGCTGGCTTCTCGCCGGCGTCGGCGAGCCGATCGACGAACGATTCCTCGTCGAGTTCGAGGATGTCGATCCCGGTCCGGGCCGCGCCGATCGTCGTGGTAACTGGGTCGCCGGGCTGGTCGTGCTCGAACCGGCCATCGCTCGTGACCGTGACGTGGCCTGGAAGCACGACGATCGAATCCGGCTCGGCGAGGAGCGTCCGGTGAAGTGTCTCATAGAGCATGCGCGCGCCTTCCTCACCTTCGTCCTCGCTGAACTCGAGTTCCGTCCGCCCCGTCGACTTGACGTGTAGCGTATCCGCAGTCAACACCGCCATCTCGTCGACGAGCGGGGCAATCATCTCGCTGGTGTGACCGGGCGTAGGAACTGCCTTCAGGTCGCGATTGCCGACTGCGAGAACCTCGTTTCGTTCGAGCGGTGTGTACTCGATTTCGACGCCTCGTTTCTCGGCCCGATCGCTCAGGTAGTAGGGGACGTCGAGTTTGTCGGCAAGCGCTCGCCCGCCGGAGACGTGATCGGCGTGGACGTGCGTGTCGACAACACCGACGATCGTGAGTTCGTGTTCGGCGGCTGCAGCGGTGAACTCGTCAATATCTGCTGTCGGGTCGACGACGATCGCATCGCCGGTTTCGGCACAGCCGACGAGGTAGCTCAGACACCCCTTTGCGCGCCGCTGGAGTTGGACCACCACGAGTTCGTCTGCGATGTCAATCTCCACCCGCTCGTAGACGCCGCTCCAGCCTTTCATCCCGCCATCGACGGCGTTGACCTCGAACGCGTCGGTCGCCGACTCGAGCTGGCTCGCGAGAGTTCCCGAGGAAATGCCCTTCGCACAGATGGTGATCACTCGATCAGTATCACCCACCAGCTCCTCGAGTTCGTCGAGTCGCCCATCGAGTTCTTCCTCGGGGCCGAACGGGAAGTGTACCGCTCCGGTGACGTGCCAGGACTCGTAGCTGTCCTCGGGTCGCGTATCGACGAGCGTGAACTCGGCGTCCCCGTCTAGAAGTTCTGCGAGCCGATCTGGAGAGAGTGTCGTAACCATGTCATCTGCTACGGCCGCCGTCACCTAAATCTGAGCGTCCGAATACCGTGGCCGTGGCGAGAGAAGAATCCAGACAGGGCCTGGCGAAATAAGAACCCATACAGGGCCGCACGGATAACCCGCAGCTACTGATGTCATCGATTCGCCGCCTGTTCCGGGGACTGCTCGCCAGCGTCGTTGGGATCCTCGTCATCGGTCTGCTCGCGACGATCGTCTTCACGATCGCAATCTTCGTCGTCTCGATCGGTGCCGGACTCGCCGGCTACGAACCGAGCGCTGACTATGTCGTACTCTCGGCAGCACTGGTCGTCGTCGCCGTTATCTTGACCGGGGGCTTCACCCCACGACTGTCGGGTTCGCGGGGTGAGGACGAATCGGCGGACTCGTTTGACGATCGGACGTTCAACTGACTGCATACGGCCGTCGCCTGGATGGTCCGATCGTCGTCTGTCTCGACTGCCACACTGATCATCGTATCGACTGAGCGACGAATTGACCGTTGAACTACAGTCGCCACTGACCGTCAGTACGCACTCGATCGTACAGCCATCGTGCGATCGGTGTGTAAACAGTTTTAGTTGTTAATGTGGCACACAGTGGAGTCCGTTTCAGTCGTTAGTATAACATGGCACGCAGTGGAGTTCGCACAAACCAAAAAAGATGATTTAACTGTCAATCTCCCAATCGACATGTATGGAGCTCTCCGATTCCGTCAGCGCCGCCGTCTCGGTTCTCCGGCGTCGTCCGTCCGACATCCTCCCGTTTTACTTGCTCGGGGTTGCTATCCCTGCCATCGTTCGGGTCGTGCCGTTCCTCGCGCTCTTCGTCGGGTACGTCTATCTCGAGGTCACTGGCCGACTCGAAGCCGTTCGGGATACGCTCGCGACACAGGAACTCGACCCACCGGACCCGGAAGCCGAACCCGAGGCGTTCGAGGAGTGGGCGACCGGCTTCGAGCCGATCGTCGAGCAACTGCTCACGCCGACGATCGGTCTCCTCGTGGTCACGAGCGTGCTCGTGAGTGTGCTCGTCCTCGCCGTTCTATATGCAGCCATCGCTGCGGCCCAGATAAGCGCCTGTTACGGCCGGCTCCGGGACGAACGCGGATTGCTCGCCGGGCTCGCTGGTGGACGGCGCTACTGGCTGCGGTTTCTCGGCCTCTTTCTGCTCGAAATCGCCTGCTGGCTCGTCGTCGCGGGCATCATCGTCGTCAGCACAGCCCTACTGGTCGGTCTCGGCGGGGCAGCGATCGGCCCCGCTGCCGTGCTCATCGTGCTCCCGATCGCCCTGCTCGGACTGCTCGCGATCGCCGTCGTTCGGGCCGTGTTTGCGTTCGCTCCTGTCGCCGTCGTCGTCGACGACGCCGGTATCTTCGGTTCAATCTCCCGGACGCTCGGGTTCATCCGTCACAACCTGATCGGTGCGGCGTTCTATTACGTCATTTCCGTCGGCGCGCTCGTCGTCCTTTCGACCGTGTCTGGGCTACTCGCGATCGTCGATGTGATGACTCTCGGTGCGCTCGTCACGACGCTGCTCGTGTTTCCGTTTCTCGACCTGTTGAAAACTGGCCTCTACACCGACGCTCGTGGCCGTCTCGAGCCGCCCGCCCCGGTCGATCGATCGGTACGGAGTCAGTTCACTGCTGGCCTCCGGTCGGGCTGGACCGAAATGGTCTCGTTCGTCCGATCGACACCGCTGACACACGCGTTCGTCGTCGCCCTCGCGTTCGGCTCGTTTTGGATCGGGTGGGTCGCTGGTGCACCGTTCGCTGATGTGTTCGAGACGTCGATCAGCGCCCGACTCGTCGGGCATGTTCCCCCGGCGGCAGCCGTCGAATTCTTTGCGAACAACTGGCTTGTCGCGATCACCACGGCCTACGCCGGCTTCGCACTCGCGATCCCAGCACTCGTCTCGCTGGTGTTTAACGGCCTCGTGATGGGACTCTACGCACGGACTGAGGTCGAGCCGACCGAGTTGCTCGCGTTCGTCATCCCCCACGGGGTGTTCGAAATCCCGGCGATCTTCATCGCGACGGCACTCGGGCTTTCGCTGGGTGCGATCGCTGCTCGCGTTCCACTCGGCCGGACCAGTCGATTGGCGCTTGCAGACGCCCTCGAACGGGCGTTCTGGGTGCTCGTTGGCGTCGGCATCCTGCTCGCGATTGCAGGCTTCATCGAGGGCTTCATCAGTCCGTACTACTTCCGACTGTTCCTCTAACCCGATCCCGGTCCGAACGCAGAGACGGATACTGACCCAACGCTGGAAGGAGATGTGTTTTTCTATCGTGCTGTCGAACGCTACTGTATGGGATTCGAACAGAACGTCGGCGGTATCGATCGGCTCGTACGAGGGGTTCTCGGAATCGTCCTGCTTGGCGCTGCCGTCGGGGCCGTGATCGCTGGGCGGCGAACAGCCGGGATCGTCGCAGCTGTCGTCTCGATCGGCCTGCTGTTCAACGCTGTAACACAGTTTTGTGGCATGAACGCCGTGCTGGGGATCGATACCTGTTCGCGCGATATCGACTCGTAAGGGGACTCTGTTTGCTGCCGATCGACCCGGAGCCGGGAGCAGTCCATGGGGTTAACTCGGTGACGGGAGCAGTCCATGGGGTTAACTCGGTGACGGGAGCAGTCCATGGGGTTAACTCGGTGACGGGAGCAGTCCATTAGGTCGACCTGAAGAGAGAAGACGGAGCGCCGTCTCTGCTGTATGTACCGTCTCCGTTCGCTGGTGTTAACGACGATCGGGATGTCTCCTCACCCATCCCACAGAAGTGGCTGCAGGCGAAAGGACCCCCGTCACGGCTGGCGAACAACCGAACCAATAAAGACCAGCGGGTTCATCGTCTGCCACATGACGACGACGCTCGGAACGGCGAGCGCGGACCCCGGCGAGGTCGATACGGGCCGCCTCGAGGTCGGCGAGACCCGAGACGGGAGCCCGTTTGGACTCCCCGTCGCCGTGGTCAACGGCGCGATGTCCGGAAAGACACTCTATATGCAGGCGGCGAGCGATGGCGACGAACTCAACGGGGTCGGCGTCATTCAGCGCGTCGTTCCCAAGCTCGATCCGGAAGAATTAGCCGGCACGATCCTGATCGTCGGGATCGTCAACTATCACGCGTTCCAGGTCGCCGAACACCGGAACCCGATCGACGACACGAAGATGAACCGGGCGTATCCAGGTAACGAGAACGGAACCTCAAGCGAGCGGATTGCGGCAGCGACGTTCGACATCGCCACGCAAGCGGATCTCGTGCTTGATCTCCACCAGGGGTCGACGAGTCGGATGATCGACGAAGTTCGAGTGCGCTGTGGCAGCCGCCATCGACTTCACGGCAAGTGTCTCGAACTGGCGAGAGCGTTCGGCTGTGGCTATGTGCTCGATCAGAAAGGACCGGACGGCCAGCTCGCCAGAGCCGGGCCAGACGAGGGTGTTCCGACGGTCGATCCCGAACTCGGAGGCGCCGTCGGCTGGGACGAAGAGAGTATTCAGAAGGGTGTCGAGGGTGTTTTCAACGTCCTCAAACACTACGACTTCCTCGATGGTGAAGCGCCGCTTGGAAGTCAGACTCGCGCGAGAGGGTTCGACCAGTATGGTGCTCCAGCCGGTGGTCTAGTCACGCTCGAACAGGAGCTTGGATCTCGTGTCAGTGCTGGCGACGTGCTGTTCGAGGTGACGACACCGTTTGGCGAACCGAAAGAGACGGTAACTGCCGACAGCAACGGTATCTTGTGGCGAACACGGCGGCTGCCACAGGTCGCAACTGGCGAATACGTCTGTTCTGTTGCGACAGATATTGACGAATTCTAGGTCGACGATCGGTAATGCTAACTCGACGACTGTCCGTATTCGAGTAGGTATGCTATCCGACCTCATCTGTCCCGACTGCGGCACTGTCTACGAGGCTGGTCCCGCCGAACCCTGGCGCTGTGGGTGTGGTCACGCACTCGAGTTCGCCGACCGACCACACCCGGAGGGCGAGCCGCTCCCGCTTTCTCGGCTCGACACCAGCAACGGTCTGTGGACGTTTTTCGAGTTCCTTCCGATCGAGAGACGGGTCACCTTTTTCGAGGGGTTTACGCCGCTGGTCGAGGCTCCCGACTGGGATGCGGCGTTCAAACTCGAGTACGTCTTTCCGACGGGGTCGTTCAAAGACCGTGGCGCGACGACGACGCTCTCGCGGGCAGTGGAACTCGGCGTCGACAAAGTCATCGAAGACTCCTCGGGGAATGCGGGCGCATCGATCGCGACCTACGCTGCACGGGCGGGTATCGACGCGGACATTTACGTTCCCGCAGACGTCAAACAGTCGAAACTGATGATGATCCAGCGGGCCGACGCCCGCCCCGTTCGGATCGAGGGACGCCGCGAGGACGTCACGGCGGCCTGTCTCGACGCTGTCGAAGGTGAGTCGCAAGGTGACAGCGACGAACCGCCGTGGCAGACCGGTACAGGCTGGTACGCCAGCCACGCCTGGAATCCTGCCTTCTACGCCGGGACGATGACGTTCGCGTTCGAGGTTGCAGCCCAGCGTGACTGGACGGTGCCCGATGCGCTCGTCCTCCCGATCGGCCACGGGACGCTCTTTCTCGGTGCGTACAGAGGGTTCTCCTTGCTCAACGAAGCCGGCATCGTCGACGGCATGCCCCGACTGCTCGGGGCCCAGGCCGCCGGCTACGCGCCGATCGTCGATGCGCTTGGCGGCGACACTACCGATGCTGATGGCAACGGTACCACGCTTGCCGACGGGATCCAGATCACCGACCCAGCTCGCGGGAACGAGATCCGCTCGGCGATCGAGTCGACGAACGGCGACGCCATCGCCGTCGGTTCGGACCCGATCGAGACTGCACTCGATCGGCTTCACCGCAGCGGGTTTTATGTCGAGCCGACGTGTGCGGTCGCACCGGCTGCACTACAACAGTACCGCGAGCGCGGGGTCGTCGCGGACGACGACGATGTCGTCGTTCCCCTAACCGGAACCGGCTTGAAGACGCTCTGAGGGGCATTCTGGGTCGCGATCGAAACAGGAGACTCCTGGCCGGACTGTGCAGGTCAGATATCCCCGCGGAGTACGACTTCCTCGTCGATCGAGGCGAGCATATCCTCCGTGATCATGTAGTCTTCCTCGTCTTCGCCCTCTACGCCGAGTTTGGCGAGTAGCTGTTCTGCGAGGCTGGGGTTCGGATCGACGGCGGCCCGATTCCCCTCGACGCTCGCGACGATGCCGAGTTCCTTGCCTTCAGCGTCGACGACCGTCTTTCCAACCGAATCGTCGGTCAGTGTCGCTGGCATACAGTCATTCCTATACCAACTGGTTGGGTAACTGGACGGCTTTCCCATGCGTGCTCGTCCGAGCGCTTTTTTATACTCATGTGGTGACAGCGGTTTCTCGGAGCGTGGCGGGGTGGCTGTACATCTGGGGCTTGGCGGGGTGGCTGTACACCCGGGGCGTGCCGGCGATGACTGCATACGCGTACCGTGACTATTTGACGCGGGCTAGCAACAGTACAGTCGACTGAAGACCGGTAAGTACTGATTCACAATGTCTCGAACGATCGAACTCAGCGACGATCTGGCGGAGCGCATCGATAGCCACCTCGACGAGGGACAGTCCACCGAGGAGTTCATCGAGGAACTCGTCTCGATCTACGAGACGGACGGGACGTTCCTGCAGGAGGGGTACAGCGAATAACGACATAGTCTGTCTCCGAGTGGGTCCGATCTTACGGTTCGACCATCAGCTACCTCTGTCTCCGAGTGGTCCCCATCTCACGGCTCGAGTATCAGCTACCGGCGTTGTGGAGCGAAATCGGTCAGTTGGGCCGATCTTCAAGTAACCACTGCCCGTAGTATCAGTATGCATCTGTTGGTCGCACTGGACGACTCCGAACCGGGGTGGGCCGCCCTCGAGTTCGCCTGTACGGAACACGCTGCCGACGAGATCACGGTGGTTCATGCCATCGATCTGGCTGAAAGCGGTTACGGGGAGTTTGCTCATCTCGGCAGCGAACAGCTACTCGAGCACCGCCAGGAGCAGGCAAACGCGTTGTTCGAGCGCGCCCGCGACCATATCGCCGATCACGACTGTTCGATCGAGACGGAGATCGTTCGTGGCCAGCCCGCAAAGGCGATCGTCGACTATGCGACCGAGCACGCGATCGATCGGATCGTTGTCGGCAGTCATGGACGGACAGGCATCTCTCGGGTTCTGCTGGGCAGCGTCGCTGAACAGATCGCCCGACAGTCACCTGTCTCTGTAACGATCGTTCGATAACGATTGCGAAACGGTCTCTCAACCTCAATATATCAGGAAACCATCACCGCATCACAACTGAATAAACTAATTAGGGACGGAGATACTCTCGCACGTATGAACAACCGCTACGATGTGGTGGTCGCTGGTGCCGGTCCCGCTGGCGCTCAGTGTGCTCGCGACCTCGCCGCACGTGGATATGACGTCGTCGTCCTGGAAACCGAATCGGAGGACGAGTTCCCGCGCCAGAGCAACAAATCGACGGCGGGGACGTTCCCGTCGATGATGGCTGCCTTCAGCATCCCCGACGACGTGGTGATGCAGTATACCGACAAGGTCGTCCTCGAGTCGCCGACAGAACACTTCGTCCGCGAACAGCCCGGTGCGGTCCTCGAGTTCGCGGACTTCAAGCGCTATCTCGTCGCGGACGGCCGCGAGGACGGCGCCGAGTATCGCTTCGACGCCCGCGTTACCGCGCCGATCATGAAAAACGGCGAGATCGTTGGCGTCACCTACAACGGTGACAAGGAGGTCTACGGCGAGATCATCATCGACGCGACGGGGCCTGCTGCACCGCTCGCCAAGAAACTCGACGTCGTCGATCTCAAACGCGAGAACCACGCCATCGGGATCGAGTACGAGTTCGAGGGGGTCGACATCGATCGACCTGGCTTTGCAGACTTACGCGAGGCGATGATGCTCCGACTCGACCACGAACTCGCACCCGGCGGCTACTCGTGGATCTTCCACACCGGGGAGGACACCGCCAAGATCGGTGTCTGTTACCTCCAGAACGAACAGTACCACCAGTACGGACGCGAGGGGTTCGGTATCGACGACTACCTCAACCACTGGATCGACACCGATCCTCGTCTCCAAGATGCGACGCGTCTCGAAGGAAAGATGCACCGCGGCTCTGCACACATCCAGATGCCCGGCCAACTCCACACCGATCGGTTCATAGCGATCGGAGACACCGTTCCGACGGTCGATCCGCTCTGGGGCGAGGGGATCCACAAATGTATGAAATCCGGCAGAGCCGCGGCTGCGACGGTCGATAGCTGTCTCAAACACGGCGACCTCGAGCCAACCGCCAAGAATCTCGAAGTCTACGACACGCTCTGGCACCGTGACGTGGCGCCGAACATGCGAGCCCGGCTGCTGATGACAAAAATGCTCTATCTCGCCCCTGATGAGCGCTACGATCGGATGATGTCCGATCTCAACCGACTCGACGAGGACACGCTATCGAAGGCGAACAACGGAAACCCGATCGCGATTGCAAAACTGCTTCACGTCGATGATCTGCCGATGATCGGCAAGTTCCTGAAACAGGAACTTGGATCCGATCTGCTGTTCGGCCCCCTCCGCTAACCGGGGATCGATAGTCGTTTTCGATCGGCACTCAGTCGCTTGCGCTGACGTTCCGACCGTCTGCTGTCTCGAGGCGTAGCGGTTCGTCCTGCCACTCGATATCGAGGGTACACCGCGAGAAGTAGGGTGCTAGCATCCGTGCCGTACAGACGCCGCAGTAGCTGCCCTCGCTGAGGACGGGGAGCTGTTTGACGCCGACAGTTCGCATCGTCTTGGCCGCGTCGGCGATCGTTGCACTCGCATCGATCGTCGTCACTGGCGTCGACATGACTGCCCGAACGATCGGTTGCTCGTCCGTTTCCGCGACCATCGCGACGATATCGGACTCGGTGACGATCCCGACGATCGCCTCGTCCTCGAGAACCGGAACAGCCGACACATCGGGGGTACGGAGGTGTCGAGCCGCCTCGCAGACGGGCGTTTCGGGCGTAATCGACGGTGGAGACTGGATTTCGATCGTGTCGATGGTGGTTTCGATCATCGGTTGCCCGTACGACCAGCAACCGAGGTATATGGTTTATGGACATATGTCCTAAAGGTGCTAGAATAATTGGTTGGCTTAGGACCAAACGACACACCGGGTGGTTGTTCGAATCACAATCTGTCTTTCTTTACCATATATCTTCATGCCAGGCTCGGCGAGCGAGCGTCATCTCACCTCCCACTGTCGTCTCGTTCGGTTGGCGACCCCTGTTTTTCCGCGACGATCGGGTTTTGGCCGGTGTTCCACGTACTGATTGATAGCCGATAGTATATACCGAGCGAGGTGGAAGCGCTCTTGAGATGGTTGACGACCTGGATCGTGCCGAGGGGACGCTCTTGGTCCCGATCGCGAACCGTGAAACGGCCGACAGACAGCTCGATACAGCGATCGATATCGCCCGCGAACGGTCCTATGGTATCCTCGTCACGTTCGTCCTGGTCGTGCCCCCACAGCTGTCTTTGCAGGACGGTCGGCGGTATCTCCTCGAAGACGACCACGAGAAACTGGTCGACGAGGCCAGCACCCGGGTCGAGGCGGCCGGGGTTCCAGTCGAGACGCGGATCCAGATCGGCCGTGGCGTCGCACGAACGATCGTCAATCTCGCCGAGATAGATGCGGTCGATGAAGTGTTGCTGGGATGGCGTGGCCGACCACCACGGAAGGACGTGGTCCTGGGAAGCCACATCGATCGGATACTTCGCGATGCCCCGTGTGACGTCCTCGTCAAACGAATTCAGGAGCCGACACCGCCGATCGAGTCGGTTCTCGTCGCTGTCGCCGGCGGACCACACAACGAGTACGCGACGGAGGCGGCGGCGGCGATCGCCCGCGCCAACGATGCGTCGGTTCACCTGTTGTACGTCTATCCACCCGACGAAGCGGAACGGTCGCGGATCGATGCACAGCAACTCCTTGCCGATCGCACGTCGGCGTTCGAGGGAGTGTCCTCGGTCGATCGAGAACTCGTCGAACGCAGCCACGTTTCGGGGACGATCACCGATAGGACGGCCGCACACGATATGACGTTCCTCGGGGCCTCACGCGGTGGGCTGCTCCAGCGCGTGCTGCTCGGATCGGTCTCCGAGTCGGTCGGGCGACACGCTGCGGGGCCGGTGATTATTGCCCGGCGACACGATCCCGTCCCGTCGCGGCTGCGGCGGCTGGTCTCGCGCTAATGCAGCCGGACCCGTAGCGATTCGGTCGGCCGTTAGCCGGGGGCGGCGGCGATCGGCCTCGCTCACACAGGGTCCGCTTGTTCCAGCGCGAGCGGGTATTCTATGCGGTGTCCCGGCGCGAGCGGGTATTCTATGCGGTGTCCCAGCGCGAGTGGGTATTCTATGCGGTGTGGTTCTTGTCCCGGCGCAATCGGCCATTCTATGAGGTTGGCGGTTGTCGATCCGAACAGTTCACGCTCGATGATCGTTTCGACAGAACTCCTCGTCGTGTTCGCTGTTGGCCTCGTTACCGGGCTGGCCACCGGTCTCGGCGTCGCACCGTTTTTTCTCGTCGAGGAGTTCAGCGATCGCTGGCTCGTCGTCCTCTGGGGGCTCGCAATCGGGATCCTGCTGTCGGCGTCGGTGTTCGGGTTGCTGGCCGAGGGGATCGCCGAGGGGGCGACGATGCACGTCGTCATCGGTGTCATCGCCGGAATCGCGTTCGTCGCGATCGCAGATTACGTCGTCGCCGGCTACGAGTTCTCTCCTCGCGCAGTCTCTGACGTCGACCCCCGGACGCTCGTCCTTGCCGTCGGTGTGCTCACGATTCACAGTATCCCCGAGGGGATCGCGGTCGGCGTCGCGTTCGCCGACCTCGGAACCGATCTAGCCACCGAATCAGCCGTCGAGATCGCGGGCGTCCCGATTCCGGCTCTCGCCGTCGTGATGGCCATTGCGATCTCGATCCTGAACGTCCCCGAGGGGCTTGCGATCGCGATCCCGCTGATCGCGGCTGGCGTACACCGCTGGCGGGTCGTCGGTTGGGCCGTCTTTTCGGGCTTGCCACAGCCGATCGGGGCCGTCCTCGCCTACGCCTTCGTGACGACGATCGGCTGGGTAATGCCGGTTAGCTTCGGCTTCGCGGCGGGTGCGTTGCTCTATCTGGCTGTTCTCGAGTTCCTGCCGGCGGGGATCGCTGCCGGCGTGGACCTCCGGAACCGTGGGCGGTACGAACTCGCTTCTGGGGCGTGTGTTGGCTTCGTCGCGACTCTCGCGATCATCGCAGCCGTCGAAGGGATCGGAACCCTTTGAGCGGGGCTGTCGTACTCAGCCGTCATGAGCGGGGCTGTCGAACCCAGCCGCCACAATAAGCAGGGCTGTCGTACTCAGCCGTCACAACAGACCGTATACCGGACTTCGCTGGTGAGAAGGGTCTGCAGCTGTCTTCCCACCGTCTCGATCGACTCGTAGGGACCGGACTTGCCGACGATGTCGCCGTCGGCCCGGAGCGTCAGTTCCCACCGAACTGACTCGTTGGGGCTGTGGTAGCGATCGATCCGGATGCATTCGTCCGGCAACACGACTTCGCAGCCATCCGCCGTCTCCGCGATCGTCCAGTCGGTATCGTCGCGCAGTGTCTCTCCTGCGACGCTTCTAAGGTGTGCCGCCAGTTCGTGGGCTGGGGAGTCCGCGGTCATGAGTGGTGGTCAGTGTCGAAGCGGTACGCGGCGTGTAGTGTTTATTGTTCGCCTCGGTGGCGCTCTCATTCGTCGAGAAGATCGGCCGTCCGGACGATCTCGGCAAATTCGCCATCAAGGTGGGCGAGGGCGGTTCGGTGGATCGTCTCCGCATCGAACCGCTCGCCGTCGAACGTCCGATCGAACGTCGCGGTCGCATCGGCGACGAGACGGACGTCGAAGCCCCGGTTCTCGGCCATCCGGGTCGTCGTCGAGACGCAGTGGTCGGTGGTCAACCCCGCGATCACGAGCGTCTCGAAATCGCGGTCACGAAGCCACGGCTCCAGGTCGGTGTCGACGAACGCACCGTTGACCGACTTCTCGAACACCTCCTCGCCAGCGATCGGTTCGAGTGCCGGTTTGAACGCGAACCCCGGCCGATCGGGACGCAACGGCGAGTCGGGCTCCGTCGAGGCGTGGCGGACGTGGACGACGGGTCGATCGGTTGCTCGCCACTGAGCCAGCAGCCGTATCGCTCGTTCCTCGGCGCGGGGGTTGTTCCGGCTCCCCCACCTGTCGTCGTTGAACCCCTCCTGGAAGTCGATCAGGAGGAGGACGGCGTCGGCCGGGACCGTCGAGTCGTCGCTCTCAGACATCGTCTCGGTTGACGTCTCGCTCATGGCAGTCTGGCGGCTGGTTTCGGATGGTTGCGCGTGATGGAGATCGGACACTCCGAGGGGGCCTGATCCTCGTCTTCGGAGAGCATGTACTGGGGCAACTCCCGATCGCCCTCGAGTCCACGTCCGACAGCGGCACGGACGGTGTCGACCTGCTCCATCCGTGTGCCCTGCGTCGCAGCGATATGAATCGTTCGGACAGTTCCCGGTGACCTCATACGCTGGCGTAGGAGGGTGGCTGTGGTATACGTATCCGATCGTCCGTACGGCCGTGATCTGTTCGACCCTGATCCGGTCCGTCGTTCGCGCGGCCGTAATCTGCGCGTCCATGATCTGGTCCGTCGTTCGTGCGGCCGTGATCCGTGCGGCCGTAATCTCGTCCCTCATCCGTGCGCTCGGGCGATCGCTTTCTCACCTGTTGCATTGTTGGGGGTAGAGGTTTCCCCATAGCAGCGGGTAGGTATGGTATGCCGATCCAAACTGACGTTCTCGTCATCGGCGGCGGTGCCACAGGGGCCGGAATCACGCGTGACCTTGCACTTCGTGGGCTCGACGTCGTGCTCGTCGATCGCAACGGCCTCTCGTCAGGGACGTCGAGTCGCTCCCATGGCCTGCTTCACAGCGGCGCACGATATGCCGAGGCCGATCGCGTCGGGGCCGAGGAGTGTATCGAGGAGCGACGGATCCTCGGCGAGATTGCTGGCGACTGCATTCGCGACACCGGCGGCCTTTTCGTGGCGCTCGAAGACGACGACATAGAGTACTTTGAGGCCAAATACGAGGCCTGTGTCGACATCGGGATCCCAGTGACGCGAATCGACGGCGAGGAGGCTCGCGAGCGGGTCCCGGAGCTCTCTGCAAACGTTCGTGAGGCGATGACAGTCCCCGACGCCGTGATCTATCCGTCACGGCTCGTCGCCGCCAACGCTGCAGACGCTCGCGACCACGGCGCGCAGATCCTCACGAACGCACCTGTCGAGGGGATGCACGCTGAAGACGGCCAGCTCACCGGTGTCGACGTCGGTGGCGAAGTCGACGACACGATCGAGGCCGACTACGTCGTCAACGCGACCGGGGCCTGGGCTGGCAAGATCGCTTCGATGGCGGACGTCGACGTCGAGATGCAGCCAAACCGGGGCGTGATGATCTCTGTCGAATACGACGAGCTCGGTCCCGTTCTCAACCGCAGTCGTGACCCGGACGATGGCGACATCATCCTCCCACACGAGAACGAGGTGGTCCTCGGGACGACGAGCGTCGATATCGACGATCCAGACGCGTACGACGGCTCCAAACGAGAGATCGAACGCGTTCGCGAGGAGTGTGCAGATATGCTGCCGCCCATCGCCGACGCAGAAATCACTCGAACGTGGTGGGGGGTCCGCCCCCTGTACGCGCCCGACGAGTCGAGCCGCAAGGCCCGCGGCATCTCGCGAGGATTCTTTTTACTCGACCATGCCGACGACGGCGTCGACAACTTCGCCTCGATCGTCGGCGGGAAGCTGACGACCTACCGGCAGATGGCCGAAGCGGCAGCCGACCTGGTCGCTTTGCAACTCGGCGTCGACGAGCCCTGCGTCACCGCCGATCGTCGCCTCCCGGGAGCGGACGACCCGGACAAACTCGACGAGTTCGTCGCGGCGTTCGACGGCGGCGGCCCGTCGGATGCAGACGTTGTTTCGGTGGTCGAAGACGACGAATTCCCCCAGATCGATCGGCGCGAAGCGTAGCCCCCGCCCGGAATCCAAAACCGATCGGGCTGGCTCGAATCACTCCCGGTCCCGATCAGACGTCTTCGGGCAACCAGCCGCCATCAACCTCAACGTTCTCCCCACTGATGTAGTCGCTTGCAGGATCGAGAAAGAAGAACAACGGCTGGATCAGGTCCTGAAAGGACGCCGGCCGATCGCGTGGCAGTTCGGTGGGGAACTCATCGGAGTTCTCGACGACGTACGGGGAGATCGCGTTGACCGTGATTCCATCGTCCTGGGTATCCGCCGCGAGCATCCGGGTAAACATCAGGACACCTGTTTTCGCGACGAAGTACGGGAAGTTCTTCGGATCGACCATCGCCTTTTCTGAGGAGGCGTAGCCGACGTTGACGATGCGCCCGAAGCCGCTGTCACGCATTGCGGGAAGTGCCCGTTTCGAGCAGAGGGCTGTCCCGTTGAGATTTGTTTCGAGCACCCGATTCCAGGTATCCAGCTCGATCTCCTCCCAGTGGGCAGGGGCGAAGTCGCCGACGTTGTTGACGAGGACGTCGACGTCACCGAGCTCCGACTCGACGGCCCCAAAGAGCCCATCGACGCTCTCTGGATCGGTAACGTCCCCCTGGACCGACATCGCCGCAGGCGCGCCGCGGTCTCGTGCCTGTTCGGCAACGTCGTGAGCAGCGTCCGCACTCGTGTGATAGTGTACGGCCGTCCGTGCCCCACAGTCGGCCGTCGCCAGCAGGAGTTCGCGACCGACGCCGCGTGCGCTCCCCGTGACGAGTACAGTCTGCCCCTCGAGATCGGGTCCGTCCATACGCCGTCATGGGCTACTGCGTCCAAAAGTCACTCGGAGCCTGCAAGCAATTGGCGGTTCCGTGGTGCGTTCACACTCCCCGGGCTCGCGTTCGAAATCTGCAGGTTAAGTATCCTCCAGCCGTAATCGGAGTATGACACTTGAGACGACACTGTTAGCGGTGGGACCGAGCGACGCCGGTCGAAGCGAGGAACTGGCAGATGCAGTACTCGACGTTGTGGTACCCGCCGACGCGACCGTGACGCTTGGCCATGTATTTACGAGCAGCGAGTACGACGAGGTTGTGACACGACTCGAGTTCGACGAGGATCGCGAGACGCTCGACCCGGACGAGGTCGCAAGACGCCATTCGACGATCCGTGAGCTACAGGCGACACTCGACGACCACGACGTCGACTACGAGGTTCGCGGTGCCGTCGGTGATCACGGCCCGACGATCGTCGATCTCGCCACGGATATCGACGCCGATCGCGTCGTCGTCGGCGGCCGTCGCCGATCGCCGACGGGGAAAGCGGTCTTCGGGTCGACGGCACAGGAAGTGTTGCTGTCTGCACCCTGTCCCGTTACGTTCGTTCGGAGCGACGACGAATCCAGCTGAGGGGTTGGAAGGCTTGACCGGGGGTGCCTTCGTACTGCAAACTCTCGGTAGGATGGAATCACGGGAACAATTAACGTAGTTGCGCTGGAGTATCGAACTATGGCGATCGATACCGTGTTGCTTGCAGTCGGTCCAATGGATACAGTCCGTGCTCCGGAACTCGCCGACACCGTTCTCGAGGTCGCAAAACCGCTCGACGCTTCCGTGGTGATCGGGCACGCCTTCACCGACGACGAGTACGAGGGGTTCCGCGAGGAGCTAGGCTTCGAAGAGCGGGTTGACGACGTCGATCCGGATGCGGTCGCTGCCAGCCGGCCGCCGGTCGGCGAACTCGAAGAGCTGTTTGCCGATGCCGGCGTCGACACCGAAATCAGAGGCGCACGCGGCGAGATCAGTACCGAGATCGTAGATATGGCGATCGACGTCGATGCCGATCGACTGGTCGTCGGTGGCCGTCGGCGATCGCCCGCGGAGAAGGCAGTCCTCGGCTCGGTCTCTCAGGAGATCATCCTTTCGGCACCCTGTCCGGTGACCTACTTCAGGGATCTGGACGTCATGGAGTGAGCCGGCCCGGTCGTGGCGTCACCGTCTTCCTGCCCGCTCTTTCCATTCGCGTTCCTGTTGTCGTTCGGAGACGTGACGTTCTCCATCGGCGAGGTCCGTCCGGACACGCCGTTCGAGCTGCTTCGTTTCGGCCAACAGCGTCTCCTGAAAGTTTTCGAGGACGTCGTACGACCACCGATCGTCGTCGACGACGCCGTGGGGAAGCAACTCGTCCCGGATCGCGTCTGCGAGCGCCTCGTGACCGTGTTTTCTGAGCAGTATCTCGGCCTCGGCGAGGTGATCCATTCCGTGCCCCGTCGCGTGGTGGAACTCGATTAGACAGCCCTGTGCGCGTTGGAGCCACTCGAGTCCGAGTTCGACCTCGTGGAGTGCCGCTAGCTCTTTCTCGGTGAGTTCTGGGATCGGTTCGGCGTCGACCCCATCGCGGCTGTCAGCACCGGTCTCCGTCGATGAGTCGTTCGTCGCCATACAGTACACTATGTTGGTAAGTAACATACGTGTGTTGCCGGCAACCACCACTGCTGGCACTGGACCACGTTCTGGGCCATACCCTTGCTGACACTGGACCACGTTCTGGGCCATACCCTTGCTGACACTGGACCACGTTCTGGGCCATACCCTTGCTGGCACTGGACCACGCTCTGGACTATACCCCTGCTGACACCAGTGTTGACATCCTCTCGTGCCTGAAAAGGCGGGAACTCCCGACCGCGTATAATGGTTGTGGAGAGTGCTCGATCGCGGGGCAGGATCTTGGTAGTTAAGTAGAGCGACGGCAGTCCCTAGGGTACATGGTCTACTATGCGGGCGTCGACCTCGGCGCGACGAACGTGCGGGCCATCGTGGCCGAGGCTGACGGGACGACGATCGGTGTGAGCCGCCGGGCGACACCCCGTGGCCCCACCGGGATCGACGTGACGGAAGGCGTCCTTCGGACGCTACGCGAAGCGTGTGGCGACGCCGGCATCGCACCCGATCAGATCATCGCCGCTGGCATCGGCTCGATCGGTCCGTTTGATCTCGCGGAGGGAGCGGTAATCGATCCCGCGAACCTGCCGGATTCGATCGATCGCATCCCTCTGACCGGGCCGATTGCACAGCTCATCGACAGCGAGGAGGTTTACCTCCACAACGACACGACGGCGGGCGTTATCGGCGAGCGGTTTCACGCCGATCGCAACCCCGACGACATGGTTTACATCACCATCTCCTCGGGGATCGGGGCCGGTGTCTGCTGTGACGGCGAGATCGTCAGCGGCTGGGACGGCAACGCCGGCGAGGTCGGCCACTACGTCGTCGATCCGCGCGGACGGCTGACCTGTGGCTGTGGCCACGACGGGCATTGGGAGGCCTACTGTTCGGGCAACGGCATCCCCGACTACGCCCGGCTGCTTGCCACCGACGACCCGACGATCGAGACGGAACTGCCACTTGATGGCCCCGACTTCACCGCGAAAGACATCTTCGAGTTCGCGGGCGAGGACGAACTGGCAGACTACACGATCGAACAACTCGCCCACTGGAACGCGATCGGTCTGACGAACGTGGTTCATGCGTTTGCCCCGATTGTCGTCTCTTTCGGTGGTGCCGTCGCGCTCAACAACGAGGAGCTGGTCGTCGACGCGATACGTGAACGGGTTGCCGAGATGGTGATGACGAACGTCCCCGAGATCCGTGTCACGGACCTCGGCGACGACGTCGTCCTCGAAGGAGCGCTCGCGAGTGCACTGACCAACGGGACGGGCGATCGGGGTCGACTCGATCGCTAGGTGGGTTTCACCCCTGCACTGTCGACTCAGCTCAGCTGTCGGCCGTCGCCTCAGATCGTCGGCTCGTTGGTTGTCGGCTTGTCGGCCCGGCTCGTCGGCTCGTTGGTTGTCGTCTCGTCGGCCCGGCTCGTCAGTCGACGGATGGAACGGGACTGACACATACTATTTATTTTGACGCTCCGTGGTAGGCGTGTGTACAGACGCTCACTGCTCCGGCGCGGCGCGATCGCCGGGCTGTCACTGTCGACCCTGCAGGCAGCGACGACGTCGGCTGCAGGGGCCACGACACTGGACGATGAGTTCGAGCCGCTCGGTCGCGTCTCCGTCGAGGGTGCTGCCGAGGCAGTCGTCGGCGACGACGGCGACGTTGCGTATCTCGCTGCCACGAACGGCTTCGTGACCGTCGACGTGAGCGATCCAGCCGAGCCCGCGATCCTCACAGCGCAACGCCAACTCGCAGTCGACGATCGCCAGCTGTTCGAGATCCTCGACGTCAAAGTCGACGGCGATCGGCTGGTCGTTCCCGGCCCGGCGAATCGGGACGCCAGCGAGTTCGAGGGACTGTTGCTCTACGACGTCAGCGACCCCGCCGACCCCGTCCGCGTTGCCGAGTACGAGACGGGATATCACATCCACAACTGCTATCTCGACGGCGAGACTCTCTATGTCGTCGCCAACGGTGACGCCGCTGAGGCCGGAACGCCGGACGAGAACCGACTCGACGTCTTTGACGTCAGCGACGACGAGATCGAGCGGATCGGCCAGTGGTCGATGCTCGATCGCGAACCGGAGTGGCGTGAGATCTACTGGCTTGCCCGCTACCTCCACGACGTCTACGTCCACGACGACGTTGCCTATCTCGCCTACTGGAACGCGGGCACGTATTTGCTCGACGTGAGCGACCCGTCGTCTCCCGAGTACCTGTCGCACGTCCGAGAGACGAACATAGACGACCAGCTCTCGATCCAGAACGACCGGGAGGCCCAGTACGGTCTCCCTGGCAACGACCATTACTCGGCAGTCGATGACACGGGGACCGTCATGGCTGTCGGGCGGGAGGCCTGGGAAACCGGTGGCGACGACCCCGACGGACCGGGTGGGATCGACCTCTACGACGTCAGCGACGCCACCGATCCGAGCCACGTCGCGTCGATCGACCCACCCGAGGCGGCGGACGCGACGTACAACGGCGGGGAGTGGACGACAGCCCACAACTTCGAGCTCCGGGCCGATCGCCTCTACGCCTCGTGGTACCAGGGCGGCGTCTCGGTCCACGACGTCGCCGATCCCTCTGCTCCGGTCGAGATTGCCCGCTGGGCGGATCGCGACGAGGCGGCCTTCTGGACGGCCCGCGTTGCGAACCCGGGCGAAACGATCGTCGCCAGCAGCACCGAGTTGATCCCGAACACCGATATCGAGGGGGCGCTCTACACGTTCCCGATCAGTACGGAGGCCGTGGACGAGGACGCCGACGATCCGATCCCCGGATTCGCCGGTATAGCCGGCCTCGCAGGACTCGCCGGCGGGATAGTCGGCCTGAAGTGGCTGCGCCAGCGTCGACGCACAGCCGACTAACTCTCGATTGTGGATGCGATTGCCGATCGTTGGTCAGCAGTCGTGGTCGGCGGACACAATCGATCGAAATCCCTCCTCATCGTTCCTGAAGGACTGTTACCGTGGACCAAACCTATTCACCCCTTGAGCCCCTAGAACGGACAATGACCCTGACTGACTCCGACGACGAGACACCGCTCAAAGAGCGCGTCGAAAAATGGCTCATGCGCGAGATGCCGATCATTCAGATGCACGGTGGGACCAGCGCAGTTCGGAAGGCCGACCCCGAGACCGGCGAGGTCATCGTCGAACTCGGTGGCGGCTGTAAGGGGTGTTCGGTCAGCGACGTGACCTCAGGCAACATCGAGTCGGAACTCATCAGGTGGCCCGAAATCAACGATGTCACCATCCGGGTTCCTGATGCACGCGAGAGTCTCGGCGGACCGGACCAGGCCGAGTCGATCATGGGCGTCGATCGGACCGAAGGCGGCCGTGGCGACTGGGGATCGTCGAATCCGGGGAAAGATCATCTCTAATCGCCCGCCACGTTCCCTCGTGTCGTTCGTTGACATGGTCGGACAGTTTTGGGAACTCCTATATCCTTTTGGCCACCAATTACGCAGTTATATACAATGACGACGTGTAGACGCCTGCAGGACGGAGGTGTCGGCGATGAATGACAGCGCCGACGCCGAGGAGGAATCGGACGCGGACGCCGAGACTGATGGCGGTGTTCGCGCCTACACCGTCCGGCTCGAACTCGTCGACGAACCCGGTGAGTTGCTCCGCGCGCTCGAACCAATTTCGGACAACGGCGGGAATCTGCTCAGTATCCACCACGAACGCGGCAACATCACACCCCGTGGCCACATCCCTGTCGAGGTCGACATGGAGTGTCCCCCGGACCGGTTCGACGACATCGTCGATGGGCTTCGAGACGCCGGTGTCAACGTCATCCAGGCTGGTGCAGAGCGCTACGGCGAAGAGATCAGTGTCGTCCTGATCGGCCACCTCGTCGCAACCGGCCTCTCGGAAACGCTCTCGCAGATCGAAGACGATGCCAGTGCGGTCGTGCAGGATCTCTCGATGACTGCTCCCGAGGGGACAGCCGGCATCGCCAGTGCCCGCGTCCGGTTGGCGATCGATTCCGGACGGACGAGCGCTGCACTGGAGTCGATTCGCTCGATCGGGTCGGAAAAAGAGCTGACTATCGTCGAACCACTGCTCGGAGGTGAGGCCTGATGCAACTCGCAATTCTCGGTGCCGGTGACGTCGGCCGATCCGTCGCCGACCTCGCCGGAGAGTACGGTCACGAGGTCGTCGCGCTTGCCGACTCGAGTAACGCCGCGATCGACGCAGATGGGATCGACGTCGACCGCGCCCTCGAGCGGAAGGTCGGCGACGAGGCGCTCGGACCGAACGACCCAGCGGACGTCTTCGAGACCGAGTACGACGTTCTCGTGGAAGCGACACCTACGACGCTTGGCGACGCGGAGCCCGGCTTTACGCACACGAAACGCGCACTCGAAGCCGATCGACACGTCGTACTAGCGAACAAGGGACCGATCGCCGAACGCTACGATGAACTACGCGCACTCGAAGCCGAGAGCGCCGGCTCGATTCGGTTCGAGGCGACCGTCGGTGGAGCGATCCCGGTCCTGTCTACGATCGAGGACTCGACGCCACAGGCAGTGACAGCAGTGCGAGGCGTCCTCAACGGAACGGCGAACTTCATTCTCACGCGGATGGCCGCCGAGGGACTCGATTACGAGCACGTCCTCGCGGAGGCACAGGACCTGGGCGTTGCAGAGGCCGATCCGACGTTCGACGTCGACGGCACCGATGCGGCGCTGAAATTCGTCATCCTCGCAAACGTGCTCGCCGACGGTGGCTTCGCGCTCGACGATGCCGACGTCTCGGGGATTCAGGACATCCCTGGTAGTGCGCTCGACCTCGCTGCCGAGGACGGTCGGACGATTCGACTCATCGGTGAGGCGACTCGTGATGGGATCCGTGTCGGCCCACGACTCGTGCCCGAGAACGGCGCGCTCGCGGTGACCGGGACCCGAAACATCGTCCAAATCGAGACGAAACATGCCGGCAGCCTCCACAACAGCGGCCGCGGGGCAGGCGGTCCAGAGACGGCTACGGCGGTGCTCTCTGACGTTGGTCGACTCCCGTCGCTGTAGGTACTCCCGTCTGAATTCTGTCCGTGGGCGCTCGTCTCGATCGGCAGTACCGACAGTCGATCGTCTTCCCGTGGCACAGTGCGCCCTGTGTGGGTCTCGGGAGCTTCGATCCTGCGCTATTCGATTTTTTGCGATTCTCGCTTCACTCCGTTCGCTTCGAATCGCACTCCTGTCACACGATTGGGTATGCACTGGCGCGGTCAGTGGCTACTGCGACACCACTCGTTGACCCCTTTGGTGGGGTATGTTGTTCTGAGCCACACCTAACAACGTAGCATGAACGATTAATCCAGACGTAACCCTTGTCGCGAGTGAATGAGCAACAACAAGGATAGTCAGGGTCGGCAAGAGAAGGCACGAAAAAACCGACAGCAAGCGGAGCAAAACCAGCAGTCACCACAGGGCCAACAGCAGCCACAGCAACCTCAGGGACAGCCGGCACAGCAGCCACAGGGCCAGTCGGCACAGCAGCCCCAGGGCCAGCCAGCACAGCAGCCCCAGGGCCAGCCGGCACAGCAGCCCCAGGGTCAGCCAGCACAGCAGCCACAGGGTCAGCCGGCACAGCAGCCACAGAGTCAGCCGGCACAGCAGCCACAAGGTCAGCCGGCACAGCAGCCCCAGGGCCAACCTCAACAGCAGCCCCAGGGTCAGCCTCGACAGCAGCCCCAGGGCCAGCCAGCGCAGCAGCCACAGGGTCAGCCGGCACGACAGCCACAGGGCCAGCCGGCACAGCAGCCACAGGGCCAGCAGGCACGACAGTCACAGGGCCAGCCGGTACAGCAGCCACAGGGGCAGCCGGCACAGCAGCCACAGGGCCAGCAAGAAGACCAGCTCGAGGTCATCGCACCGCTCTCCGACGAACTGCTTTCACACATCGATCACGTCCTTCCCGACCAGTGGAGCGACGACGAAACGACGCTCGAAGTCGTTCAGTGGGTCATCTATCTCTTCTTCCGAGAAACTGACGACGATCAGGAAGCTGCCAAACGGATGCGAGAAGCGATGGACATGGCGTCCGATCGCTTCGAAACCGATCGAAAGACGATCAAACGCGTCTGTACGACGACACTCTACCGCGACGAAGACGATGACGATCCAACGGAAGCGTTCCGTGACGACGTCCGCGTGATCCACGAACTGTACCAGTCCTGATCGGCAGTCGGGCTGGCTCCGGTTGCCAACGCCTGCTGTCGAGTCGATCTGACACATTGCCGTCCGATTTCCCATACCAGCCGATCTATGACAAACGATTCTGAACCCACTCAGCCGAACAGCGAACCGACTACCGCCAGTTCCGACGACCGTGACCTTCAGTGGAACGACACGATCGACGACTGGGATGCCGTTCTGGAGGGCGAACCCGGCTCGACCACACCGTCTTCGTCCGACTCCGAACCAACCGAGCGCAAAGCGGACAGTTCCACGACGTCACAGACGCGACCCACCTGGGCGACCAGCACCGATCGATCCGGCCGATCGCCTCCCACACAGCAGCCGGCAGACGATGCCAGTCACCCAAGCACGTCGTCTGACAGCTCGGACGGCTCCTCGGCTGGCGAGTCCGACGACACCAGTACCTCGACCAGCAGTTCGGACGGTACCGAATCTTCTGCAAGCGATTCCGACAGCACACCGTCCGATCAACGTCGCGCCGATGGTGCTGGAACGGTCTCTTCGACAGCGGCGGATGACGGGGCGGAGTTCGTCCGCATCGCCCCGATTTCGGATCCGCTTCTGAAGACGACTGCACAGGTGCTTCCGGAAGCATGGCTCGCCGACACGGAAGTACAGCAACTGATCCAGTGGGTCGTCTACTCGTTCACTGAAGAAACCGACCCCGAGACGTCGACGGGTGCCCGAGCCCAGGTCGCGTTCGACCGAGCCGCAGCGCGGACGAACGCCAACGCAGCGATGATCCGACAGCTCTGTACGACCAGTCTCTACCGCGGGCAGTCGGGAACACCGGCGGAGAACTTCCACGCCGACCTCGAAACCATCCAACGCCGCTTGGCGGCGGAGCCGGTCGCAAGCTCCGACTGACGACTGGGATGGAGCGTTCGTGATCCGTGTGAATGACCGACAAACCGCAAGCAAGCAGCGGGATCGGCTGAATACGCTATCGAAATGGTTTTAACTGCAACGAGCAAAAGAGACCGATATAAGCGCCTCTGCGCGTGAGCTACAACAATGAGCGAACGACACCA
>LFCJ01000418.1_pt1 | contig 25978 bp, 31 predicted proteins | sample 643141 | NCBI WGS metagenome assembly LFCJ01 (sample SAMN03766243, study PRJNA286221) | soda lake metagenome | biome: soda lake; feature: Kulunda steppe; material: water; isolation source: sample B1-Br-g2 brine of Lake Bitter-1 | place: Russia: Kulunda steppe | collected 2010-07
ACGTCGTCGCTGTTTGCAAGCGCCCACATGAGTTTGACTTTCGCCGTCCCGGGAAGGGTGTCGCCGGCTTCGATAACGCCTGCCTCGAGTAGGTCCCGACCGGTATCGTACACCCGGTCACAGACCCGCCCCTCGAGACACTGGCTGGTCATGACGACCGTCGTGCCGTCGTCTATGAGTTCCTCGAGTCGGGGGATGAGGTCGGTGTGGACGTGGCCCAGGCCGGTGCCTTCGACGATCAGGCCGGCCGAACCGGAGACGACGTCGAGGAATGTGGGATCCATTCCCGGCGTGAACTTCAGCAGTTCGACGTCGGACTCGAGGTCGGGGTCGGTCGCCAACTCGACTGCGTCTCGGGGCTGATAGGCCCGGCGGAACGTAACTTCCTCGCTGTCGTAGTCGACAGTTCCAAGCGGCGCTGCACCGACGGTCTCGAACGCGTCGCGACGGGAGGTGTGGTTCTTGCGAACCCGGGTCCCGCGATGAAGCGCACAGACGTCGTCGGATTCGTCTGCGTGCATACAGACCAGTACCTCCGCGCAGTCGCTTTTGGCAGCCTCGACGGCACAGACGGCGTTCATCACGTTATCCGAGGAGGGACGATCCGCCGAGCGCTGGCTGCCGGTGAAGACGATCGGGACCGGCGTCTCGAGCATAAAAGATAGTGCGGAGGCCGAATACTGCATCGTGTCGGTGCCGTGCATGACGACGATGCCGTCGGCACCGGCTTCGATCTCCTCGTAGACGACGTCGGCGAGTTCCTGCCAGATCGGCGGCTCCATGTTCTCAGAGAGGATGTTCGCGACGACCCGACCACGGTAGTTCGCTCGGCCTGCCAGATCGGGGACCGCCCGCAGGACGTCTTCGGCGTCGAACTGGGCTGTCACCGCACCGGTGCGGTAGTCGACGGTCGATGCAATCGTCCCGCCGGTCGAAATGAGCGCGATCGTTGGCAGGTCGTCGTCGAACTCGATTTCGCTTGCGTCGTCGCTCCCGACCGAATCCGTTCCATCGATTTCATAGACGTCCTCGGCCAGTACCTCGATGTCAGCTTCGGCCCGGTCGACGCCGACGTTGTACCCACCCTCGAGTTTCACGACGAGTTGCTCGTCGTCGCTCGAGGGAACCAAGACACCTTCGAGCGTGCGGTCGGCACGGTCGACGCGAACGCGATCGCCTGGATTCATGCGGATGCATTATGCTGGCTCGAACTTCAAGCCATGCTTTTTAGCCGACAACGCCGACACCGACCAGTCCAATCCCCGCAAGCGAAAGCAACGCGATGATGATCGCCGTCAGGAATCGAATCGTCGCCAGCGTCTCCTCGGGCACGTCGAGTCGCGGATAGAGGGCTCGAGCGGCGTACAGCAGGGCGATGGCACAGATGAGCGCGCCGACCCCGAAACTCATCAGTTCGACGTTCACCACCGACCGTACACGGCCGATCGTGATAAACCACCGTCACGTCGACCCGAACTATCGGCCCTCGAGAATGGGAAACACCCATACTGTCGGCGACCCTCATGTGACCTATGAGCGACCGCTCGGATGAAGTCACCCGCAGTCGAGAGCCCCACTCGACGGAGGACCTCCTGGCCGAAACCGACGAGTTGCTATCGGGCGAGACCACTGCCGGCCCCGAGACACAACGCGACCACGACACGACCCCGGGTCCGGCCGAAACCGACGACTCACAGGCGGCCGAACAGTCCCAGACGACGGACTCGCGACTCAGTCGATTTCGCCCGTCGGTCTCGAGAGGCGAACTCTTCTCGCCGAAGGCGTTTCTCGCCTTCCTCCTTTTGTTCGGTGTCGGGATATTCGCCGGAAGCACGGTGATCCCCGTCGCCGGCGGGCCTGTCGGAGTGTTCACCCTGGCATTTCTAGCTGGCCTGCTCACCTCGAAGCGACGCTATCTCGAGGTGGTGACCGGTGGCGCACTCGCTGGCGGGGCAACAGCGCTGCTTACCGACCCGATGTTAGCCATTGCCGGATCGATGCAGGCCGTGTTGTTGGTCGGTGTCGCAGCCGGAGTCGGTGGATCGTTGCTTGGGTATTATTTCGGCCGTGACCTCCGGGATGGGCTGGCTCGAGACGTCGAATAGCTCCACTTTTCGTTCAGGAGCTCACTCCGTCGTCACTTCACAGCCACTCTCGGTGATGATGATCGTGTGTTCTTTCTGGCTGACGAGACAGCCGTCGTCTTCTTTGAGCACCGGGTAGCCATGCAAGACGTTGTTGCGTTTGAGTCGGCGAACGGCCATCTCCGCGCGATCGGTCTCGAGCCACCGCGTCGCAAACGGCAGTGTCCGGAACTCGTCGGTGATCTGCTCGAGTGCGGCGCGGGCCTGCCGGTTGCGAACAGCACCCTCACGTTCTAGGGCGAAGATTTCCTCTTTTGCACCCTCGTTGACTTTGCCGCCGCCGTCAGTCGCAAAGGGCTCGATTGCGACGACGTCGCCGACCTCGAGGGTGGTTCCCTGGGAGACTGCCCGGTTTGGAATGTTTGGGCTTGTGTGTTGTTCCCAGTGGCCAAGCCCGTGGCCCGTGAGGTTGATGACGGGGTTGTAGCCGTAGCCGTCGATGACGTCTTCGATCTCGGCACCGATGTCGGCCGTGTTGATGCCGGGTTCGATGATATCGATCGCTGCCTCTAAAGCCTGCGCTGAGGCTTCGGCGAGTTCAGGATTGCCCGAGAGGTCGACCGTGATCGCAGTATCGGCGAGCCAGCCATCGACGTGGACACCGATATCGAGGTTGATCATCTCCTCGCCGAAGGTGGCGTCGTCGTCGATCGAGGGTGTCGCGTGGGCGGCTTCCTCGTCGATCGAGATGTTGACCGGAAACGCCGGTTTCGCGCCCAACTCGCGGATCCGGTCTTCGGCGTACTCGGCGACCTCGAGGTGGCTCACCCCGACCTCGACGCGTTCTGCGGTCTCCTCGCGCACCTGAGCTAAAATCTCGCCTGCCTCGCGATGTTTCTCGTACTGCTCGGATTCAAGATCCACCTCGGATTCGGCCATGAGACGGGGTTAGACCGGTCTGCAAAAAGAGGTTCCGCTCTTATCCGTATTGTCGCTGATCTCCGTTGGGGGCGGTAACGAATCACTATGGTTACTGTTCCCAGTCCCTGGGACTCCCTCGGCAAAATTTTAGTTCTCCAAGATGATTGTACGAACATGACTGGACCCGTCGAAACGCTTCTCGGTTCGGAGATGAACGATTCAGAAATAGCAACGCTACTGACCGAACAGGGCGTCGGCGTCCTCTCGCTGCGGGCCGATGGCGTCCCCTACGGTGTTCCGCTTTCGTTTGGCTACGATGGAGCCGACCGGCTGTACTTTCTGTTCGTGGGCCACTCCGAACAACTCAAAAAGGAGACGTACGCCGAAACCTCGGAGGTCGCAAGTTTCGTCACCTTCGATATCGACCCCGACGGCAGCTGGCGAAGTGTCATGGTGACGGGATCGCTCGAGCGAATCACTCCAGAACAGTGGGAGACCGCCCGCGAGGCGCTCACTGACAACGCCTTCGAGTCGGAGCTGTTTGCAGGCGATACGATCGAATCCCACCCCAACGTCTGGGCACTCGAGATCGACGAACAAAGCGGTCGGGCCGTCGGCCAGCGATAATCGTTTCAGGCACCCCGAGTACCGAATGCGGTAACTTCTCACTCGGTCACGAAGCCGGTGGCTGCCTTCGAGTAGACGAACTCCCGCAGGAGTTTCCCGGCGAGAGAAGCTGCTTGCCCATCGTCGCGGTCGTTGACTTCGACGACGTCGAATCCGCTCGCGTGTGGGGCTCCCTCCCGGACGATATCGCGCAGTTCGCGCGGCTCGAGACCGAACGGCTCGGTCGTTCCCGTTCCCGGCGCGTAGGCAGGGTCGGCGGCGTCGATGTCGACGCTCAGGTAGCTGTCTCGGCCCTCGAGTCGCTTTCCAAGCGATAGGTCACCGACGTCTTCGGGAGCAACGACGGTGACGTCCTCGGCGTCGGAACGGGCCCACTCGGCTTCACTGCCCGCGCGAGCGCCGACAACGATCAGTTCCTCGACGCTGTCGACGTCCTCGAGTACGCGGCGCATGACACAGGCGTGTGAGTATGGGTTGCCGTCATACTCGTCTCGAAGATCGAGGTGGGCGTCGAGACTGACCACGACCTCGGGAGAGACGGCCTGAACCGCCGCAAGCGAGACCGTGTGTTCGCCCCCGAGTACGAGCGGGACGGCGTCTTTGTAGACGACTTCACGGAGTTCGCCCGAAAGCCACTCGAGGTACTCACGGGCGTCGTCCCAGGCACGGACGTCACCACGGTCTATGACGCCGAGGTCGGTACAATGCTGGCCCGTCCGCTGGTCGTAATCGTCGAACGGTTCCGAAAAGGTTCGGATGCGCCGGGGCCCAAATCGGGTCCCCGGCTGAAAGGTCGTCGAGACGTCCAGGGGCGCACCGACGACCACGAAGTTCGCGCCATCCGGCACTCGCTCGCGTCCATCTGCCGCCCCAGGGAACATTAGACGATCTTTCGCTGGGCGTCCATCTCGAGGTACTCGATGTCGTCGTCGGGGGAGACGTCGGCGTCCTCGGGGATGCGCATCGTGATCGTCTCGTAGGTTTCTAAGTCCATGACCTGCATATCGTCGCCATCGACGGAGACGACCTGGCCCTGTTTGCGGTCGATAATCGGGACCCAGATTTTGGCGTCGACGGGCTGTGAGAGCGAGCGTTTCTTGCCGTCGAAGACGCCTCGAGCGTCGATACGGGCCTTTGCGCTGCCGTGTTTTCCGGGTTTGGCTGTCGAGTACGAATCGATCTTACACGCGGCGTCGTCGATCATCACGTAGCTGCCTTCCTGGAGATCGCGAACTTCGGTCTGCTGTTTCGCCATGTGCCGGCGTAATCAACCGATGGTCATAAACCGTTTGGAATCGCCGTCCCCCGAAAGGTCGATCTACCACCGGTAGACGGCCAACGAGAGGCTGATCCGGCCCATCGCCGAAACCACCACGGTTCTCGAGACGAAAGGTTCGTCGATGCTCGAGGTCGTTGCCCTCGCTGTCGTCGCAGTACTCGTCGGCGTTGCCATCGTCGGCAGTCGGCGGTGGCGCTCGCATGAGCATGCCGAACTTATCGACGAACTCGACGACCAACTCGCCACGGCGTTGCCAGCCGGCCGGACGTCCCATCTCGAGCGGTCGCCGACGGTTAGACGGCTCGAGGTCGACGACGAACAACTCATCCCGGTGGTAAGAATCGACCTCGGAATGGCCGACACACCATCGACGGCGTTCGCCCTCGAGTTTGCTGCTGACGCCCTCGAGGCTATCCATCCAGTCGTCTGCGAGCGCGGCCTCGAGGTGTCACAATATGAACTCGAGTTTGCGTTCGGTCCGAGTGGGCTGTTCGTCGGCGGGGAGTGTCGCCGGGTGACGATTCCGGCGGCGATGGTTGATCGGCTGTGCGAGGACGACCGATATCGGGCGTTTGATCTCCACCGAGCGGTCAAACGCGCCGATGGTGATCCGGCGTCGCCGACTGCACTCTGGGTCGAGTGTTAACCTCTGAGTGCGTCGACTGGTCGGTCGTTTGCGGCCTTCCAGGCCGGATAGAGCCCACTTAGGACACTCGCGACGACGGCGAAGGCGAATCCATAAACGAGATACTGCAGACTCGCCCAGCCGAAGACGGCCATCGCATCGCCGACCAGCAACCGGAAGATCAGGAGGCCGACAGCGAGCGAACAGAGCGCGCCGAGAAGGCCGCCGAGAACGCCGATGAGCAACGCTTCGATGAGTATCGTTCGGAGAACCTCTCCACGACGGATTCCGACTGCACGCAGGACGCCAATCTCGCCGCGGCGCTCGATCGTACTCATTAGCATGACGTTCAAGATTGCAACGCTCGCGACAATGAGTGAGATCGACCCGATGCCGAGCAACGCGAGATTGAGCGTGGTCATAAAGGAGTCGAGTTCATCCTGGGTGTCGGCGAAGCTTTCGACCCGAAGCTGTTCGTCATCGGGCTCGTTGAATCGCTCGTTGATCGCCGACGCAATCTGTTGGGCCTCATCGCCGTCGTCAGCAACGACGGTCACGGTGTCGTACGCTGTCTGACTCGAGAGTGCCTCCGGTGGCAAGACGAGTTCGTTGTTCACGAACCGAAAGCCCTGCTCGGTCTCGATCAACCCCTCAAGCCGATAGAGTTGGCCATCGAATTCGATCGGATCGCCGGGCTCGAGTCCGAGTTGGTCGGCTGTCTCGTCGGTGAGCAACGCCCCCGATCGAAGTCGGTCGGGCAACTCGCCGTCTGCACCGTCGTACAGTACGTTCGCCTCGGTTACGCCGGTCACGCTGACAGGCATCTCCTGGCCATCCCGTGACGCAAGGGTCGTGTGATTTGACTGTTCGGGGACGACCTCGGCACCGGTCGAAAGGCTGCGGATGTCGTCGACGTCTTCGGGTTCAATGCCGCCAGCATCGTTGTCCTCGCCGACGGTGATCTGCACCTCGTTGGCGATGCCCTCGAGGTCGGCGGTTGCTTGCTGTTGTAAGGCCGCCCCCGCCATGCCGAGCGAGGCGATGGCAACCACGCCGATGACGATCCCGAGTGTCGCAAGCGCCGTCCGAACCCGGCTTCGGCCGAGATTGCGCCACGCCATCAGCACGCTCGGAACCCGCCGAAACAGACTCGAGACCCTCATTATTCGATCACCCCGTCGACGATTCGAACGACCCGGTCTGCGTACTCGAGCATCTGCTCGTCGTGGGTGACGGAAACGATCGCGACGTCTTCGTCGGTTTTGAGTCGGGTGAGTTCTTCGAGAATCGTCCGCCCGGTCTCCTGATCTAGGTTCCCGGTTGGCTCGTCTGCCAGCAGGATATCCGGTTCGTTAATCAACGAGCGAGCGATGGCGACGCGCTGGCGTTGGCCACCCGAGAGTTCATCGGGGGTGTGTTCGAGGCGGTCACCGAGGCCGACCCGCCGGAGAAGCGTCTCCGCACGCTCACGGCGATCGACCGAGGTGTCCCACATCGAGGGCAGTTCGACGTTCTCAGTCGCTGAAAGCATCGGGAGTAAGTGAAAGTCTTGAAAGACGAACCCGATCGTTGACCGGCGCTGTTCGGTGAGTTCGTCGGCCGTACAGTCGGTCACGTCTTGCCTGTCGAGACGGACCCGTCCATCAGTCGGCGTATCGAGCAGGCCGATCATGTTGAGCATGGTGCTCTTTCCGGAACCTGAGGGACCGATCACGGTGACCATTTCACCGCGAGCGGCCGCGAAGTCGACACAGTCGAGTGCGTCGACGACCTCGCCGCCGGTCTCATACCGCTTGCTCACCGACTCGAGTTCGATAACGCTCATTCGCGGTTCCAGACGTAGTAGGCGATTCCGGAGATTGCGAGGACACCGACGAGCAATCCGAGCGGAAGTCGGCTGACTAGCCCGGGTGAGTCGGGTTTCGGCTCTTCGGCCTGGGCGGCGGCTGCCGGTTCGTCGACGCCGGCGACGGCCCCACCTGCGGCGTCGAGGTCGACCGTCTGTGTACTCGTCACACGTTCGTCGTCGACGATGTACTGCATCTCAACCGGAATCGAAGAGACGTTCGACTCGAGCGCTGCGGTCAGTTCGAAGGTGGCGAACTCGCCGCCGTCGATCGGTCCGATGAAGTACTCTCCGGACGGAGACGTGGGCTCGATGTCGTCGCCGTCGGGAACACGAACGAGAACCGAGTCGGCGTCCGTCCCGCCAACGTTTGCTGCGTCACCGCTAATCGCCACGTCAGAGCCGGTCTGGGTCGTTTCGACGCTCGTCAGCTGGATCTCACCGTCGATGGGTCGATCGACACGCTGAGTCGTTTCGGTTTCGTGATCACTTCCATCGGCCTCGTAGCCAGCGGTGAACGTGACGTCTTCGCCACCCAGGGTGTCGGCGTCGAAGGTGGCCGTCTGACTCGAGTCAGGGTCGACGTCGTGGGTCGGGGCAGTGTCGACGACCTCGCTGTCAACCGCTGCCGTGATATCCACGTCGGTCAGCTCGACGGTTCCGTAGTTGGTCAGTTCAACCGTCGTCTCCGAACTGTTCGTGGTGTCTACCGAGAGATCAGCTCTGACCGTCGAGGGGGCGACCTCGACCGAAAGTGGATGCTCGTAGGTCTCGCGGTCACCGCTTTCGTCTTCGACAACGGCGTGGACAGTCAACGTCTGCTCGCCGGGTGTTTCAAACGTGACTGGGACGGGCACTGTCATCGACCCGCCAGGACCGACTGACCCGGCATTTCTGATCCGCTCGTGTGTTTCTGCGCTTTCGGCGGTTCGAACGTATACGTCGGTGACATCGACCGGACCGCTGGAACTCTCGAGGTTCGAAATCTCGACGTCGATCGTCGCTTGCTCGCTGGTCGTTGGCGTCTCCGGCGAGATGGAAGCCGAAGAGATGTTTACGTTCGAATCAGCCGCCTCGCCGACGGTTACGGCAGGTCCGATAGCGCTCGTGAGACACACAACGATGACCAGTAGGGCGACGGTTCGAACTCGAATCGGAGGGCGTTGGTCGGAACGGAACCGTTCCGGGATCGGTATTCGAGTCACACGCTACACCAGACGCTTTACAATATATTATATTTCCTATAATACAGAGGAAATAACAGTACAGTCAGGTGCCGCCGGCCGACTCGAGGCCTCGAAGGATCTCCTGCCCATCGGTTGGGCCAACGTCGGGGAGTGTTGCACGCTCGGGGTGGGGCATCAAGACGGCGACGGTCTTACGCTTGCCAACCACGCCTGCCACGTCGTGTTTCGAGCCGTTCGGGTTGGACTCGGGGCCGGTCTCGCCCTCGACGTCACAGTACCGAAAGAGGATACGGTCGTCGGCCTCGAGTTCCTCGAGTCGGTCGTCGTCGATCTCATACCGGCCCTCGCCGTGGGCGATCGGAACTTCGATGACGTCACCTTCCTCGTAGTGAGCGGTCCAGGGGGTATCATCGCGCTCGACGCGCAGGTAAACGTGTTCACACTGGAATCGGGCGCTCCGGTTGGTGGTAAACGCTCCGGGGGTGAGCCCGGACTCACAGCCGACCTGTGCACCGTTGCAGACGCCAAGCACGGGGGTGCCGTCGGCTGCGGCCTCCCGAACCTCCGCCATGATCGGCGAGCGGGCGGCCATCGCTCCGGCACGGAGGTAGTCACCATAGGAAAAGCCCCCCGGAAGGACGATGCCCGTCGTCTCCTCGGGGAGTCCATCCTCGTGCCAGACGATCTCGGCGTCGATATCCAGATACTCGAGTGCACGCTCTGCATCCCGGTCGCAGTTCGACCCACCAAAACGGATGATAGAGACGGTCATCTACCGGTCTGTGACCTCCACGTCGTAGTCGTGGATGGTCGGGTTCGCGAGCAGTCGTTCGGCCATCTCGCTTGCACGTTCGTGGGCGACTTCTGCCGATTCGGCCTCCAGGTCGATCTCGAACCGGTCGGCCGACCGAAGCCCCTCGAGTTCGAATCCGAGTCGCTGTAGGGCCTGTTTGGTCGTCTCGGCCTCGGGATCGAGGACGCCGTGTTTGAGTCGAACGGTCACCGTCGCGGTGTAGGCGCTCATTACTCGAACCCCCGCATGCATGCTCAAAAACGCTTTCGCCTTGGCGCGGTGTTACACGTTCGTGGATACCGCGCACGGGGGCCTGTGCTATGCGTTCTGAGAGATACTCGCCTGCGAGATGGGTTGGGCTGGCCGACCGTGATCGATGGCGTCCGTGATCCGGTCAGCGGCCCGCCGCGCACCGGCGATGTTGCCCGCAAGCGGGCCGACAGTGCCGACAGCCAGCGCCCCGCTGACGTAGATCGGACTCGCCCGACCCTCGGTGGTGCGCCAGCAGAGGGTCTCGTCGTCGAGGATCGGCATCCCGCGATAGCCGCGCTCGAGGCCACAGCGCGTGGCAACCTGCTCGACGAACGGATGCTCGAGGACGGGCTCGAACCCGGTTGCCAGCATGACCTGCTCAGCCGAGAGACAGCCACCCTCTTCGAGCAACAGTCGAACCCGGCCGTCGACGGTGCGGGCCGACCGAACCGACCCCGTCTGTCGCGTCAGTTCGCCGGTTTCGACCGCAGACTCGAGTCGCTCGAGTAGCGCGGGGGGAATCGTCCCGTCGTTTCTGGCCGCACAGACGACCTCGTGTCGCCGTTTCGAGCCGGGTGGGTGCCGGTGGAGACGGTCGGTGATGTGATTCCAGTTGATCCAGCGGGCGTCGGCTTCGATGGTCGCCGCCTCGAGGTCGTGGCGGGCAAGCAGTGTGGTCTGTGTGGAGCCTGTGAGATGGGTTGCGAGCTGGGCTGCGGTGACGCCGCCACCGACGACGATTGTCTCTTCGGAAGCGTCGTCGGGGTCGAACTCGCCGTCCCAGACGTGAGTGAGTCCGTCGACGTCGGCTGCCCACGCTGGATATCGGTACCGGCCACCGTGGCCGATTGCGAGCACGCAGGAACGGGCTCGCAGCTTGCAGGCGTCGGTCTCGAGGCTGACTGTCCCGTCTTTTTCCAGCCCGATCGACTCGACGGCGGCCCGCAAATGGAGCGTCTCGAGGTCGTTCCGATCGATCACGTAGTCGGCATAATCAAGAAAGAGCGAAAGCGTTGGTGCCGGGGGATAGGCGGCCCGCGGACGCAGTTCGTCCTCGCGGTCGCGGGCCTCGGCGAAATCTTCGAGCCCGAACGGCTCGGTGCCGACGTGGTGGACGAACGTCGACCGGAGCGACTCCATCCCGCAGGCGTGGGCTTTCCGTCGAAAGGATTCTAGCAGCCGCTCGTGTGGGTCGACGATCGCCACCGCCTCGCGGTCGAGTCCCGTCTCCTCGAGTAACCGCTGTGTGAGATAGGTGCCGTGGATCCCGCCGCCGACGATAACACACTCGAGCATACGACTCGCCTACGTCGAGTTATTACTTTAGGCCTTCGTATTGATAATCATGATCAACGGAAGCGAGGATGATACTACCGCGTCGATCACACCGGGCCGGTCGAACGGCCCGGAGAAACGTATCACCGGCGACCATATTCAAGACGGCTTTTTTAGGGGTGTTGTGGAACGTTCGTCTATGGCCGACCAGCCCCCCGTACTCCGGGTTTCGACGACTGCGGTGGTGATCACCGTCGTCGCGGTTCTCGTGACCATCCTCGCCCTTGCCGTGATCAACACCGGACTCGCGGTCATGGTCGGAATCCTGTTGTTGTTGTTCGGTGGCGAGTTACTCGAGCACGTCCGGATGGAGCTTCGGGCAGGGGTCGCCTCGCCGGTTGTCACCGAGAATAAAAAAGAAGACGCCCTCGAGATCCTGCGTCGGCGCTATGCGACCGGCGAACTCACCGATCGGCAGTTCGAGCGAAAACTCGAGATACTCCTCGCCACCGAACACACCGGCGACGTCGAACGCTACCTCGAGCGAACCCACGCTCACCGCGAGTCACTCGATGTCGATCTCGAACGGGAGTGATCGGCCTCGAGCAGGAGCTGTCAGCAGGAAAGAGATGCGGTAGTCCGGGCGAGCAGCGAGGACTCGGAATCGTTTTACCCCTGGCTCGGTAGCCTGACGCATATGTGGCCGCTCGGACACGCTGCCGTTGCGTACCTCTGTTATACGCTCTCGACGCGGAGTCGGTTCGATACACCGCCGGAGGGTGTGGCGGTGCTCGTTCTCCTCTTTGGCAGTCAGTTCCCCGATCTGGTCGACAAACCACTGGCGTGGTACGTCGGGGTGCTTCCGACCGGGCGAACGCTCGCCCACTCGCTGCTCATCTTGGTGCCGCTGTCGGTTGGGTTTTACCTGCTTGCCCGCCGGTACAGCCGCGGTGAGTACGGCGTTGCCTTCGCCATTGGCGCGCTCTCACACTCGATAGTCGATGCCCTGCCGATCCTCTGGGACCCGGGCGAAGACGTTGCCTTTCTTCTATGGCCGATCACGCCCGTCGAGGGCTACGAACGTGGCTCCCCGACCGTCCTCGAGTTGCTTCGTGAGTCGATGGGCGACCCCTACTTTCTCTCGGAGTTCGTCCTCGCAGCGATTGCACTCCTCATCTGGCACCGTGATGGCTACCCCGGCCTCGAGCCGATTCGGCGCGCTCTCGAGCGCGTCGGTCGTCGGTAAGAGACCGCTCACGGAGCCTCGGAGCCGCCCGCGAGTGCGTCGTAGTGTTCGTCGAAGACATCGATCGTCGCGAGCAACGCCCCAAGCAGAACCGGGCCGAAAAACAGCCCCATGACGCCGAAGGCATAGATCCCACCGAGGACACCGAGGATGATGATCCCGGGGCTGAGTTCGGCGTAGCGATCGACGACGATCGGCCGAAGGTAGTCGTCGGAGGTTCCGACGATGATGGTGCTGTAGACGGCGAGTACACCGGCCAGAAGCGGTTCGCCGGTCACGAACAGATAGACCGTTGCCGGACCCCAGACGAGAAACGAGCCGACAAGCGGGATAAGCGAGAGGATGACCATGACGAACGTCCAAAGGGCCGCATTGGGGATCCCCGTCGCGAACAATCCGAGCCCAGCGAGGACACCCTGGACGAGGGCAATCAGGACGTGACCCGCCAGGACGGCCCACATCACCTCCTCGAGTTCGCCATAGAGGTCGTCCTGGACGTCTTTCGGAAGCGGCGTCCGGTCGCGAACCCACGCCATCATCGAATCTCCGTCCTTGAGCAGGTAATAGAGCAAAAATAGCGCCAGTCCGAGGCCGACTAGCGTATGAGTGAAGACGCTAAACCAGGCCGTCGTCCGCTCTAACAGGATCGTTCCGATCTCCTGGGCGGAGTCGACGACTGTCTCGGTGATGTCGACGTCGACCCCCAGTTCGGTTTCGATCAGCTCCTCGAGTTCCGTGACGCCGATATCGTCCGGCTCGAGATCCTGGAGGATGGTCGCGGCGTCGTCGGCGACGACCACGGCGACGAAGACGAACGGGAGGACGAACCCGACGAGCGCGAACCCGACGAGCGCAAACGCAGCGACCATCGCGGACGTTCGGTCCTCGAGGCGTCGTTGTAGCGGGGTAAGGACGAACGCGATGAGAATTGCCGCGAGCACGTACTGGAGAAACGGGGTGAGAAGCTGCCAGGAAAAGTACGCAAAGATCGCAATGAGAACGACGAGCGAGCCCGTTTGACGGTTCACACGGCTTCTGTCTACTGTCTGCCGAATAAAGCTGCGGCCGGCCTGTCCCGGTTGCTGGTGGCAGTTTTCGAACCACTACCCGAGCTCGAGGATGGCCCAGTTGCGACCGCCGGCGGACGAATTTTTCGCCAATAGCAATGCACTTTAAGGCCGCTATCCCAGGTTGGGTATGAGCACGGTATCCGAACCGCCCGAGGAAGCGCTGGCCTCGGTCGTCGTCGTCGACTACGGACTAGGCAACCTTCGAAGCGTCACCCGCGGCCTAGAGCGTGCGGGAGCGGCCGTCGAGATCACCGACGACCCCGACGCCTTCGAGGCGGCCGATGGCATCGTCCTGCCGGGCGTCGGCGCGTTCCGCGAGGGCGTCGAGAACGCCGATCCAATCCGCGAGGACCTGCTTGCGGCCGTCGACCGCGGCCAACCCCTGTTTGGCATCTGTCTCGGCATGCAGATGCTACTTACCTCGAGTGAGGAGGGGACGACCGACGGAGAGTCAGCCGTCGAAGGACTCGATCTCGTCCCCGGAACGAACGTTCGCTTCGCGGAGGGTCAAAAGGTCCCCCACATGGGCTGGAACGAACTGTCCGTCGAGCGCGATCACCCACTCGTCGAGGGCGTCGACGGGGAGTATGCCTACTTCGTCCACTCGTATTATGCCGTCCCCGACGACGAGGGCGCGACGGTTGCAACGACCGACTACGAACGCGAGTTCCCCTCGATCGTCGCCAACGAGGCGGGCACCGTCTTCGGGACCCAGTTTCACCCCGAAAAAAGCGGCGAGACGGGCCTGCAAATATTGCGGAACTTCGTCGACATCTGCCGAGAGTGACACGCCTCGAGACGGACTCGAGGGTGCCGGGTCTTTTGGAATCTATGTATTGGAGCGATAGTCGAAAATTGATTGACAAACGTCACAATATAAGGTATTAGGTCTCCTATACCAGATACCAATCAACGTTTTTGGTTCCGCCTTTTCGATTTATCTATATGTCACGAAGCGAACCGACCGATAGCACGACATCGGCCGGCGGCGAGCACGCAGAACCGACGTTTGATGACGACGTGCTGGCGACCGCACAGGGGGCCGTCGGCGTCGTCCACGAGACGTCCGCTGCGGTTGATGAGGACCTCGAGGAAATAAACACACTCGCGACCGCACAGGTCGAGCGAATGGTCGACGTCGCCAGTGACGTCTCGGAGCTGAGTGCGACGATCGAAGAGGTCGCCTCGAGCGCCGCGGAGATGTCAGACCGAAGCGAGGGGGCGGCGGATGCGGTCACGTCGGGGACGGACGCCGCGGTCGACGCCGCCGAGGCGATGGACGACGTCACCGAGGCGATCGACGCCGTCGCCGAGGACGTCGAGCGACTGGTCGACAGCGTCGAGCAGATCGACGAGATCGTCGACGTCATCTCCTCGATTGCGGACGAAACGAATCTGCTGGCGCTTAACGCCTCGATTCAGGCAGCGCGAGCGGGCGAAGACGGGGCTGGCTTTGGCGTCGTCGCTGGCGAGATCAAATCGCTTGCGGCTGAATCCCAGGAGCGAACCGACGAGGTCAAAACCGTTGTCGACGGGATCACCGAGGCGACCGAGACGCTCTCGAGTCGGCTCGAGTCGGCCGTCGATATCGCGGACACTGGTGCCGTGCGGGCCACCGACGCCGAAGCCGAACTCGAGACGGTCTCGGAGGCGGTTACCGACGTTGCCGCTGGTCTCCAGGAGGTTTCGAACGCGACCGACGAGGGCGCAGCGGCGAGCGAACGCGTCGCCCACCGGTGTGAGGAGACCGCGAGTGCAGCCGAAAAGATCGACGAAACGCTCGACGCCGTCGAGCACAAACGCTACCGCCAGACCGATATGGTCGCCGAGGTCGATCGGGCACTCGAGGTTGCAACCGCCAGCCGTCGGGAGCGAATGGCCCGAAAAGAGACGGTGCCAACCGGGTTCGACGCCGTGGGTGGCTTTCCGGAGGGCTGTCGTGGCGTCCTCGAGGTGTCGGCCGAGACGCCGGGACGTGACGCCGCCGAAGCCGTTGGCTCACTGGCCGCCGCGGCCCTCGAGTGTGGGTATGCGGTCTCGCTCTCGCCGACGGAATCGCTCGACAGACAGACCGTACAGCGGGCGGTTGGCCGCCACGGCTGTGACCTCGGGCAGGCGTTCGATCGCGACCAGTTGTTCGTCATCGATCTCTTCGATACGTGGCGTCGTGGGGAGAACGTCTTCGACGCCACGAGCCAGTCGCTTGGCACGATCAACGAACGGATCGACCGACGACGCGACCGGCCGTTGCTCGTCATCGGCACCATCGCGGGCGAACTCCACGCCTTCGGCGAGCAGGCAACTCGTGAGAACACCTACGACAACGACGGCGGCATCCTCGAGGCCACCGACACCGTCGTCAACGTCGTCGACGACGCCGCCGTCCCGCCGACGCTCGCACAGTTTTATACGAGCGCCGCCGACCGAGTCATCTGCGTCGAACCCGGGCCAACGCTCGAGTCAGCCCGGTCGCTGTAAGGCAGGTCCCGAATGTGCTGTGAAAGAGTCCGATCGCTCGTACACCATCGTCCGTGAGGTGGGCTACAGGAGTTCTCGAACGTCGGAGTACCACATATCGTGGTAGTCGACGTGGCCGACCCGTCGGGCGATGGCAACTGCCAGTGCGTGCCAGCACTGTTCGGTTGGATCGTCCGGATCCAGGTTGTACTCGCTGTCTTTGCAGGTGCAGCCGCCGTCTTCGACGATGTACTCATCTCGGTAGCCGACGACGATCGTAAAATCACGGTACGTTTTGACCCGGCCCTCGCCGACGGCTTCGATCGCACGGACCCCACGGTCGCCGTGTATCCGGCTGATCTGGTCGACGATCTCCGGGGTTAGCTCACCGGCTTCCTCCAACGCGGCCTGCCAGCGCTCGACGGGGTTCGGATCCGACACGTCAACGGCTCCGCACCGAACTGTAAAATCGGTTTGGTTGTCCAGGCTGGCAGAACGTTTTTGTCTTGGCTCGGTAACGCTCAGCTATGCTCTCGGAGTCGCCCGTCGGTGTCACACTCGGTCTTGCGGTGTCGGCCGTCGTTTTCGCCGGGATCTTCTGGGATGCCTCGCGGGTCGACATCTCCCGGCCGCTTCTGTGGGCGACAATCGCGGCGAGTCCCGTCGTCGTCGCAGCATACCTCTATCTGTTCGTCGACACGGCTCCGATGACAGGGGTGTTGCTGACGGCAAACACCGGGCTGGTGTTGTATGGCTTCGAGCGTGAGGTCGTTACCGACCCCGACGAACCCGCCGAGCCGGGAACGCTTCCACACGAGAAGTAATCAGGTGACCAGATAGTACGGATCCGCCTCGAGTTTCGGCTCGATGAACGTCCGGAGGTCGTTCGCCCGAACGGCGGTAACGGCGAGTCCGTTGAGCGAGTAGTGTTCGAGGACGCCGGCGGCCATCGCCTCCCCGCGGATCCGATCGCGATTCCAGTAGTAGACGTATTCGTTTTTGTCGAAACTGGTCTGGGTAATGACCTCGCTGTCGCCGTCGCCGTAATAGATCCGACCACTGCTATCGACGAGGTCGGCGTATGGCGGATCCGACGCCATCTCGATATAGTGCAGTTGCGTGCTAATAAGCCAGGGGGTGCCGACGTTCAGTATGAGCACGTTATCGGCGTCGAGTTTCGCATAACAGCCGTTTTCGCCGAACGTATCGTGGTGATCACACGCCTCGAAGCGATAGGGGCCATGAACCTGGATCGAGTGGATCGCATCGTCCGTTCGGTAGGTTGCATCCTCGAGAAACAGCCGAGAGAACGTACCGACTTCGGGGACCGAGTCGGTCTTGTGATACTCGCCACTTTCCCGAAACGAGGGCGTAAAGCCGGGGACGAGGACGGACTCGAAGGCGTCGGTGAGCGTCTCGAAGAGGTATTGGTAGGGATCGCGGTCGAACGCCGCCGCGACGTCGCCCAAGCCTGCGTGGACGAATACCTCATCATCGTCGTAGCGCTCGAGCAATCGTTCGAAGACGGACGGATCGACCGTCCCGACAGCGTTGTCGGGGAGTTTCTTTTTAACGTAGTATTTTCCAGTACACCACAGCGTCCGGGGGAGATGTGTGACGGCCGACACGGTCTAGCCACCTCCGTCCGAGCGGCCGGCGTCGGTTGTCGTCGCTCTCGATCGGTCGTCGGTCGGCTCGATGCTGGTCTCGACGGTCATGGGGATCAACTCCGTGCTAGCATGGGCACTCGGCTGGCCCGACCCCACCCGAGTGCTGTCCGTGCTCTATGGTGGCGGAATTGACTGTCAGGTATTGTTAGTCGGATGCTGCCAGTCGTTCACTCGAGCAAACGAGCGCTACGGAAACCGTACCAGCCCGGTATGGGGTCCGTATCGTACTCGAGCGTCACAGCCGGTGTGAACCCCGTCAAAAGCCGAGCACGAGTGCCGAGACGCCGATGAAGATGACCATCCCGAAGACGTCGACGACGTTGGTGACGATGGGGATGGTCGTATCGTCGGGATCGATCCCAAGACGGTAGGAGCCATACGTCGCAAGAAACGAGAAGACGACGGCGATGACGGCGACGGACATTCCGCTGACCAACGAGATAATAAGCAGGTTCGCAAGCGTGATCGGCCCGCCAAACAGCACTAACCCGATCAGCCAGGCACCGATTCCGAGCGCGGTAAAGATCGTTGCCGCGAGCGCGAGGATCGCCGCGACGTTCGCCCACAGCACGCGATCGCTCGGGTTGAGTTCGGTCGTCCCCAAGTGAAACCGCGTCGAGAGCCGCGAACTCAAAATCGCCCCGAGGTTGCCGCCCATATCGACCATCGTCGGTACCATCACCGCCAGAATAGCAAACTCCTCTAAGAGTTCTTCGGCCCCCTCGAGGGTGATTCCCGCCCAGAGGACGATGACCGAGAGCACGACCAGAAGCGGGAACATGTTGCCGACGATTACTTTCCAGTTCCAGGTTCCGAGTGAACCCGACGGAACGACCATCAGATGAGCACCTCCACGAGGCCGATTGCAAAGAGCATAAAGATCATCCCGAAGATGTCGCCCAGCGTCGTAACGATGGGGCCGACGAGGTTGTCAGGATCGAATCCAAACCGGTAGAAAATGAAGATGAGCACGAGCAAGCCGACGATCATCACGACCGACGTGAGCGTGCCAGCGACCAGCATGATCCCGACGAGTTCGTACAGTGCAGCGACGCTCCAGCCTAAGAGCAACAAGGCGATCCAAGTGATGAACCCGATAACGATCGAAATACCGATTCCATTGATAAACGAGGCGAGGACGGCATTTGCGAGTCGGTCGTTCCACTCGAAGCGTGGTTCGAGCAACCCCTGGTGGAGGCCACTCGAGATGCGCCCACCGAGTGCGCCATAAACGTTCCCCCGGGTTGCGAGGAAAACCGGGATCATAACGAGTAATCCGGGGAACCGCTCGACACTTTCTAAGATCTCCTCTAATACCAACCCGGCAAAGAGGCCGCCACCGAGTGCGATGACCAGAATCGGGAGTGCTTCGCGGTAGATCGACCAGAAATCGCGCCGAGCGCTCATATCCGCTTCACTACAACACGGTTGTTAAGTGTACCGAGACTCGTCGGCCACACTGATCAGATTTGCTCCGAGTGGTCACGACGAGCCGCCCGGATCACCAGCCATGTCCACAGGAGACGTATGAACAGAAGACAGTGATAGACCTAAAGGACAATCGTTTTTAGAAGGATCTAACAATCGATGACCGTATGCTGGATACGAATCACAGCAGTCGAAACGGAACTGAGACGGCGATCAGCGATGGCGGCCCCGAACGCGGTCCCAGCTTAGAAGATTTGATTCTCGATTTACTCGAAGGCGAATTCGCGGGCGTCCTGGGCGAACACACCCGAGGTGAGGTGTATGGAGGCTGCTGAAGATCCCCTCGAGTTTCACGCAGACCGCGTCGACGCCATCGTCGAAGACGAGTACGTCGCGGTGACCCAGGACTCGTTCGTCGATACGGCGATCGAGGCGTTCCGTGAATTCGAGCCAGCCTCCGAGGAAACGACCGTCTATTATCTGTACGCCACCGACAACTACGGCCGCCTGGTCGGGGTAATGTCCCTCCGGGAACTGCTCAACGCACCGGAAGACGATGTCGTCGAAGCCCACATGGAGACCGACCTGGTGACCATCGACGCCAACGCCGACCCCGAACTCGCTGCCGGGCAGATGGCCGACCTCGACTTTCCAGCGCTGCCCGTCGTCGACGACGAAGGCGTCCTCGTCGGCGTTCTCCGGACCGACGACATGATAGAGGTCGTCGAAGAAGAGGCCACAGAAGACATCCTCAAGTCGGCCGGATTCTCGTTTGCCGATATCGAAGCAAGCCGCAGTTCGGCCATCCTCGAGTCCTCGATTCCCCGAATCTTACGGCTGCGACTGCCGTGGCTGGTGGTTGCACTCGCGGGCGGATTGCTCGCTGGCGGTGTGATCGAGCAGTTCGAGGATACGCTCGAGGCCGTTGTTGCGCTTGCCTTTTTCGTGCCCGTGATCATGGACATGGGCGGTAACGTCGGAACGCAGGCGTCGACGATTTTCGTCCGTGGGCTGGCACTCGGTCACATCGACGACCGGAACGCGATGCGCCATTTCGGCCGTGAGGGAGTTATCGGCTTGCTCATCGGTCTCATCATCGGTGGGATCGGTGCGCTGGCTGCCTACGGCTGGCGGCTGTCGGCGGGTGATCCACACGCTGGAACGATCGCAGTGGTCGTCTTCATCGCGCTTGTCTCGGTCTGTGTGGTCGCCTCGGTCGTCGGCTACGTTATCCCGTGGCTGATGAACAAACTCGGCTTTGACCCGGCCGCTGCCTCGGACCCACTGATCACGACGGTCAAAGACGTGACCGCGCTGATTATCTACTTCGGGCTCGCAGCGGTGTTGCTCGCAGAACTCCTCTGAGGAGAGGAACCTATTTTTCCACTGTCGAAATCCGCCTGAGAGAGTCTTGCTACCCTGGAAGTGAGCGATCACAGCTCTCCGAGCGCAACTACTAGTGCTTCGGCAAGCCTGAACTGATGGGTCGAACCAGTCGGTGGGTGTCGGTTCGACACATCAGTCGACGCTTGGCAGAGTACTAGATCGGGGCGACAGTAACGAGTGCCCAGGCTATGGCTACGCCGGCGAGCGAAAGCCCGAGATTGCCCGCGGCCACGAGGACGGCGAGTCGTCGGTCGCCGCGTTCCCAGATCTGGACCGTTTCGACCGAAAACGACGAGAACGTCGTAAAGGCTCCACAGGCACCGATTCCAAACAGTTGCGCCGTCGATTCGGTCGCGCCGGCAAAGATGAGCACACCGAGGACGAAACTGCCGACGACGTTGACCACGAGCGTCGGAATCGGATAGTCCTCACGTGAAAGTTGCAGATAGACCCAGTGACGACAGACCGCACCGATTGCGCCACCGGTGCCGACGATGTGGGCCGGATCCGGGTCGAACGAGACGAACCCGGGCGGGAGCAAGGCAATGGCCGTCGAGAGACCGACGCTCACGCGAGCTCACCCCGCGTACGACTGGCGATGGCCCGGCCAACGAGCACGCCCGAAAAGCCAAGTACGTAGTTTGTAACGATAATCGCGAGCGCACCGACGAGCGACGCCTCGGCGATACCGAGTGCAAAGCCGCTGTAGGTCGTCAACGACGAGAGAAAGCCCGTCGTGAAGACGAGCCGAGATTTCCGATCGACGATGCCGGCATACTGTGCCTCGTAGACGAAAAACGCGAGGACGGCGCTCCCGATGACGTTGACGAGCAAGATCGCAACGTCCTCGGGGAGAATCCCGATCGTAAAAAACCGCAGGTTCGAACCGGCGAAGCCGCCGATGCCGATCAATGCAAGCGTCTCGAGTCGGACGAGCGGGTGTCGGTCTGTCATAGCTGTCTGACAGGGACCGTCAGTCGCTCGCCGGTTCGAGGCGTCGACGGTTGGGTCAGGCGGGCCCCATCGCCCAGGTATACCGAGGTTATCAACACCATATCATGAGCGTTGCGAAACGAGAACGGTTCGTGGTCGACTGCGGTTCGCTGAGGACCGGGAGCCGACCGACAGTGTGCGAGCCATCAGTATTAGCCATCTCGAGCAGAGAGTGTCAGACCCCAGTTCGACCGCTGGAGACGGAGTCATGCCGGCTGGAAAGTGACACTACTGGCGATACCTATGGGAGGCCCAAACACCACCGCGACTGACCGCGCGAAAGTCGGAATCGGAACGTTGCTGGTGTTCGTCGCGATGATACTGGTCGGTGCAATTGCCGCCGGGATTCTGCTTTTCGTAGCCAGCAATTTACAAAGCGAGGCGACCGAGGTCGTCGGAAATCAGCCGGTCGAAGGTATCTATGTCATAATCGTTGGATTCGGTCTGTGACGACCGATATTTCGGAATAGTTGCATCCGAAAATCACGCCGACGGTGGAAGGAAAGACCCAAGTTTAGACTTCATCTAAACTGGCGTATGACGGAGGAGGGGAGCCGACGTGGCTTTACGAAGGCGGCGGCAGTAAACGTCATCGGTAACGCCGTCAAGATCGTCGTCGAGGGAGCCGTTGGCCTCGCGTTCGGCAGCGTCGCCTTGCTCGCGGACGCCGCCCACTCGGTTGCAGACCTAGTCGCCAGCCTCGTCGTTCTCATCTGGGGACGCAGTTCGTTCGACGAACCCGACGATACCCACCCACACGGCCACGCCCGGATCGAACCACTGACGGCGCTTTTCGTCGGAGCCGTCCTCGCGTTGCTTGGGCTGTCGTTGCTGTATGAGTCTCTCCAGGGGCTGCTCGTCGTCGATCCACCCGAAGCGAACCCCCTCTTGCTCGGTGCGCTGGCGTTCGCTATCGTCGATATGTATCTGGTCTACCGCTACACCGAGTATATAAATGCCACCCTCGAGTCGACGGCCCTCGAGGCGCTCGCGGTCGACTGTCTGAACGATATTTATACCTCGATTGCGGCGGTCGTCGGCGTCCTCGGCGTCTTACTTGGCCAGCCACTGCTCGATCCACTCGCTGGAGGACTGGTTAGTCTGCTGGTCGTCTATCAGGGCGTCGAAATCGCCCGCGAGAACGTCGATTATCTCGTCGGAGCCGCCCCGACACCCGAAAAGCGGGCGGAGATTACCCAAACGCTGCGCAGCCATCCCCACGTCGAGGGCGTCCACGATCTGACCGTCTTCTATGACGGCATCCTCCTCGAGGTGGAAGTCCACGTCGAAGTCGACGGCGAGATGCCGTTCCGGCGGGCCCACGACATCGAGTCGGAACTGGTGAGTCGACTGCGGACGCTCGAGGATGTCGGGGATGCCCACGTCCACCTCGATCCGTCGGGGATCGGCGAGTGGAAAGATCAGCCTGAAAACACCTAGTACTCCGCCAAGCGTCGACTGATGGGTCGAACCGACACCCGCCGACTGGTTCAACCCATCAGTTCAGGCTTGTCAAAGCACTAGACCAGCAACGGACGAACGGCCGTACACCTTTTAGGATCCCCGTACACAGCCTCGCTATGGAACCTGGCGAGGTCAACGAGGTTGCGATCGAGGGCTGTTCGAATCTCTACTACATCGACACCGGCATGTACGACACTGCAGGCTACGGCGCAGCCTACATCCTCGATGCCGACCGACCCGCAATCGTCGAAACCGGCATCGGGACCAACCACGAGTACATCCTCGAGGCACTAGCCGAGATCGGCATCGATCGCGGGAACGTCGAGGCCATCGCAGTCACACACATTCACCTCGATCACGCCGGCGGCGCGGGCTTTCTCGCCGAGGCCTGTCCGAACGCCGACGTCTACGTACCCGCTGTCGGGGCGGGGCTGCTCGCAGCCCCCTCGCGGCTGGTCGACGGGACGAAGGCTGCCGTTGGCGAGCAATGGCAGTACTACACCGAGCCGAAGCCACTCGAGGACGACCGAATCGTCGAGATCGACGACGGCGATACCATCGACCTCGGCGACCACGAACTCGAGGTCTACGACGCGCCGGGTCATGCCTTCCACCAGGTCATCTTCCACGACACGGAAAACGACGCCATCTTCACCGGCGACGCCGCCGGTATCTGGCTCCCCGGTCCCGAGCGCATCAAAGAGACCAGCCCACCATCGGATTTCGACCTCGAGGGATGTCTCGCCGATCTCGAGACTATCCGGGAACTCGACCCCAACGTCCTCTGTTATACCCACTTCGGCCCGCGGGAAGTCGACGACATCGACGCCATCGTAGACGAGTACGCGACCGTCCTCACCGAGTGGGTCGAACGGGTGAACGCAAAATCCGACGAACTCGAAGACGACGAGGCTGTGGTCGAGTATTTTGCCGAGACGGCCGAGTTGCCGGGCGTCTGGAACGAACGCAAGGTTCGTGCGGAGGCCATCCTGAACACGCGGGGTGTTCTCGCCTCGCTCGACGACGAGTGACGGTGTCGATGACCGATCGAACATGACAGCCCTACCCGGACGATGTTCGCAGTTCCATCACGTTTTATCAGGTTCGACGTTGTGAGTAACGCCCTATGGACTGGAGGGACGCCGAAAACGCCTACGACGGCCCAGAAATCGGCGAGACGACCCTCGGTCGACTGTTCGAGGAGTCGGCCGCTCGCAACCGGGATCGACCGGCCCAACGGTACAAAGGCGGGGTCTACGACCGGTCGCTGACCGACGACGTGATAGCGGCGGCGACGCCGGGACGGTTTCGAGCGCTCTCCTACGGCGAGATGCGCGATATCGTCCGCAAACTCGCCGCTGGCTTTCGTGACCTCGGGATCGACTCCGGCGATCGGATCGCCATCTTCGCACACACCCGCATGGAGTGGGCCCAGTGTGATTTCGCCGCCCTCGCTGCCGGCGCGGTCGTCACGACCGTCTACCCCGAATCCTCGAACGAACAGCTCCGATATCTGCTCTCAGATTCCGGTGCCGACATCGTCATCGCCGAAAACGAGCAGTTGCTCGAGGCCGTCTTCGCCGTCGAAGCCGACCTCGATCTCGAGACACTGGTTTCGATAGACACCCTCGAAACGGTCGAGCGCGAGGACGTCCTGACGCTTGCGGATGTCTACCGACGCGGCGAGGAAACGTTCGAAAAAGCGAGCTACGAGCGCTGGCTCGACGAACCCGGCCTCGACGAACTGGCGAGTCTGATCTATACGAGCGGGACGACGGGCCAGCCGAAAGGTGTCGAACTCACTCACTGGAACTTCCGGTCGAACGTCAACGGGATCCGACGCCGGTTTCGACCGCGAGATGGCGATGGCGTTCCCGGGATCGACGAGAAGACACAGACCGTCTCGTATCTGCCACTGGCACACGTTTTCGAGCGGACGGCTGGCCATTTCCTCCAGTTTGCCTGTGGGGCCTGTGTCGCCTACGCCGAAGCGCCCGACACGCTACAGGAGGATTTCGGGCTCGTCCAGCCAACGGCCGCAACGAGCGTTCCCCGCGTCTACGAAAAGATCTACGATACGATCCGCGAGCAAGCAAGCGAATCGAGTATCAAACAGCGTATCTTCGAGTGGGCGACCGACGTCGGCGTTGCCCACAAGCAGGCTGTAGATCCCGGTCTCTTCCTGTCGGCCAAGCAAACACTGGCTGACCGACTCGTCTTCTCGACGGTTCGGGAGGCACTCGGCGGTGAGATCGAACTGTTGATAAGCGGCGGCGGGAGCCTCTCGGCCGACCTCTGTTTACTCTATCACGCGATGGGACTGCCAATCTATGAGGGGTATGGCCTGACCGAAACTGCCCCCGTCGTGACCGTCAACCCACCCGAGGCGACGAACATCGGGACGATCGGGCCGGCGATTTCGAACGTCGAGTTACGGATCGACGAAGCGGTCGCCACTCACGATGCCTTCGCCGACGATCCCGGTGTCGTCGGTGAACTCCTCGTTAGCGGCCCGAACGTCTCACCGGGTTACTGGAACGACCCAGTTGCCACCGACGAGGCCTTCGAAGAAGACGACTCCGGACGCTGGTTCCGAACCGGCGATATCGTCCACCGCCGCCCCGATGGCTATCTCGAGTTTCGCGAGCGCGTCAAACAACTGCTGGTACTCTCGACGGGCAAAAACGTCGCTCCCGGCCCGATCGAAGACGCCTTCGCCGCAAGCGAGGTCGTCGATCAGGCGATGGTCGTCGGTGACGATGAGAAGTTCGTGGGCGCGTTGCTCGTCCCAAACACCGACCACATAACGGCCTGGGCCGACCGCGAGGGGGTAGACCTGCCAGACGATCCAGAGGCCCGGTGTGACCACGAGCAGGTTCGGGCGTACGTCGCAAGCGAGGTCGAGGCCGTAAACGAGGACCTAGAGCGCCACGAGACGATCAAACGGTTCGAACTCATCCCACAGGAGTTCACCGAGGAAAACGAGATGCTCACCCCGACGATGAAAAAGAAACGGCGAGTCATCCAAGACGTCTTTGCCGACCGGATCGACCGCCTCTACGAGCGAGAGGAGTCGCTGCTCAGCCCCACATCCTAAATCCCGCTGGCGCTTCCGATTGTTATACTGCCGAACGTACGTCGTGAACAATTCTCGCCGCCACGGAGTGGCGATCATACAGTTCCGTCCGATAGTATTAGATTCAGATTGCTGGTGTTTCTATTCGCCGGGGATGATATCACCTAGCGAGCCGCCGATAGCCATCGCGGTGAAAATCACCGACACCTGACAGAGATTGACCCACGGATCGTCCCAGGTGACCCGACCCCACAGTGTCATCATCGCCGTCGCGGTCGCAAACGCAATCGCGAGCACCC
>LFCJ01000420.1_pt1 | contig 25920 bp, 24 predicted proteins | sample 643141 | NCBI WGS metagenome assembly LFCJ01 (sample SAMN03766243, study PRJNA286221) | soda lake metagenome | biome: soda lake; feature: Kulunda steppe; material: water; isolation source: sample B1-Br-g2 brine of Lake Bitter-1 | place: Russia: Kulunda steppe | collected 2010-07
GACGATGCTGATCCTGCCCGCCGAGAGCGACACCGCCCCGGCCGAGCCCGTCGGCACGGGCTGCCGCATCTGCCCGCGCGAGGGCTGCCCGGCCCGGCGCGAGCCCTCGATCCTCGCAGAGGAGTTTTGACAGGCAAGGGTTTTGCCGCGATAGTCGGGACCATGGCGCGGTCCGTGCTATGGGGGAGGCCGGTTCTTGAGCAAGCACGCGCTGCTCATCGAGGATGAGCCCAACATCATCGAGGCCATCCGCTTCATCCTGTCGCGCGATGGCTGGCGGGTGAGCACGCATGACACCGGCGCCGACGCCGCCGAGGTGATCGCGCGCACGGACCCCGACATAGTGATCCTCGACGTGATGCTGCCCGGGCGCAGCGGCTACGAGATCCTCGACGAGCTGCGCGCCGATGCCGCAACGCGCGACCTGCCCGTTCTCATGCTCACCGCCAAGGGGCAGGAGCGCGACCGCCGCCTCGCCGAGCGCGCCGGGGCCAGCCGTTTCATGACCAAGCCCTTCTCCAACAGCGAGGTGCTCGCGGCGATGCGCGAGATGGTCGGGCCGTGAGCGCCCGACGCGGCCCGTCGCTCTATCTGGCCCGGCAAAGCTACCGCCGGCGCCGGCTGATCGATGCGGCGCGCCTTCTGCCGTTCCTGGGCGCGGTGCTGCTGTTGCTGCCGCTGCTCTGGACGCCCGAGGACACGCCCGAAAGCGCCACCGCGCGGCAGGCGCTCTATGTTTTCGCGGTGTGGCTCGGGCTTGTCGTGGCGGCGCTTTTGCTGGCGCGTCGGCTGCCGCGCGGCGAGGACGGGCGCACCGACGAGGCGGGCTGATGGTTCCGTTCAATGTCCTCGTGCTGGCCTGCCTGGCCTATGTGGCCTTTCTCTTTCTCGTCGCCTTCGCGGTCGAGCGCGCCGCGGCGCAGGGCCGGGCGCGCTGGCTGCGCGCGCCGCTGGTCTACACGCTGTCGCTGTCGGTCTACTGCACCGCCTGGACCTTCTACGGCGCGGTCGGCTACGCGGCGCGTTCGGGGCTCGAATTCGCGACGATCTATCTCGGCCCGACGCTGATATTCGTCGGTTGGTGGTGGATCCTGCGCAAGCTCGTGCGCATCGGGCGCGCGCAGCGGGTCACCTCGATCGCCGATCTGATCTCGGCGCGCTACGGTAAGTCCAACATGCTCGGCGTCATCGTCACGATCCTCGCGCTGTGCGCCACCACGCCCTACATCGCGCTGCAGCTGCAATCCATCGCGCTGTCCTTCGGGGTGTTCACCGCGGGCACGCCGGCGGGGTGGACGGTGCCCGATGCGGACACGACGGCGCTGTGGGTGGCGGTGGGGCTGGCGCTGTTCACGATCCTGTTCGGCACCCGCCATCTCGACGCCAACGAGCAGCACCCCGGCGTTGTCACCGCGATCGCCGTCGAGGCCGTCGTCAAGCTCGTCGCGCTGCTGGCGGTCGGGGTCTTCGTGGTCTGGGCGGTGGCGGGAGGGCCGGGCGACATCATCGCGCGCATCGAGGCCGCGCCGCGCCCGGAATGGGCGATCGAGCCGGGGCGCTGGGCGGGGCTGACCTTCCTCGCGGCGGTGGCGATCATCTGCCTGCCGCGCATGTTCCAGGTCACCGTCGTCGAGAATGTCGACGAGCGCCACCTTGCCACGGCGAGCTGGGCGTTTCCGCTCTACCTGTTCCTGATGAGCCTGTTCGTGATGCCGATCGCGGTGGTCGGGCTCGAGGTGATGCCGGAGGGGTCGAACCCGGATCTGTTCGTGCTCACCCTGCCGCTGGCCTTCGATCAGGGGGCGCTGGCGATGCTCGCCTTTCTCGGCGGCTTCTCGGCGGCGACCTCGATGGTGATCATCGCGGCGATCGCGCTGGCGACGATGCTGTCGAACCATATCGTGATGCCGCTCTGGCTGGTGCTGGCGCGGCGTCGGGGCGGCGGCAGCGGCGACATGCGCCATGTCGTGCTGCGCGCGCGGCGGCTGTCGATCATCGTGATGATCGCGCTGGGCTACATCTATTACAGCTTCACCGGCGGGACCGCGGCGCTCGCGGCGATAGGGCTGATCGCCTTCGTGGGGGTGGCGCAGTTCCTGCCCGCGCTCATCGGCGGCATCTTCTGGCGCGCGGCGACGCGGGTGGGCGCGGCGGCGGGTCTCGGGCTCGGCTTCGCGATCTGGCTCTATGCGCTGTTCCTGCCGAGCTTCGGCGCCGGCGTTATGATCCCCGACGCGGTGATGACGCAGGGACCCTTCGGTATCGGCTGGCTGCGCCCGCAGGCGCTGTTCGGGGTCGAGGGGATGGACCCGCTCCTGCATGCCCTGTTCTGGAGTCTCGTCTTCAACACCTCGGCGTTCCTGATCGGCTCGCTGGTAAGCTTTCCCACCCCCGTCGAGCGCGTGCAGGGGGCGCAGTTCGTCAATGTCTTCGACATGAGCGGCGGCACGCAGGGCTGGGGGCGCAGCGTCGGCGAGGCGGAGGATCTTCTGGTCACCGCTCAGCGCGTGCTCGGCGCGGAGGCCGCACAGAGCTTCTTTCAGCAGGCCGCCGCCGATCAGGGCAAGGACGGGTTCCTGCCCGACACCACGCCCGATTTCATCGAACGTCTCGAACGCCGGCTCGCCGGGTCCGTGGGCGCGGCGACGGCTCATGCCATGGTCGCGCAGATCGTCGGTTCGAGCGTGGTGACCACCGAGGATCTGATGGCCGTCGCCGACGAGACCGCGCAGATCATGGAATACTCCAGCCAGCTCGAGGCCAAGTCCGAGGAACTCGCCCGTACCGCGCGCCAGCTGCGCGAGGTCAATCACAAGCTCACCGAGCTCTCCGAGCAGAAGGACGCCTTCCTGTCGCAGATCAGCCACGAGCTCCGCACGCCGATGACCTCGATCCGCGCCTTCTCCGAGATCCTGCGCGACGCCGGCGGGCTGCCCGCCGAGGATCAGCACAAATACGCCACCATCATCCATGACGAGACGATCCGGCTGACGCGGCTGCTCGACGATCTGCTCGATCTGAGCGTGCTCGAATCGGGGCGGGTGCGGCTTCAGGCCGAGGAGGACAATCTCTCCCGGCTCATCGAGCGCGCGCTCGGCGCGGCGAATTCCACCGCCCCGGAGCGCGATTTCGTCATCCATCGCGATCCGCCCGAAGAGGACATCGCGCTGCATACCGACTCTGGCCGGCTGACGCAGGTCTTCATCAACATCATCGCGAATGCGCGCAAATACTGCGACGCCGCGGAGCCGGAGCTGTGGATCAAGCCGCGTGTCCGCGACGGGCGCGTCGAGGTCGATTTCGTCGACAACGGAACCGGCATCCCGCAAAAGCAGGAGTCGCTGATCTTCGAGAAGTTCTCCCGGCTGACCGATCAGGCCCGCGCCGGGGGGGCCGGGCTCGGCCTCGCGATCTGCCGCGAGATCATGCTCAATCTGGGCGGCGACATCGCCTATCTGCCCGGCCAGGGGGGCGCGGCCTTCCGGGTCAGCTTCCCGCGCGAGATGCCGGCGCAAACGCCCGACAGCGACGACGTCGAGGCGCAGGAGGCGACCGGCGCGGTCAGCGCGTCGTAGGCGCCGATCCGCGACGCCGATGCGGGGCCGCGGATGATGACCGCACGCGTCAGGTGCCGCAGAAGGTCTGGCGCACGGCCTCCTCGGGGCGCGGCGGGGCCTGCAGATCGGCGTGGCGGGGCTGGTCCTCGAAGGGCCGCGCGAACACGTCGCACAACCGGTGGAACGGCGCGTAATCGCCCGTCACGGCGGCGCCGATCGCGGCCTCGACCTGGTGGTTGCGCGGGATGAAGGCGGGGTTCACCGCGGCGATGCCAGGTTGCGCCGCCGCGATGTCGCGCCCCTCGCGCGCAAGCCGCGCCTGCCAGTGCTGCGCCCAGCTGTCGAAGTCCGCAGGATCGTCGAACTCATCGCGCGCGGTGCCGTCGGCGAGCCCGCGGAAGGTGCGGGTGAAATCGGCGCCGTGGCGCGCCATCCGCGCGAGCAGCCCCTCGATGAGGTCGCGGTCCGCCGGCTCGGCGGTCGCAAGGCCGATCTTGGCGCGGAACTCATCCAGCCACGCGGCCGTGTAGTGGTCCGAAAACTCATGCACCGCCGCCGTCGCGGCCTCGACGGCGGCGTCCTGGTCCGCGTCGATCAGCGGCAGCAGGCAGGTGGCGAACTGCGCGAGGTTCCACACCGCGATCTGCGGCTGGTTGGCATAGGCGTAGCGGCCGAACTGATCGATCGACGAGAACACCGTTTCGGGATGGTAGCTGTCCATGAAGGCGCAGGGGCCGTAATCGATGGTCTCGCCGGCGATATGGGTGTTGTCGGTGTTCATCACGCCGTGAACGAAGCCGATCGCCATCCACCGCGCCGCGAGCCGCGCCTGCACCGCCACCACCGCGCGGATCAGCCCGAGCGGGCCGTCCGCCTCGGGGTAGTGCCGGGCGATGGTGTGCTCCATGAGCGCGCGCACGCCGTCGATGTCCTGGCGCACGGCGAAGAACTGGAAGGTGCCGACGCGGATATGGCTCGACGCGACGCGGGCGAGCACGGCGCCTGGCATGCGGTCCTCGCGAAACACCCATTCGCCTGTAGTAACGGCGGCAAGGGCGCGCGTCGTCGGCACGCCGAGCGCGTTCATCGCCTCGCTGACAAGGTATTCGCGCAGCACCGGCCCGACCCAGGCGCGCCCGTCGCCCGCGCGCGAGAAGGGCGTGCGCCCCGACCCCTTGAGCTGAATGTCGCGGCGCCGGCCCTGCCGGTCGATTACCTCGCCGATGAGATGCGCGCGCCCGTCGCCGAGCTGCGGCACGAAGCCGCCGAACTGATGCCCCGCATAGGCCTGCGCGAGCGGCTCGGCGCCCTGCGGGGTGCTGTTGCCGGCCAGGATCGCCACGCCCTCCTCTGCGCGCAGCGCGGCCGGGTCGAGCCCGAGCTCGGCGGCGAGCGCGTCGTTGAGCCGGATCAGCGCGGGTGCGGCGACGGGCTCGGGCGCGAGGCGCGCGAAGAAGCGGTCGGGCAGCCGGGCATAGCTGTTGTCGAAGGCGATCTGCAGGGACATGGGCGGCTCCTCCTTCGTCCACAGGTAAGTGAAGGGGCCGCTCGCTTCCAGTGCCCTTGTCGCACGGACTGCGGCGCTATGTCCTGATGCCGACAGCGAGGGAGTGACAAATGGCCGCAACGACGCACACCAACATGCAGCTTCGCGATCGTCCGGAGTTTCGTAGCAAGCCGCGCCCGCTGACGCGGCCCGCGGATGCCATGACGGCCGACGCCGTCGCGGAGATGAGCGCGCGCGATTTCGGCTCGGTGATCGTGGTCGACGCGGATGAAAGGGTCATCGGCGTCGTCACCGAACGCGACATCATGAAGCGCATCGTCAATGAGGGCCGCGATCCCGCGACGACCCCGCTGAGCGAGATCATGACGCGCGACCCGCGCGTGGCGCGCGAGACGGATGACCTGCTCGACTGGCTGCGCATCATGTCGAACGAACGCTTCCGCCGTCTGCCGGTGGTCGACGCGGATGGCCGCATCGTCACGGTCTTCACGCAGGGCGATTTCGTGTCCTTCACATGGCCGGACCTGATCTATCAGGGCACGCAGCTCGCCAAGGCCAGTATCGGGCGCAACTGGGCGCTGTGGCTCATCGGCGGCGGGATCATGGTCTATACGCTCTTGATGGTGCTGGTGCTCAACACGGTCTGATCAGCCGCGCTCGGCGCGCTCGGCGCGCTTGGCCGCGTCCCACAGCGCGTCCATCTCGGCGAGGTCGGAGTCCGCGGGGCCGCGCCCGTCCGCGGCCAGCGCGGCCTCGATCGCCTTGAAGCGGCGGGTGAACTTCGCATTCGCCGCGCGCAGCGCCGCCTCCGGGTCGATCTGGAGGTGGCGCGCGAGATTGGTCATCGCGAAGAGCAGATCACCGAATTCCTCGGCCGCGGTCTGCGGATCGGCCCCCGCCTCGGCAAGTTCGCGCGCCTCCTCGGCGATCTTGGCGGCAGCCGCTTCGGTCGCGGGCCAGTCGAACCCCACCCGCGCGGCGCGCTTTTGCAGCTTGAGCGCGCGGGTCAGCGCCGGCAGGCCGAGCGCCACCCCGTCGAGCGCCCCGCGCCGGTCCCCGGCCGCGCGCTCGGCGGCCTTGAGCGCCTCCCAGTCGGCGGCCTGCTGCGCGGCGCTCTTGTCGCGCGACTGATCCGCGAAGACGTGCGGATGCCGCGCCACCATCTTGTCGCCGATCCCGCGCGCGACGTCGTCGAAGCCGAAATGCCCCGCTTCCTCGGCCATGCGCGCATGATAGACGACCTGCAGGAGAAGATCGCCGAGTTCGGCGCGCAACTCGTCCCAGTCGCGCCGCACGATGGCGTCGGCGACCTCATGCGCCTCCTCGATGGTGTAGGGGGCGATGGAATCGAAATCCTGCTCGATGTCCCAGGGGCAGCCCGTCTCGGGGTCGCGCAGCCGGGCCATGACGGCCCGCAGCCGCGCGACCGGGTCGGAATCGGCGTCATTGGTCATTGCTCTGGCCCGTGTTTTGCGCTCCGATCGGGGTTAACCGCAGCGCAGGCGAGGAGTCCAGCATGCCCGTCCACAACCGCATCGCCGATTACGCGCAGGAGATGACCGAATGGCGCCGGCACCTGCATCGCCATCCCGAGCTGCGCTTCGACTGCTTCGAGACGGCGCGCTTCGTGGTCGAGCGGCTGCGCGATTTCGGCGTGGACGAGGTCCATGAGGGCATCGCGCAAAGCGGAGTGGTCGCGATCATCGAGGGGCAGGGCGCGGGGCCGGTGATCGGGCTGCGCGCGGATATGGACGCGCTGCCGATCGCCGAGACGACGGGGGCGGCGCATGCCTCGACGGTGCCGGGGGTGATGCATGCCTGCGGCCATGACGGGCACACGACGATGCTGCTGGGCGCGGCGAAATATCTCGCCGAAACGCGGCGCTTCGCGGGGCGCGTGGCGCTCATCTTCCAGCCCGCCGAGGAGGGCGCGGGCGGCGCGCGCGTGATGGTCGAGGAGGGGATTCTCGATCGCTTCGGGATCGAGCGGGTCTTTGCGCTGCACAATGCGCCCGGGGTGTCCGAGGGCAGCTTCGTCACGCGGCCGGGGCCGTTCATGGCGGCGGTGGACACCGAGACCGTGCGCATCGCGGGGCGCGGCGGCCACGGCGCGCGCCCGCACGAGACGGCCGATCCGATCCAGGCGGCGATCGCGATGATCCAGGCCTTTCAGACCATCGTGAGCCGCAACGTGCCCGCCGGCGACGCGGTCGTGATCTCCGTCACGCAGATCCATGCCGGCAGCGCCGACAACATCATCCCCGACGCGTCCTGGTTCGGTGCCACGATCCGCAGCTTCGACGACCGGGTGCGCGACCTCGTCGAACGGCGCATGGGCGAGATCGTCGCCGGGCAGGCGGCGGCCTTCGGGGTGCAAGCCGAGCTCGACTACGCGCGCGGCTATCCGCCCACGGTCAACGACGCCGAGGAGGCCGCCTTCGCCGTCGAGGTGGCGCGCGAGGTCGCCGGGGCGGGCATGGTCGAGGATGCGGCGGCGCGGGAGTTCATCTCTGAGGATTTCGCCTACATGCTCGCGGCGCGGCCGGGGGCATACCTGTTTCTTGGCCAGGGCGAGAGCGCCGGGCTGCACCAGAGCGGCTATGACTTCAACGACGCGGTCGCGCCGGTAGGGGCGAGCTTTCTCGCGCGGGTCGTGGAGCGGGGTCAGCCGGCGGGGTAACGCCCCCTCCGCGCGCACCCGGGGGCGCTTGCCGTGCCCGGCGGCGTGGCGGGGCGCGCGTATCAGGCCGCCCGCATTGGCCCGTCACGAAGCCCGTAGCCGATATATGCCAGTTGCAGCATCCCGCGCCGCAGGCCCGGCAGCGGCAGGCGCCGGGGCGGTACCTGCATGAGGCCGGGATTGGTATTGGCCTGTCCGGCAATGGCGTGGGCGATGCGCCGGCCCGCCTCGCTGGCGGGGGTCACCCCGTTGCCGTGCCAGCCGAACGCCGCGAAGAGCCCCGGCGCCTCGGGCACTTCGCCGGCGAAGGGCGTCAGGCTGCCGGTCAGGCAGACGAGTCCCGACCAGGTCCGCTCCGTCTCGGCGTTGCGCCAGGCCGGAAACATCACCTCGAAATGGCGCCGGGCTTCGCGCTGGATGCCCGTGAGCCTGTCGGGACGCGCCGAGAGCCCGCCGCGCATCCCGAACAGGAAGCGCCCGCAGGGCAGGAGGCGGAAATAATGCAGCAGCTTGCGCGAATCGAACGCCATGCGATGGCTCGTCCAGCCCTGCGCGGCGCGCTCCTGCGCGCTCAGCGGCCGGGTGACGAGGATCGTCGAGAGCACCGGCAGCGTGCGCCCGCCGATCCAGGGCGGGATGTCGTCCGAGCTGTAGCCGTTCGTCGCGATCAGCACCCGGTGCGCGCGCAGCGTCCCCGACGCCGTCGTCAGCCGCCAGTCCGCCCCCTCGCGGGCGAGGCCGGTCACGAGGCTGTCGCCATGGATGCGCGCCCCGGCCGCGGCCGCGGCCTGCGCCAGCCCGATCGTGTATTTCAGCGGATGGATCGAAAAGCCCTCGGACGCGATCTTGGCGCCGTGGAAGGTCGGCCCGTCGATCCCGGCCGCGCGCAGCGCGTCACGCGGGACGAGTTCGAGGTCTCCGGCCTCGGCCTCGCGCTGGAAACGGGCCCAGTCACGCGGCCGGTGGGCGAGGCAGACCTCGCCGTCGGGACCCCGATCGGCGTCGATGACATAGCGGCGCAGATTGTCGTCGACGCGCGCGATACCGGCCTTCTGAAAGGCGCGGAACTCCGCGGCAGCCTCGGCGCCGAAGCGGCGTTCGAGCGCGGCATCCGACAGTTTCGATCCACCCAGACAGGCGAAGCCGCCATTGCGCCCCGAGGCGCCCCAGCCAGGCTGCCCGGCATCGAGCACCGCCACATCCGCGCCATGCACCTCGCGCAGCTCGAGCGCCGCGCTCAGCCCGGCATAGCCCGCGCCGATGATCGCCACATCTGCGCGTGCCTCGCCTTTGAGCGGCGCACAATGCGGCGGCTCCGGGGCGCTCGCGCGCCAATGGCTGTCGGGCCAGACGGTCGTGTCATAGGCTTCGGGCTCGTAAAGGCGGCGCATCGGGGGCTCCGGGGCTGGTCATTGCGGCCCGTGTGGCTACTGTGGCCGGTGCAAAGGGTCAAGGCGGGCGCACCGCACGGGGGAGAGATGGCACTCGAGGACGCCAAGCACGAGGTCGATACGGCCTTCACCCGCGAATCGCGGCGCGGCATGGCTTACGAAAATACCTTCGGCGGCGCGCCGAGCTTCCTGCGGCGCAGCTACACCAAGGACCTCGCCGGGGTCGATCTCGCGGTGACGGGGGTGCCCTTCGATCAGGCCGTGACCAACCGTCCGGGCACCCGGCTCGGCCCGCGCGCGATCCGCGAGGCGAGCGCGATGCAGGTCTTCGACGCGCCCTATGGCTGGGGCTTCAGCCCGCTCGAGGAGTTCGCCATCGTCGATTACGGTGATGTGGCCTTCGATTACGCGCGCGTGCCCGACTTTCCCGCCGCGCTGGGCGATCATGTGCGCTCCATCCTCGCCGCGGGGGCCGGGTGCATCGCGCTGGGCGGGGACCACTCCATCAGCCTGCCGATCCTGCGCGCCCACGCCGAGCGCCACGGCCCGCTCTCGCTGCTGCAGTTCGACGCCCACACCGACACCTGGGCCGATGACGACCCGATGCGCATCGATCACGGCACGATGTTCTACAAGGCCGTCAAGGAGGGGCTCGTGGACCCCGCGCGCTCGGTGCAGGTGGGGATCCGCACTGACAATCCCGACACGCTCGGCTTTCACATCCTCGATGCGCGCAGCGTCCATGAGGCGGGGGCGGCGGCCACGGCGGTGCGGCTTCGCGACATCCTCGGCGAACACCCCGTCTATCTGAGTTTTGATATAGACGGACTCGATCCGGCCTATGCGCCGGGCACCGGCACGCCGGTCTGGGGCGGACTGACCTCGGCGCAGGCGTCCATCATACTGCGCGACCTGGCCGGGATCAACCTCGTGGGCGGCGATGTCGTCGAGGTCAGCCCGCCCTTTGACCCGACGGGTGCCACGGCGATCGCGGGGGCGCATGTCGCGATGGAGCTCGTCTGTCTCTATTGCTGGCGCCGGCGCATGGCGGGGTGATGCGGATGGTCTTCATTGCCCTCGGCCTGCTGGCGCTCGCGGCGGTCGCGTCAGTTGCCTATGTCCGTCTCGCGCCCAACCCGCCCGAACGCTGGCATGTGGATCCGGCCGCCGTGACGCCGCCTTCGACCCCGAATTTCCACCTCATCCGCCCCGGCGAGGGATCCGTTTTCGCGATGACGCCCGGGGCGCTCGCGGCGCGGCTCGACGATGTGGCGCGCGATGGCGGCGCCGAGCGGCTGGCGGGATCGCCGGAGGCGGGGCATGTGACCTATATCACGCGCACCCGCTGGATCGGCTTTCCCGACTTCACGAGCATCCGCGTGCTGCCTGCCGAGGACGGCGCGACCGTCGCGGCCTTCACGCGGGCGCGCTTCGGCGTCTCGGACATGGGCGCCAACCGCGCGCGGCTCGAGGGCTGGCTCGAGGCGGTGCGCGACGGCGGGCCTTGACCGCGCCGCGGCATTGGGCAACACCCCCGCAATGGTGCCGCAGGACAAGCTCGAGCAGATCGTGCAACGCTTCCAGTATCTGGAGGCGCGGCTCGCCGAGGGTGCCGACCCGGGCGATATCGCCGCCCTCGGGCGCGAACATGCCGAGCTGCGCCCCGTCGTCGCCGAGATCGAGGCCTGGCGCGCCCTGCACACGCGCATCGAGGAGGCCGAGGCGCTGCGTGACGATCCCGAGATGCGCGCGCTCGCCGAGGAGGAGCTCGAGACGCTGCGCGCCGAGCTGCCCGCGCGCGAACAGGCGCTGCGCCTCGCGCTCCTGCCGCGCGACGCCGCCGATGCGCGCGCCGCGCTGATGGAGATCCGCCCCGGCACCGGCGGCGAGGAGGCCGGGCTCTTCGCGGCCGATCTTCTGCGCATGTATCAGCGTTATGCCGAGGCGCGCGGCTGGCGCTTCGAGATCATCGAGATGCAGGGCACCGAGATCGGCGGGGTGCGCGACGCCGTGCTGAGGATCGCCGGCGAGGGGGTCTTCGCGCGGCTCAAGTTCGAGTCCGGCGTCCACCGGGTGCAGCGCGTGCCGGTCACCGAGTCGGGTGGGCGCATCCACACCTCGGCGGCGACAGTCGCGGTTCTGCCCGAGGCCGAGGCGGTCGATGTCGAGATCGATCCGAACGATCTGCGCATCGACACGATGCGCGCCTCCGGCGCCGGCGGCCAGCATGTCAACACCACCGACTCGGCCGTGCGGGTCACGCATCTGCCCAGCGGCATCGTGGTGACGAGTTCCGAGAAATCCCAGCACCAGAACCGCCGTCTCGCGCTCGAGGTGTTGCGCGCCAAGCTCTTTGATCGCGCGCGCCGCGACGCGGACGCCGCGCGCGCCGCCGACCGGCGCGGGCAGGTCGGCTCCGGCGACCGCTCCGAGCGCATCCGCACCTACAATTTCCCGCAGGGCCGCGTGAGCGATCACCGCATCAACCTGACGCTCTACAAGCTGGAGTCGGTGATGCAGGGCGATCTCGACGAGATCATCGACGCGCTCATCGCCGACGACCAGGCGCGCAAGCTCGCCGAGCTCGAGGCGTGAGCACGGCGCGTGACGTGCTTGTGGCGGCGGTGGCGCGGCTGCGCGCGGCCGGGGTGCCGGATGCGGCGGGGGATGCGCGCCGGCTCATGGCGCATGCGCTCGATTGTGCCCCCGCGCGTCTCATGCTGGTCCTGCCCGAACCTTTGCCCGGGGTCGCGGCCGCGCGCTTCGAGGCCGCCATCGCCGCCCGTGCTGCGCGCCGCCCCGTCGCGCAGATCATCGGCGCGCGCGACTTCTTCGGCCGCCGCTTTCGCGTCACGCCCGATGTGCTCGATCCGCGCCCGGAGACGGAGACGCTGGTGCGGGCGGCGCTCGAGGTGCCGTTCGCCACGCTCATCGATCTCGGCACCGGGTCGGGCGCGATCCTCGTGACGCTGCTTGCCGAGCGGCCCGAGGGGCGCGGGATCGGCACGGATCTGTCGGCGGCCGCGCTCGGGGTGGCGCGGGAGAATGCCGCCGCGCTGGGCGTGCAGGACCGGGCGCGCTTCGTGTGCGCGCACTGGTATGAGGGCCTTGCCACGCGGGCGGATCTGATCGTTTCGAACCCGCCCTATATCGCCACGGCCGAGATCGCCGGGCTCGACCCGGAGCCGCGCGATCACGAGCCGCGCATGGCGCTCACCGATGGCGGTGACGGGCTCGCCGCCTACCGGGCGATCGCCGCCGGTGCGCGGGCCCATCTATGCGCGGGCGGCCGGCTCATGGTTGAGATCGGGCCGACGCAGGCCGAGGCCGTGAGCGCCCTGATGCGCGGCGCCGGGCTGCGTGACATCGCCTTGCGCCGCGATCTGGACGCGCGCGCGCGGGTGATTTCGGCGCGCGCGCCGTGATCGGATGCCGCGGTATGCGCAAATTTCCGCGACCGTCTCTGTTTTCGCTTGTAACCGTGCGCGCAAAATGTTTTGTCAATGCAGGCGGGTGAACGTCAAAGTACTGGTTCCCCGCACTGGAAAGCCAGAAAGCATCCGGACCAACCCTTTGAGCGCACGATAACGTCGCGCGTCACGGGTCCGGGACAAGCCAAATCAGGGCTGGAAAAACGACAATATGAGATCATCCAAGTCACGCTCGCGTTCGAAGTCGAACCGCCCGCGTCCGATGGGCAACATCGTCAACCGTGTCTTTGACTCCTCGGGTCCCGAGAGCAAGGTGCGCGGCACGCCGCAGCAGATCATCGACAAGTATCAGGTGCTCGCGCGGGATGCCCAGCTGTCCAATGACCGCGTCGCGGCGGAAAATTTCCTGCAACACGCCGAGCACTATACCCGCATGCTCTCGGAGGCGCAGCGCGAGGCCCGCGAGGCCGAAGCGCGGCGCGAGCCGCAGCAGGGCGGGCAGGGTCGCGGCAAGGGCCAGGACGAGCAGGGCGGCGGCCAATCCGACGCCGCGCAGGCCGAGGACGGCGACAGGAGCTCCGAAACGCCGCAGCCGCAGTCGCAGTCGCAGTCGCAGGATGGCGGCGGGGCCGTCATCGACCTTGACGGCAAGGACGGCGATGGCAGCACACTTGTCGAGACCCCCGAGGCGGCGGCCCCGACCCCGCAGGAGGACGCTCCCGAACAGGGGCAGGGCGACAAGCCGGGCGAGGGGCAGGGCGACAAGCCGGGCGGTGGCGACGGCGCCACTTCGCGTAAGACCAGCCGCGCGCCCGCAAGGCGGCGCAGCCCCGCCAAGTCCGCGAAATCCGACAACGGCAACTCCGGCGATGGCGGGTCCGGCGACTCGACGGCGAACTCCGCCGCCGAGTGAGCGGCCGGGGCCCGCCCGGCTTACCCGTCGGCGAACTCGCGGGCGAGCGCGCAGAACTGCGCCACGGAGAGCTCCTCGGCGCGCCGGGTCGGGTCGATGTCGGCGGCGCGCAGATGCCGCTCGATATCCGGCGCGAGCCCCCTGAGACTTGCGCGCAGCATCTTGCGGCGCTGGTTGAACGCTGCCGCCACCACCTTGCTCAGAACCGTCGCGTCGGCCGGGAAGCGCGGCGCGTCGAGCCGGTCGAGGTGCACCACTGCCGAGCTGACCTTGGGCGCCGGGGTGAAGGCCTCGGGCGGCAGCCGCAGCGCGATGCGCGCCTGCGTGCGCCACTGCGCGAGCACAGCGAGCCGGCCATACGCCTTGGTGCCGGGCTGCGCGACGATGCGTTCGGCGACCTCGCGCTGGAACATCAGGGTCAGGCTGCGCCAGAATGGCGGCCATTGCGGTGGCGTCAGCCAGCGCACGAGCAGCTCGGTTCCGACATTATAGGGCAGGTTGGCCACGATACGGATCGGCGGCGTGAGATGGTCGCGCGGATCGATCGTGAGCGCGTCGCCCTCGATCGCGGTGAGCCGCCCCGGCCAGACCGCCGCGATCTGCGCCAGGGCGGGCAGGCAGCGCGGATCCTTCTCCACCGCGAGCACATGCCGCGCCCCCTCCGCGAGAAGCGCGCGCGTCAGCCCGCCGGGACCGGGGCCGACCTCGAGGATGTCGCAATCCTCGAGTGGGCCGGCCGCGCGCGCGATCCGCGCCGTGAGGTTGAGATCGAGCAGGAAATTCTGCCCCAGGCTCTTGCGCGCCTCGAGCCCATGCGCGCGGATCACCTCGCGCAGCGGCGGCAGCCCGTCGATCGCGCTCATGCCTGCCTCGGCCGGCGCGCCGGGCCGCCCTCAGCCCGCATCCGCCGCCCCGCGATTGCGGATCATCGCGTCGGCGAGCCGCAGCGCCGCGACGAGGCTCGACGGATCGGCCACGCCCTGCCCGGCAATATCGAGCGCGGTGCCGTGATCGGGCGAGGTGCGCACGAAGGGCAGGCCGAGCGTCACATTGACGCCACCGGCGAAATCCAGCGTCTTGATCGGTATCAGCGCCTGGTCGTGATACATGCAGACCGCCGCGTCGTAGCGCGCCCGCGCCGCATCGTGAAACAGGGTGTCGGCGGCATGCGGCCCGGACACGGCGAGCCCTTCATCGCGCAGCGTCGCGATGACGGGGGAGATGAGCTCGAGCTCCTCGCGCCCCATCGCGCCGCCCTCGCCGGCATGGGGGTTGAGCCCGGCCACGGCGATGCGCGGCGCGGGCAGGGCGAAATCGCGGCGCAGCCCCGCCGCGGTGAGCCGGATCGTTGCCGCGAGGTCGTCGCGGTTGAGCGCCGCGGGCACCGCGGCGAGCGCGATGTGGATCGTCGCCGGCACCACCCGCAGCGCCGGGCAGGCGAGCATCATCGCCACGCGCTCGACGCCCGCGAGCGCGGCGAGATACTCGGTGTGGCCGGGAAAGGCGAAGCCGGCGCCGTCCTGAAGCGCCTTCTTGTGGATCGGGCCGGTGACCACGGCTCCGGCGTCCCCGGCCTGCACGAGGCGCACCGCGTGTTCGATCACGGCGACGACCTGTGCGGCATTCGCGGCATCGGGGCGCCCCGGCGCGGCGGGCGCGGGGAAGGGATGCGGGAGCACGGGCAGGGTACCCGCCGGCACGTCGCGCGCCTGCCGCGGATCGGCGATCTCGCGGATCGCGGCGCCGCGCGGCAGATGCGCCGGGTCGCCGATCAGGAAGAAGGGCAGGTCACCGCCGAGCCGGGCGCGCGCGCCGAGCGCGATCTCGGGGCCGATCCCGGCCGGCTCGCCGCAGGTCAGCGCGATCGGGCGAGCGCTCATTCGTGGCGGATATGGGCGTCGGCGCGCAGCTGTTCGAGATAGCCGTCCGCGAGCGCGTTGAGCCGCTGATCGATCAGCCGGTTGCCGACATTGTCGCGCGAGGGCGGCTCATCCGTCACCGGCCGGCGCTCGCACAGCATCAGGAACACCAGCGCATCGCCCTCCGTCAGCCGGGTCGAGACCTCGTACTCGTCGAGCCGGTCGAGCTCGGCGGCGATGCTGCCCGGCACGTCGCTCAGCGGGCCCTCCTCGTCGAAGAGGTTGCTCGTCGCGAGGTTGCCGGCGGTGCGGTGGAGGTCGCTGCAGGTGTCGCTGCGCGCGCGGATGTCGGCGGCGCGCTGCTGCGCGGCGTCGCGGTCGCCGGGGATCAGCAGGCGCTTGTAGCGCACATTGATCTCGGCGGAGTTGGCGTCGCGGCGCGCGCGCCGATCGCGCAGCTGAAACAGCGCCAGCGCGCCCTCGACCGTGATCGGATCGGTAACCTCGCCGCGGCTCATGCCCATGATCTCCTCGCGGACGGGCCCGGGCAGCTCGCCGATCTGCATCCAGTCGATGCGCCCGCCATCATCCGCCGACCCCGCCGCGGAGTATTGCCGCGCGGCCTCGGAGAACTCGTCGACCGAGGTAATATCCGCGATCTGCGGGGCGAGCTCGGCGCTGCGCTCGGCGTGCTGCTGGCTGGTGGGCAGGAAGATCTCCGAAAGCAGAACCTCCATCGTCGCGGGCTGCGAGGTGAGCGCGAGCGCGCGGTCGATCTCGGCATCGGAGACATCGATCCGGCGCGCGAAACGCTGGCGCACGACCTCGCGCCAGACGAGCCCGCCGCGGACGAAATCGCGGAAGGTGGATTCGGCGACACCCTGCTCGTCGAGCGCGCTGATGAATTCCGCCGCGCTCAGATCGGCGCGGCTCGCGAACTCCTCCTTGCCGGTGGCGAGATCGTCATCGGAGACCGACACGCCCATGCGCTCGGCCGCCTCGACGCGGAGCCGGTCCTCGATCAGCCCGTCGATCGCCTGCTCCTCGATATTGCCCCCCGCGCCGAGCAGTTCGAGAAAGCGCATCCGCTGCTCGACCTCGTATTGGGTGATCACCTTGTCGTTCACCGTCACGCGCGGGGCGAACATGTTCTGCGCCTCGGCGGGCAGCGTCATGCCCAGCACGGGCAGGAGGGCGAGGATCAGGGTCGTGAATCGCATTCGGAGTCCGCCATCGTCTTCGTCAGGCGCCGCAGCCGCCGCTCGAGCCGGGGCTGCCGCCGCCAAATCCCAGGAGTTCGACCGAAAGGCCGAAATTCGTGCTCGGCTCCACCCTAGTCGAGGAGGCGAACCGACGCGAGAGGGAAACATCCACGAGCGCGCATTCGTTGCGCAACTCCATGCCGATACCGGCGCGCTGCGCCTCGCCCGAGGCCAGGTCGTAGCGCCAGTCGATGCGCCCGCTCAGCGCGTCGCTGAAGGCATAGCCCGCATCGACGCTCCACTCCGAGCTGCTCGACGGGCGGTTCTCGGCCGGTTCGGCGGCGATCGTCGCCAGGCTCGTGGACAGGTCGAGCCGCGAGGTCCGCCAGCCGACGCGGCTTTCGGCCTTGGTGATGGCGAAATCGGAGTCGAACAGCGCGCGGTTGGTGATGCTCAGCCCGGCGCCATTGTCGACCCGCATCGCCGCGAGCCAGTCCGAGCGCGACCCGGACAGCCCAGACAGCTCCGTGAATTGCGCGCCGTCCCCGGCGCGGTAGACCCGCCCGACGGTAAGTCCCGCCGACCAGCCCTCGGGCGCCGTGCGTGTCCAGCTTATGCCGAGATTGGCGCGCCGCCCCAGCTCGCGGTTGTCGGCGCCCGGCGCGCGGTCCAGCGCGAAGAGATTGCCCTCGTCGAATTCGACGAGGCGGCTGTCTTCGTTGGGCACGCCGGGCGCGGTCGGGCGCGCCCAGACGAGCTGCGCGACGGGCTCGATGACCTGCACGGCGCCGGAGTTCTCGGTCCGGTGCCAGGGCCAGCGCAGCTCGAGCGCGGCCTGTGGGGTGACGCGGGTGACGTGGCGGTCGAAGCGGCTGTCGCGGCGGATCAGGTATTGATCGGCGACGATCTCGCCGGCGATACCGGCCTCGACCCCGCCGGGCAGGATCCAGTCGCGGCGCCAGTCGACCGCGGCGCGCGCGCGCGCCATGTCGCGCCCCGCCACGTCGGCGCGCGACGCGCGGTGCAGGCCGAGCGTGTCGATGCGCGTGCGCGCCACCCCGCCGAGGCCGGGCATCGCGAAGCGGCGGCTCCAGGCGGCGCGGGCGATGCGGTTGGCGCGCTCGGCGTTGACGGCGTCGATGCGCAGCGAGCGAAAAGCGAGTGCCTCGGCGCGCAGCGACTCGTCGCGGGTGGTGCGCGCGAGGGTGACGCCGCTGGTGAGCAGATCGCGCGAGGTGTGGCCGTACTCGTCGAGGTAGGTGCGGTCGCTCGCCGCCTCGAGCCGGAAATCGAGCACCGTGTGCGCGCCGAGCGCAAAACGCCCCCCGCCCAGCACGAAGCCGCGCACCGTGCCGGGGCGGATCGTGTCGCGCGACATTCCGCCCTCGATCTCGACATCGCCGCGGCGAAAGGCCTGCCGGTAGCGCAGCTCCATCGTCGTCGTGCGCCCCTGCGCGACATAGGGCGTCACGGTGAGGTCGCGGTGATCGTCGAGTTCGACGAAATAGGGCATCCGCAGACCGGGGCCGAGATCGCTCGTGGCGCGAAAGCGCGGCACGAGAAAGCCGCTCGTGCGGGTGTTGTCCGGGTCGGGCACGCGCAGCCGCGGCAGGTAGAAGACCGGCACGCCGAAGACGCGAAACTGCGCGCGGTCGAAATGGATCTGCTGCTCGAGCTGGTCATGGACGACCTCGCGCGCGCGGATCTCCCATAGCGGGGTGGGGCTGTCCGGGCAGACGCGGCAGGAGGAGGCGACGCTGCGCTCGAGCCGGGTGTAGCGGCCCTCGCCGCGGGTGACGGTGTCGGCCGCGAGCTGGAGCTGTTCGTTGAGCACCAGCCGCGCGCTGTGCAGCACCCCGTCGCGCAGATCGCGCGACAGCTCGGCGGTGTCGGCCACGACGACGAATCCCGCCCCCTCGTCGAGATGCAGCGGCCCGTCGAACGCGATGCGGTCGGTCTCGCGGTCGTAGCGGATGCGGCGTGCGCGCAGCCGCGCCTCGCCGAAGAACACCTCGACCTCGCCCTCGGCGACGAGCCCCCCGTCGGCCGTGACCGCCACGCGATCGGCGATCAGCGTCGCCTCCTGCGCCGCGGCGGCCGGAGCGGTCAGCGCCATGACGAGCGCGGCGAGCAGGGCGGAAATCCGCCGTATCATCCGTCCTCCAGGTGCAGGAGCAGCGCCAGCGACAACAGGATTGCCGCCCCGGGCGGACCCCAGGCCGACAGCGCCACCGGCAGCTGCCCGTTCTCTCCCAGAACCTGCGCGAAATTGCGCAGGAAGAATACCCCGAAGCCGCCGAGGATGGCGAAGAGCACCCGCATCCCGGTGCCGCCGAAGCGGCTGTGGCGCATCGTCAGCGCCGCGCCGAGCATCACCATCGCCGCCATCGTCAGCGGTGTGGCGAGCTCGAGCTGCAGCCACACGCGGTGCGCGCGCGCGGAAAAGCCGGCGCGGTCGAGATCGTCGATGAAGCCCGCAAGCTGCCAGATCGGCACCGCCGCCGGCGCGCCGAAACTGTCGCGCAGTTGCTCGGGCGTCATGTCCGAGGGCAGCTCGAGCGCGGCGAAGCGGCGCGCTTCGCGCTCGGGATTGGAATCGCCGAGGCGCCATTCCTTTGCACCGGAGAGATGCCAGGCGCCCTCGGCGAGCTCGGCGCGCACCGCCTCGATGCGGCGCTCGGGGCCGTCCTCGCCGAAGGTCATGAAGGTCACGTCGGTAAAGCCGGTGCCGTCCGGATCGGCGCGCGACGCGCGGATCACGAGCTGCCCGCCCGGATGCGCCTGGCGCAGCCACAGCCCCGACGATCCCACCGATATCACCCCCGTATCGCCCCCGGTGTAGCGGTTCGACAGCGTCTCGTAGTGCTGGATCGTGTAGGCCACGAGCGGGTTGAGCACCGCCAGTGTCACCGCCCCCACCACCAGCACCGCCACCACCGGCGCCATCACGAGCCGCACCCCCGAGCGCCCTGTCGCGCGCACGACGACGAGCTCCGAGCTGCGCGCCAGCGCCAGGAACAGGGCGATCGCCGCGAGGATCACCATGAGCGGGAGGATCTGGTAGAGCGTGCCGGGCACGTTCATCACGGCCAGATGCGCCGCCTGCAGGAAGGTTCCGTCGCGCCCGGCCATGCGGCGCAGCTGCTCGACCATGTCGAGCAGTGCGGCCATGCCCGCGAACACCGCCACGATCAGCCCGAACAGCCCCAGGAAACGGCGCGCGACATAGAGCGACAGCGTCATGGCGCCCCCACCGTGCACCGCGGCCGGCGCGCCCGATCCGCAAGCCACAGCATCACCGCCGCCGCCGCCACCGCGACGAGCACCGGAACCACCGCGAGCGGCGCCAGCGCCGCGTCGCGCAGCGCCACGCCGGCCAGCGCGTTGTTGACGAGCTGCACCGAGATCAGGAGCGCCGCCGCCCCGGTGATCTGCCGCCAGAGGCCGAAGCGGCTGAAAGCGCCGAGGCGCAGCGTCGCAAAGCCGATGAGCGCCCCGGCCATGGCCAGGAAGGGATGCACTATCCGCGTCCACGCCTCGTGCAGGAACTCGGCGCGATCGGCCCCGGCGCGGTCGAGATCCTCGGGATCGGCGCGCAACAGCGTCGGCGTGGGCAGCGCGCGGGTATCGACCCCGTCACCGCGCCCGCTCACCAGCGCGCCGACATCATAGGTCAGATCGTCGAAGCGCAGCGTCGAGAGCCGCTCCCCGTCGGGCTCGTAAAGCTGCGCCATCCCGTCGATCATCACCAGCTTGGGCGCGCCATCGCCCGGCACGAGCACGGCCTGCGCGGCGCTGTAATCGGTGCGCCCCGAGCCCGAGCGCGCATCCGACAGGAACACGTCCTCCATCGCGCCCGCCTCGGTGATGTTGCGCACATAGAGGGTCACGTCGCGCGCCGGGTGCAGGAAATCACCCTCGGTGAGCATCCGCGCGGTGATGTTCTCGGCGATGTCGGCGCGCCGTTCGGTGAGCTGGGCGCGGCTCGCCGGCATCAGCCAGTGCATCAGCACCGTCAGGAAGACCGCCACGATCAGCCCGAACAGGACCACCGGCCGTGCCAGACGCCGCGCCGACAGCCCCGTCGCCTGCATCACCACGAGTTCGCTCTCCGTGGTCAGCCGGTTGGTGACATAGACCGCCGCGACGAAGGCCGAGATCGGCAGGACGACGCGAATGACATTGGGCAGGGTGAGCGCCGTGAACTCGAGGAAGATGCCGAGCGACTGGCCATCGCCGATCAGCGTGTCGAACAGCGACACGGCCTGATTGACCCATTGCACCCCGATCAGCACCAGCGAAAAGAACCCGAACACCACCAGAAGCTGCGACAGGACATATCTGTCGAATCTGGCCAAGCGTCGTTTCCTCCTGTCGTCGCGCGCGACGTTAGAGCAAAAGCACGGGACGGAAAACTGCCTTCTGGTCAAGACATGGGCGAGCCGCTAGGGTCCGCCCGCGCAGCCAGCCAGGAGACTTCGATGACCGCACCGGTGACGATCCGTTTCGACGCCATGGACCCTGACGCGATCGCCGCCCATGAGGGCCGCATCGTGGTCTTCGCCGATCCCGGGGCGGGGCTCGACAAGGGCGCGCGGCGGGTCAACCGGCTGTGTCGCGGCGCGCTTGAGCGGCTCGTGGCAGGCAAGGCCTTCGGCAAGCTCGATGCGGGCGCGGCGCTCACGCTCGACTATCCGGCCGGGCTCGCCGCGGACTCGGTGCAGGTGGTGCGGCTCGCGCGCCGGCCCAAGCCCGACGCGGCGCGCCGCGCCGGGGCGACGATCGGCAAGGCGATGGATGAGCGCGACGCGCTCGTGCTGGCCGGAACCAATGCGCGCGCTGCCGAGATTTCCAAGGGGCTCGCCCTGCGCGCCTACGAGTTCCGTGCCCACAAGACCGAGGACAAACCGGCGCCCGGTGTGGTGACCTTCATGGTCTCGCGCCCCGAGGAGGTCGCCGCCGAGGCGCAGCCCATGGCCGCGCTCGCCGAGGGCGTGTTCTTCACCCGCGACCTCGTCAACGAGCCGGCCAACATCCTGACCACGGACGATTTCGCCGCCCGGCTCGCCGCGATGCAGGAGCTTGGCCTCGATGTGGAGATCCTCGAGGAGGCGGAGCTCGAAGAGCTCGGCATGCGCGCGCTTCTCGCCGTCGGTCAGGCCTCGACGAGTCCCTCCAAGGTCGTGGTGATGCGCTGGCAGGGCGGGGCGGCAGAGGAGGCGCCGCTGGCACTGGTCGGCAAGGGGGTGATGTTCGACACCGGCGGCATCTCGATCAAGCCCGCCGCGGGGATGGAGGACATGACCATGGACATGGCAGGCGCCGGCGTCGTCGCGGGGACGATGCGTGCGCTGGCGCTGCGCAAGGCGAAGGCCAATGTCGTCGGCATCGTCGGCCTCGTGGAGAACATGCCCGCCGGCAACGCGCAGCGCCCCGGCGATGTCGTGCGCACGATGAAGGGCGACACCGTCGAGGTCATCAACACCGACGCCGAGGGCCGCATGGTGCTTGCGGACGTCATGTGGTACGTGCAGGACCGCTTTGCGCCGGCCGCGATGATCGATCTGGCGACGCTGACGGGCGCGATGGTCATCGCGCTCGGCCATGAACGCGCGGGCGTGTTCTCCAATGACGATGCGCTGTGCGACGCGCTTACGGCGGCCGCGGCGGCCGAGGACGAGCGCGCCTGGCGGCTGCCGGTGGGCGAGGATTACGATCACCTGCTCAAGTCGCGCATCGCCGACGTCAAGCATGTCGGCGGGCGCACCGCCGGCTCGGTGACGGCGGCGCGCTTCCTGCAGCGTTTCGTCAAGGACGAGACCCCTTGGGTGCATGTCGACATCGCCGGTGTCGCGCTGCGCAAGGAGGAAAGCCCCTTTGCGCCCAAGGGCGCCTCCGGCTGGGGGGTGCGCGCGCTCGACCGGCTGGTGCGGGAGCGGTTCGAGGGCTGAATGGCCGCGGCGCGATTCTACCACCTCACGCAGCGTCCGCTCGAGGCGACGCTGCCGATGCTCATCGAGAAATCGCTCGCGGCGGGGTGGCGGGTCGCCGTGCGGGGCACCAGCGAAGACCGGCTGCGCTGGCTCGACGAGCGGCTCTGGCTCGAGCCCGAGGACGGGTTTCTGCCGCACGGGCTGGCGGGCGGGCCGCATGACGGGGATCAGCCGGTGCTGCTGACCACCGCGGCGCCGACCAATGGCGCGGCCTGCCTGATGGCGATCGACGGCGCCGAGATCACCGCGCCTGAAGCCGCCGCGCTGGAGCGGGTCTGCATCCTCTTCGACGGGCACGATGCGCGCGCGGTCGAGCATGCGCGCGCACAATGGAGCACGCTCACCGCAGCCGGGGTCCCGGCGCAGTACTGGAGCGAGGAGTCGGGCCGCTGGACGATGAAGGCCGAGCGCTGACCACGCGCCCGGCTGCATTCAGTCGGTCCCGATCACGGCGGTGCCGTACGCGGCGCGGCTGAACCTTTCGAGGATCGCCGTGACGGATGCTGCCTGCGACCCTTGCGGGAGCGCCGCGCGGCGATCATCGCGCTGTTGCCGTTGCCACGGGCCGGGGCGTGCCATGACCGCATGCGCGCATCGTCTGCACCGCTAAGAAGGCCGAGCGTCGCGCGACGGCAACGGATCTTCGCCCGACACCATTTACGCTTTCTCTACCTTTCGTTGCTCTACTCGGCGCTGCGGGGCGCGACACGGTGGACAGACTCATCGCTCAGGTCCCGGACGCCAGGGAGGCAATTCGATGATCCGACACCCGTTGCACGAGACCCGAGGCACCGCCGCACGCGTCGTCGCCGACACCTCCGGCGCCTCGGCGATCATCCTCGCGATCACGCTGCCGATCGTGATCGGCGGCGTCGGCCTCGCCGTCGATGTCGGGCTCTGGTATCAAACCGAGCGGCGCATGCAGAGCGCCGCTGACACGGCCGCCTTCACCGCCGCGGTCGAGAGTCGCGTTACCGACGGGTACGAAACCAAGGCGCTGGAAGAGGCCCGCTTCAACAACAATTTCCGCGGGGATGATGGCGGTTTCGCGCTCGATACGGTGACGAGCGGCGCCAATCGCTATTTCCGGGTGACCCTCGTGGAGGACCGTCGCGACATATTCTCCGGCGTTCTCGCGGGGATTCTCGGCAGTGACCGGGACGCCGGCAGAATCCGCGTTTCCGGCACCGCGATGTTTCAAGTGGAGGATGGCTACTGCCTGTTCGCTCTCGATGACGACGCCGGGCCGGCAATCGAGATCAGCGGCAACGCGGAGGCCGCGCTCACCGATTGCGGGATCCACGCCAATTCGCGGTCCGATCAGGCGATCGAGATCGGCAACAGCCCCGAGGTCGCCGCGAAATGCATTTCGGCCGTCGGCGGGATCGATACTCACCAGAACAACACGCTCGATCTCGACTGTGGCAACCCGCGCTCGAGCTTTCCGCGCCAGAGCGATCCCTACGCCCGTCTTCAGGACGAGCAGGTGTCCATTCCGGGAGACTCCGAAACGCGCAACGAAACCAGCGGCACCCTGAAGCCGGGCCGTTACCCGGATGGCCTCGACCTGTCGGGCGATGTCGAGCTCGAGCCCGGGGAATACTATTTCGACAAGGATTTCAAAGCCACGGGTGGAAATATCAGCATCACCGGTGAGGACGTGTTTCTCTATTTCGAAGGCGATGCCGTGCTCGATATCGGCGGAAACGCGACCATCGACATATCGGCCAAGACCGAGGGGCCTTACGCGGGCGTGGCGATGTATTTCGATCCCGACTCGACTTTCGGCAACGAGCACAGGCTTAACGGAACGATCGCTTCGAGCTTCAACGGCGCCGTCTACGCGCCGAACGCCGATTTCAGGTTCAACGGCACATCGAGCTCGAAGGACAACCCGCCATGCTTTCAGCTCGTCTCGCGCACCATGAACTTCAGCGGCAACTCCACGATCCGCTCCGACTGTTCGGATAGTGACTATGACATATCGCTGGAATCCGTCGCGCTGGTGGCCAATGAAGATTTTCCGGGCTAGCGCCGGGCGCGCGCGCGGGGCAGCGCCGGATCGTCGCCGCGGCGCCGGTAAGCGACGGCTCCTGCGCAACGATTCGGGGGTGAGCGCGATCGAGTTCGCCATCGGGGCACTCATGCTTGTTCCGGCGCTGCTGTGGATGTCCGATCTTGGTCTTGGATTTGTTGCGCGCATGGAGTTGGAACGGCATGTGCGCAGTGGCGCAGACGCTGTGATGCTGGGGGAGACCAGGCCCGAAATGGTGGGCAAGCTCGTCGATGCCGTGGCCGGGGACTTGCCCGGGATCAAGCCCGCCGAAGTCAACCGCCTCTGCGAAGGTGAGTCTCCGACCGGTGTCTGCGCCGATGGCGACACGGAGCATCTCCAGATCGTGCTGCAACGCGAGCGTACGAGCCTGTTCAGCATGCGAAGTGAACCATACGAGCTCGAGGCGCAAACGCGTGTGCGAATTCAGCGTCAGTATTAGACCATGCGAACGGAGACGGAAAATCCTGTCCGAATACAGTGATCCATGCGCATGTCGCGCGCGCCGGCGGCGCCCTTTGCTGCATTGCGAGCGGGGGGCGGTCGCGATCGAGTTCGCCCTCGTCATCGGGCTGTTGATCGCTCTGGTCTTGGGCATCCTGCAGATCGGCCTCGCGATTCAGCAGCGCGGTGCAATGGAGCGCACCCTCTCGCTGGAGATTCGTCGCGCCCAGATCGACGAGGGCGTGAGCGACGATGTGCTCAGAGAGCGGCTTTCGGATCGGCTTGAGCGCCAGAGTGACGGCAAGGTGACGATCACATTCGAATCGTTGAATCTCGACGATGAGGACCTTCCCTACCGGCGGGTCATCGTCGCCTACCCCTACAGGCTGCAGATCCCTCCGCTGACCGCCCTGCGCATCACCATGCGCGCCGACGCGATTGCGCGACAGGTCAATTAGTTTGGACATGCCGCTTGATGATGACGCTGATCGCCCCGATCATCGGCAGCCGGCGGAGGCAGCGCCCGCCCATCTTTGTCGTGGCACCGAGGCGCTGCTTTCCTCTAGCGGAACGCTGCCGGGGTTTCAGGCCGAGCGTCACGCCGCGGGCGTGCTCGCAGCACGACGCCGCAAAATCTCTGGCTTAGCGGAAGGTCTCCGGTGGCGGGGTCAGGACCGCGATGGCCGTGGTGGTGAGCGGCCCGATCCCCGGAACTGTCATGAGCCGCCGCGCCACCTCATTCTCCTTGGCCTGATTGGCGACCTCGGCATCGAGCTTGACGATCTCTGCCTCTAGAGCGCGTCGCTTCCTTTCGGATTCAGGATTCCCAGATCGGCCATGATGTGGTTCCCTTCCCTTGAGGCAGATATTGGGGTCACAGATGGGCAAGC
>LFCJ01000421.1_pt1 | contig 25909 bp, 27 predicted proteins | sample 643141 | NCBI WGS metagenome assembly LFCJ01 (sample SAMN03766243, study PRJNA286221) | soda lake metagenome | biome: soda lake; feature: Kulunda steppe; material: water; isolation source: sample B1-Br-g2 brine of Lake Bitter-1 | place: Russia: Kulunda steppe | collected 2010-07
GCCGGATCGGGCGCGGGCTCATCGCGGCGGCGGGCCTGTAGGCCTTCGCGCTCGTGGCGCTGCGCATCGCCGGGGTCGGGCGCGCGGCGCTCGATACGCCGGCGGGGGCGGCCGCGCTCCTCGCGGCGGGGCTGATCGCCGTCGGCACCGGGGCCGCGATCCTGCGGCTCTGGCGCGGCGGGCTTCTGGGCAGCGCGCTGGGCGAGACGATGCGCATCTCGGGGATGGTCTTCGGCATCGTGATCGCGGCCTCGATGCTGGCACTGGTGTTTCGCGGTTTCGAGGGGCATATCCTCGTCGAGTCGCTCATGCAGGACCTGCCCGGCGGCGAGTTCGGGGCGCTGATCCTGATCATGCTGATCGTTTTCCTGCTCGGCTTCATCCTCGAGGCTATCGAGATCATCTATATCGTGGTGCCGCTCTTGGGGCCGGCGGTGCTCGGCGGAGACATCTCGCCGGTGTGGTTCGCGGTGCTCTTGGCGATGAACCTGCAGACGAGCTTCCTGACGCCGCCCTTCGGCTTTGCGCTGTTCTATTTCCGCTCGGTCGCGCCGCGCGAGATCACCACCATGGACATCTATCGCGGCGTGATCCCCTTCGTGGCGCTGCAGATCGCCGCGCTTGCAATCCTGTTGACCTTTCCGGCGCTCGCGACTTGGCTGCCGGACCTGATTTTCCGCTAGAGTCACCGCACGAATCCAAGGGAGGACCCATGAAACGCAGAACCTTCATCGCCAGCGGCGCGGGGCTGGCCACGGCCTCGACCCTCGCCGCCCCGGCTATCGCGCAGGGCAATATCCGCTGGAACCTGCCCTCGTCCTTTCCCGAGCAGGCGCCGGGTGTCGGCACCAATGTCACCCGCTTTGCCGAGCTCGTCGAGACGATGTCGGACGGGCGCATGAGCTTCACGGTGCACGGCGCCGGCGAGCTGGTGCCCCCCTTCGAGGTCGAGGATGCCGTGCAGCAGGGCAACGCCGAGGTCGGCCACGGCCCGCCCTATTACGCCGCCGGTCAGAACCCCGCGCTGCACTGGTTCACCGGGGTGCCCTTCGGCATGACCTCCTATGAGCATTTCGCCTGGCTGCGCTGGGGCGGCGGACAGGAGATCTGGGACGACATCTACGCACAGCGGGGTCTCAAGCCGTTCTATTCGGGCAACTCCAACACCCAGTCGGGCGGCTGGTACCGTGACCGCATCGAGAGTGTCGAGGACCTCGACGGGCTGAACATGCGCATCGCCGGGCTCGGCGGCGAGATGATGCGCAAGCTCGGCGTCAATGCCGTGCTGATGCCCGCCGACGAGATCTATACCTCGCTGCAATCGGGGGCGATCGACGCGGCGGAATGGGTCGGCCCGATGCTCGACGAGGCGTTCGGCCTGCAGAATATCACCAATCTGTGCTACCTGCCGGCCTATAACGAGCCGAGCGCGGCGGTCGCCATCGTCTTCAACCGCGATGCCTGGGACGAGCTGCCCGCCGATCTGCAGAAAATCTGCGAGACCGCCGCCTATGCCGCCGCGCTCGAGATGCACGCGCAGTTCGACTACTATAATGCGCAATCCTTCGAGAGCCTGCGCGAGGAGGGGGTCGAGTTCCTCGACTACCCGGCCGAGGTCGTGGACGCGATGCGCGAGGCGTGGTTCGAGGTGCGAGAGGAACTCATGGACGACCACGAGGACGTCGCGCGGGTCCTCGAAAGCTACGATGCCTATTTCGACAAGGCGCGCGCCTACAGCCGCGCTATGACCGAGCCGCTGCTCGCCGGCCGGCCGGATTGAGCGACACCCCGCGCGCCCCGACGCGCGGGGTCAGCCGCGATGGCGGGGCAGGCTCTCGTAGAGGGCGAAATCCGCGGTGGCGAAGTCGCGCAGCCGCGCCTCGGCCTCGGGTCCGATCTCCACGGCGACATCGGGCGAGACATTCACCCGCGGCAGCACCACCTCGCAATCGAGGCGCTCCTCGAGAAAGGCGAGGAAGCTGTCGAGCTCCTCGTAGCGAAACAGGTGATCGACACCGAGCCCGCCGGACTTGTCCGACAGGAAGCGCGACTGCGCTCCGATATCTGCGACGGGCGGGCGGGGCTTTCGCATGTAGGCATCGATGAAGGCCTCGAAGCTCATCCCCACGCTGCTGCGCTCGGTGCCGTCGAGATCCTCGCGCCGGCGAAAGCGATACCAGCTGCGCAGCCAGTCGAGCGGCTCGCGCATCAGCGCAACCGTGGTGAACTTCGCCCCGTTACTGGAGCGTTCGAGATACGGCGCGATGAAACGGTGATAGCGGTAGGCCGGTGTGTGCTTCATCACCGGCGGGCGTTCGAACGTGATCGCCGCGAGCGGCTGCAGCGCCGACTCGATCGCCGTCGAGCCGGCCTTGGGCGTGGCCAGAAACACCAGCCGCTGCTCCCAGAAAATCAGCATCCGTCCGCTCCCCGCGTCTCAACGTTTCGTTAACCCTTCTCCTTGACCATCATGGCCGGGAAAAGGGGCTTGCACTGGCGCCGCGTCCGCGTCACATTACGTGAACAAGGCGTGAACATTGCGGCCATTGCCGCGTCATCGCGCGTATGAAATAAGGGGCGGAACAATGTCAACGGAAAGCCTGCTGGACATGACGAACAAGCGCGACACCGACCGGCAGAAGGCGCTCGACAGCGCGCTGTCGCAGATCGAGCGGCAATTCGGCAAGGGCTCGATCATGCGGCTGGGCTCGGACAACCCGGTGGCCGAGATCAAGTCCACCTCCACCGGCTCGCTCGGCCTCGACATCGCGCTCGGCATCGGCGGCATCCCGAATGGCCGCGTCATCGAGGTGTATGGCCCCGAAAGCTCGGGCAAGACCACGCTGACGCTGCATTGCATCGCCGAGGAGCAGAAGAAGGGCGGGGTGTGCGCCTTCGTCGATGCCGAGCATGCGCTCGATCCGCAATATGCGCGCAAGCTCGGCGTCGACCTCGACGAGCTCCTGATCTCGCAGCCCGACACCGGCGAGCAGGCGCTCGAGATCGCGGACACGCTGGTGCGCTCGGGCGCGGTGAGCATGGTGGTGATCGACTCGGTGGCCGCACTGACGCCCAAGGCCGAGCTCGAGGGCGACATGGGCGACAGCCAGGTCGGCGTGCAGGCGCGGCTGATGAGCCAGGCGATGCGCAAGCTCACCGGCTCGATGAGCCGCTCAAGCTGCACGGTGATCTTCATCAACCAGATCCGCATGAAGATCGGCGTGATGTTCGGCTCGCCCGAGACGACCTCGGGCGGTAACGCGCTCAAGTTCTACGCCTCGGTGCGGCTCGATATCCGCCGGATCGGCGCGATCAAGGACCGCGACGAGATCGTCGGCAACCAGACCCGCGTGAAGGTCGTCAAGAACAAGGTCGCGCCGCCCTTCAAGCAGGTCGAATTCGACATCATGTATGGGCAGGGCATCTCCAAGACCGGCGAGATGATCGATCTCGGGGTGAAGGCGGGCGTCGTCGAGAAATCCGGCTCCTGGTATTCCTATGGCGACGAGCGCATCGGCCAGGGGCGCGAGAACGCCAAGACCTTCCTGAAATCGAACCCCGGCATCGCCGCCGAGATCGAGGACAAGATCCGCGCGGCCAACGGCCTCGATCTGCACATCCCGCCGGGTGAGGACGTGGTCGAGGAGGGCTGAGCGGCGCGCGCGGCAACGCGGTGGACAGCCCCGGCCCGCGCGGCTAAACGGGGCCGCAGCCGCAACCGCCGCGCCAGGGAGTCCGATGCCCAGCCTCAACGATATCCGCGCGACCTTTCTCGATTATTTCCGCCGGCACGACCACGAGATCGTGCCGAGTTCGCCCCTGGTGCCGCGCAACGACCCGACGCTGATGTTCGTCAATTCGGGCATGGTGCAGTTCAAGAATGCCTTCACCGGCGTCGAGCAGCGCGACAACCCGCGCGCCGCCACGAGCCAGAAATGCGTCCGCGCCGGGGGCAAGCACAACGATCTCGACAATGTCGGCTATACCGCGCGCCATCATACCTTCTTCGAAATGCTGGGCAATTTCAGCTTCGGCGACTATTTCAAGGAGGCTGCGATCCCGCATGCCTGGGAGCTGGTCACGGGCGAGTTCGGGCTCGACCCGTCGCGGCTCCTGGTGACAGTGTTTCACACCGACGACGAGGCCGCGGCGCTGTGGAAGAAGGTTGCCGGCCTGCCCGATGAGCGCATCCTGCGCATCGACAGCGCCGACAATTTCTGGTCGATGGGCCCGACCGGCCCCTGCGGGCCGTGTTCGGAAATTTTCTATGACCACGGGCCGCACATCCCCGGCGGCCCGCCGGGCAGCGCCGACGAGGATGGCGACCGCTTCGTCGAGATCTGGAACCTCGTCTTCATGCAGTACGAGCAGTTCGCCGACGGCTCGCGCACCGATCTGCCCAGGCCCTCGATCGACACGGGCATGGGACTCGAACGCATCGGCGCGCTCCTGCAGGGCAAGCACGACAATTACGACACCGACCTGATGCGCAGCCTGATCGAGTCCTCGGCACAAGAGTCCGAAACCGACCCGGACGGCCCCGGCCGCATTCACCACCGCGTCATTTCCGATCACCTGCGCGCCACGGCGTTCCTGATCGCCGACGGGGTGATGCCGTCGAATGAGGGGCGCGGCTATGTGCTGCGCCGGATCATGCGCCGGGCGATGCGCCATGCCCATCAGCTCGGCACGCGCGACCCGCTCATGCACAAGCTCGTGCGCGCGCTGGTGCAGAAGATGGGCGGCCATTACGGCGAGCTCACCCGCGCCGAGGCGGTGATCACCGAGACCCTCAAGCTCGAGGAGACGCGCTTTCGCACCACCCTCGAGCGCGGGCTGCGGATGCTCGACGACGCCACCGCGCGGCTGCCCGAGGGCGCGCCGCTGCCCGGCGAGACGGCGTTCAGGCTCTACGACACCTATGGCTTCCCGCTCGATCTGACGCAGGACGCGCTGCGCGAGCAGGGGCGCAGCGTGGATATCGCGGGCTTCGACGCGGCGATGGCCGAGCAGAAGGCCAAGGCGCGCGCCGCCTGGTCGGGCTCGGGCGAGACGCGCGAGGCCGCGATCTGGTTCGATCTCGCCGAGGAGCATGGCCCGACCGAGTTTCTGGGCTACGACACCGAGCGCGCGGAGGGCCAGATCCTCGCCCTCGTCGCCGATGGCGCGGCGCAGGATAGCGCCGAGGCCGGCGCCGAGCTGCAGATCGTCGTCAACCAGACCCCGTTCTACGCCGAGTCCGGCGGGCAGGTGGGCGATACCGGCACGCTCGCGACCGAGACGGGCCGCGCCCGCATCACCGATACGAAGAAGGCGCAGGGCGTCTTCATCCATTTCGCGACCGTCGAGCAGGGCCGGCTCGAGCCGCGGCAGGGCGCGCGGCTCACGGTCGACCCCGAGCGGCGCGGCCTCATCCGCGCCAACCATTCGGCGACCCACCTGCTGCACGAGGCGCTGCGGCGCAACCTCGGCGATCACGTCGCGCAGCGCGGCAGCCTTAACGCCCCGGACCGGCTGCGCTTCGATTTCAGCCACGGCACGGCGCTGACGAAGGATGAGATTCGCGCGATAACCCACGAAGTCAACGCCCATATCCGCGCTAACACCCGCGTCGAGACGAGGGTGATGAACCCCGATGCGGCCGAGGCGCTAGGGGCGCTAGCGCTCTTTGGCGAGAAATACGGCGAGGAGGTGCGCGTCGTCTCGATAGGGCGCGCGCCGGGCTCGGGCAAGGGCAGCGATGGCGACACCTACTCGATCGAGCTGTGCGGCGGCACGCATGTCGCGCGCACCGGCGAGGTTGGGCTGTTCACCATCACCGCCGACAGCGCGTCCTCAGCGGGCGTGCGCCGGATCGAGGCGCTGACCGGGGACGCCGCGCTTGCCCATCTGGGCGCGCAGGCCGAGCGTGTCGCCGCGATGGCGGAGGCGCTGCGCACCCATCCCGGCGAGGCCGAGTCCCGGCTCGAGGCGCTCATCGCTGAGCGGCGCCAGCTCTCCAACGAGGTCGCTCAGCTCAAGCGCCAGGTCGCAATGGGCGGCAGCAGTGGCGGCGGGCTGGAGACGCGCGACATTGGCGGGGTGACCTTTGCGCCGCGCCTGCTCGATGGTGTGACCGGCAAGGACCTGCCTGCCCTGATCGACGAGATGAAGGCCGAGATCGGCTCGGGCGTGGTGCTCGCCGTGGCCGATACCGGCGGCAAGGCCGCCGTCGCCGCCGGGGTGACCGACGATCTGACCGCGCGGTTCTCGGCGGTGGACATCGTGCGCGCGGCCGCACAGGCGCTCGGCGGCAAGGGCGGGGGCGGGCGCCCCGACATGGCCCAGGCCGGCGGGCCGAGCCCGGAAAATGCCGAAGCGGCCGTCAAGGCCGTCGAAACCCTGATTGGAGGATGAGATGAGCGCACTCTGGATTGGCCATGTCGAGGTGACCGACGCCGAGGCTTACGGCCGTTATGCCGAACTCGCGACGGGCGCGATCGCGGCCCATGGCGGCAGGTTTCTCGCGCGCGGCGGGCGCTACAAGCAGCTCGAGGGGCGCGACCGGGCGCGCAATGTCGTCGCGCGATTTCCCAGCTTCGAGGATGCCGTCGCGTGTTACGAATCGCCCGCCTATCAGGAGGCGCTGAGCCACGCGAAGGGTGCGGCAGAGCGCGATCTCGTGATTGTCGAGGAGACCGGCTGAGTCAGAACCGCCCCTGAAGCTCGGCGCGGCGCGGCAGGAACACCGCGAGGATTCCGAGCGCGGGCAACAGGCTGCAGGCGACGAAGATCCACTCGATTCCGCGCGCATCGGCGAGTACCCCGAGCACCGCCGCAGAGATCCCGCCAAGCCCGAAGGCCAGCCCGAAGAATATCCCCGCGATCATCCCGACGCGGCCGGGCACGAGTTCCTGCGCAAAGACCACGATCGCCGGGAAGGACGAGGCGAGAATCACCCCGATCACCGCCGACAGGATCCCCGTCCACAGAAGATCGACATGCGGCAAGAGCAGCGTGAAGGGCAACACCCCGAGGATCGAGACCCAGATCACCGTGAGTGTGCCGATGCGGTCGCCGATCGGCCCGCCGATCACCACCCCGAGCGCCGCCGCGCCGAGGAACACGAACAGCATGACCTGAGATTGCTGCGTCGTCAGCTCGAAGCGCTCGATCAGGAAGAAGGTGTAGTAGCTCGTGAAAAGCGCCGTATAGGCGTTCTTCGACAGCACCAGGAAGGCGAGGATGGCGATCGCCACCGCGACCCGCCGCCGGGTCAGCCGCAGGTCCGGCGCCGTCGTGGACGGCCCGCGCCCGGCCCGGCGCATGCGGCCATACCAGGCACCGACCTGCTGCAGGATGATCATCCCGATGAGCGCCGCGAGCGCGAACCATGCCACGCTCGGCCGCCCGAAGGGAACCACGATGAAGGCCGCGAGAAGCGGCCCGATCGCCTGGCCGAAATTGCCCCCCACCTGAAACAGCGATTGAGCCGTGCCGAACCGCCCGCCCGAGGCGAGCCGTGCAACCCGCGACGCCTCCGGGTGAAACACCGCCGAGCCCACCCCGATCAGCATCGCCCCCGCGAGCAGCATCGCGTAGCTGTCGGCGTAGGCCAGCACGCCGAGCCCCGCCATCGTCGAACCCATCCCGAAGGGCAGCGATTGCGGGATCGGATGGCGGTCCGTGTAGAGCCCGATCAGCGGCTGCAACAGCGAGGCCGTGGCCTGAAAGGCTAGCGTCATCAGCCCGATCTGCCAGAAATCGAGCGCAAACTCCGCGCGCAACAACGGATAAATCGCCGAGAGCAGCGACTGCATCACGTCGTTGAGCAGATGGCAAAGGCTCACCGCCAGAATGACGAGATAGGTACCGCTCCCAGCGCTGTCGTCTGTCTGCGTCATCTGCCGCTTTCGTGCTAACCGCCCATAAACGACCACCGCGTATAGCCGGGCAAGTAACCCCGCGGCAAGGCCGCATCCGCGATTCGAATAAGGCAGATTCCAGCATGAAGAAACTCGTACTTGTGAGCGCGCTTCTCGCGCTTGTCTGCGCATGCGCGCCGCGCGCCGACGAAATAACCCCCGCTGCGATCAGCACATCGCAATATGCTGGCTGGGGGTGCGAGCGTCTCGCGCGCGAAAAGGCCTTTACCGACGAGGCGCTCACCCGCGCTTCGGACGAGCAGGACAGCGCCGCGCGACGCGATGCGATGACAGTATTCCTGATCGGCGTCCCGGTCAGCGGGGGCGGCGTCAAGGGCGAAGTCGCCCGGCTCAAGGGCAATCAGGAAGCCATCCGGCGGACCATGGTCGCGCGGGATTGCCCAACCGCCTGACCCCGCGCTGTTGACAGGGACCATGCGGTGCCGCGCGTCAGCGCGGCCCGGCCCAACGGGATGAGCCCCGCCTGCGGGGCGAAGACGGGCGGGAGCCCTCAGCCGGCCTGGCGCGCCGCCCGCTTGCGCTCATGCGGATCGAGGAACCGTTTGCGCAGGCGGATCGCTTTCGGCGTCACCTCGACGAGTTCGTCATCGTCGATGTAGCTGATCGCCTCTTCCAGCGTCGGCCGAGCCGGCGGGGTGAGCACCACCGCGTCGTCCTTGCCCGAGGCGCGCACATTGGTGAGCTTCTTGCCCTTGAGAGGGTTGACCTCAAGGTCGTTCTCGCGCGCATGCTCGCCGATGATCATCCCCTCATAGACCTGCTCCTGCGCGCCGATCATCATCCGGCCACGCTCCTCGAGGTTGAATAGCGCGAACGCTACCGAGGTGCCCGACTCCATCGAGACCAGCACCCCCGCGCGCCGCCCCGGGATCGGCCCCTTATGCGGCGTCCAGCCGTGAAAGAGCGTCGTCATCACCCCGGTGCCGCGCGTGTCGGTGAGGAATTCGCCGAGATAGCCAATGAGCCCGCGCGCCGGCACATGCGCGACGATGCGGGTTTTCCCGGTGCCCACCGGGCGCATCTCGACCAGGTCGCCCTTACGCGGACCAGTGATCTTCTCGACCACGGGGCCGGTATAGTCGTCATCGACATCGATGGTCACCTCCTGCACCGGCTCGAGCGTGACGCCGTTCTCCTCGCGGGTAAGCACCCGCGGGCGCGAGATCGACAGCTCGAACCCCTCGCGGCGCATGTTCTCGATGAGCACGCCCATCTGCAGCTCGCCGCGCCCGGCCACTTCGAACGCCTCGCCACCCGGCGTATCGCTGACCTTGATCGCGACATTGGACTCCGCCTCGCGCATCAGCCGCTCGCGGATCACCCGCGATTGCACCTTCTTGCCGTCGCGCCCGGCGAGCGGGCTGTCATTGATGCCGAAGGTCACCGAGATGGTCGGCGGGTCGATCGGCTGCGCCGGGATCGGCGCCTCGACGGCGGGCGCGCAGAGCGTGTCAGCCACGTTCGCCTTGCCCATACCCGACAGGGTGACGATATCGCCCGCCTCGGCGCGCTCGATCGGCTGGTAGCCGAGGCCGCGGAAGGCCTGCACCTTCGAGACACGGAACTGTTCGAGCCGGTCGCCCTCGCGCGAAAGCGCCTTGAGCGTGTCGCCTGCGGTCACCGAGCCCGATTCAACGCGCCCGGTGAGCAGGCGGCCGAGAAACGGGTCCGCCGACAGTGTCGTCGCGAGCATCGCGAAGGGCGCGTCGCGCCGCGCGAGCTGCTCCGGCGCGGGCACATGCGCGATCACCAGGTCGAACAGCGCCGACATGTCGGCGCGCGGCCCGTCGAGGCTCTCATCCGCCCAGCCCGCGAGGCCCGAGGCGTAGAGAACCGGAAAGTCGAGCTGCGCATCCTCGGCGCCGAGCCCCACGAACATGTCGAACACCTCGTCGAGCGCGCGGTCGGGCTCGGCGGCGGGCTTGTCGACCTTGTTGAGCACCACGATCGGCCGCAACCCCAGCGCGAGCGCCTTGGCGGTCACGAACTTGGTCTGCGGCATCGGCCCCTCGGCGGCATCCACGAGCAGCACGACCCCGTCCACCATCGACAGGATGCGCTCCACCTCGCCGCCGAAATCGGCATGGCCCGGGGTGTCCACGATGTTGATGCGCACATCGCCCCACTCGACGCTCGTGGCCTTGGCGAGGATGGTGATGCCGCGCTCGCGCTCGATGGCGTTCGAGTCCATCGCCCGTTCGGCCACGTCCTGGTTGTCGCGAAACGCGCCCGACTGCTTGAGGAGTTCATCGACCAGCGTGGTTTTGCCGTGGTCGACATGCGCGATGATCGCGATATTGCGAAGGTCCATTTGGGTTCTGCCTCGAATGCTGCGCTGCGGCAATACCGCAAGGCGGCGGGGAACGCCAGCCCCCGCCGCCGGATGTCGTGACTGTCGCGCCGGTTTTCAGCCGGCCCCGCCGATGTAGTGGCGGCTGTAGCGATCGCCAAGGGAGGTGAGGATTTCGTAACCGATCGTCTCGGCGGCCTCCGCGACGGCGTCGACGCCCTGGTGATCGCCGAGCAGTTCGAGGCTGTCGGGCACCGTGTCGAGATGGCTGACATCCACGGTCAGCAGGTCCATCGAAACGCGCCCCACAAGCGGGCAGGGTGTCGCGCCGGCATGGAGCTGCGCACGGTTGCCGATCAGCCGGATGATTCCGTCGGCATAGCCTGCCGCGAGCGTCGCGATGCGTGCGGGCGCCCGCGCCGTCCAGGTGCAGCCATAGCCCACGCTCTCGCCCGGCTCGACATCGCGCACCTGGATCACCGGGATCGACAGGTGCACCACCGGGCGTGCGCGCTCGAACGGGGCCCCGCCATAGAGCCCGACGCCTGGCCGCGTCATGTCGAACTGATAGCCTCGCCCGAGCAGCGTGCCGCCCGTTGCCGCGAGCGAGCGCGGCACCTGCATGCCCTCGGTCATCTGCTTGAAGGTGCTGCGTTGCTGCGGGTTCATCGGGCTGTCGGGGTCGTCGGCGCAGGCGAGATGGCTTTGCAGCAGCTCCGGCGCGCGGCCGAGCACTAGCTCGGCGACCGCGGCCCATTCGGCGGGCTCCATACCCAGCCGGTTCATCCCGCTGTCGAGCTGCACCCCGAAGGGATGATCCGGCAGAGCCTCGAAATGTCGTGTGAGCTGCTCGACGGAGTTGAGCATCGGCACGAGCCCCGCCCCCGCGATCATCTCGGCGTCGCCCGGCATGTGCCCGGAATAGACATGGATCTCCGGCCCTGGCCCGAGCACTTCGCGCAGCGCCGCCCCCTCTTCGGCCAGCGCGACGAAGAACTGCCGCGCGCCCGCCTGCGCAAGGCTGCGCGCGACGGGGCCGATGCCCAGCCCGTAGCCATCGGCCTTCACCGTGGCGGCGGTCTGCACCCCCTGGGCGGAGAGCCGGTCAAGCGCGCGCCAGTTGGCGACGAGCGCGTCGAGATCGATGGTGAGTGTCGCGCGAGCCATGCCGCGGTTTTGACAGCGCCGGCGGGCAGGTCAAGGCGAAAGCGCGCAGATGGCTCAGAAGCCGCCGCCCGGGCCCTGCTGCCACGCGCGCGCGAGGTTGGAAAAGCGCGTGAAGCGGCCCTCGAAGGCGAGCTCGACCGAGCCGATGGGGCCGTGGCGCTGCTTGCCGATGATGACCTCGGCCTTGCCATGGACCTGCTCCATGATCTCCTGCCACTTGGCCATCGCGTCGAGATCGTGGTCGCCGGGCTTCTCGCGCTCGCGGTAATACTCCTCGCGAAACACGAACATCACCACGTCGGCGTCCTGCTCGATCGAGCCCGACTCGCGCAGATCCGACAGCTGCGGGCGCTTGTCCTCGCGGTTCTCGACCTGCCGCGAGAGCTGCGACAGGGCCACCACGGGGATGTCGAGCTCCTTGGCGATCGCCTTGAGGCCCTGGGTGATCTCGGAGACCTCGTTGACGCGGCTGTCCTTGGCCGAGGCCGCGCGCACGAGCTGCAGATAGTCCACCATCAGCACGTCAAGCCCGTGCGTGCGCTTGAGCCGGCGTGCGCGCGCCGCGATCTGGCTGATCGGCAGGGCGGGGGTGTCGTCGATATAGAGCGGGCAGTTCTCGAGCTGCTTGGCGGCCTCGACGAAGCGGCGGAATTCGGCCTCGGTCATGTCGCCGCGCCGGATCTGCTCGGAGGGCACCTCGGCGGCCTCCGAGAGGATCCGCGCGGCGAGCTGTTCGGCCGACATCTCGAGGCTGAAGAAGCCGACCACGCCGCCATTGACGGTGCCCTCGGTGCCGTCGGGGCGCGGGCCGGTGCGGTGCGCGCGGGCGATGTTGAAGGCGATATTGGTGGCCAGCGACGTCTTGCCCATCGACGGGCGCCCGGCGAGGATCAACAGGTCAGACGGGTGCAGCCCGCCGAGCTTGGCGTCAAGGTCGTCGAGACCTGTGGCCGTGCCCGCAAGCCCGCCATCGCGCTGATAGGCCGCGTTGGCGACATTGACCGCGTCGGTTACCGCTTTGAGAAAGGACTGGAAACCGCGCTGCGCGACGCCCTGTTCGGCGAGCTGGTAAAGCCGCTGCTCGGCATTCACGATCTGGTCGGCGGGCTCGCTCTCGACCTCGACGCGGGCGGCGCGTTCGGTGATCTCGCGCCCCAGCGCAATGAGGTCGCGGCGCACCGAGAGGTCGTGCAGCATCTGCGCGTAGTCGCGCGCCGCATAGGCCGAGATCGCCGCGCCGGCGAGCCGTGCGAGATAGGAGGGCCCCCCGAGCTGTTCGAGCCCCTCATCGCCCTCCATGAAGGCCTTGAGCGTGACCGGCGAGGCCAGCGCGTTCTTCTGGATCCGCGCCACCGCGATCTCGAAGATCCGCGCATGCACCGGATCGTAGAAATGCCCCGGCCGCAGGATCGCGGCGACGCGGTCATAGACGTCGTTGTTGGTCAGGATCGCGCCGAGCAGCTGCTGCTCGGCCTCGAGATTGTGCGGCAGCGTCTCGGCGGACGCGTCGGCCGGGGCGACGGTGCCCGGGTGCGGTGTGGACTGCTCGTTCAACGCATCGTCTCCTGCCCCGCGTGCTTGTGACCGGGTATGACCAAAGCGCGCGCGCCGATCAATCTGGATATCCTGTGGATAAGCCTTACCTATAGACGCTGCCACCTCATATTGCGGCATTATGCGCTCATGCGTCAATATATTGGCGCGTGACGCGGCGTTTTCCGGCCAGGCTCAGGGTGCGGACGCATACATGATGTCGTCGAGAAATCCCATCGCGACGCCGCCGGCGAGCAGCAGGAGATAGACGGAAAAGACCTTGAGCTGTGCGCGAAACAGCAGCACGAGCACCAGCTTGAGCGCCAGAGTTCCCACTGCCGCCGCGACAACGAAGCCCACCAAGAGCGGCCCCAGCCCGACCGCGCCGAGCCCGTCGCCCATCAGCACGTCGCGGCTTTGCACGAGGCTCGCCGCGAGAATCGTCGGAATCGCGACGAGGAAGCTGTATTCGGCCGCCCAGCGGCGCTTGAGCCCGGCGAACAGCCCCGCGATGATCGTCATGCCCGAGCGGCTGATGCCCGGAATCAGCGCGAGAACCTGCGCCAGCCCGATCACGATCGCGATTCGCGGCCCGATGGCCTTGATACCGAGCGGCCGGCGGCCGAGCCGGTCGGTGATGAAAAGCAGCACCGCCGTGACCGACAGGGTGATCGCGATCATCTGCGGCGCGGCGAAGATGAGCTCGAAATACCGCCGCAGCGCGAGCCCGAGCACCCCGGTCACGCCCACGGTGATCACCCCCATCAGCATCAGCCACAGGAAGGGCCGCCCGCCCGGCGCGCGCCGCGCCATCGCCGCGGCCTCGGAGGCCGACGCGCGCAGGAGCGCCGAGAGACTCGCCCAGAAGATGATCGCGATCGAGACCAGCGTGCCGACATGCACCACGAGATCGAAGAGAATCATCTCAGGGCTCTCGGGTGGCGGCAGGTCCGAGCCCGCGCGGATCATCAGATGCTGTGTGAGCACGAGATGCGCCGTGGAGCTCACCGGCACGAACATGAACACGCCCTGGACGATGCCCAGGATCACCGCTTCAAGATAGCTCACGCCTCTGCCTCCGCACTGCCGGCCTCAGCGCTTACAACCCGGCCGGGTGCGGCTCAAACGGAATCTGGGTCAGAAGCGCCCGACCTCTCCGCCGGGCCGGGCGGCCGTGGTCAGCAGGTCGTGCACATACACCGCGACCGAGCGAAAGCAGATCAGCCGGAACGCCTGCGCCTCGCTGCGCCAGATCGCGGCGGCCACCTGCGCGCAGCGGGTGCGCCGGATCTCGCCCGGCGCAAGGCGCGCGGTATCGACGGGGCAGAGCTTGGCCAGCGCGGCAGGCGCCTCTTGGCCCTCGACATGAAACAGCGCACGGGCATCGGATACATCGACGGCGGTGGCGAAGCTTTCGCCACACGCGGTCTGAAGCCGCGTCGCGACCGCGTGCGCGGCAGCGTGATCCACCAGGAGCAGCGCCTCGTCCGGCGCCATCCAGGCCGCCATGCCGCCGCTACCCGTCGCGACACTGCGCCGGGCCGGAAGGCCTGCGCCGATCGCGGCCGCGACGGCGGCGTCGATCGCCGGATCCGCGAGATCGCCGCGCAGCGTGATCATTCCCTGCTGCTCGGCGCGCACGATGCGCGCCAATTCCGCGCGTGTCTCAGCCATCGACTGCCTCCGCCGCGCGGTTCAGGAAATCGGCGGGCACGATCCGCGCCTTGATCGTGGTGCCCTTGGTGGTGGCGAATTCGATCACCTCGCCCATGCGCTCCGGCCCGCGGCGCACCAGCCCCATCGCGATGCCGCGCCCCAGGGTCGGGGAATGGTAGCTCGATGTCACGCGCCCCTCGGTGTTGCGTTGGCCGTTGGCGTTGCGGCCCGCGGCCACGGCATAGGCGCCGTCGGGCAGGACCTGCCCCTCCAGCGTCTCGAGGCCGACGAGCTTCCAGCGCTCCGGATCGGTCAGGTGGCTGCGCGCCATACCGCGCTTGCCGAGAAAATCGTCCTTCTTGCCCGAGATCGCCCAGTCGAGCCCGAGATCGCGCGGCGTAACGGTGCCGTCGGTCTCGTCGCCGATCATGATGAAGCCCGCCTCGGCGCGCATCACATGCAGCGCCTCGGTGCCGTAGGGCATCACCCCGAGCGGCGCGCCGATCTCCAGCAGGCGGTCCCACAGCGCGCGCCCCTGCGCCGCCGGCACCGCGAGTTCATAGGACAGCGCGCCGGAGAACGAGATCCGGTAGAGCCGCACATCGAACCCGCCGAGCTTGCCCTCGGCCCAGCCCATGAAGGGCAGCACGGACTCCGAGACATCCATGCCGCCCAGTTCCTCGAGCGCCGCGCGCGCATTGGGGCCCACCACGGCGATCTGGGCGAACTGCTCGGTCAGGTTGACGGCATGCACCCGCCAGTCCCACCATTCGCATTGCAGCCAGTCCTCGATCCAGCCATGCACGTGCTCGGCCCCGCCCGAGGTCGTGTGCAGCAAGAAGCTGTCATCGGACAACCGCGCGGCGACGCCGTCATCCATCAGGAAGCCGTCCTCGTTGCACATCAGCCCGTAGCGGCACTTGCCCGGCTTGAGGGCGCTCATCCGGCCGGTGTAGAGCATGTCCACGAGCCGGCCGGCGTCGGGCCCGCGCAGCAGGATCTTGCCCAGCGTCGAGGCATCCAGCAGGCCGAGCCGGGTGCGCGTGTTGCGCACCTCGCGCTTGACGGCGGCAGCGGTGTCCTCGCCGGCGCGCGGATAGCAGTAGGGGCGGCGCCACTGCCCGACCGGCTCCCAGCGCGCGCCCTGCTGCGCGTGCCAGTCATGCATCGGGGTGCGCCGGATCGGCTGGAAGGTGTCGCCGCGCGCCTCGCCGGCGACGGCGCCGAAGGGGATCGGGGTGTAGGGCGGGCGGAAGGTCGTCGTCCCGACTTCGGGGATCGGTTCACCCCGCGCATCAGCAAGCACCGCGAGGCCATTGATATTGCTCAGCTTGCCCTGATCCGTCGCCATGCCGAGCGTGGTGTAGCGCTTGGCGTGCTCGACGCTGCGAAAGCCCTCGCGCGCGGCGAGCTGGATGTCGGAGACCTTCACGTCGTTCTGAAAATCGAGCCACATCTTCTCGCGCAGCTCGACGGGCGCGCGCTCGGGCATGATCCAGACGGGCTCGAGCGGCGCCTCGGCCTCGGCGCGGGCCACGGGTGGCGCGGCGTGAGCGGCCTCTAAGCCTGCCTCGCGCGCCGCGCGCGCACCCGCCGCATCGGCGTTCGCGGCACAATCACCGGCCTGTAGCGCGCCATCCGCGCCCCCCGCCGCGATCACGAAGCCCGCCGCGTCATGGCCGCGCGGCGGGCGCTCGGGATCGGGGCGAAACAGCGCCCCGGCCGCGTCCCAGGTGAGCTTGCCGCCGGAATGCGACCACAGATGCACCACCGGCGACCAGCCGCCCGACATCGCCACCGCGTCGCAGGCGACTGCCTCGGTGGCAAAGCCCTTCGAGCCGCGTGCGCAGAGCGCGACACCGGTGACGTGCCGGCTTCCCGTCACGCCCGCGAGCACGGTGCCGGTGGCGACCCGGATCCCGGCGGCGCGCGCACGCGCGGGCAGGGCGCCATCCGCGGCCGCGCGCGCGTCCGCGATCACCGGCACCTTGAGCCCCGCCGCATGCAGCGCGAGCGCGGTGCGATAGGCGTCGTCATTGTTGGTGACGATCACGGTGCGCTTGCCGGGCGCGACCGCCCAGTTGACCAGATAATCGCGCACCGCCGATGCCAGCATCACGCCGGGGATATCATTGCTTGCGAAGGATAACGGCCGCTCGATGGCGCCGGTGGCGATGATGGTGCGCGCGGCGCGGATGCGCCAGAGCCGCTGGCGCGGCGCGTCGGTGCCCGGCGCGTGATCGGTGATCCGCTCATGGGCGAGGACATAGCCATGGTCATGCACGCCCACCCCCATGCAGCGCGGCCGCAGGGCGACATTGTCCATCCCGTCAAGCTCTTGCAGGGCGCCCTTGATCCAGGCATTGGCGGGCCCGCCGTCGATCTCGACGCCGTCGACGGGCGCGCGCCCGCCCCAATGCGGCGTCTGCTCAACGAGGATGACGCGCGCGCCCGCCCGGCCGGCTGCCAACGCCGCCGCGAGCCCCGCGATGCCGCCGCCGATCACCAGCACATCCGCGAAGGCGTGGAGCTGCTCATAGCGGTCGGCGTCGGGCGCCTCGGGCGCGCGGCCGAGCCCGGCGGAGCGGCGGATCACCGGCTCGAAAAGGTGCTTCCAGAGCGGGCGCGGGTTGATGAAGGTCTTGTAGTAGAACCCCGCTGGCAGGAACGGCGCGAGGCGGTTGTTGATCGCGCCGATGTCGAAGTCGAGGCTCGGCCAGTGATTCTGCGAGGCCGCTTCGAGCCCGTCGAACAGCTCGGCGGTGGTGGCGCGGATATTGGGCTCGAAGCGCGCGCCGGTGCCGAGGCTCATCAGCGCGTTGGGCTCCTCCGCGCCGGAGGCCACGACCCCACGCGGGCGGTGATACTTGAAGGAGCGGCCCATCAGCATCTGCCCGCCCGCCAGAAGCGCGGAGGCGAGCGTGTCGCCGGGATGGCCGCGCATCGCCTTGCCGTTGAAAGTGAAGTCGAGAGTGCGGGCCCGGTCGATCAGCCGCCCGCCGGTGTCGAGACGCAGGCTCATCGCCAGCCCTCCCATTCGGGGCGGCGCGCGCGGATTGCGGAGATCACATGCTCGGGCGGCTTCGTGGTCTGGGCGGGGTAGGTGGCGAAGACCTCGAGCGTGACGGTGCAGCGCGCGGCATGGAACCACTTGCCGCAGCCGTAGGCGTGGCGCCAGCGCTCGAAATGCACCCCGCGCGGATTGCGGCGCAGGAACAGATAGGCCTCGAAGGCGTCGTCGGATGCATCGGCCCCCGCCCGGCGCAGATGCGCCTCGCCGCCGGGGGCGAACTCGGACTCCTCGGCGCCGACGCCGCAGACGGGGCAGGTCAGGATCAGCACGGCGCACCTCCACGGGCCGCACCGTGTCGGCGCGCATCAGAACTCGGGCAGTTCGATCGTGACCTCGCTGCGCTGATTGAGCGGATCGCCGTCGGTCGCGACATACCAGACGACACCGACGAGCACGATGATTGCGGCGCCGAGGATGAATCCGAGAACGCCGTTGTTAGAACCGTTGGACATGCTTCACTCTCCGGGCGATCGCAAAACGGTACAACGCACCGGGGCCGGACCGGGTTCCGCACGCGCCGCATCAATGCGCCACCCCCGCCGCGACGCTCTCGTCGATGAAGCGGCCCTCGCGGAAGCGTTCCATGCCGAAGGGCGCGGCGAGGGGCCCCGGCTCGCCGCGCGCGATCATCTCGGCGGTGGCCCAGCCGGCGCCGGGGGTCGCCTTCCAGCCGCCGGTGCCCCAGCCGCAATTGACGAAGCAGTTCGCAAGCGGCGTGCGCGACAGGATCGGCGAGCGGTCGCCCGTCATGTCCACGCAGCCGCCCCAGTGGCGCATCAGCCGCAGCCGCGAGATCATCGGGAAGGTTTCGACGAGGGCGCGCACGGTCTGTTCGAGATGGTGCCAGGAGCCGCGCTGAGTGTAGTTGTTGAACCCGTCCGCGCCGCCGCCGATCACCATTTCGCCCTTGTCTGACTGGCTCATATAGCCATGCACCGTGTTGGCCATCACCACCACGTCCATGCAGGGCTTGACGGGCTCGGAGACCAGCGCCTGCAGCGCCACGCTCTCGATGGGCAGCCGGAACCCCGCCATCTCGGCAAGCGCGCCGGAATTGCCCGCCACGATCATCGCGAGCTTGCCGCAGCCGATCGCCCCGCGCGAGGTGCGCACCCCGGTGACGCGGTCGCCGTCACGGTCGATGCCGGTGACCTCGCAGTTCTGGATGATGTCCATGCCCATGTCGGAGCAGGCCCGCGCAAGGCCCCAGGCCACGGCGTCGTGGCGGTTGGTGCCCGCGCGCGGCTGCCACAGCGCGCCGAGCACCGGGTAGCGCGGCCCGTCGATATTGATGATCGGCACCAGTTCCTTCACGCGGCGCGGGCCGACGAATTCGGTCTCGACGCCTTGCAGGACATTGGCGTGCGCGGTGCGCTGGTAGCCGCGCTTCTCGTGCTCGGTCTGGGCCAGCATCAGGCAGCCGCGCGGCGAGAACATGGTGTTGTAGTTGATCTCCTGCGACAGCGTCTCGTAGAGGCTGCGCGACTTCTCGTAGATCGCCGCCGAGGGATCCTGCAGGTAGTTGGAGCGGATGATCGTGGTGTTGCGCCCGGTATTGCCGCCGCCGAGCCAGCCCTTCTCGAGGATCGCGACATTGCGGATGCCGTGATTGCGCCCGAGGTAATAGGCCGTCGCCAGGCCGTGCCCGCCGCCGCCGATGATGACCACGTCGTAGCGCGCGCGCGGCGTCGCATCGGCCCAGGCGCGCTGCCAGCCGCTGTGATGGCGCATCGCCTCGCGGATCAGGGCGAAGACCGAATAGCGTTGTTTCGGCATGGCGATTCTCCGGCGCGGGGAACGGGCCTCTGCCCCGGTTTCTGGACCGGCACGCCGCGCAAGCCCCTATCGCGAGCGGCAGAATGCGGCGAAAATGCGACATCGCGGCTGCGCGCCCCGCGACCCGGCGCCGCGCCCATGCCGCACATGTCGCGCAGCATCTTTTTCCCGGCCGCCGGAGCGGTTATGTGAGCGGGGAAGAAGAAGCGGAGGCAACATGACGTTCTGGATCGCGGCGGTGGTGCTGGCGCTGATGGTGCTGGGCGTGATCGCGCTGAGCTTCCTGCGCGCGGGCGCGGGGAGCGAGGACGAGGCCGCCGCCGCGCACGACATGCAGGTCTACCGCGATCAGCTCCACGAGGTCGAACGCGATCACGCGCGCGGCATCATCGGCGATGCGGAGGCCGAGCGGTTGCGCACCGAGGTGGCGCGGCGGCTTCTCGCGGCCGACCGGAGCGCGCGCTCGGGCGGCACCGCGGCCGAGGCGCCCCGGCCCACCCCGCGCGCGGCGGTCTGGACCGGGGTCGGGGTGAGTGCGGCGGCCGTCGGTGTCGCCTTCTGGGCCTATCTGAGCCTCGGCGCGCCGGGGTATCCGGACATGCCGCTCGCCGATCGCATCGCCGCCGCCGAGGAACGTCACGCCAACCGACCCTCGCAGGAGGAGGTCGAGGCCGAGGCGACGGCCGCGCGCGAGACCGAAGCGACGCTGCAGGACAGCGCGCCGCAGGCCGATCCCGATCCCGAACACGAGGAGCTCGTCGAGCAGCTGCGCACCGCGCTCGGGAACCGGCCCGACGATCTGCAGGGGCATGAGCTTCTCGCGCGCAACGAGGCCGCGCTCGGCAATTTCGACGCCGCGCATCGCGCCCAGGCACGCGTCATCGAGCTCAAGGGCGATGACGCCACCGCCGAGGATTACGCCGATCTCGCCGATCTGAAGATCATGGCGGCGGGCGGCTATGTCTCGCCGCAGGCCGAGTCGGCGCTCGAGGGCGCGCTGCGCCGCGACCAGGGCAATCAGCGCGCGCGCTATTACGTCGGACTGATGTATGCGCAGAACGACCGCCCGGACCGTGCCTTCCGGATCTGGCGCGTCCTGCTCGAGCAGAGCGAGCCCAACGCGCCCTGGGTCCAGCCGCTGCGCCAGGAGCTGCCGCGGCTCGCGCAGATGGCCGGGGAGCGTTACGAGCTGCCGCCCGAGGGGCAGCGCCCGGCCGAGGCGGAGATGGCCGATATGGACGCGATCGAGGAGATGAGCCCCGAGGAGCGCGTCGAGATGATCGAGGGCATGGTCGAGGGGCTCTCGCAGCGCCTCGCAAGCGAAGGCGGCGACGCGGGCGACTGGGCGCAGCTCATTACCGCCTACGGCGAACTCGGCGAGCTCGACCAGGCCGGCGCGATCTGGAACGAGGCGCAGCAGGTCTTCGAGGCGAGCCCCGACGATCTGGAGATGATTCGCCAGGCCGCCGTGCAAGCCGGGGTGATCGAGTGAGCGCCGTTTTCGACGACATCGCGGCATTCGCGGCGACGCTTCCGCGCGACGGGGCGCTGATGGGACTCGATCCGGGCACGAAGGGCATCGGTATCGCGCTCTCGGACACGCGCCGCAGTATCGCTACCCCCGCCGAGACGCTGCGCCGACGCAACTTCTCCAACGACGCGGCCGCGCTTCTGGAGCGGGCGGCGGCGCGCGGCGCGGTCGGCATCGTGCTCGGCCTGCCGCGCAACATGGATGGCGGCGAGGGGCCGCGCGCGCAGTCGAGCCGGGCCTTCGCGCGCAATCTGTCGCGGCTGACCGAGCTGGCGATCCTGATGTGGGACGAGCGGCTGAGCACCGTCGCCGCCGAGCGCGCGCTGCTGGAGGCGGATGCGTCACGAAAGCGTCGCGGCGAGCTCATCGATTCGGTCGCCGCCGGGCTTATCCTGCAGGGCGCGCTGGATCGGCTGGCGCATCTGGGGCGGGAGGCGGCGCAATGAGCGATGCGGTGTGGCGGCGCGACGAGCCCGAATCGCCTTGCATCAGTATCTGCGTCATCCATCCCGACGCGCGGATCTGCACCGGCTGTTATCGCACGCTCGACGAGATCGCGGGCTGGGGGCAGATGAGCGCCGAGGCGCGCCGCGCGGTCATGGCCGAGCTGCCGGCGCGCGCGCCGGGCCTCAAGGGGCGGCGCGGCGGGCGCGCGGGGCGGACGCCGCGATGAGCTTGCCGGCGCCGCGCCGATGCGCCGGGGACGGCTGATGAGCGGGGATGTGGCGCTCGAGGCGCACGCGCTGGCCTGCGAGCGCGGCGGAATACCCCTGATAGAGGGGCTGGATCTGACGCTGCACGCGGGCGAGGCGCTGGTGGTGCGCGGGCCCAACGGCATCGGCAAGACGACGCTGCTGCGCACGCTGGCGGGTCTGCAGCCCGCGCTTGCGGGCGCGATTTCCGCGCCCTCCGACACGATCGCCTATGCCGCTCATGCCGACGGGCTCAAGCCGACGCTGACGGCCGCGGAAAACCTGCGCTTCTGGGCGCGGGTGCATGGCGACGCGTCCATCGAGCCGGCGCTTGAGCAACTCGACCTGATCGCGCTTCGCGACCGGGCGGCGCAGAACCTCTCCGCCGGGCAGAAGCGCAGGCTCGGGCTCGCGCGGCTTCTGGTGACGGGGCGGACGATCTGGATGCTCGACGAGCCGACCGTATCGCTCGACGCGGCCTCGGTGGGGCTGTTCGTGTCGGTGATCGAGCGACATCTCGCGGCGGGCGGCGCGGCGTTGATCGCGACGCATATCGATCTCGGGCTCGACGGGGCGCGGGTGCTCGATCTTGCGCCCTATCGCGCGCAAGTGCCCGAGATGGGCGCCGCGGATGCCTTCGACGAGGCCTTCACGTGATCGCGCTTCTGGTGCGGGATCTGCGCATCGCCACGCGGGCGGGGGGCGGCTTCGGGCTGGGGCTGGCGTTCTTCCTCATTCTCGCGGTGCTGGTGCCGCTCGGCGTGGGCCCCGAGGAGGACCTGCTCGCCCCGATCGCGCCGGGGATCCTTTGGGTGGGGGCGCTGCTGGCGTGTCTTCTGTCGCTCGACCGGGTCTTCGCGCTCGATTACGAGGACGGCTCGCTCGAGATCCTCGCCACGGCGCCGCTACCGCTCGAGGCGGTCGTCGCGCTCAAGGCGCTGGCGCACTGGATCACCACGGGCCTGCCGCTGACGCTCGCGGCGCCGGTGCTCGGGGTGCTGCTGCATCTGCCGGTCGAGGGTTATGGCTGGCTGGTGCTCTCATTGTTCGTGGGCACGCCGGCGTTGTCGATGATCGGGGCTTTCGGGGCTGCGCTGACGGTGGGGCTGCGCCGGGGCGGGCTGCTGCTGTCACTGCTGGTGCTGCCGCTTTACGTGCCGACGCTGATCTACGGCACCGAGGTGGTGCGCCGCGGCGCCGAGGGGTTGGCGACGGCGACGCCGCTGCTGCTGCTGGGCGGGATCACGGCGGGTGTGGCGGGGCTCCTGCCATTCGCCGCGGCCGCGGCGTTGCGCGTCAATTTGCGCTGAGTCATTCACGGGTTGGTGCGTTGAGCTTAGGACGGGCGCAGATTACAAGGTGAAGCGATGGCATCGTCGATGTGGGAATACGCGAACCCGACCCGGTTCATGCAGCTGTCGACGCGCGTCCTGCCGTGGCTCGTCGGCGCTGCGATCATCGTGACGGCCACGGGGCTGATCTGGGGCTTTTTCTTCACGCCGGACGATTTCCGGCAGGGCTCGACCGTCAAGATCGTCTTCGTGCATGTGCCCGCGGCGATGATGGCAATCAATGCGTGGGTGATGATGCTGGTGGCGTCGCTGATCTGGATCGTGCGCCGGCACCATGTCTCGGCCCTCGCGGCGAAGGCGGCGGCGCCGGTGGGTGTGACGATGACGCTGATCGCGCTGATCACGGGCGGCATCTGGGGTCAGCCGATGTGGGGGACATGGTGGGCCTGGGACCCGCGGCTGACCTCGTTTCTGATCCTGTTTCTGTTCTATCTCGGCTACATGGCGCTCTGGGCCGCGCTGGATGATCCCGACACGGCGGCGGACCTGACCGGGGTGCTGTGTCTCGTGGGGTCGGTGTTCGCGCTGATGTCGCGCTACGCCGTGAACTTCTGGAGCCAGGGGCTGCATCAGGGGGCGTCACTGTCGGTGCAGCCGGGCGAACGGATGGATATCGTCTTCCGGATGCCGCTTTATGTGAGCATGACGGGATTCGGGCTGATCTTCCTGGCGCTGGTGCTGATCGGGGTGCGCACCGAGATCCGCGCGCGGCGGATGCGTGCGCTCGTGATGCGCGAGAGGATGGCATGATTCCGGATCTGGCACCATATACCACGGAAGTGCTCGGGGCCTACGGCGCCGCGCTCGGGCTCTTGGGCGTGCTTGTCGGGGCGGTGCTGCTGCGCGCGCGGCGCGTGCGGCGTCAGCTTGATGAAATGGAACACAGACGGGGCAAGTAGAATGAAAATCTCGGCATTGATGATCCTGCCGCCCGCCGCCTTCGCGGCCTTTGCGGGCATGTTCTATTTCGGGCTCATGCGCGACGATCCCGACGATCTGCCCTCCGCGCGGCAGGGCAATCCGGCGCCGCCGGTGCAGCTGTCGCAGCTCGGCGATCTCGACGGCTTCGACGACGAGATGCTGCGCGACGGCGAGGTCAAGCTCGTGAACTACTGGGCGAGCTGGTGCGGGCCTTGCCGCGCCGAGCATCCGATGCTCGAGGCGATCGCCGAGGACGGGGTGCCGATCTACGGCATCAACTACAAGGACGATCCCGACAACGCGATGGCCTTCCTTGACGAGCTCGGTAACCCCTTCGCCGGGATCGGCGCGGACGATACCGGGCGCCTCGCGCTCGACTGGGGCATTGCCGGGGTGCCGGAGACCTTCGTTCTCGATGGCGACGGAACGATCGTGCTGCGCTTTGCCGGCCCGATCACCCAGGGCATCCTCGAGGACCGCATTCAACCCGCCATCGACGCGGCCGCGAGCGGGAGCTGACCGGGCTATTCGCGGATGATGAACTGGAAGCTGTGCGCCTCGGCGCCGGTCTCCACGTCGAGCTGCCAGCGGCCCGCCGTGGTGATCTGCCCCTCGGCGCGCAGCCCGTCGCCATCCTCGGAGATCTCCAGCGGGATCGCGCCGGTCATCCCCGCCTCGACCGGGTAGAGCGCGAGCTCCGCCTCCAGGTCGATATCCCCGCCGAGCCGGATCGTGCTGTACATGCCCCCGTCGAGATCGACACGCGCCGAGATCGGGTCGGTTTCCTCGTCGCTGATCATGATGGCGTTGTTGGCGCCCACGATCGGCAACGGGTCGCGGATGAAGATGCCCACACTGAGCAGCGTGCCGATGAAGCCCAGGAACATCACAAGGATAACGATCGCGATCACCCGCGTGGCCATGGTCTCTCTCCGTTGTTTGCTCGACCGCATAGCGTGTCGCGCCGCCGCACGCCAGCCATGCGCGCCGCGGCGCATTGCCCTGCCGCGCGCCCGGCTGTCGCGGCGCCATGAGCAATGCCCTCGGCCAAGAGATCGCCGCCTGCCGGCTTTGCGCGGAGCGCTTCGCCGCCACGGCGACGGGGCATGCGCCGCGCCCGGTGCCGTGGTTCGCGCCCGCGGCGCGGGTGCTGATCGCGGGGCAGGCGCCCGGCGCACAGGTCCATGCCAAGGGCCGGCCCTTCGCCGATGCCTCCGGTGATCGGCTGCGCGCCTGGCTGGGGCTTGACGAGGTGGCGTTCTACGACCGAGGGCGCATCGCCATCGTGCCGATGGCCTTCTGCTTTCCGGGCTATGATGCGCGCGGGGCGGATCTGCCGCCGCCGCCCATGTGCGCGCGGACCTGGCACCGGCGGGTGATGGCGGCGCTGCCGCGGGTCGTGCTCACCATCGCCATCGGCGCGCATGCGCAGCGCTGGCACCTTGGCGCGCGCGGGCGGGTGCGCGACACGGTCGCGGATTGGCGCGCCCATGCGCCGCGCGCCTTTCCCTTGCCGCACCCGTCCTGGCGCAATACGGCATGGCTGCGGCGCAACCCCTGGGTGGAGGCGGAGCTTCTGCCCGCGCTGCGCGCCCGTCTTCAGGAGGTTCTGCGCGATGACTGACACACCGCTGATGGCCGCGCAGGCGGCGCTCGATCCGCAGGACGACGCGTCGCGGCTGCGCTTTTTCGGCCAGCTCGCGGAGTCCGAGCTCGTGGTGCTGCTCGATGCCGAGCCCGAGGGCGAAACCGTCGCGCCGCGCCTGTTCGAGCTCGAGGAGGGCCGGTTCGTCGCAGTTTTCGACAGCGAGGCGGCGCTCGCGGCCCATGCCGAGGGCGCGGCGCCCTATGCCGCGTTGCCCGGGCATGTGCTCATCGAGATGCTGGCGGGGCAGGGGGTCGGCCTTGCCGTCAATCCGCAGGCCGACGCCGCGCAGCTCCTGCCGCCCGAGGCCGTGGACTGGCTCGCCGCGACGCTCGACGCGCGTCCCGC
>LFCJ01000422.1_pt1:0-20000 | contig 25856 bp, 25 predicted proteins | sample 643141 | NCBI WGS metagenome assembly LFCJ01 (sample SAMN03766243, study PRJNA286221) | soda lake metagenome | biome: soda lake; feature: Kulunda steppe; material: water; isolation source: sample B1-Br-g2 brine of Lake Bitter-1 | place: Russia: Kulunda steppe | collected 2010-07
AATCACAACACTCAAGCTAAGAACGCATCCTTCACAGCACCTCGCCTGAGAGCGTGCCCATAACATTACACAGCCTGAGAGCGTGCCCATCACAGCACCCAGCCTGAGAGCGCGTCCACTGCAGCCACCAGCTTGAGAGCGCATCCCAGAGGAACTGAGCACTGAGCCACAAAACCCACCCATCCACTGCGCCACTGTGCTGCAGGGGCCAGGGCCTACATAAACTTGCTCAAGGCCCGCCAAAAGGCGCACCGCACGCGGCGGCTGTGCCAGCCCGAGCACATCAATTGTGCGCCTCATGCTCGCACACGACGCCGGCAAGCGCGCCCCAGCCTGACTGCAATTGACGCAAGCCACCTACCCTGCTGTGCACAATGGATGTGCCAGCCCACGCACATGTACCTCCTACCCGCCCGCCTGCTCACGTGCCATCCCCGCACACTCACATGCAATGCCTGCCCGCACACTCACATGCAATGCCTGTCCGCACACTCACATGCAATGGCCGCTAGCGCGCCCCACTTGACCTTAGTGGTCAACGGCCCAATGTCCAGCGCTCCAGCCTTGCGCAGATCGCTCCAGTCCTGGGGGGTGAGGTCGCCCTGGTGTCAGCGAGGCAGGGGTGAGGGCAAGGGGGGCTGCTGGCCGGGTGCTGAGGTGGTGTGCGCATGTGTGCGCTCATGTTGATCTCCTTTGGAGTAGGAGATGTGCAGGGTGATGGTGGTGTGGGCAGAGGAGTGTTTTGAGGGTGAAAGCACTAGCAAAGCGCCAAAGGAATGTGATGGGGGGTGATGTGCAGGTAGGGGGAGGTGAGGGGGGCTCTGAGGGAGTGAGGAGTGAACGAGAGGGAGAGGGGTGGAGTGATGTGGGGTGTGTTGAGGCAACGGGGCATGTGTAGCTAGGAGGGTCATCTTGACAGTGTTCTGCAGCTGTACGTGCAGGCAAATGAAAACAAACGCTTGGCTGCCTGCCCCCATCATGGGTAGGAGTCGGCCTACCTGCATCCCGTGTGCTTGCAGCACGCCTTCCAGCTCGCGCCATGGCAGCAGCCCATCCAGGCCGACCGCTTCCGGCGGGGCGCCCTCCCCTGCGTCGGGCGGCGGTGCACACAGGCGAGGCAGTCATGAACGTGCTGCTTGCGCTCCGCATTGCACACAGCCTCTGCCCGCCTCCTACTTTGCGCGTGAGCATCACCTGCCTCCTGATCTGTGTGCCTGCTCCGCCTGGCACCAGCTCTTCTGGGCGGTCTCAAGGCCTCTTGTGCAGGTGATTCAATGTGCGTATGGGGCCCTCTTCCAAGTCCCAAGACCCATGGAGGGAGGCGCCTGAAGCCAGAGAAGCACCTCCCCGCATTCAATCCTTTTGTACCCCTCCTCACAGCTGCTTTAGGCAATGGGCTCCATCCCGTTGCCCATAGCAGCTGTGAAGAGTCCCTCATTGAACTTGTGGTCATGGCCGCGGACTTGGTGCCTTTGAACAACGCGCCTGTTTGCGCATGTGCTGCCTGTGGCAGTGGCACGCACACAGTATTTGGAAAACGGGAACGCGCGGGCTGCTCCCCTCCCCTGCGCACATGCCCTTTCCAGCCGAATGCCATTATTCGGTGGAAGTGATGGTAAGGCAACACAAATTGCCACAAGCCCAGCTGCACCCAACCTGCACAAAACTCATTTCCCACGAGTGGTACTGCATGCCAGGTGCATAAGCAGCACGCCACTGGCCCTGCCGCCGCACCTGAGCCATTTAAAAAATCAACAATGGGCCCTAGCAGGCGCTGCCTCAGCCGCTCCTCTGCCAGCGCAGCGCAGGATGCTTGATGCACAGCACCTGCTGCTGCTGCTGCTGCTGCATTTGTCTCCGCCACAGACACTGCTGCTCGGGGCGTTGGCGCCGCCACCGCTGCAGGAACTGGTGGAAAGCCTGACCCAGGCACTGCTGGGATGGACTCCCTGCCCATAGGCGTGCCCTCAGCTGGGCTTACTGCTGGTCCTGCTGCTGCTTGTGGTGCTCCTGGTGGTGCTACCGATGCAGCACCCATCTGATGCGGGGCTTCCCCACCTGCCTGAGCAATGTTGGCTATAAGGGTCTGAGCCCCTGCAGGTGGGGGGCCTGGCCCATTAGCCTTCAATCCCTCCCCTCCCGGAGTCACAGGCCCTCCAGCTCCTACCCCCTCTCCCTCTGTATAATCCGGCCCATCTGTTGCCCCAGCTCCCGCCCTTTCTTCTTCTTCTTCTTCTTCTTCTTCTTCTTCTTCTTCTGCATACTCTGGTCCATCTGGCCCCACAGCTTCCAAGAGCGCCCCCCAGTCCACAAAGGTGGTAAACCTGAAGGCTGCTGCAGCAGCGTCAAGATCAGCATCTGGGGCTGCCACCGCAGCTGGGGAAAAGCACTTGCCTGCAGGCACGAATACACACACATACTGCACAGCTTGCTGGAGGTATACCATGTATACTCCGGTATGCCGTATATAAGGGGAACGTTAAACGTACAGGAATCCCAGACCTCCCTCAAGGCCTTGATATTTCAACCCCTGATTTTCATGGCATGTACAATTTAACTTACAGCACAAAATATCAAATAATTGAGGCCTTTGGAGGAAATGTCTGAATGATGCAGCCAAGCAGTGTTATATCATTGTATACCCATTCCAGTCCGCCAGAGGTACAGTATATTCAGTGTGTGGGCGAGCTTGTGTGCACCATGATGTACTGCTATCTATCAAGATAAAGTAAGTTACGTAACTCCTGTTAGCTTGGCTCTCATAAGCATGGCTTAGCTGAATGAATCCAAATGGTCATACACCGCAAGATGCTGAGAATGCTGAGCTGATGTAGCTGCAGCGCCTTGCTGTCCTTCTCCCATCACTGTACCACTCGGCAGGCATTGGTCACAGTGCACAGTGCACACTGTACAAATGCTTCCGTGCACGCGCATCACAGCAATGGCACTGCTCATTTATGGTATCATATGCACGCAGCTTTGTGGTTGTGCGTCCCAATTCCAACCAATCTTACTGAATTTCAGGTGCTGTGTCTTGCGCTGAACTGAATTAATGTGACAAATGGTGGGGGCTTGCAGAATTGTGCCCAAGATTTGAATGGGCTCTAAGCCCAGTGCACACTGCATCACACAATCATCTTAACTTCATAAATCAGTGTGAATTAATTGCTATTTTCGTCCGGGGAGGGTACACCCAAATTTCATACACCGTATTCTACCTGTTATGTGAAATATGAGGCAAATGCCAACCCTTAAGGTGCACACATGAAAGGGTGATTCCATGGCAGGGCCTGGGCTGTTGGAGTGTATCCTTGCGCGCACGGCACATGCAAGGGCATCCCTGCAAGGTTTTGCTCGCAACCACATGTGTGCAAGAGACGCAGTGCCTTCCTGGCTGTGCCTGCCGTGCACCTTGTGTGCATGTGCAGGTGCTGGCGCTTGTGCTAATGCGGCCCGTCCTTGTTTTTAATTTTGTTATGTTCCAAGAATGCCAGGATGCATGCTGGTGTGCACATTGTCGTCAGGGTGCAGGGCTTGCAAGCCTCTGTGCTCAGTGCTCCATGCACACATTACGTCACACAGATCACAAAGTGCATGCACTCCTTATGAACAAAAAGGGTCAAGGCTGCACAATATCACTGCCAAACAATAACACACCAGGATTTGTTTAAACAAGGAGAGATTGGATGGTCAGCGGCCTCTGGAGGCGTGCCCACAGAACTTCGCTACAAATTTAAATTAGGGGGCTTCCTGACAATTGCCACACAATACCCTGTGATGCAACACCAGCTGCAGATACCTAGATTGATGTTTTGCATGCGTACGAGTGCTCCTACCTTGTGTGCTCCTACCTCTGCACGCATGTACCTGAATCAATGTGTTGCATGCACACTCTCTGATGCTCCTACATCCGCTCACAGGTGCCTAATTAGGTGTCACGTGCAAACGCAATCTCATGCTCCTACCTCCACTTGGCGGCTTGCCTGTGCGAGCAGGCAGCTTGCCTGCAGGAGCCATGCCCCTTGCTGCAGGCTTAGCGCTGTTGCTCTCCTTGCCTCCTACACATGAGCGGCAGCAGCGGGGCACAGTGCGGCAAGGCGTGTTGCATTGCACACAAGTGGTAGCAGCGGAGCACGATGCCGCACGCGCGATGACCAGGCGCGAGCTGTGCGCTCACTCTTTCCCAATGCAGAGGATCAAGAAGGCTGAAGAGGGAGATATGCTAGCATGATTGGCCAAGCCTGCTCACTGGCAGGGTCCTTTGCATCATGTTCGGAATCTCCGCAGAGGAGCGGTGTATGGCATGCTTCCTGCCCACCATCAAGCCCGCCCACACACTTGTCAACATATGTCTACAGCACGCCTGCAGAGAGGGGCAGCTGCCCAGCTTGGCCAGTCCTGGCCACACAGCCAAGCCTGTGGTGCACATTGTGAGGCGTCTACTGCACATGCAAGCCTGAGCCAGTGAATGCAAGTGACTTGAGAAGCTGCGCTTGTGCACAGCGGAGCCCGGAGCCTCACTCCAGACTTGGCGCACAGTGCAACGCACATCCACACATTATTTGACAGGCAGCTATTGCGGGTCATGCACAGCGTGAGACATGCAAACAAAATGTGCAAGCCACTGCAGCTTCGGATGAGGACCCACCGCTAATGGGCTTAGTTGCGCCGTTCTGGTGCTGGTTCCTGCCATGCTGCTGCTTCTGCAGCTGTGGGCAGCGTCCTTGCTGCAGCTCTGGAGTGGTGGGGACCACCAGTAGGCCTGCTGCACTCATGTTCGCCCAATCTCTGTCTTCCATGCTTACCCCCTACGCATCCAATGTGATACGCACAACGAGCATACAAGCACAATGTCAGAAAGTGCTTGCAACTCTCTTCTCTCAATGTGCGTGCATCAAGGGAAAGAGCAGGATAAGGTAAATTGATCAAAACATAGACTACATCAGGGAGCTCACACACATGGATGCGGAGGCACTAGTGAGCACGCACGCCCCTCTGCTGTGCCCATGCGCATGTAACCCCAATTTAGGGTCCCCCAGGCTGACCCTCTGAATGACCGGATGCGCAGGCCTGTGCAACTGGCATACAACATAGGGGTGCACGCGCACACAATACGGGGGGAGATGTGCTTGCACACAACAGAGGAATCGCACGCGCATGCACCATCCCCATGGCTTTCCTCCTCAGCACATTCCACTTTTGCTGTTTTTAATGATTGTGTTTGCTACAGCCGGTGGTAGAGGACTTTTCCTCTGCTTTGCTGGTTTTGTAATCGTGTTCGCTGCAGGCGGTGGTAAAAGACCTTCCCTCTGCTTTGCTGCTTCATGAATATGTTTGCTGCAGACTGTCGTAGAGGACCTTTCTGCAGTGCATGCTGCCCGCAGTCTGCTTTGAATGTGCTTTGGCTCTGGAGCTCGCAATCACGCTAGGGGGCCTCTGAAAGCTATGACTCCGTCCTCCCTTGCCAGCAGGTGGGCCGTACGGCTGCCAACCTACCCGCCATCCACAGGCCCCAAACCTAGCAGCCAAGCAAATGTTCCAGCTGTGGGGTGCAAGCCGCTGCGTGCACCAGGTCAATCATTGCAACTTCAGAACACCTGCATGCACGCTGCAAACTAGTCACGCACGCTCAAGGGATCTAGGCCAACACCGGCCACCTTGCTTTACGCACCTGGCCCTCCACCGCCTCCATGAACACCCTCCAGTCCATGAGCGACAGCTCCTGCTGCACAAACAAGTTGCGCACAGGGCACCCGAGCCTCTGCGCGAGAGCGCGTGCAGCAGTGCGCCTGCCTGCGCTGATGTCCGCTAAAAGGTGCGGGCCATCAGGGCCTACGAAACAGTAGAAGTGGAGCGTGCACGCATTTGTGGACGTGGTGGGAAAGGCTGCGTGGTTGCTTCTGCGGCTGCAAAGCTAAATTCATGTAGCCTCACACATACACACACATACACACACATACACAAGCGTGCACACACACACTCGCACACATGCGCACACACACGCACACACACACAATGCTGGCACCAGGGCTTCTGCACACCACTCCGACGTCACCAGCACACGCTTCCATACTTACGCAGCACTGGCAGGAGATTTTTCAGGCTCAGGTGGACGGCGTTGGGTGCAACAGCAAACATGAAGGGCCACAGGTCGTGCCACAGGCTATGCCTGTCTGTCAAGCCGGCACCCTGCAACACACAGCACGTATCAGCCAGGCAATTGAGGCCAGCAGAATACAGAATAACAAAGGAGCAATTGTAGAGGGGTAGAGGATGCGTGTGGGCTTTGTTGCGGCCACAGCCAGGTCATGGGCATGGCTGCACTTGCAACCATTAAAGATGCCACGAATCCCATGATTGCTTTAACAGACGCCCCTGTGCTGTCATAGCGCATATGACACTCCAGGGGTGATGGGACATGGGCTGAGGCTGGCCATTGTCTGTGTTTGATTCCTCCCCCCTTGCATGCTCATGAGCTTCAGAGCCAAAGCACACTCAAACCATACAGTAGGCAGCGTCCACTGAGCAAAGGTCCTCTTCCAAAGCTAGAACGCAACCTAGGGCCCACCGCGCAAGTTCACAAGCTCCACAGCCAGAGCACACTCAAACCAGACCAGACACCAGGCAGCGTGCCCAAAAGGAAGACTCACACACACCCAGGGGCCCCACCTGCGAGTTCACGAGCTCCATGAACTCTTGCCAGCCCAAGTGCTCCGGCAGCGCAGCACATGGATGGTCTTGTTGGATCTTCCGCACAGGCAGGCACAGCGCAGCTCTCAGGCGGAGTTGGGAGGGCGTGAATAATGGATCGCCTTCTGTGTGGTCAGGAATTGGCGGTTTTGAGTGGAAGACCAGCTTCTGGAGTGGCACAGGGAGGCCCGGGCCAGCGGCCATACCAAGCAGGCAGGCAGTCAGGCAGCAGCGGGAGGTCGGCATTTCATGAGTCGCTGTGGTCGGTGAGACTGTGCTGAGATTGCATGGCCTCCATGGGCATGCAGCCCAAGGACACCTGTCACAGCCTTTGTACCATATGTAATCTCAAGTGAGGGGATGGCCAGGCCGTCTCAGGTGCGACGAACGGATAGCACCCAACTCTAACCCTCAGGCTGTCTCAGGTGCCTCGTACGGATAGCACCCAAACCCAACCCTCAGGTTGTGTGCACGCACCCCCTGTCACAGCACCAAGGCTCCTCTCCTTGCTCATTGTTGCACGCAAAGGAGAGCTCTTCCCAGCAGCTAGCCTGGCCTGGCCTGTGCTGCAAGGCTGCTGTATCTGTACCAGCTGTCCTGGACCCCAATTGTGCCCACCTGCAGCGCGTGCTACCTCTCCAGCTCCCGCTACCTCCACTGCTTGCTCAACTCCTGATCCTACTCCTGCTGCTACTGCTGCTGTTGGCACATGTTCCTCAGCTGCTGGAGCTGCCAGAGTTCCAGCTTCTAGCGCCTCCTCTTCAGCTGCTGGCACAGCCTCACACCCTGCCACGTGCTCCTCACTTTTAGGTGCCTGCACTCCTGCTGGGTCAGCCCCCGGCGCCACATCCCCAGCTGCTGCCGCTACCGCTGCAGCAACGGCTTTTTGTGCCTCATCTTGTGCAGCAGGCATGACTTCAGTCTCAGGTGCCGGAGCACCAATATTGGCTCCTCCTTCAGCCTCTCGCGGCGCTCCTGTTACAGGGGCATGTTGTGCTCCCTCGGCTGCCTGCGCCTCTTCCTGCGCTGCCAGAGCTGCCTCTGCACCAGCGGGGTGTGCCTCTCCTTTTACTGCTGTTGCTAATGCTGCTGCTGCTGCTGCATTACTTGCTTGCACATCAGCCTCTGGAAGGCGAGCCGCCCCTCCTTCATCTGCTGGTGCATTGGCTCCCCCGGCCAACAGGATAGCCCCTCCATCAGCAACTTGGGCATCTTCCTGTGCCGGGCAAGATGCTTCATCCTCAGCAGCAGCTCCTGCAGCAAAGTTCAAATGAGTAAGGCTGATCCTCAGGTATCCAAACTGAGAATGCAAGCACACAGGACTGCTTAGAGCAACTGAAAAGCAAGCCGGATGGACCACAGGCTACAGGGTAGGGGCAGCAAAAATCCATTGCGGCAGTATATCTAGCGAAAACGGTCAACCTTCCAGTAATGAGAGCCAGCAGCGACACGCTTACTGACCATCGTCACAGCATGGCTCAGAGAAAGATGCCCTAAATAAGAGCACCCTACTCTTGCATGTCTCCTAGCAACCAGACCTGAGCCAGCTTGTTCCTGTGTTGCCGGCTGAACTGAATTGCTAGTCTCTTCAGGCGCCTTGCCTTCCAATCCTGCCAGCTGCTGCTCCTGCTGGTGCTGCTCTTGCTGCTCTTGCTGGGGCTGTTGAAGCTGCTGCGGATGCTTCTGTTGTTGCTGTCTTCCTTTGGGAGGCACCCTTGGTTTCTGCTGCTGCTGCTGCTGCTGCTGCTGCTGCTGCTTCCCTTTCGGGGGCAGCTGTCCTACCTTTTGCGCCTGTTTCCTCTTTATCTGGAACTGTGGCTGATGCTTGCCAGTGCCTGCCAAGCCATTCTGCTGGTTCTCCTTTGACGGTCTAGCTGAAGCACCAGCGCCTTTTGCAGCACCGGGCTTGGAGGCAGCTGCTGCCATTGATTGCTCCCTGTCCGTGGCCCATACACTTGGTAGCCCATAGTGTGCTCGCAGTGCATGCTGCAGTTCGGCACAAGGTGGGAGTAAGTGTTTGAGTAAGTGGCAGCAGTGTATCTGCCCGCATTTCCTTGTATCTTTGCCAAAGTGAGCAGCCAGCTGGTGAGCAGCCTGTCCCTGTCATTACTAATTCTCTGCATTTGTAGCTGAGGGAAGCATGCTGATGCCATGCTAGTCACCATCAATGCACACAAACAGCAGGTCAGCCACTACAGGATTTGAGAGTGAGCTCAAACAATCTTCAGATCTTGCTGGCGCTCAGTTCCTTAAAAAGTATAGCCACTCCAAGTGTCCCCAGGCTCTTATATTTCAAACTGAAGTCCTTGGTAACGCAAGCTTTCAGCATGGACAGCATGAAAAATATCCCACCTGTGCGTACATAAGGGTGGTTGCATACTCCCAACATACAGCCAGCCACAGACGCATAGCTTCCCAAGCATGTGATGCACGTTTGGCCTCCTGCACGTTTCGTTTCTGCATGGAAGGGACACCAACTTTGCAAGTGAAAAGGTCCCCCCAAGATGTAAGGTAGAGGCAAACACACCACTGCCAAGCAGTGAACAATGCGTTACATTTGTTGCACAATCGAAGGAGCAGTTCCTCAAAAGCACAAGTTGGCATCTTTCTGTGCGTATGCACGAATGACACTCCTGGTTGTTACTTTCATCAAGTCAGAGATATAATGCTTAAAACTATGTATGATTATAAGTAGATGCTTGAACTTACCTCTGGAGGGATGCTGGACCAGAGCCAGGTGAAGTCGGGTGTAGCTACCCTTCGAAAGACGGCTTGTTTTAAACGCTTTACAGCCCGCCTGGCACGCACATCAGCCTGGGCGATGTCTGCTATGCTCCTGAGATCGCTAGTGGATGCCTCTGGCGCCGCAGGCTGGCCAACACGAGCTGCATGTGGTCCCACGGGCCATCTCCATGACCCTTGACCAGGAGGAGGCCCTTGTGCACTCCCAGTTTGACATGGCTGCTCCTCTGCCACTGTTATTTCAGTTGTCACCATAATGAAGCTGGAGAAAGCATTCTTTCTCTGCAGCCAGCTCGGCTTGCGTCTAAGTGCATAGAGCCGCGTGGAAGATCTGGTCGCGGTTTCAGTATATTACAACCACATTTTTCGGTAGTAATTTGGTAAAGATAATCAACATCTTGACAAACGAAACTTGGAAACGGTCAGTACAAAATTAAATATTTCACTCTATACAAGCTTGTCAAAATCATATTTCAATTTTAGCCCAGCTTAAAAAGCTCCTCTTCCAGAATTAGATTTTTGACGGTCTAATTTAGACCATACCATGCAGCCAATGATGATTCAAATGGTTGCATTTCTGGTGCAACGCTTTGCTTTTCCCCTTCATTGCGCTAATTGGCACCACACCAGACACTAGCAGACAAGTAGAGCCTGCTCACAGCTCCGCTCGTTGCATTTGCCGCCTCCACCACTCAGAACTTCCGCGCGCTGCCCTACCAACCACAGCCGCTCCCCATCGCAATGCTTCTTGAGCCTTGGCGGGCATGACTCGCTTTATGCTTTCTTGCGCATACTCCAGGGCTTTCGAGGCTTCCATGCTTACTCTGGCTAGCTTCTCTGCAAGGATGGTCGCAATGGTACAAATGTTGCAACAATTAGACTTCCGGTCAGCAGTACTGCAGTCTGTGCGCACTATTGAAAGCAGCGAAGTTATGCTGTTGAAAGTTTGAATTTCCCGAGGTGGGCTACGCACCATCCTGGTCTGCGTCCTGTCCATGTCCTGCTGTTTTAATGCCGTGCTCAATAAACGCTTGTGCATCTTGGACCTCCTGAAAAGAGTGGCAACTTTGCGTTAGATAGCATTCAATGGTACCTGGCATTTGCCTTTGTTGTGAAAAATCTGGTTGACGTACTGCACGTCGCCTCAGAAACTCACCTCAAGCACATCTTGAACCTCCTTGTGTGCCGTGGAAGAGGCCCCTCTCATGAGAAAAGCATACGCCTCCTGCAGCTTTCCCTGTGAAATTAGCCCAGATCAACTGGAGGTGTTTGTTATCTAGCGAATGGAGCTCAGATGACTTGTTGCGGGCATTGCATTGGTCTCAGCTTTGCAACTCTGTCTACTGCCTGGCTTGGAGGTTGTGCTGAATTGAGACATTGTTTGAATTGCTCCAGGGATCGTGTCTATATTTGAGCAAAAGCACTAGAAGCATGCAGGCCACGTGCCCCTTTCCTCTTTTGGCTCACTTATGCCCACCTTGCTGTCCTCAAGCACAGCATGCGCCCCCCTAACCGCCGCAGGATCCTTGCACTCCTCATCACTGAGCAGCTTGTCAGCCTCATCTACCTTGCATACAAGCCAGTTTGAGACAGTTTTTGCAAATTATTTGCAAAGGAGAGGCACATAAAGCTGTACCTGGCGAGTGAGGGCAGCTTAGCTCTAGTCTACGGCCAGCTTGCAACCGCACGGCACCTGCAACCTGATCCTATCCATGGATAGTAACGCCATCACCTATGAAGCAAGATATTGTCTGAGAAAAGGGGAAGGCATTAAACGCAGAAAGCAGATGGACATAAAGAATGGCCAATTGGCCGATCTTGCAAGAAGAGAGCCGGCCTGGAGCTGCTGACCTAGCCTGCAGTCTTGAAAGAACGTATGCACCAAAGACCACTCGTGCAATCCGCATCCAAGGCAAGCGTGAGAATGGTGTATGTTGCATGTTGAAGGCAGTTTATGCTATGCGTCATGTTGGCAGCAAGGCCCTAGGGCTGCTTCAGATGAGGCATCTGGTGACCCCTCATAAGAATTTCACGCAATCCCACCTTGGGCAACTACCCCCTGCTTTAAGCAGGAAGAGCTTGCTCACCAGTGCAACGGCCTGCTCAAAGGCTTGAAGCGGTAAGCGACCAGCTTGCTCCCATTGTACTTGACTTGCAGGGAGCAGCTCAATAAACCTGCAAGTTGGTGGATGTCGTGCGACAAACAGATCAGCAAAAATGCACCCAGATTTGATTTGGGTGCCCATGTCTGAGCCTATTTTCTAGCATGATGGTGTCATCACTCACTCACCGCCGGGCTTCGTCCACCAGTCCCAGCACCCTCTGGCATTTTCCGTCGTAGGCTGCTCCACATGCCATGGATATCAATGGGAGAAGAAGCACCAGGCTAACGTTTCTAGTTGAGGGCCTCTGCCGTCTCATAGAGATCAATTTGCCCAGTACACTACAATTGTTAGAGCTGGATATGGACTCAGATCAGACCAGACCAGAATTATTTCGACGCGGACTCCTGTTCTGGCCGTCTTCTTTTCGTTCCCTCCTCTTTTTGTCTTCAACGGGGCTTGTAGGTCGGAGGGTCACGAGCAAAAACTCTGCGTGGGCTCGCTTCAAAGCGAGTTCTTCCGAGCTGGACGGATTGTTGTGTCAATTTAAACGAAGACCTCTACACGCCCTGGCCATTCCAGGACGGACAGGAGCCTACATTATGTAAACATGCCCTTGCAATATTGTGCAATTTGCCCCTCGTTGGTCTAGGTTTGGCAGCAAACGCGGGCGTGGTAGGCTTAGACTACTAGTAGCTGCATGTTTGTTGGCAGGCACAATACGTCCTCACCCTTACCTTCATGTGTGAGACTGGCAGTGGGGTTGTCATTTCCTAACCCCAAGATAAAGGAAGATAATGCCCTTGAGTATCATGCTTTGGGTAAGTATCATGCCTTGAGGCGTGCACTGAGGTCAAACCGCTGAACAATCGAGTATCATTCTGTGCTGGAAAGTCACACACTATTGTTTAGTGTTCACAAACCAGTGCCATAATGATATCATAAGCCATGCCGAGGGAGCCATAAAACTTAAATTAACGACAGCTCAACGGGAGCATGCATGTGAATTCAAGGAGAAAAGAAACCAATTTCTTTTTGGGCAAAGTGCCCGATTGGAAGGTGCAAGACTGGTCTGTCAGCTTTTGAACAGCATTAGAATGTCTGCGTTCTCTGTGAAAGCTCAGACCATCCAACCCACACGCCTTGGGCACAAGCCTTGCAAACACCTGCATCAGACATGGTGCTCCTTTTAAGAATGTATGGAGCTTGCAAGCCCCTGCAGGGGTCCCTTTCACCACCAGGCTATGGGCAGCCTCACTGTTCAAGACAGAACTTGCCCCAGCTCTGGAAAGGAGAGCCAAAAACAGTATGACACAGAGCGCGCACAGCAGCCCACAGCTCCACCTAGACAGTGGCCTGCTAGGAGCCCAGGACCTGCTTGCAGCGCTCAGGACAGGCCCAGGGCACGGCGAGGCACCCTACGGAACCCCTATCTGCGCCGCTTCTTTTTGTCGCCGCCGCTCCCATCTCCAAGCCTGCCCGCCATGACCCTCTTCAGCTCCACCAGCGCATTGACCTCAGCGCGCAGCGCAAGCCACGCCGCACAAACGGGGCGTGTGGCGACGTGGGGCCCTGTTATCGCCCCAGGCCAAGCCAGCTCCGCCAGGATCTGCGGGCCAAGGAAACAAGCAGTGGCACACACACATGGGTAGGCATCAGGCACGCGAGCAGCATGTGCGTGCTTTTGTGTTCATTCAGGTGACGTGATGGTAGCCATGATGCGGATGTTAGCAGGCAGGGGATGATGGCAAAGACCCAAGCGAGTGGGGGGCGCATAAATGAATGAGGTTGTGGGAGATGAAATAAGTAATTAAGCAGCATTTACGCGTAGGGGTCGGCGATGTTGTATATGATTTTGTGCTGTTCAATGTTATTTAATGATATATAACATTATAGATTTTTCAAACACAACAGTGCAAAATTTGGGCCAAATTCGCCTTCTGGCTCCCCTAACACCCCCATCATCTCAACAGGCACATTCTCTACATGGAAATGTTGAAGGGGACTAAGCTTGGGTGAATCCCAACCCTTGTCCAAGCTTGGATGGAATTAGCCAAGAAGGCACACAGCCCTGTGTACAGGGGCGCATAAAGCTTGAAGAACTAGAAGCTCACATCAGGCAGGCCTAAATACTGGCTGGCAGTTCTAACGCAGTGATTAAGCCAGCTTGTGTGGGACCCTGTGTGCTGGAGTGCAAGAGGTGCAAGGCTAACACCGACCCTAACAATCCCTCCCAGGCAGCACGACGCCACAAATGCACAGCAGCAATACAAGCAGCAACAGGCTTGCGTCGCAGCCCTTGCAAGCAGCAAACCGGTGAGCAGGAGGAGGAAGTTGAGAAAATTGGGATGCGCTCCAGACCCACACAGGTGTACAGCCCAATGGGTAGATACCTATACCCATGGGCACCTAGACCTCTCTGCTGCTTTGAAGCACGTAGTCAGCGCTTTCTCAGACAGCAGAAGCAAGCACCACGACACAGCGCATGTTGCGCGATTGCGCTTGACCCTGCCAACTTCATCATTGAAAAGAGTAAGTGAGCTGCTAGCATAAAAACCTTTGTTTTGCACTAAGTAGTAAGCCCTAAAGAGGCAGTTGTTATGCTTAACTTGGATGGAATGGCAGCTGATTCTTCACAACAGCTTGTTGAGTTTGAGATGTTTACTTGTACTAGAATGCCAGCAAAACATTTCAGCATTTCCACAACTTATTGCTCCCATGCAAATGAATATATGCAGGTAATATCCGCACACCCTGCTGCAAGCTAAATACCAAACACAAGGAGGTGGTGCTCATGCTTCACCGACAAGCTTTTAGTGTGCCTGAATGGAGGCAGGGGTGATAGCAGCATGAAAGTACCAGTCAGAAAGGAGTGCAAAGATGGACATTGGCAATTGGCATAAGGTAGCGGATGTAGCCCGCCACCCCTTCAAGCGGAACTTCTCTGCAGACCCCGCAAAGTTGCAGATCATCATCCCCCCAAGCCTGACTTCTTGCACAACTTCTGGCTGACCAAGGCCAACAAGCTGTTTCCCTCCCTAGTAATGGCTGTCGGCAAGCTGCTCTCAGCCCATGCCGTGCCTTACGCAGCCAAGTGCAACTGGAATGCATAGGGTTTCATCTAAATCACCTTGCGCGACAGCCTTGGCCTTGAGACAGCAGAGAAGTAGTGCTTTTTGTGAAGGCAAATATGCCGGATGATTGGCACAGCTAGGCTGCAAATAGTAAGAGCAGGCTTGGCAGCAGAAGGAAATTTGAACGGGCTTGAACGAGAGCACTGGGGTGATCGGTAGTGTTATGGGGAGTGCCCAGCAAGGTAAGATATCACGTACATTCTGACTTCCAAGCTGGCAGCTGACAACTGGATTATTTTTCCAGCTTGCCATTTTGCAGAGGGGCAGCATTCAGCCTGTTCCTTCCTTCTAAAAAATCTGGTGGTGCACTGAGATATAAAACAGAAATATATAACAGATTACAATGATATATTGTTACTAAGTGTGATGTGACCAGATAGAATTTCTCTTGTAACTTAGGGTGGGTAGCCGACTCGCCAAAAGTGCCAAAGCCTTGATAACCCTCTTTCACTTGAACAGCGCTTTGACACGCTTGAAATTTCAAACAAATTTGATAAATCCATATTAGTTTTACATTAGTATTACATTAGTATTACATTATGTTTTACATTAGTATTACATTAAAACATAGTAGTATTACATTAGTATTACATTAGTATTACATTATGTTTTACATTAGTATTACATTAAAACATGCCCACCCATCTATTGCGATGATGCTGAGTGGGATGCAACCATGGCAGATGTGGAGTGCAGATGCCTCGGCTCATTATGGTTTGCTGGATGGAGAGTTGGCAGGTGCCGTCTTCGAAACAGTGAGAAGCTAGAAGGCCAAAGGGAAGTCTTGGTGGCGGCAATGCATGAGTGTGGTGCTTGTCACTGAGCTGAGATGCAGACCCCATCCTTAGGAAGCTACAGTGCAAGCTGTGCAGGCAACAGCTCAGCCTATCCTAACCCCCTGATGCGCTAGGCGCATCTTAAAAGCAACAGTGTGCAAGGCTCATCACTTGGGAGTGAAGGAGGGTCTGATTTCCAAAGAGCAGTAGCATCGGGCAGCAGCAGGCAGCAGCAGCACCGGGCAGACAGGAGGCAGCATCAGCAGCATGAGCTTCAAGCGCCAGGCAACGCTGCCGCAAGGTCAGCGGCACAGTTGGGAGGAGACGCAGGCCCTTCCCTCAAGAAGGAGCTCAGGTGGGAGAGGAGGCTTGCACATGAACGGAACCTGTTTGCATACATGTGTGTGTGCAGGTGTGTGCTGCATGAGCATTAAAACAAGTGAAAGGCTATGTGTATGTGCATCTTTACCAAGTGGCTGTTGCCTGTGTGGGCTCCGTGCGCGCAAGGAGGGTGTAGTGCGTTCCATGCAGGCGGGCCAAGCTGACGCCCTTTGATGAGAACTTGAGTGAGCTGGTCCCTGGGCCCCTCCCCAAAAGAAGATGGCAGCTTGCCACCCATCATTGAGCACGTCAAGTTCTCGCGCTTGTGGGAAGAGGAGCTTCCTAGCTTTGGCAGGAGTAGTAGAGCGCTTGCTGTGCTGTTGCTGTGGCATGCGCTCAACAGCCTGTGCACGTGCCAACGCAACTGGTCAGCTTGGGGGCTGATGTGCAGCAAGATTCAATCCACTCACTCTGGAGTGTGCAAGGAAGCTAATTTACGTGCATTGCACCAGCAGGCAGTGCAGCAAGAGCGCAGAGGCAGACCTGCAGGCAGCTGGCAAGCAGCCTGCAGCTCTTCGAGGTGGACAACCAGGAAGCAGCGTATACAAATTGTGGAATTTAAGACTTCAGAACAGAGATGTGTAGTGAGGTAGCTCAGAGGATGGGTGGGTGGGGGCGCTGACCAGGTGCTTGGGTCTCTCACATGACAAGTCTCAGGGCGTTCGAGTGTGTCTGTGAAAGCAGCTGCAGTTTTCTAATGACAGCGCACCACTGAGGCCCTCTGTATGTAGGCCGAGGCTCTGCAGAGGCTTGACGAGCCCCATTGGGATTTCGAGACACCCTATTTACCCATCCTTACAAATGATGTAACACGCTGACCTCTATAAATACGTATATACAGACTTAAATTGCCAATTTGTGGCCAATTGGGAGCTGATAATGCACTTACGCCAGCCAGCATGTAAGTCTTATACCAACATACATGAGTACATACAATACTAACCCTCTTAAACATGTTATTCCCTCAACTTAACGAATAGAAGACGAGTCTGGAGCCTGGATAAAAGCTGAAGATTGGCAGCACACATGCCTAGGGTGCGGAGGCTGCACAGAGAAGCGCCACGGGTGACGCCACTAGAGAATGGGGCACGGGGCGCAGGTGTGTTTGCTGACAAGGGCTTTGCTCCACACAGGGGGATCCATGCCAAAGAAACACAAAACAGTGTGCAAACCAAACATGCAGGTCAAGCAACTCCTATCTCTGTGCCGCATGGCATGCACGTTCGACAACCCTGGATGGTTTGGCAAGGGGCACCATCTTTTCAGCCAGTGGATCATTCCGAACCAGCTGTCAGTTTCTGAAAAAGTTGCAGCGCAAGTCACAGTCAGGAAGTCTGCGGTGACGCCCATGAGGTGCAAACACCGTACAACAAAGAATCACATTGTGCAGTGCTTACCTGCTCTACCAGCTTCTGCGCCTTCTGGCCTCCAGGCAAACTGGCCAAAGCCGCACTGGCAGCTTGAATAGTGTGCGCACCCCGGGCATACACCCCAGGTGGTGGCTGCGGAGTGCATCAGCAGAGATGTGTTTTGATTCTTAGCTGGGCAGTGCCTTTGCATGCTCGAGTGCTGGGGCAATGACTGCTACATGAGTAACGGCAGCTCCAGCCGATATCCGAGTACCTGTGCGCGGCAGCCTAGGCAAATGAAACAGGGTGCATGCTGTGTAGCCCTTTCTTGCACTAGAGGCTGCTTAAAAAGCCAAACATGGCCCGGCAAGTTTCATGTGCAAAGGTGTGTAATGCAGCAGAGGCAGCACGCATGGTGGCCAGGCTGGATGCCAGCAGTGCATCACTTCTGACAGCACTTCTGTGGATTTTACATGCCAAGCCAAGACAGTTCAGGAATAGCTCGACAATAGGCACCATACGCAGCCTTCTTGCCCATGGACACACAACCCAGGAGAGGCTCCAGTACAAGGAGGAGCTGGACGGGGCAGCAGGAATGACCACTAGGTAAGCAAGAGACGAGCGGGCTGCCTCTGCTGCACCTACCCGAAATGGTTGCAGGTCTGCAGTGAGTAGCGAGGGCTGGTTAGGTCCCGGGTCCGCAGGGAAAGCCGTGGGGAATCTCAGGCAATCCTGGTAAGTGAGCACCCAGGCATGGCAGGAAATGTGTGGGGTGGGGGAGAGGGGGGGAGTTCAGGGGCAAAACACTGTGTGGAGGTGCCGATCAGGCAGGTGAGCGCAAAGACTTGGGCAAGTTGGGTCGGAGTCACGTGCAGTCCAAACAGGCAAGGGCTCAGGCACAGATAATAAAGCAGGGAACAGCTTTTGTGTGTGGGCGCCCAGTTAAAGAGGAGGATGGAGGGAAGGTCCTGAGTTTGTTGCCCTTGTATCTGAATATCTGAAGTGCTCTTGGGAGGGCCAGGGGTCTAAAGCGTGCACCAGGAGGAGACAAGAAGCCCCTCCTGTCTGCACCTAGGCTCTCCCCACCCCCCGCATTCCTGCAAAGATGCAGCACGCCTGCCCTGTGATGCACCTGTTTTGCTCCATTTAATACCTCAGAATGGCCCCACATCAATCCCCTAGACTAGGACATTGTGATAATTGTATGAATACGGGATGAGGGGGTAGGGAGGGGAGGGGAGGGTTAGCGTCTGTCAGTGCCTCCTCCTCCTCCCCCTCCTCTCAAGAGCTCGCAGGCAAACGTATGCTCAATTGATTGGAGGGAATTTTACCACACACGTGAATCCTCAACCCTGAGGAGCACAGATGACTTTGCCCCTGACAGTCCTGCAAAGATGCGGCAACGCCGGCCACATGCAGTGCGCCCATGTGCCACGCCTGCCCTGCACAACACGCACAGGTGCCACGCCTGCTTCCCTCACACCTGCACAGAGGCTGTGGACAGGGGGGCGCCCGGTATCCTTCCAGCAGCTGCAGGTTGCGCCCCAGCGCCAGCGGCAATCGCTGGCTGCACTGCAGGAGCGGCTGCAGCGGCCGCAGCTGCTGCAGCCGCAGCCGCAGCAGTTTCTGCCTCCACACGCCTGTCCTCCTCGACTTGGCGGGCCTCCAAGATGATCTGGGCACGGGGTGCGCAGCGAGGCAAGGTTACATCCGCTGCTGCAGAGCACTGCAGCGCTGGGCATGCCACAGCACGAAGAGGTGTGTCATCGTGCATGGCAAGCTCCAGACCAAGAGCACCATGCGCTCCACTACCTGCATGCTGAGCAGATGGTGCGGCAGGGAGGGGTAGCCGTCTGGGTTGCACCAGGTGACAGCGATTGCTCTCTGCTGTCTGGGTTGCACCAGGTGACAGCCATTGCGTTCTGCTGTCTGGGTTGCACCAGGTGACAGCCATTGCTCTCTGCACATGGGTGTTCCCCTCTGGCTGCTCGCCCTCTGAGGACCACTCCTGCAAACCGTGGCAGGCCCCCGACAGACAGCGCCCCCTTCCTTCATCCCCCTCCAAGCACACACCGCATTCTCCTGATCCAGCTCCGCGCGCGTGCGCTTCTGCATCATCTCGATGCCCCGCTTTCTCTCCTGGTCGTACTCCTTGCTGTAAGGGTGCTTGACCAGCACATCGTTGGCCACCTGCCACGCACGCACACACGGTATCCAGCCACTGCTTCTAGCAGAGCCCATCATACCCATCGAAACACACCACACATCACACTCCAGAGCAGGCCGCCTGGGCCAATGCGTCATCCCATGCTAGCAGGCATGCTTCCAGGGAATCACAAGTCCCCTGGCCACATTGCCTTGTCGGGTTTGGGGGGAATTGTCGATTCACGGTGTCTTGGCAATGGCAACAGGCCATGGCTCTCAGTAGGCTGCTGAGACTTAGGAAGCAGGGATCAGGCCCCTAAGCACCCCTGGGGCATTTCATGAGCATGTCATGCAGCGTGCATGCATGCACTGTGGGATATGCAGGCGATTGGTGTGCCAGGAAAGCTAGCGCTGCCCTTAATCAACAGCAATTTAACCTAAACCACCAACTTGGCAGATCCTCCTCCAGCCCCGTTTGGCTCCCCAACTCCATTTCCAAATTTGGTTAGCTCAAAACCCACAAAACTCTGCTCATCCCCAGCTCCGTTGTGTTAGGCAACAAGAATCGATCTCAGGCCATCTTAGGCCATCTCATGACAATCCCTCATGAACAGACTGATGCACTGGGGCCAGGCGTATCATTTGCTCATGTGCTGAGCATGCACACAAGGCCAGGATTGG
>LFCJ01000422.1_pt1:22500-25856 | contig 25856 bp, 25 predicted proteins | sample 643141 | NCBI WGS metagenome assembly LFCJ01 (sample SAMN03766243, study PRJNA286221) | soda lake metagenome | biome: soda lake; feature: Kulunda steppe; material: water; isolation source: sample B1-Br-g2 brine of Lake Bitter-1 | place: Russia: Kulunda steppe | collected 2010-07
TGATCTATTTTGTGACACGCTTTTTTATCATTAAGGTGGTTCAAGTTAAATCTAATGGTATACGTACAGGTGCAGTCTGATCATGAGCCCGGTGTGTGTACAGATCACGCTCCAACGATTAAATTGTAGCGGAAGCTGATTAACCAGTCATCTCACCGACCCATTCTCTGCCGGGAGCCAGATCACTGGTATGACAATAGGTGAATTCTGGCAGACTAATTAAGTTGCCCCTTATTGCACAGTCTGCACCCATATAACCACTGGTGCAGCCACAGTGAGAAGCATAATACATCCCTGGTCTCTAAAAGCTTCTCCTTCTCCAGCAAACCAGCTTTGGTGATAAGCTGCTAAGTTGCAGGGTCTCAGCTGGCCCATGTATTAATATAACAGGGTTGGAGCTGGGAGAGCATGCATCCAAGTTTGCCACACATTTCTGTGCCACATGAACATCCACACTTTGTCCAAGCCTTGCAGTTCTGAGCAGTTGCAACCCAATCTGAGCCTGCACTAGCAGTCCCATGGCTTCATGCCGCGACCTCCTCAAATCCTCACATCTCACTCTTCGTCTACTTGGAAGCCTGCTGCTCTATAAGAGGCCTTGTGTTAACACGCAACCATTCCAACAACTCTGGGTTGCTTTGAATGCGAGGCGACACCGCTTCCCACACCTGCAGGAGCATTAGAGCCACGACCAGCAAGTCAGCCATACTGCGTGCCAGAGAGTTGTATCAGGGATTGAGCAGAGTCTGCGCAGGATTGGCTTGCAATCAGTGCCTGCACAACATCAACACGCAGAGCAAATTGCAAGCTTCAAAATCTGGAGGCATGACGGCATAAACATTGTCATCACGTTGGCTATTCTGGACTTGCTTGCAAAAGGGGTCTCCGTACCTGCTGGTGGTATTGGTCCAGCCACGCTATCTCATCTGCGCTCATGATGGAGGCTTCAACCATTTTTGTCTGGATTGGAACCAATGTCAGGCGCTCAAAACCCAGCGAGGGCAAACCGCCAAACCTGCACAATGCACACGATGCAGCATGCACCGATGAATATGGCAGAGGCTGTGCACTTTGCATGAAAGCCTTGCGGATGATGTAGCATGCAAACAAGAGAAGCAAGAAAACCATTTGCAGTAATGTGTGATTCAATGCATGCCCAGGCTGCATAATGCTTAAAAGGCTCGTACTCACTTCAATCAGCCTAAATTCTAAGTTCCCGTTGAATCAATTCCTTTGTCTGGCATGGTCCAAGATGTTTCTATGACTTGAGATCCAAGCTCGTGCCGCATACTGTTGTTGAGTCCTAGTTTTGAGTCTTATACAGAAACAGAGACCATCCCAAGCTCCCCCTCAAACCCAGCACCTGAAGGGAGTTGGCACTTCCTTGATGATCAGGAGGTTCTCAATGCGCACACCAAAAGATCCATCCTCATAGTAGCCTGGTTCGTTACTCACAATCTGGAAATGGCAACCATATGTGCGTATGTGCTTATGTGTGTTCATGTGTGCGTACATGTATAACAAACCATTGCACAAACCAAGTTTTGAAAGAGCAAGCCACCTCCTGCACTTTCCGACAGACAGGTAGGCAGGCAGGCAGGCAAAGGAGGCGAGTAGACATATTTTAAGTGACCAGGATATGGAAAACAGCAGGACGATGCAAACGATGCGATGACCAAGCTTTCTGTAGGAGGGGAGTGCTCCAAGACAGGAATTCAGCCCCAAAGACGCTGACATGCCTGCATACATCTGCAAATGCCATGTGTTGACTGCCTTTTTTTGCTCACCATCTTGGCTGCCAAGGGCGTGGTGATGTAATAGCGCGTGGAAATGGATTGTGGACCTTCATGTACATTCAGGTGGGCCCCCACACCATGACCAGTCCCTGTACAGTTGTATCAAACACCAGCATGCATCAGAAGCAAGTGGTGCAACCACGCGTACACGCACATGTTCACAATTAGCACCTTCCCACTGCCAATTCATGATGTTATGTGACCTTGCGATTTGATGCAAGGGATACAACAAAGAGCCTCATAACTTAAGGGTTGAATACATAGCAGCTCCATGCAGACTAGAGTCCCCCTTTACAATTTGCCCTCGGCCAGGCTATTCAACACACAGGATGGTACACCGAACTTAGAAACACTTTTTCTGTTGCTGCTGACGCTGCAAGCCATGCGCTTGCCTTACTGTGCACTGCTCCATGAAGCAAGATTTGTGCAGAGTGGTTGACATGCTAGTTTAGCAAAGGGAGCTGATGCTGCAAGGTAAATAGAATTGCACTTCTGGAAAAGAGTTTACACTAGACCTCAGAAGGATTGGTTATCTACCTACCGTGCCTGTAGTTGAGGCCTTCCTTCCACAGCGGCACGCGGGCTAAGGTGTCCAAGGCCGCTCCCACAGTGCCCTCAGGGAAAATTGCCTGGTCTAAGCCAATGTGACCCTGCACAAATGATTAATGAGTTCATTCCGATTCTGTGGCACTGTTGTTTCTGCCAACCAACTCGAGTCAACAAAGCGTAGGTTAGGCAGCTCTGGTGCATTTGCTACTTGAAGAGAGGCCCCAAGTTCGGTTTTGGTTGAGCAATCTTTAGCTCTTGCCACTAGCGGTTTTGACTCAATCACACTAAGCCACGTTTTTCTGCATAGCTGCTGGCTGCAGACAGCCCCATTCATGAATGGACGGGAGGGAGCTTACAAATCTTCACACCAACAATGAATGCACCACACCACCAATGAGTAAAAAAAGTTGCAAGATGCATTCCCGCGGAAGCAAGTATCAGCCAGCACGGCCATGCACCTGCAAGACACGCGTGTAGCAGCGCTTCTGGTAGTCGGTGGGTGTGCCGTAGTGCATGGTGCGGGTGATGTCGGTGGTACCGCAGTCAAACTGTGCCCCAGAGTCCACCAGCAGCAGCGTGTTGGCGTCCACTGTTCGGCACGTGCCCGGCTGGGCCCGGTAGTGGATGACAGCGCCGTTAGGGCCAGCACCTGTGCGGGGGTAGCGCGTTCCTCGGCTCAAGGAATGGCCAGGTTCCTTTTGCTTTTGACCGCCCATTGTAAGCGGGGCTGGGGCGGAACTTGAGACACACAGCAGACACCGAGACATGAGCGAATGGGCTAAAGAGCTGTGCAAGACCGCACAGAGAAAATGGATACACTAAACAACTGCAGTACACCGCAGCGTAGCTCCTGGCAGAATCATGCTGCATCACCCGCTCTACCTTGCTAGCTCTATGAAGGTGCAGGGCACACCTGTGCTGAAGGGTAGCAATCAGCAAGTGCGCAGCATTTTATTCCCTGACCAAGCTTGAGAGAGAGAGAGAGAGAGAGAGAGAGAGAGAGAGAGAGAG
>LFCJ01000423.1_pt1 | contig 25816 bp, 38 predicted proteins | sample 643141 | NCBI WGS metagenome assembly LFCJ01 (sample SAMN03766243, study PRJNA286221) | soda lake metagenome | biome: soda lake; feature: Kulunda steppe; material: water; isolation source: sample B1-Br-g2 brine of Lake Bitter-1 | place: Russia: Kulunda steppe | collected 2010-07
TCTGGAGTGGAACTCATTTACCTTCAAACCTCAATCCAGTATACGAGGCATAGTAACATAAGGCTGCTTACAGGATGGCTACGATTTGGTTACATCGATATGTTCTCGTTTCACTCCTTGTAATAAAACGGGACTTATCAGAACGTATCTTCGCTACTCTACAGTTGGTGTGGTGAGACGAACTCATCCACACAGTCGTGGACCTCTTGCATAAACGGCATAAACCATCCATGTGTGTTTTCGTGGTCGTGGTAGAGGAGAATATCGTTTGAAGATTTGTCTTGGAGTCCGAACATATTATCGGAATCGTCTTTGTCTACGTTCTCTTTGATGTCATCGAATGAATCCGCTTCATACGACCTTGCATTGAACGTCCAGAACCAATCTACGTCCTGTTGGAGCTCATGGTTATGGTACCAGTCATATGTTATGCCACCAAATGTTGGTTTACTGTAGCCAAGCGACCGTAGATACGATTGCAGTTCCTCACGCTTTTTACTACATCCACTACGCCTATCATCGCCCTTATCACCGTACGGGAATCGAAACCATTTCACGGGTCGTTCACGCCCTGCTTCCTCGTAGATAGCATCGAGTATTTCATCGGTTTTTCGAATTTCAGATTTGCCTTCCTCTAATGAGAGTTTTGAAAAGTGCGTATGTGTATATGAATGATTCCCCAGTACAAAGTCATCGTGTTCTTCAAGTGCACGTACGGCAAAATGCCGTCGTTTTTCGAGTTTAATACCTTCGCAGAAGAAGACGGCAGGGACGTTGTGATTGGCAAGGAAGTCTACTTTTTTGAGGAAGTGTGATGAGGGAGAATCATCGATTGTGAGTATCGCGTTCATATCTAAATAGTATAATGGATAGCAGATACATCTTTCTGTGTACTCAACACAGACAAACCGATAGTTTAACGTGTACTGTGAACAGACTTGTATCTAAGATGAGCTTAGACATCCGAAGCACCGTCAGTATTGTGCACCAACGGGTGGTGGAGTATCTTTGGCCCCCGAAGGCTCGTGTTGCTGAGACACCTGAGTCAGACCCCCGTGTATCACAGACGGAAGACTGATGTATGAGCGAGAATTTTCAAGATGAAAAAGATATTCTGCAGGAGTATCCACATGTAGCAGAATTCATACCATCACTCCAGTCTGTAGGGGAGACAGATGGATTCCTGCTTCCATCAGATGATGGCCGTGTAGAGCAGATTGAGGTGACGTGTGAGGACTGTGTCGTCCGAATCTGGGTCGAAATTGAGTTGTCGATGCTGGATGGTGAGATTGATACGTCTGATACGGCGACGTTGGAGCTGTATCTCAAGCAGCAGACTCTTGTCGATGTTCTTGGTGTGAGCGGCGTGTTCAAGGAGTTGTTCTTGTTCATCGAGCATTCGACGGAGTTCTCGAAGCGAGATGTCTCGAATCTGCTTCGGAACGATGTTGAGTTCTTTGACGTGCATGCCTCTATGGGTGACTGGACGACGTATACAGCGAGTTTTGACGTTGAATTTCCATTGGAGAAGGTGGCTCGGTCGTAGGTTGCTGTCGTATTGGTCTCAATATACTATCTATTTGTAGTAATATTACTATATAGAAATAGTAAAGTACTATGGATATGTAGTAAATATAGATGTGGAGGTATGTACGTAGCTCATGAGTCGGTTCACATCCAGGGGGGCGTGCATCTAAGCTCGCAGCGAATTCCAACGCTTGAGGGGCTTGTACAGGATGTTACCCCATCTGTTATTGCTGTTGAGTATGACACGAACCGATTGGGGCGGGGATTATATCAGCGGATGACACCTAACGATGTGAACTGCGGATTTCGACTGGCTGTCGAGCATAACGTTCCTGTGGCGTTAGTCGATACAGGGTGTGATATGTCTGCGGTGAACGATGCAGAGGAGTGTTTCCAAGCTGAGCGCGAGTCAATACATCGAGAACTGGGTCTGTCCTGTGAGTTTGACCCGTATGCGTTCTCGGTCGAGGAGACACGAGCGATTCTGGCTGACTTCGAACAGCGGCATCCAGCGGAGTTCGAGACGTTGGTCACACAGCGAGATAGTGTTATTGCTGGGCATTTGAACTGGCTACAGTCCCAGGGAGAGACTGTTGTTGCGTTTCTCGGGGCAAATCACGTCCCTGGGGTCGTTGATTATCTTGCGGAGGGAACGGAGCTATCGGATGCAGTTGTAACGGAGCCTCCGATGGTTTCGCCAACGGAGATTCGTAACGAAGGATTAGCTGTCTGGGATGCACGAGTACAGGCTGAAGAGCTGTCGTCGGCCTCACAGGGGCAGCCCTCGGCGACGGAGTGGGCTACGTCACAGCGAGAGACGGAAGTTGCTACGGTTCCGTATAGTAATCATTGTTCGGGTCGTAGGAGAACGGCGTGTGTCCTGGTGAGTATTCTTCGGCGAAGCGTTCGTTTTTCTGGATGACGATGCTCTCAGGGATGTCGAGGCGGTCGAGGAAGTCATCAGCCTCGAAATCGATTCGTGATTGCCACGTCCATTTCTTATAATATATTCGGCTGCCTGACTGTTGGTCGACGGCTTCGAACGAGAGGCGACTCATCTCTTTCGCCCAGTTGTCTTTGTTGTACTCTGGTTCTTCACCACGAACAACGACGACATAGCACGTGCTTCGCGGGGCATGCGCGTAGTTCGTCCCACCGCTCCCGACGCCTTTTCGGTTGAAGAGGTCCCGAGCGTCACGCATGAGCGCGTTGAGCGCTTCTTTATCTTTGGTGTAGGCGTTGACGACTTCCGTTTTCATGAGTAGAGTGTCCAGAAGCAGGAAAATAAGTGTGTTGGTGTGCGTTCTTTGAGATTCAACCAATAATTCTTCTGTTGGCTGTGATAACTGTTTCATAGGGGCGTGGAGTTATTAGTTAATAAGAATATTAGTTATCGTATGAGCAACGATAGTGATACTTCAGATATACCTTGGGGTAAGGTCATGGTGATTTCAATAGTATTAGATATTTTCGGTTTTGTGATGGGTTGGGTATATGGTCCAGAATTTGGTTTGGAACCTCTTATTGGTGCAGCTGTAGGTCTGCTTCTCGCAAGCATCCCAATGACTTCATACATAATGATTCAAGTAGCAAAACACAGTGAAGAGGAAGCCGAATAGCTTGAATTAATCCAGTATTGGGCACGCAAGGCGTATTCCGAGAATCATTTGTACTACTTCGACTGATTACGGACTTTTCAAAACAAGAAATATCGGGCCTCCTCCGTCAGTCTTTTGAATGTGAACGTGCCGTGGTAAGTTCAGCGAAATTGATAGACAACTATGGCGTATTCAAACTGACAGTTAATGAGGGACGCCTTCTGAAACAAGTACACAAGTGATTTCATACACTACCGCAATTACCTAATAGTGAGTTTGAAACTCGTGATGAGACATACAAATAGTTTTAACAATCTATTATGAAATTTATTGTATGCCACCAATGTCAGATGAAGCAGTGACGCGTATACTGAATACGCTTGAGAAGCGATTAGATGATGAAGACGTGATTGGACAAATTGATTGGATACAACCGCCAACAGGAGATGTTCCGCTGGGTCGAGCTATTATAAGTACCACGCATCACTTTGAGCGCAACCCAGAACACCTCATTGAACTAATTGAGTCCAAGAACTCGTACCTGTACAACGGTACAGAGTATGATGTTTCTGTGACTGGCACACGAGCAAAACGGGTTGGTGGATTAGTGGGCGTCGAGATGCATATCACGCCAACAGATTTCTGCTTGTGAAGATTCTTGGATTCGAAATCCGAATTCTTATTTATTGCCGTATCCATAACTACGCTATGTCACCGTTATCCTCGCTGAGTTTCTTGGATTCCAAATCAGCTATTGAAAACTATAGTTTATTAGATAAGAACGTTGAGTCAGTACTAAAGTTTGAAGAAAGTCCTGAATTCCCACTTGCAGACACACGTGTGAGTACTGTTCGAGTGATGGAAACGTGTGGGAGATGTATGATTCGTATCCATGTGGATATTGCAAGCGTTCTCGATACAAAGGCAGGTGAACCAATCCGCGAAGAAGATTTGGAAGAAATCCGTGGAGAATTGACCTTAGTTGAAGCTCTCGGTACTGCTGGAGCATTTCGAGAGTTATTTCTGACCTTGGTTGAATCTACGGAGTTTTCAAAATCAGAAGTGTCGCAACTACTCCGCGAGGAGACTGTGTTCACGACTATGTTTGTTGCGGGTTTAGACTCTGAAGAGGACATGGTATTTGACCTTCTGTTTGAGTCTGAAATGGTCTGTGAAGAGCCAACGAGTTAATTGGCGTCGAAACGGAATCGTTCCCTTGGTTATTTTGTGCTGATAGTTTCAAGTGAGGTACCTTCTGTTGATTTCATCTATTTGTCCGCTACATTTATCATGTTTGACGAAAGAGTAATATCTAATGTCAATACTGGATAATATAGAGGTCATCACGGATGATGTCGACCTTGTTTGTCTCATTGATGTGTCGTTAGAAGAGTGCGAGTGTCTGTTTAGTTATGACGTTGAAATTCTTACGAATGAGGAAGTAGACGAAGATGAACAGAGTGTCCATTCAATGCCAATTCCCGCAGCTTTCGGTCCTGTCGAAAGAAGAATGCAGTTTGCGATTGAAATGGCTTTAGAAAAGGGACTTGTGGAGTCTGGAGATATGATTGGATTCGTAATGCGATTACCTATTCTTGATGAGATTGTCGTTGGGTCAGCAACGGCAGAGCGTCAGAGCGAAGGTGAATCTCTTCGTGAGTTATTTATTGAGTCGGAGCCACCAATTGAGACGATACGGCAGACGCTTTCTGTCGCGATGTCTCTGGCACGGACAGGGCAAAAGGGTGACCCTGTCGGCGTTCTGTTCGTCGTCGGGGATGAAGACGAAGTATTGGACCGCTCCCGCCCACTGAATTACAATCCGTTCTCAGGAGCCGACGTTCATATCAGTAATGATGTAGTTTCAGCATCTATAGGTGAATTCGCGAAGCTCGATGGAGCGTTTATCATTGCAGAGACTGGCCGAGTTGTGAGTGCGAATCGGTATTTGGAGCCACGCGTTCACGATGCAGAAGTTCCTAGCGGGCTAGGTGCCCGACACATGGCTGCGAGTGGAATTACAACAGCGACAGACGCTGTGAGCATTGTTGTAAGTGAGTCAGACCAGCAGCTAAGGTGTTTCGTCGATGGGGAAATCTTGCTAAGTTTGAATCCTGAACACGCGAACCTGCTCGGATGATTCGGGAAATTTTGCTATAGCAGTATCCGATTTACAGGATTTACGAAATATAAATCATTCTGTAATGACGAGCTATGTAAGAATGCCAAGAGCTTCTAACTCAATAGTTGTCGCATCGAACATGTCTTCGAGCCCCATTAACGCCGTCTTTTTGTTCTCGAACGAGAAATACCATGGCGATTCGCCGTTCTCACGGAGGTCTGCAGCAGCCAGATTCACGTAGTATGGCCAGAGTTTGTACAACAGCAGTCGTTCAATTTCATCGTCGGATAGATTAAGGAGGTTTCTAAATTGCCTTCTGATGTCCTCATGAGATGTTTCGACTACTGCTCCGCCATACAGGCAATCGAGAACAGCAGCTTCGATAAATGCTACATCATACATAGGGTCAAACCATGCGGCTTGCTCCCAGTCGAAGACTGTTTTGAGTCTCCCTTTGTTGCTAAAACCAATATTTGGATAGAAAAGGTCTCCATGAATAAGTGTTTTTTCGACGGTTGGTAGTCGGTTGAATATTTCATTCTGTGCCTGTTCAAGGAGAGAGAAATAACCTGTGTAAGCACCTGGGTTGAACGCGACTTCTGCTGTTAGACGGTTGCGGATTTCATCATCATGTGGCCAGTAAATTGAAATATCTGGTCTTTGATGCGAATGTAATTCAGTGAGAAATGCTGTGAAGTCGTCGAGTAACTGTGTTTGGTACCGCTCGTTGTCGAGGCGGTCGAAGGCTGCGTCAGTAAACTCAATCCAGCTCATCCCAACAGCTTCTGTATTCTGGTCGTATTTCGTGTAGAATTCAGCTTCGGGGGGAGAAATACACTCGATGTCAAGTTGGTCAAGAATCTCGTACTCTTTGCGGATACAGTTACGGCTCCACTCACTGGTCTCTTCTGAAGCGACTTTGATGAAAAGGTCAGTGCCGTCACTTGTCGCACGATAGATGTCAAACCGCTCGCTGAGTGACGGTTGTTCCGCCACTGCGTCAAACTGGTCGAACATAGAGTATTTATTGAATGTTGGTTGGTACTCAATTGTATTAATACCTTGTTTTACGGCGCGGGAACAAGATGGACAACTATATAATCCTGTTTCCTAAATCAATCACCATGGTTACAAAAACAGAGGCCAGGCGTGAGTTCTACCAACGGCTTCCTGACCACTGGGATTTTGTGGATGCTTCAGCCGAACCTGATAACTGGGTGATTCGCCGTGAAACAGCGTATTCGGATAATCCGAGTTTCAGATTCATCGTCAATAGTTCGAAGATTGAACACATTGATGTTGAGTTTGAATTTGATATTCGAGACGGAGAATTAGAGGCTATCACGAAGCATCTGTACATCTGTTGCCCTGACGCTGTCCCTGTTCATCTCGGTGAAAAAACCGTATCAAGTCTTGAGGCTATGATTCAGAGTTTTACGGAAAACGATGTCCACAGTATACAGGACCATATGAGTAAGTTTGAATCAGAATTGTGAATTATTTTATCTGCCTGTTATACGAGTCGAATATCTCCTGGTTCTTCTCCGTCAGGGTCGAGCTGTTCCAGTGCGGGACGACGCTCATCGAATGCAGGGCTGTCAGGTAACTCGTGTAGTTGGTCCTGTGCTGCACGGACGTTATCGCTCACCGTCTGCTTTGACTTTCCACGAATCGTCGCCCAATCTTTCTGATACACGCTCATCCGCTCCCCTTGAACACGCGTTAGGCGCTCCCCTGATGGCGGAATATCTGTTTTTGTGCCAAGGTAATCGAACGCCTTCGCTGCACTATCAATCGTCGCTGCATATCCTCGCTCGACGGCGCGTTCTAGCCCTCGATTCAGATGCATAACCTCACGACTACTCGTGTGGATTGATAGACTCGTTACTTCCATCGACTCCTCAGGGTCGTGGATGCAGGTATGTCCAACGTCAAATCGGCGGAGCATGCCATCTTGAACAAACAGCGTCGCATACACGAGAATATCACCACCACAGTCTACACTTGTTCGTAGCGCATAGCTGTTGTCGAACTGTTGGTCAACGAGGATGCTCACATCCCACTCGCGCGTCGGAACGAGACGGCAGGCTTCCCACAGAACGGTTTCCTCTTGAACGTGGATTACGGGCGTATTGTCCTGCTCGCCTAATTCGTGGTCAGGGTCGTACTCGTCATCCCGACGTTCGTACTCTTTGAAGCGCACGGCGTCGAGAATGAGTTTCTGCAGGCCATGAATCGCCTGTTCGAATACACGCGGGTCGAACGGCTGGGATTCGTCGGGCGCACGCTGTTTGCCAACACCGTCGACGCGGTGAATCGTTTTCTCTCGCATACTAACCAGTACGAAAGAGTCGTACTAAAAGATTGTGAATCTGTTTTGAGGCAACCGTTCTTCAAACGACAGTGCTCCTTGATGCTGTCTGTGAACTCTAGTCTGATAGCAGCTGAGTAGACAAAACGGAGAGCAACGGCGTCAGCGGGAGTTAATTCGTTTCGAGCGACGTGTCGTACTCTGACGTTTCATCGCCTTCTTCTTTGGCCAACTCTTTTTCGATAGCGGCTTCGAACTCTTTGTCTGTGAGTTCGCCGTCGAAGTAGGCTTGCTTGAGTTCCTCGCTGATGAGTTCTTCTTCGACAGGCACCTCTGGCAACACATCGTCGGCAGCAGAGACGAGCATCTGTGCCGTGATTGTGAACGCGATGTAGGCACTCACACCGATGGCAAAGACCGCGATGAAGCCAGCGATAGCTGCCTGTGGCGGCGTGAACGGTACTACCAGTAGCAGAGCGCCGATGAACACGGCGAGGCACGTGATATAGTACACGGGCGTCGGGAGTTCGTCTTTCATGGTTACTCGTCTTCATTTTCTTCAGCTTCGGCTTCAGTTTCGATAGTGGTTTCTTGTCCTTCTTCGACAGGGATTCGGTCAACTTCTTGTCCCATATCGTCTTCGATAACAATGTAGTATTCTACATTGTCGTCGCTTTCTTCATCAGGCTCTTCGATAGACGCTGATTCATTGGCGCTGTCAACATCATCTTCATCAATATCGCCCGCGATGAATTCTTCAACTTCTGTCGTGGATTCCATCACCACAGCATCATCAGCAGCTTCCTCAGTATCGTCTGTTGAGCTGCCGCTTTCAGCATTAACGAAGATGTTGCGAACCACGTCAGTTTGGTCAGCCGTAACGACCTTGATATGCCAGTAGAGCGTCCCATCAACCGTCATTGGGATTGGCTCGACAGCCATTGCATCTCCGTCAGGACCCCATTCTGTTCGTGTATCTGTTCCTTGAGCAATTCCAACGGCACGGTCAGGTCCGAACACGTTGTCGCTTCCTGTCTCATAGACTTCCATATCTCCTGTTTCAGCGTTGAAGTACCACAGTTCACTCAGACCTGTTCCGCCACCTGGTGGCTGCATCGCGTAGACGTAGCCCATCGTTTCATCTTCCATATCTACGACAAATGGCTGGTCGTTACCAGTATCGGATGGCACGTCAGATGGCACGACAACATTGTCGTATTCACCAAGCCAGAACTGATTCCAGAATCCTTCACGGTATTGGAGTGCTTCAGAATACTCTTCACTCACGTCGAGCGGATAGAGTCTCTGCCCATCGAGTTCTGGACGTTCTTGGGCTTCTTCAGCGTCAAGGTGTTCAATCGTTCCATCCTGATGAACGAGAGCCACACCATCCCAGACAGGCTTCGTGTATGGGATGACTCCGTATGCACGGTTCCATTCATGTCCTGTCTTCGGATAGACCATGTACGCTTCACCGTCGTGATACACTTCGTACGGGTCATCATTGTATTGGCTGAAGAAACCATCATCAGCTTTCTTCATCTGCCACTCAACGTTATCCCACAGTCGCATATTCTGCCCGTACGTGTACTCATGTTCATCGTAGGTATCGACAGACCGAGATTCCATAGCAGTCATGTCAGCGTGAACCAGTCCGCGTTGATTGTCACTGAACTGGTTCCGAGTCTGGTCTGGAACGATTGGATATGACCATGCTAAATTCCCATCCTCTGTTCGAGCAATGTCAGACTCCCCTAGCGTATGCTGTGGATAGGAAAACGTTCCGTCAGTCTGCGTATCACTAACAGCACGCGGTGTCACGCGAGGGTTTTCCTCGTTCATTTCAGGCGGTTCATCCACAATTTCGACGTTTTCCATTGCAGTGTCTGCCTTGTCCATCTCTTCGAAGACGCCACCGATTCCACCAACAAGAACACCAACGACGAGCAGGAATGCGAAGATAGCTCCGAACATAATCCCTTTCATCATCACAGAATCACTGCTACGACTGCTAAATGGTGGAGCGAGGTAGATGAGCGTAGCTACAATGAATCCCCCACCGAGAGCAATGGCTCCGAATGGACTATAGAATACCGAATAAAGAAGCCAGTGGAACCAGGGTCTGAAGAACCAAACGAAGGCTACTACAGCGAGTAGGACTAGTAGTTTCATCACGAATCGACTCGATTTAAAGCTTTGAATGTCAGTTTCGTAGTCGTCCATATTAGCACCAACTTTGTGTAGCTCAGTGTTGTGTACAAGAGTTAATATAGGTTCTGATTCTGGTTTTTCTATATTGGTGTATCAATCCGTCTGAAGAGCCAGTTGAGGGTCTTCGTCGCATTCTTCTGTAACTGGTCTGTGGCTCTCATTTTCCCTGCTCTTCGCTCCTAAACGGATGCTCTCCATATGAATGTCTTCAGGGTCAAGATATGTATCTCGTGGAGCGTACTGTTGTTTGAGCCAGTCAGTGATATGGTCAGGCACTGTTGTGTCAGTAGTTTCGATAATTTTAGCTGAAATGACCCATCCGACCCCTAACGTAACAAAACCAATCAGTGCGAATATCCCAGGAACGTATGCAAGAATAAAAGATGAGAGAAGAGTGAAAACACCCATTAGCAAAATACCCATGATGAAACACAGAGAGGAACCAATAGATGTATACATTCTCTGCTCCCTCATAAACTGTGTTACTTCGTGACGAAGCGATGAATGGTATCCTGAGTAGTTATATCCAATAGCGTACGACTCTCGTTTCTTTGCTTCTTCATGTAGTTTTGAAAGAACACTGTGGGCCGATTGTGGGCCATGAGTGTTGCTGATTAACGTTTGTTTCTCACAGTTCGGGCAGTAGAATTCGATTAAACCTGGAAATGACGCCGAATATGTAAGTTCATGTTTCGCGCTACATGTTCGACAACAAGTTGTTATGGTCGCTGTTTTGAACTGTTCTTTGTCTGGTATGGTACACGCTGGTTTTGCTTCTGCAGTCACGTGCTCCATCTCACCATCAACTGTGAGTGAGTACGATACGTTCCGTGAATACATATAGTTTCATCAGCATTGAATATTAATAAATTCATATTTTGTTCACTCTTTTTCGCCAGTTGATTCTGTGAGATACGCTGGCGGTACCTGTTGCGTAGTATACACAGATTTCCCTCGTTTTGTGATTCGATACCCGTTTTGTAACATTTCGGCAGCATCCACTACAAGGAGAGTTGGGTTTGACGCGTGTCTCCGCCCTACATTAAGTGCTTCATCACGTTCCTCAGTAAGATGAACAAGTTGGCGAGACATTGGTTTGAGTCCATCCCTATGAATAGCACAGAGGTTCTTGGGATTTGTTCCATGATATAGCGTATCTGGAATAGGTCGGTTCTCTGGCTCTAACGTAACTTCGACAGAGTGACCGTATGCTGCTCGAAGCTGGTTTCCATCGACCTCAAAACGTCCTTTAGGGTCGTTGAAACTACAGCTGCGATTGTTTCAGCATCTGCCCAGCTATACTTGCCCTTCACAGCTTCAACAGCATCATAGGCATCAGTCCAACCACGGCTATCAAGTTCGATTCCTGCATCATCTGGAAAATGTCGTAGAGCACCGCTGAGATATTTTGAAAGGCGTCTTCGTCTCTTCTGAGAGAGAATTAGTGTTCCGACTCTATCACAGTCAGGGCACGTTTCTCTCGCAAAATAACCATGAGTATCACATTCTCGAATATCGTCCATACAGCTTATTCATAGAGTAAGAATTAAAGCTTGTTGATTTGAATCTCGGAGAACTTATTGAAGTGAACCGTCCTTCTTAATAAACACATCTTCGTCTTCTGTTAACATAATAGTGTAGTTTCCGATACGAAGTTCCCCCACAATCGAAACATCACCGTTATCCTTCTTTGGACAGGTTGTCGACTCCAGGAAACGGTCGAATGAGTCTACATCGAATTTGTCGTGTAAGAGGAAGTCCATATCCAGAGGGTCAATACCTTCTAACTGAGCTATACCGAGTATGATAGCGATACTCGGAGGAGATTCGTCGGTCTGAATTAGTTTTAAGCTATCTCCATCTCCTAGCTCTTCTGTAGGTTCCCAAGACATCGCAATGGCATGGTAGTATACGAGGACATATAAGGATATTGTTCTCAGCAGCAGATGTTCAAGGTAGTGTCATTAAGAGCGCTTAGTTCCATAATGAATTAATTTTATATCAATTGAGTTCAGAGTTTGTTTAATGAGACGATTTATACCTTTCAAGGTAGCACCTAGTGGATTCCGATTCGCTAATCCACTATTTGTCTTGAGTGCTCTCATTGTCTGGTTTATGCCAAAAGTAGCGTTACTTTTCTGTTTTCTTGGTGTTGGCGTTCTCTGGTTCCATAGAGACCCAGAGCGAACGCCCCCTTCAGAAGGGATTGTTGCTCCAGCAGATGGTCGTGTGTTGAGCATTGCAGAAGATGAGAATGGATGCGTGGAAGTTAGTGTATTCATGAATCTCACAGACGTACATGTGATTCGAGCACCTGCTCCGATTGATATAAAATCTGTGAAACATTCACTTGGACGATATTTTCCCGCGTTCACGAAAGAATCAGATGCGAACGAACACTTGCTTATCGATTGTGACGAGTATGAAGTTCTACTTATTGCAGGCGTTCTTATTCGACGAATAACATCTTATGTTGCGGCAGGTGAATTTGTAGAGAAAGGTGGCCGATTAGGTCATATTTCATTCAGCTCTAGGACTGTGGTTCGTCTCCCAGGGGACGTAGAGCTCTGTGACATACAAGTATCTAAATATGAGAAAGTAAAGGCTGGAGAAACTATACTAGCGAGTTAGTGTTATTCTCTACTCGGTTCGATATTGGTCGTTCGCCCCTCGTTTTTCCATGCGGTCGAGAAGGTCAACAATCCGACGGCAGTTGAGAACCTCTTCATCTCCAAGATTATCAACAGTTTCAATGTAGATACCAAGCTTACGGAGCTCATGGTGGATGTTGTGCGAACAGTTTGATGGGATTTTCACTTTGAATACATCTGCGTGAAGGTAATCAGAAGTCGTGTATCGCTCAACGCCCTTGACGACTCGAAGACTGCGAAGTGCCTCCATTATGGTTTCACCTGGAACGGACAGTACTTCATGGGACTCTACTGTAGGATTCGAGCGCATCTGGCACTTCGGTGGCATACTTCGCTATTCAATACGCGCATATATAATAACTGTGATTTGGACATACACGTATCTATAGAAGCAATCGAAACTATTACATTGTGTTAGTATCTACTGATGTACAATACAATGACGGATAGTTTGTCTCAAGACAGTGATGGTGATGAGCCTACCGCTGTGGATATTACTGAGCAATCGCTGGAAGAACGGATGCTTCATCTGAGAGCAAATTCGGATAATGATGGATTCGTTTCCTGCTCAATTGAGGGTGCAAAATTTGTTCGACGCCCGTGTGTAAGTCGGATTGAACCAATAGAACATATCGTTGAGTGGCTCGATATGGAAGATGAAGTCGATGAGCCTGTTGACTCGTTAGCACTTGCAGAGGAACTCGGTGGCAAAACATTGCCCGACGATGCACCAACGTCTGGTACTATAGAGTTTAAACCCTTTTATGAATTAGCTATCCAAACCCTAACAGGACAAAAATTCGTGTGCACGGCGAATTTCGAAGCCACAAGCAGCAATCTCTCCGTATATGACCTCCATGCAGTTGTAGAATTAATTGATGAGTTAGAACTTCGGTTTTCAGAGACTTCCGAGTATAAAGCAGATGTTCAGTTTGGCGACTACCTATTAGATAGTCAGGTTGTTATCGCAACGCAGGACGAGTATTCATTCGAATGGGCTGAACTTGTCAGTTCTGAACCTGATTTCACACCAGTAAAGGACTGTCGCGACGTTACTGGCTGGATTGAAACATCAGTCTCAATTGATGATGGTGACGGTGTGATTTTGTTGACAACAGAATACCTTGACGAGGAAATCACATGGGAGTTCGAAGAACCTACCACCTGGTCTGAAAGTAATGAATATGTGAGATTTGTCGAAGAGTTTGCCTATGGCAATCCTATGAACGTAGAAGAAGAGATAGCATATATTCGATACACAGAGGATACATCTGGTGATACTCATACATCAACAGATGGTTGGTTTGAATTGCTCCTTGACGCTGAGGAATTAACAACTCGACCACTGTACTCCAAAGAACAAAACACTGATTCAGCGTCAATTATTCACACCTTGCTCTCACAGGTGCGCCGTATTCTATCTATAGACGCGCTTGTGTTGCTACAATTTTTCCTGATGCTGTTTTCGATTTTTCTTGTCGTCTCGGTTGCCGTGATGGCAACAGGACAACTCTAAAAAGACCGTTTTTCACATCTCGTTGAGTCTTGTTTCTGCGAGTTCTGACCCGAACTCCGACGCTAAGTCCGTGACAGATTCGGGCGAGACGACCGTTCGCTCACTCCAGGCCTGTTCGAGTGCAGGTCCAAGCGTGAGTTCATCACGGATAGCGTCCGAGACGAAGTAGTCGACAGCAGAGGTAAAGTCCCGCTCGACGTACACCATGAAGCGGTTGCCAACGATAGTCGGCTCCGTCGATGCAGGGTTTGCTTCGTGCGCCTGTACGAAGTTCTCTGCCGCCTCACGGTAGCACACAGGCGGTCCTTGGTGTGCTTGGATGTCTGGGAGCGTCTCCGTCGCCAACTCGACGAGCAGGGCAACGCGTGCTTCTGTGACGAGTGGGTAGGCGTCAACCACAGGGAAGTCGCGGTCTTCGAGCGACTCGACCAGGCTGTCCAGCGTCTTGATAGCCTGGGGGTAGAGCGTATCTTCAACCAGGTCGCTGTGGATAGGGAGTGCAAGTGCGACAGGCGTCGTCCCTCGTTGGTCGAAGAGAACGTCCAGTTCGGCCTCCGTGAGTGGGTCAGGTTCTTCGATGGTAAAGAACGACTCACTCGGTTCCGTAAGGAACTGGCGTGCAGCATGCTGGAATTCTGCGAGCTTCTGCGCTGTGAGTGCGGCAGCGACGTTCCGTTCTGGGTCTGTCGGGTCGATAACCGTTAACGGGTCTTCAAACAGTTCCGCAGCGTGGTTCTCTGGGTCAACTGTCAGCGGAGGTTCCCACTCGGAAGCCGCTTCGAGAAGCGAGCCGAATCCACCGTACTCTAAGACGAGTAGCTCCGTGAGGTAGCCGCTGAATCCACCTGTCTTTACGTCACTACCATAGACTCCAACGCCCTTCATGAATTGCTTCATGAGAACGACTTCTGCTGCAAGGTCACCCGTAAGGCGGTCTTCAAGGTAGCGCGTGTGGAATGGCGTTCGGTCAACAGCGGACTGAATATTACTCGCACTGTCAACAGCGTAGCACGGAACTACGTCAACCTCGAAACCATTGAACGTCCCCTTTGTGTACGGGTGTGCAGCGTAGTCACGGCGTCCGTCGGGGACAACGGCTTCACCGATTGCGAGTCCGTATTCTTCAAGTTCGGATTCGGGTATTTCCGCAGGGAATTCGAGGAACATGTCGATGTCTCGGTCCCCTGAGACCCACGTTCCACGAGCCGTCGAGCCCGTTTGCGTAACGGAGACATCATCCAGTCCGCGGCTGTCGAGTTCTCCGTAGATTTCGTCACGGAGTGTGTTCGCGGCTTCCTGAAGCTCTTGACGCTCGTCGCTGTCTGGGAGCACGCGGTCGCGGACGGAGTTGATAATATTCTCCATGTTGAATCCCTCTTGTCTCTCAAGATGAGACTAACTGTATTAAAGACTGTGATTTCGTTGTGTACAACAGTCGAGAAAAATGTGTGGTTTCACTCTTCGTTGAGTGTAATGGGTTTTCGGTGTTCGCCTTCTACAACGTTTGGCATATGAATTAATTCCTGAAATGCACCGTCGTAGTCCGAAGATTCCAGGAGTCTTTCAACGAGAACTTTTCGAACAGGTTTGTACTCTACTCCATCGGTTGAACTATGGGTCTTGATACTCACAATAAGACTGCCGTCAGTATAGCCAGTATCTGGTTGGTCTTCCTCGGGAAGTTCCACCCATTTGATACGGTCGTGTTGGCGGGATTTCTCATCAACATCAACCCAGCCGATTCGCTCTGGTTCCATACTGTGAAATTCAAGACGAAGCAGTAAATAGATTGTGATATATACGAGTAGAACGCACCATCTGTGAAGTTTGTATTTATTTCAAAATCAGTATAATCGTTTGGCCATCATGTCGTTGGTCCCAGTCACTGTAGTGACATCAAACTGCTTGCGTTCTGTTGGGGTGCATAGCTCGATTACTACTGACGGGTCTGATACCTGTTCAAGTACGACAGTACTGTCACGAATAGTGATTGATTCTACGTTGAGTGATGGATGCGCGGATACTCGATTGTATAGTGCTAGTGCAAGCGTCTTTACTGGGTCGTCATAGTCTGACGGCATTTTACTCGTATCTAACTCAGATTGCAATTCAACCATTATGTGTATCTATAACAACGTAAAAGGTTAAATTATTAGTTATGTTTTTATATGGTAGACATTGACCAATAATTTATATAATTTAAATAATAATATAACATTAACATGAGTGAAGGTTCTCGGAGGTTTGTACGGGATAATAAGACTGTAACTGGTCAGTTAGCGCTGAGCATAGTACTGTTATTCGGAGCGATAATTGGTCTAATAGGAATGTCTGCAGATTCACCTTACGTAATTATTCTTGGTTCCGTATTTCTAGGATTTAGCGCATTAGTATTCGTAACATTTAGTATAGAACTTCTAATTAGTATTATTCGATTCATTTCGAATGAGTCTACAGGTTCTGATTTGTGGGAAACCCAGCCAGCATATCTTTGCGGACGGATTGTGGAAAGTATTGCATGGGGTAGCTGCATTGTGTCTGTCGGATATTTTTCCTGGTTCTACTACAGTGCTTGGTATGTACACACAGGTGATGTTATCAGTTTATTCTTATTCAGTCTGATTGTAGCAGTTATTGGTGTTGCAGGAACAGCTTTTCGAGGCATGCTCCAGTGGATGGAGTATTCCGCACAAATTCGTGACGAATTCTCCGAGAATTTAACGGCATCTACGTCGCACTCGACGGTTGTTGTCAGTAGTGTACTGTGTATTGTAATTATCATTGTTTTGTATAGTTTAGTTCTAGCTCCTGTGGCATCTAGTCTCGTATCGTCTCCTGCTGCTGGTGAGTACCCTGGTGAGTTCGACCGCGTGATGGATGCTAAGGAGTTTGGAGAAGCACTCCCACATACAGAAGTCACAGAGCAGGAACAAGTTATGGCTGGTGAAGGTGGAACTTCACATACGACAGAATCACGATATATCCCATTATCTGATGACGCACGTATACAGGATGCTGCAGAGCAGTATAATATATTCAATAGCGAGCAAATCACAATAGGTTTGTACTCGTCCCCTCATAGTATGGATGGTGTTACAACAGACGATTTCGTCGGTGACTTCTCTGACGCAAATGTCGAGCAAGATACAATAACGGAGGGGGTGGCACTTATTATTGAGCAATCAGATGAGTCTGAAGATGGTGATTCTATCAGTACTATATATAGTAATACTACATTATCTAATTACCAGTATTCAGAGGGTTCTGAAAAAACATATTCAGCAATGACAGCCAATAATAGGTCATATGCCCTCCCATTAGGGATAGAATCGAGAGTTACAATTGATGATGAGCCATATGATATTGATACCTGGTCTTCATCAAACACGGGTGAGAACCATATCGATGACCAAATTGGCTCGGATTATATCATGGTTGCAACAGGAACTACAGAGTACTACGGTGAGCCTGTTATTATCTACGAGGGACTCTGGAATCAATTGCCAGAAGGGTATGGGACATTTTCCGACCAAGAAATTAACTATGCTGACAGTGTTACTACATATATTCATGCAGAATCTGGACAAATAGTGTGGTCTGAAGAATCACAAAAGAATAGTGATACGAAAAACATTTTCAAAGTTTCACCATCAGACAACTCTGTTGAATCTCCAGGATTCGTTGATGAGTATAGAGATAATACAGATAGCTCTGTTAATACTAGCGAAGACCAGCTATACCATGATATAGATACAGACGACAATATCATATCGTTAACCGTTTATGGGTTTGACCATGCTTTTGAAGAGTATGCTGAATTCGTCTACGGTAGTCAATCAAAATCTGTTGATTTAGAAGAATTTACAGATAAAGAGTACGGTCCTGATAACCCATTAGTCATAGAATTTGAAAAGAAGTCTGATGAAGGATTTATTACTGTTGAAACAGATTTTCCCGACAAATCTTATACTATTGAAGTCTCTAACTGAACTCCAAACATATTTGAACAGGTAAATCACAGATAACTATATGGCCAATGTTACGGTGGTTGGTTCTCGACAGGATTTGCCCCGTGAATCCTATTACGTGTATCATGAGACAGATGAACGGAATACAGAGTCCATTCTTTCTGAGGGTCTTAATCCGACAAGGCAAAGTGCTGATTGGATGCGTTTGAATGAGTTCTTAGAGACTGTCGCTGAGAACGAAGGTATTACGCAAAAACCATCACACCGCGGTCAATGTGTATTTTCGTTTCCTCGGTTTGCTGATGTGGCTGAAGACACACGGAGCAATGCTGTTTTCGCTATCGATTTGCGCCGAGTTGATGCTGACTTGTATCGTGGCAGCTATCACAAAGCAACAAAACTGTACGAGTTAATAGATGGAAATTCAACATCAGTAGCATCTGTTCTGGATACACGAGCTTTCAACGCTACGGCACAGTCCATGTATGAGGCTGCTATAGACTATTGGAACTCTGTATGTTCGTGCTCTCCCCCAGTAACGCGCGGTGGTGAAGTACTTATTGAGGGTACAGTATCTCCAGAAGCCATCACACACATATACAAGTGAATGGAGAATAATATTGGTTCTCAACGGACGTGCATACAATTGAGATGAGAATGTTTTTTATTGAGTAATTCCTCTGTTCAGATACGAATGAGCAATGCGTGCAACGCTGATGTTATTGGTGGGTGGGTTCGGTGTCCTGTGTGTGCGGAGACAGTAGATAAAAAATTGAGCACATCACTTGCACTGGGTTTCCGAAACTTGTCATTTAAGGTATCTTGTGGGAACTGTCGATTTAGATATAAAGAGTACGATGCACGAAGCGACAACTGGCGAAAATAGATTCGTTGGAGACTACGTTTCACATCCCAATATTTGACCTATCCATCAGCATCTCGTGAACTTCATGAGATAGCAAAGTGTGCTGTATGTAGTAGTCGAAGTGTCGCTGTTGAACTCGAAACCTACGAGAAAGAACCTTCAAATCCGACGAACTCTAGTGTTGAGGGTCGAATCAAGTTCGGTTGCCAATCATGTGATGAATCTCACACTACGACGATTTCTCATTGAGGTCTTCGTACGTGAGACAGGCTACAACACAATTCCTGAATTCTGATAAATAACAAATCCTGACGTGAAGCAGGCGAGTGTGACAAACACCCACCAGAGAATTAACTGTATCCTTGAACCTAGCAACTCTACTGCGGTCGTGGTCTTCCGTCCCATACGCTTTCAGCGGATGCATTCGGTGGTAGGGTATTAGTTCCATCGGAACTGTCATAGAATAATATACTAATCTATAGACCTTTTCACGAAATAACGATACTCTTTTTGTGAGACGGCTGCTGGTTTTAGATATGTGTGATGAAGGGGAAGATGAGTTTGAAGAAACGGAGGATGAGTGTACGGTCAACTCAGATACTGTCACTGATAGTGATGTCGAGCAGACAGATAGGTCTAAAGAGAACTGCGAATGTGAAAATGTTCGGAAGGTAGGGTCTATCAAGGGTCGTGAAACAGGTGTTGTCGTGGCTACAGCATACAAATGTGAAGACTGTGGGAGCGAATTTGTAGACTGAGGGACTATATTTGATGAAGGGATGGGTTCAACAATAGTTATTACTACTTATGTATGGTAATTTTACTAATAATACGTAGTAATATTACTACTCTAATATAGTAAACAACTATCTACGATTTTCGATATTCAGGTAAGTCATCGCCGTATGCTTCCTCGAAGATGAGTTCTTCACAGGAGCTTTGGTTCAGAAGTTCCCGTACAGAGATTCGGTCTCGCCGCGGGCTCTTCGGCGTGGGAGCGCCGAGTGGGTCCATTTCAACCCACGTTGGCACGTCACAGTAGAGTTCCCACTCTCCATCCACCTGCTCGTAATCCAGTACAGTGACACCAGGATTATGCTCATCAAATCGTTCGGCAACGATACGGGCAACAGGTTCTGTGATTTCGATTTCGACCATATGATAAGATTGTCAACTTTCAAGTTAAGTGTTTATATTTGGATGGATATGTACATTATGTGCATAGGCTCGATTGAATAATGCGAATCAAATATAGGGGAGCTATAGGTATCATAATTTATGACAGAAACCTTGGAAAGCCTCAACAAACTTGTTGAATACCATGTTCCTGAGAATCCTGCAGGTCAGTGTCGACTTGCAGTTGATGAGTTGGGGCGCACGTTGAATCAGTATAATATTAGCTATGAACCTGTTGAAGGGTCGTTTAGAGGTTCGAGACTTGGTGGTAGCGGAGAATCTGTGCATTGGTTTATTCGGATTCCTAGTTCAGAAATCGCCAACTATGAGAGAGATTGCGAGATAATTGTTGACCCAACAGTACGTCAGTTCACAGAAGAATTATACAAGTCAGGAAAATCACTATCGTTTATTCCTTCGGAGAAACTACCATCAGAGTATGTTGTTACACCGAATGATGCAGTGTATAACGCATATGATGACCGTTCTTGGTAGCACAACGTATCTATTCTCAGAACGCAATGTTTTTGTCCGTATCTAATGTAACCATCTTCAGAATCCTGTATGGCACCCATTTCATATCCATCAGAGAAGCCAATATCAGAAGTCACTCTGTGCTCGTCTGATGAAGACCCAGAAGTACTGCATCGAATTACGGTTCTAAATACGAATCGGACAGGTGAGAAAGAGCTGATGTTCACTCGTCAACCGTTGGAGTTGGAAGATGAGATGGTTCTGTATGAGCCAGAGGTCAAGAGGGAGGGACACAATCGGATGAAAACTGCGGACAAAACCTTAGCCGTGCAGAAATACTTGCAGCATCTTGAAAAATACTGGGTTGATGAACAGCAAGCTTTAGACGAATTGCAATGCCGAGTTCCGTTCTTTGAAACTGAGTTTGAGACAATAACTCAGCAATCGAAAGAGGACCGAGTGAGGCAGCTAGTTGAAACGGCAAAGTACGGAATCCAACTTGGATACGGTTTCCAACTTAGATTTTTGAAAGAAGGGGCTCATCGGAAAACAAACCCATCTGATGATGTATGTAAAATTGTCCGTGATGCATTAGATACACTTCCGAACCAATCTATCGCATGTTACCAGAACGCGTTCGAAACTACTAAATTTTTGAAACAGTCCAATACTATTGACTCCTCCTGTGTCGAGTATTGCGAAGGATTTGGACTGTCAAAGTATGGTGGTTTATCAACAGGGCACGCTTGGGTTGAGGTTGATAGTCAAGTTGTCGAGGTTACGTGGCCCTGGACAAAATTCAAACCACACAAGAAAACAATTTATTACGGATTCCAAGTTGAATGGGATTCTGTAACAGAGAAAGTTAATCAGAGACCAACGTATGCGTCTGTATATATGCCCGATGAACTTTACTGGCGTAGCTCTGCTGTTCAAAATGCTATTGGAGGTGTGGGTCCCATCACAGAAACTTGAGGTTGAAAGAGAGCAGCGAGATTCCACGAGCTACCCGACACGTAGTCGTTGACATCCTGTTATATATCTTCACTTTTAATATCATTGCATAAATCTGCGATATTAAGGAAGAGTAGGAATACTGTAATATACCATGCAAGGAATATTACGAGGAAACCAAATACTGCCGTGAATACTGATGTGAAGAATAATGTGGCGAGTATCCCTGCACCAATGTTGAGCGCTAGCGCGAGTCCGACAAATCGATTGACGTATGGTGTAATTTCACTGTTCTGAATGCTACTAATTAAACTCACAGATACTTATTCTAGTTAATTCAATATAAGTTTATAATCATTTTATGTTCATATAACTGGATGGATACTGCATCAAAAATGTTTCAAACATATATCACAAACACCTGTTATGCAATTAGGGCTTGCTAATTAATATTATATTGAAATGGAGAATCCTCGTGGGGAGCTGCTGTTGAGGGCCTCCATACGACCAGAAGTAACCTGTCTACTTGAATGTGATTGATTGGTAGTTATAATATACAATTCTGAATTTATTTATTTTGAACAATTCTTACGAGGGTTTATATTATAATATCGGAAAGGTATTTTAAATTATAGTAAGAATAGTTCTGAGAATCCTAAACCCTTCATTCGTAACACTTTTCTATGGTAACATCGAACACATGGTGGCATGGGTCGTAGAATGACCGAAAATGGTGATGAATATTCAGACAACGACCAGTTGTTTAGTCGAGAAGAATTATCAAAAGATGCTGCATTAGAGGTCCTATCGAACGAGACGCGTCGAGAAATACTCAAGATTCTAATAAATAGTGATGAACCAACTATAACATTAGATAAAGCTGCGAGTCATTTAGAAGATGAATTTCTTAATAAAGAAGGTGAAGAGGGCTTAATTAAATTAAAAGTCGAATTGAGTCATCAGCATATTCCTATGCTTCGTGAACACGGTTTAGTAGATTATGACTTCAGAACGAAAGAGATGAGATACTATACGTGTGAAAATCTTGAAGAGCTGTTAGGTACTTTGGAGAAGTTTCCCGATTAGTCAACAATCTCAACAGAGAATGATTAAGACTTGGGGATTTCTCACTTTTGAATTCTATTCAATCTTCAGGAAATGAATAAAACAGATAAGGTTAAATACACAACTATTGTCGAGTTCAAGTAATGCCACCAGAACGCCTCATTGAGCTCATTGAAGTGGGTGAGACGCAGATGGCAACGACACTTGCCCAGGGTATTCGACGGTCAGATGCTGTTCTCGATGTGGCAGTGACAAATGAAGAGATTACAATAGAAACAACACATTTCAATGGAATACACGAGGTGATTCAGGATGGTGATGGGAGAGTATCGTTCAATGACCAAGGGACATATTCTGTGAAATCAAACCATGTGGACTTTCATTTTAAGTTCCGTGCTCTTCGAGATAGCACTATACATCAAATAAATACGTCTCTCAAAGAGATGGAATTAACCAATAAAAGCCGTAATACACCAAACACTGTGCAGCTTAATCAGTCAGAATCATCCTCTCGCCCATCTGAAAAAAATGAGGGGGGTCGGTATGGGACTGTAGCGTCTTTAATTCGGAAAAGCATTCGAAGTGAGTAGTTGCCTAAGGTTGCTGTTGAAACTTTCACTCCGAACCTTGTTCAACATCTCCAAGTCCAATAGCATATACGCCGAATTTTTCTGCTCGTTGTTTATACTCTGGAAACGAGTAATATCGCTGCACTCCTTCTTCAATTGATTCTACCGTCGGTAACACGTTTTCGAGTCCTTCTTCCCTGAGCATAGCCTCTATAGAATCATAGTGACGGACATAAGTGATTGGGTAGCGTTCGTTTAGGAGGCATTCATCCTCGTTTGTAAGTTTAAATCGGAGGTAATCACCAGGTTCCATTAATTCATAGTCTTTATCGTTGTCATCAGGGTCTGGAACCCTACCTTCTACGCATTTCCCTTGTTCTTGAATAGATTTGAGCGGCTTCGGATGGATTTTGAGAATCCATTCTATCATAGATACGTATGTGCTTTGTTGAGTGAAAAAGACTTTGATTTTTCTACCATCAAGTGTACATGTATCTTTCGGACTCATTCTCCGAGAAGTTTAGGGTGGCTGTGGGGCCACTTTGGTCTGGGGTTATGGTACCCCCCATAGACCGTCGCCATCTAATACAGTTTAGCGTGCCAGCTTCCTTTTATTCCCCGCCTTAGTCTAGGTGGGGCGGATGGCGAGGCACGATGGAGCGTGTGACAGGGTCTCCTTTCTCCTCGCCAATTAGACCAATTACAGCGTAGTATTTGTAGGTTATGATTTGCGCCCACCATTCAGATTTCTAACCATTCAATCGTGTCTAAGTATTTTATTGCTAGAGTCTTTACAGGGATGTATGAATTACCCAGCTGTAGAAGTGAAAGCTCTGTATGATTCAACCGATGAGAATATCGAAGTAAGCATGATGTTCGTGGATATACATCTCCAAGGTATACCAAACGAGTACCTAGATACTACAGGGCAATATCTAAAGCCACGAGAACGCGTTGTATCTCGGATTAAAGCACATTATGAGGAAATTATTGATAGAAAACAAGTTGAACAGGAAGCAAGAAAGCTCTCAGAAGACGAGTTTGGTGGTGTAGATGAGTTCGAAGTGCAGGTTGGTGTGACTTATTTAGATGATACAGGTAGTATTGACCACTTCGGGCATTTTGATTCGTACAATGCACTTGGACCTTCTCCACGCCGTATTCGAGAATTATTCGCATGAACGTGTATCGATAGGCGGAGAAGGTGAGAACTCCGAGTCTTGTGGTCGGATTGTTCACGCTTTTGTGACTTATTTCACCGTTCCATATGAATGATTGGGTTTCAGTTAGAGATTTAAGATTTAATTTATATTTTATTAATAAGTTGTGTCTCTAAAAGAAGATAGTGTCTGGTGGTTAATGGTCTCTCTCGTAGCGTTAGTTCACATATGCGTTGCATTTGTGGTAACAAAGCAGGATTTAACGACAGATGCGTTAATCGGGTCAGTGGTCTTGACTTATGGCGGAACTCTAGGATTCACAGGAGTTCTTGGGGTAACTTTTCTTGGTTTCATTATTGTGGCGTATTTATTCGTTTCAGAACAATATCGGCAATATATGTTTGGTGGATTACTTCTAACACTGGTTAGTGTACTATTCTATAATTTAAATATATTATTCTAGTATTTTCGAGTTTGGCGTAAAGTGTTTAGGCAATCCGTGCTAAGTTATACCATGCACGTAGGTGTTTATCGAATACGTGTGCCTGTACAGTGTATTAAATCTGGGTCTATGTTCCAGGTTGATATGGTTAAAACAGAGAACGCTGAAGAGGAAGTGATTCTCGAACAGGCCATGGAGGTAGTCCGTGAAGAACTGAATATAGAGCAATGTCACGCAATGGCGGATAAGGTCTATCGCGAACGTCTCTCTCAGATTGACGCTCAACGTCAACCAGAGGTCACAATCGATGGTCGGGAAGCCTCACCGCAAACCGTACGGAAAATCCAATCTTTGTGACGCTACAAAACAAAACCATTTATTTTTCTGGGAATAGGTAAGGTCGCAGAGCTTTACAGCCTTTAACAAATACTTTAAGAACGTAAACTATTACCATGAAAACTAGGAATAGTGCGCCACCACCCCAGTATTTTAGCGCATACATAGCTGATATAGATGCCAACGCAGCCAAAGGAATAACAAATATAAGGAGAAGGGCTTCACCTACAGGTCCAACCATATCCCGAGGAATCGTTAGTAGAAGTACTCCTGCCATCCCAATAACTACTCCAAGTGCTGATGCCCACCACGGTGCAGTTATATCTATGTAATGTCCTGCAGTTTGTACAGTGTCATTCCGTTCTATCTTCTGAAACGCCCGTTTGAGTTTATATGCATAGGGATTAAGTCCGCCTTTCACAGGCGGAATATCAACACCCTCAGAATTCGATATTTTATATGGAATAACCTCTCCTCTAAGATGTGTTGGGTTTTCAGGAGTCACACCAACCCAATCACAAAGTCGAACCCATTTACTGCCAGTATCTTCGGGCAATGCTATCGGTAGTGCATGGGTGATTTCATTCTGTTCGCGGTCTGTAAGTGTGAGAATGAACTCATTTGAATTCGTACACGTCTCAACTTTTTTCACGCGGCGCTCATAGCGTCCAAGATTTGCGTCGACATGCAGACTCTTTTCTGTGAGTTCTGATTCCAATTCTGATTCTTTCTTTTCTTTGTATGCTTCAAGTTGCTCTTTCTGTTCCTGTTTTGCCTGTTCAATCTGTCGCTGGCGCTCACGCTCAAGCTCCTGTGCCCGACGTTCTCGTTCCTGCTGAATGAACTCTGAGTATTCTTCTTCAGCTCCAAA
>LFCJ01000424.1_pt1 | contig 25815 bp, 29 predicted proteins | sample 643141 | NCBI WGS metagenome assembly LFCJ01 (sample SAMN03766243, study PRJNA286221) | soda lake metagenome | biome: soda lake; feature: Kulunda steppe; material: water; isolation source: sample B1-Br-g2 brine of Lake Bitter-1 | place: Russia: Kulunda steppe | collected 2010-07
CATCTCAAGTCCCGTCGGATCGAGGTCGGTCTCGAGCCACGGCCCCACTGGTCCGGAGCCGTCGAAGGCCTTCCGAGCGGTTCGCCCCTGCTGGTCGAGGGCATCGACGTCGTTCATAATCGTGTAGCCGCGGACGACCTCCGGGACGGCATCCGGCTCGACGTTTCGACACCGCTGGTCGATCACGGCAGCGAGTTCGCCAGCGTACGTGAGTTCCTCAGTAAAGTCGGGATAGGGGATCGATTCCTCGTGAGCTAACAGGGCAGCCGGCGGTTTGATGAAGAAATCCGGTTCCTCGGGGCGGTCGTAGGCCATCTGCTCGAGTGTGGCGGTGTAGTTGCGGCCAACACAGTAGACCGCTGTGGGGGCTGCTGGCGGTAACAGCGGGCCATCGGTGCCAACCTCGTAGATACCGTCCTCGGCGTAGACGGTGCCGTCGTCGTAGCGGCCGGTAACGGGGCCGTGGCTTGCTCGGAGCCGTGCCTGTCTCATATTTCCCGTTTGGTGAAGGGGTCTAAAATGGTGTCGGCCGCTCGGATTCTGTGAGCTGCCAGTCGCGGCTATCGACCGCTCCCGCTGAGTGCGATCACGAGCCAGACGACGAGAAAGCCGGCACAGAGGCCGAGGAGGTGGGCACCGACGCCGATCGTGCCCGGATGCTGCGGAAAGAGTGTGATGGAGACGCCGACGACATAAATCGTCCCAAACAGCGACATCATCACTGGCGTGTTCGCCGTCGGCTCCGGGACCGTTTTTCGGATGTGGGTTGTGATGATCACTAGGTAACCGACTCCACAGGCGACGAGGGTCATTGCGAGCGGCAGCGGCCAGCCGTAGCTGATCGCCGGATACGTGAGACAGAGCGCGAGTAAGCCTCCCATTGACGCCGCTGGCCGAAGCCATACGTCGGCCAGTTCCCGTTGGTGGAGGGCGATTGCCCCTGCCAACAGGCCGAGAAACGACGCGCCGACGGTTGAAAAACCGGCTCCGCGGTAGACAACCGTTCGCCCAGCCGGATCGATACCGCCAGCAACTGGTGGGGTGAGGGCTTCCGGCATAAACCCGACGAGCAACCCCGTCAGCGGGGGAATTATGATTAAAAGCGTGCCGAAACACAGATAGTAGAGCCGCCGTTTGCCCGCTCCCGTCGCGAGTGTGAGTGCAAACAGCGAGACGGTGAGAAACGCAAGCAGGTTCTCTGTAAGATGGCGGCTACTCACGTGGCCCAGTTTCGACACGTAGCTCCAGACTAGTGGGCTCTCGCCGGGCGTATAGAGGAACCATTCGTACGGAATCGGGAGCAAATAAAGCAGCGCTAACCCTCCCCCAACGGCCCCGTGGACCGCTAGATCAAGCCGCGTCACCCGCCGTCGAGCCCACGTGTGGGGTAGTTTAGTCATCGGTCGACGACTGACGGATACGGGTGCGGGTGCGGGTGCGGGTGCGTTTCCCCCGCCGTGACTGTCGCTTCATTCGATTTATAACTGGGGCCGCCGCCGTCAATCCGCTTTCGGTCACCAACCGAAATTTCCTGAACTTCTTGACACTCGAGTGTGAACACCCTGATATGAGTGAGTCGTCACCGGTCGAAAACGCCGGTCGGGTGGTTGAGGCCGTTGCGGATCGAATCGAATCGGCCGCTGTCGTCGACCGAACGGTGTTGCTCCCGGTGCTTGCCGCCGCCGTCGCCCGTGGTCACGTGTTACTTGAGGACGTCCCCGGAACGGGAAAGACGGTGATCGCGCGGGTGTTCGCCGAGGCATTTGGGCTCGAGTTCACCCGAATCCAGTTTACGCCGGATCTGCTCCCGAGCGATGTCACCGGCTCGATGATCTATGACGAACACGCTGGCGAGTTCACTTTTGCTGAGGGGCCGGTGTTTACGAACGTCGTGCTCGCCGACGAGATCAACCGTGCGCCACCGAAGACCCAGGCAGCATTGCTCGAGGCGATGGAGGAGCGACAGGTGAGTGTCGACGGGACGACCCACGACCTCCCCCGGCCGTTTCTCGTGATTGCGACCCAGAACCCGATCGAACAGGAAGGAACCTTCCGACTGCCTGAGGCCCAGCGCGACCGGTTTAGCGTTAAGACCTCCCTTGGCTACCCGGACCTCGAGGGTGAGATGGAACTGCTCGAGCGGCGAGCGAACCGCCAGTCGCTTGCGCCGACGGTTGATCCGGCGGTGGCTCCGGACACCCTCGAGCGGTTGCAGGCGATTGGGGAGACGGTCGACGTCGACCCGAAAATCCGTCGGTATATTGTTGAGATCGCTCGAGCGACCCGTGAAGATCCGCGGACGGAGACGGGCGTTTCTCCCCGTGGGGTACAGCGGGTGTTCGAGGCGGCACGGGCGGCGGCAGTGATCCAGGGCCGTGCATACGTCCGGCCGGGCGATATCAAACGGTTGGCTCGGTCAACGATGGCTCACCGGCTCGTCCTCACCACGGATGCCGTTGTCGACGGTGTCCGGCCAACAGCTGTTATTGAGGATGCGCTCGACCGGATTGATGTTCCTGGGGTGAGTCCCGACCTCGAGGCGGAGATGGAGCCGGAACCAGAAGCGGGAGCGGGAGCGGAAACGGGAATGCAAACGGGAACAGAAACGGAGCAGGAAACCCGCTAGCAGGGATCGGCCGCCTCTTCTATCGACAACTCACCGCTTGATCCCACAATCTGGAGCAACGCCTAGCTGTCAGCGTAGTGCCCACGCCGAAGCGCCCACTCATAGCTTCCATACCGGAGTCGCGGCCGCGTCGCAGGTGGGATTAACTCGTGGCGATCGAGGAGCCGACAGATGCCGCGCTTCCCGCCGAAGTCACCCCGATACCACAACAGGAGTCGTGGGACAGTCACCGTGTGGGCCGTCGAATCATACGTCACCTCACTCTCGAGGTACGAGGCAGTTGCCATCTCGAGTTGGCCATCGATTGCTTTGACCTCGTAGGCGACAATCGGTGGACAGCTTGCTGCCCCGCAGTTGAGAGCGAAGTGGAGGCGATGGTCCAGGTGCTCGAGGCGTTGGCGGCGTTCGAACGATGAGGGGACCGGCGAGGGTACGTAGCCAAAGCCATACTTCCACTGTGCTCCCCGGAGGAGACCGTGTTCGATCGTATCGAGGCTCAGTTGACTGCCGGCGACGGTGACCAATGGCTGAGTAAAAAACCGTCGGCGGTCGTCAAACTGTGTGGGATCGTCCTCGAGAGCGCGTTGGGTTGCCGCGTTATAGATGTTTATCCAGAACGTCTTTCCGGCGTCTGGCTCCACCCCCAACGTCGACAACACTCGTTCATCGATTGTGGCCAATCGGTGCCATAGGTCGGCCTCGGGCTCGCTATCGGTGCCGATCCGAACGGCCCGAAGTAGGCGCGTCGAGAGCCGCGTCAGTGTTCGGGCGTCAAGCTCGCGGTCGACTCGTCTCCGACCCGGTTCTCTCCGATCCATTAAACTGACACCTCACTGGCGGTGAGATCGATCGTGCCAGCGACGTACACCAGACTGGCGAGCAACAGGAGCAGGCCAATGGGGAGCAGCCAGAAAAAGAGGCTCAAAAGCAGCCCGCTGGCTTGGATTCCAAGGACGATCAGGATCACTGGGCCACAGCAGACCGTCCCCGAGAGCAACGCCGGCAGCGAGGCGAGCGCGCCCGATCCCGCACCGATCCCACACGATTTCGGTTGGACGACCGCGAGATATGAGAGGGCCAGATTGACGCCAACCAGACCGGCAAGGAGCGTTCCAAGGCCCACGTTGAGCGGCGAGATCAGTGCCCGAATCGCCCATAGGTCAACGAGCGCAACCGCTTCGAAGGAGGCCGGCCCGGTCTGCTCGAGCATCCGACTGAGTGGCTCCTCGACGACGAGTATGCTGGTGCCGACGCCTGGCCGCACCGTTAGATCGCCAATCGCCCAGAGAAAGGCAAGCAGGTAGCCAAGGGTGACTGCACCCATGACGGCTCTCGAATCTCGCCGGGTGAAAACGAGGGAGATGGCGGCCCACGTCCGCCAAAAAAACGAATGGGCACCGTGTTCAGCCGTGGCACCGTTCATATGCCCCATAGGACTGCACTGATCATAATCGTTCTACCGCTGTGTATCGTCTGTGCACGAGCGGCGGTCAATCGCTGGCCGTCGACGTACCGATAGATCCCCCACGGCTGGTCGTGCATCACCCGTACACCACCGGGGCAACGATTACAAGCCTTGCCTGTGTGGTTGTGGATAATGTCTCACCAGCACCCGTCTCTGACTGACCTCCCGCCGAGTGCCAAACTGGTCTACAAAGTCCTCGAGGTGGAGGGGCGGATGACCCAACACGAAATCGCGACCACGTCGTTGCTTCCCGTCCGGACGGTTCGACACGCTTTGGGCCGACTCGAGGAGGCGGGAATCGTCGACGAGGGCGTCTATTTTCGGGATGCTCGGAAGTCACTGTACTCGCTTACGGAACCGGTCGAGGCCGATGGCCAAGCAATGAACGCTGAGTGAGCCGATATCGGCTGAGCGGAACCACACAGTTCTTTGCCTACGCCTCGCTAGACCGACTATGAACGGGCTCTCCACCCGATCGCTCGAGGTGCTGACACCGAAGCCGACGACACTCCTGTTGTGGGCGGTCATCCTCGCCCTCGAGTTGGTTCTGGTTCTCACCTACGTGACGGTGATGAACGCCCAGTTAGGACTCTTTCACCTCTACCCCTTCGTCTGGATCAATCTTGGCATTTGGGCGGTCTGGAAGACGACGCCCGTGAGCGCGCCCCGTCGGCAGGAACTGCTTGCGGGCGCGGTCGCTGCCGGCTACTTCGCCGTCCTTGCCTACGTCGGCGGCCTATTCGCCAGGGGCCACGCCGCCCACGAGGGCCACGACTTCACCGGTCAGCAAGCAGAGTTCGTCTACGGCCTCGAGTTCGCTACAACGGTGCCACCAGGCTATGGGCCGGCAATTCTCTACTCGAGCCCGGAGTTGATTATGGCGATTTCGCCGTACATGCTCGTGGGCTATCTCGCCCTTGCGTATCTCGTCTATGTGACCGTTCTCGATGCGGCGGGGGCGGCGATTTCGGGTGTCCTTGGGCTGTTTACCTGTATCGGCTGTAGCTGGCCCATCTTGGCCTCGATTGCGGCGACTGGTGGCACGACGACGACAGCGGCGACGACGATCTATGCCCAATCGTACAGTCTGTCGACAATCGCGTTCGTGCTGACCGTCGGGCTGTTGTACTGGCGACCGTTCCAACGGGCGCGGTAGTCCGCGTTGACGCCAGCGGTCAGTACTGCCGTCTCACCCGCTGCTTCGTCCGGTCGATCACAGCCCGCTCGGCTCGAGTAATCGCCCGGACTGCCTCGTCAGTAAAATCGATCGTCAGCGAGGGGAGGCCACCACCGAGGACACCGAAGACGCCACCCAGAATATCCTGTGGATCGAGTGTTGCTTGAAACGCGAAGGCGTTTGGATACGCCGTAAGCGGCCCCGCAAACCGAAACTCCTCTTCGACAAAGCACTCGGCTTCGGCCTGTGTAAACACGTCCGTGACCGCCGGCCAGAACGACGACCGCTCGCTCGCAACCAGCGGTCGGATGGCTTCACCGAGCCCCAGTTGGCGGGCAACGAGTTCGTCCCTGATCGCTCGCTTTGTTGCCCCCGAAACGGTCGGCCGAAGCGCCTCGTTGTACGCATCACGAGCCAGAATTCGGTCGCGAAATTCGGCGGGGTCGGCCTCAGCTTCGGGCATGGCTGCATACTCGAGGACCACGGCAAACTGGGCGAGAATGTCCCCTCGGTAGGCCTGTAGTTCGGCCTGGATCACCTGCCGGTCGACCGCCTCGGCGTTCTGGATGAGGCGGTCGATGACCGAACTCCCCGGACCCGTGGTGCCGGTCAGCGCTCGAGAGACGCTAAACTCCGTGCGGGTGATGTCGATCGCCTCGTCGACGAACCGTTCGAACCCGTCACGGGCAGCCGCTTTCGTCATGGCTTCCTGTCGGGACGGCTCGATAATGAAGCTGTGGACCGCGGAACTGCTGGCCGTCAGCTCCCATTCGAATCTGTTGTCCACTGGCGCTATGCCGTCCTCTCGAGCACGCTAGCTTCTAGTACTCCGCAGCGACACCGAGTTTTGATCGCTCGAGATGGGTATTTTCATTCCCAGCCACGCACCACCGGAGCACTTTTCGAACTCCAGGAGAGTCACACTCGAGAGGACATGGTGGACCCGATTTCAACGCTCATCGCCGTTGTGGTTGCTGTCGGCATCCCCGTGTTAGCAGTCGTGTTCTATCTTGACGGCCTCGTCATCGGAAAAGTGCTCCAGCCCCCGGTGATGTTCGTTGCCTATGTGACAGTCGCTGCTCCGCGACGGTTGACACTTCTTGTTGCTGCACTCGTCTGCATTGGCGCTGCCTCTGCTGGTCAGTGGACGCTCTATCGCGGCTTCGATGAGGAGAGTGAGGAACTGGTTGGAATTCGCCGATGGGTCCCATACCTCGAGTCGGTTCCGGAGCGGGTCCAACGAAAGATTGGCGAGCGCCGGATGGGGCGTCTCAACCGCCAGTTCGATCGGTACGGGGGGTGGGCTGTTTGTGCGACCAATGGCGTCCCGGGAATCCGTGGGCTGATGACGGTGCCGGCCGGATTGAGCGCGTATCCAGTTCGACGGTTTCTGCTCGCCTCCACTGTCGGAAACGCTCTTTATGTGACAGTGTTGTTCGCCGCTGCGTGGGGGCTTCTTGGAATCGGGGCCTATGTAATTTAATTCCAAATTAAAAGGTGAGAATTATACTCTATCGCGGCTGCTGTCAGCCTTGTAACCGTTGGGTGGCCTATCGTTGGGGCAGTCGGTGGCAATCTGTTGGTTGACTCCTCGTCGGACGGGAGTGCTTGCCGTCGATTTCCGATTACTCACACCAATACTGGATTGGTACGTCTTGGACTGCTATACTGGGTACCACAGTAGTCAGAGACCGGATCGTTCACTCTTTTTTTCGTGTTCAAGGACTCCCAGTAATTGATTTTGTTCCGGAAATTGGTTTTAACAATCGGTTGAATTTATATGTCACAAGGGAGCATGAGTCAGTATGACTTTCCGGGATCCAGTGAGTGTCGCAATCGTTGAGGCAGTCGCCGCCAGGGATGGGGTGGACCCGACGGCTATGGAGCCACCGTTGTACGATGTTGTTGATACTGAAGCACTCGATGCGCTCTTTCAGCCACAGACCGCTACCACTGGAGTGCCGACACACGTTCGCTTTCGCTATCGTGGATACACTGTTACCGTTGACGAAACCGGAACGGTCGAAATTGCTGAACACCCACCGGAAACGGAGCAGCCCCAAACGGGCGACTCTGTTGGCGACTGATTGTTTACGAACGGCTCATAACTCGGTGAGCAAGAGCGCATCTCACATACGCAACCGCTGATTGTTAGCTCCGCTCGACTAGGTTTCAGCAAGCGACTCGAGTCGCCAGGTGAAGATTGCTTTCAGGACGACGACGAGGCTGTTCGTTTCACCCTCACCCCAGATCGCGGTCTCCGATCGTGGATCGGATGGACTCGCCTCCACACCGTTGGTGAGTGCGCTCACAAGTGTCTTTCGCCGATCAACCATCATGAGCCGTCCAGCCGACGTATCCGACCAGACCCACAGTGATTCAAACATCGTCGCGTTGGGGATATCGTCCTGAATGCGATCCTGTACGTCCTTTGAAACGCCGGCAAGTTGGATCGAGACGCCCCGATCGGCTGCCGCCCCTAACGCTGCAAGGATGTCCTCAGTAAGGAGGTCCTCGACGGTCATATAGACGATTTCTTCCTCTGCGTTGGCGAAAAACTCCAGGACTCGAGTGTCGACTGCGTGCTGTCCGTCGACCGTCCAGACGCCGCGCTGTTCTGCCCGTCGCTTTACCGGTTCGATCGAATCCAGGGCAGTCCGCAATATGTCGTTGCGGCGCTGGAGTTCGTGCTCGAATGTTCGGCTCGCGGTTTCAGCGGAAATCGCCCAAAATCGTTTGGGTGAGGATTGTTGGATATCGACGAGCCCGTGGTCGTGAAGCTCGTCGACAGCATCATACACCCGGGTCCGTGGCACCTCCGATACTTGGCTTATCTCTCTGGCCGTTCCAGATCCAAGACCTGCCAGCGCGACAAACGTGCGGGCGGCGTACGCACTCAACCCGAACTGCTCGAGTTGCTCGACCGCTGCAGACGACGGGTCTTCGATTGGATCGTGAGCCATTGGTAGTAACTATTCGGATGGAGAATTCCGGCCACAAACTGTGGCCGGACCGGCACGCAGCAGTGTGGTGGTTGGGACACAGAGCGCGTGCCGATATAAACGTTGACTCCCACCCCGTATATCTCTTTTGTGATTAAACGGGTTACTACGTTCATTTACGCTTTGCAAGCGATCTATACGGTGAACGGCACACAAGATTTGTTGTGACTAAAATCATTACACTTCTACTGGGATCGTATGGGAAACGTCGAAAAACGCCGCTTAACTGGCGGTTTGTGGCTTTGCCATCGGACACGGTCATCACAGGAGTGACAATACCTATCTGTCTTGGGATACAATCCATAACGAGGTCCTGGGACACCCCAGGAGGTTGGGACACATGGATACAAATGAAAAGATAGAGGAAGCAATTGAGGTTCTTCAACAACTCGGGTTGAAAGAATACGAAGCCCGATGCTTTGTTGGGTTGAGCCGGCTTAATACGGGAACCGCAAAGAAACTCAGCGAACTGACGGAGGTTCCCCGGACACGAGTCTACGATGCGATACGTGTACTCGAGGTTCAGGGCTTGGTCGAAATCCAGCATTCGAGTCCACAGCAGTTTCGGGCAGTCTCACTGGAGGAAGCAACCGAAACGCTCCGCGATCAGTACGAAGATCGCGTTGAGCGACTTCACGACGCCCTTGATACGGTCGAAATCGTCGACGGGGATGAGGAATCCTCCGTCCAAGAGGTTTGGTCAATGGCTGGGCAGGACGCGATCGAAAACCGAACGGAGCAACTGATCGAGACGGCGTCCGACGAAATCGTTCTCGTGATCGGCGATGGGTTGCTGTTAACTGAGGATCTCATTGAGACGCTCAACGAGGTCAGCAATAGCGTTGAGTTGCTCGTTGGGACGTTGACTCCGTCACTGCAAAAAGAGGTTCAAACTGCAGTGCCGGACGCGACGACGTTCATTTCGGGTTTAGAATGGTTACACGGCGAGAGCACCACCAAAGACGAGACGGCAATCGGTCGGCTCCTTTTGGTTGATCGTTCGACAATTTTAGTGAGTTCGATCATGCCCGATTCGAAAGACGAACAGGCAATCTTCGGTCAGGGATTCGGAAACGGTCTCGTCGTGATTGCCCGCCGGCTCATGGCACAGGGGCTCATCCCTGTTCGTGATCCGATCTCCTGAATCTCTAGGAGCTACGGTCACCGTTAACCAGAGTCACCGTCTGTGACATCTCGACTACTCGTCTCAACGAGACGGTTCTCAAGTAGTTTAAGTGTAATATACTCCCCGTTATCCACGGTCACCTTGCAGTTGCTATAGATGAACGAAAGTCGTCCACCGCTCCGCGAGGTGCCATCATATCTGGGCTCAAACAGCACATCCAATGCATCGGTATCAAGGACGGTGGCAAGCGGTGGAAGGGATAGCGGTTCCTGCCCCTCTACTGCACTCACCGACCGCACTACAGCCCTACTCACCGATTCGTCCACACCGATATCGTACTCCACACGAGAGGATAGTGCGAGCGCAGTAAAACAGCTATCGTATTTCACTCGAATAATTAAAACAAGCCCTGGCACCGAACGGGGTCCGTCTTTCGTGCGTGCGCGTCCGGGTGAAGAGATGCAGGTCACGACTCGAGTTCAATACGCGGTTTGTCCTCCCCGTCTCGAACCACGAGTCCGAGTTCGTCGATAGCCGCGGCCGTCGCCTCGAGGCCACCTCGTCCGGCAACCCGACGCGCTTCACAAAGGGCAATCGTCGAACTGAGTCCCGTCTCGCTTGCAACCGTCGGCAACATCGGTGCGAGTCCGACCTCGAGGCCGGCGTCCTCACACCGTCCGGCAAGCGTCGCCAGTTCGGGCGTCGTGTCGGCGTCGGTGAAGTCGATTGGCTCACTGAAGGCTGTAAAGTAGGCGCTCCCGCTTGGGCCGGGACCGAGGATAACGTCGTTGCGCCGGATCGACATCGCCGCCCCATCGATGTGCGTGCGCTCGATTGCTGCCGCCGTCGGCTCGAGAATCCCGACACTCGCTGCCTCCTCTTGTTCGAGTAAGTGGGTGACGGTGTTGCCAATGCGGGCCGCTCGCGTAGAGCCGACTTGGCGTTCAAAACGGATCTCGTCGGTGCCCTCGAGGGCGCGGGCGGCGAGGGCGCGGATTTCGGCCTCCGGGTCAGCCGGTGGCTCATCGTCATGTCTATCAGCGTCGGATTCGTCCGCGTACGAATCCTCCGTTGCAGCCCCTGGCAACGTCTCTGCATCCCGATAATTAATCAAGAGGTCGCCGCCACTGGCCCGGACGCTCCGTAGCACGTCGATGGTCGCGGCCTCATACAGGTAGGCAGCGTCGGCCGGCGACAGTGGCGTTTGGGCGACCAGTTCCGAACAGACAAGTCCCGCACGGGGCGGGTCAACGGGGACAACGACGATCATGTGCTCACTGGGTCGGCCCGAGGCTTGAACGCGGCGGTCTACAAAAACAGCGAGAGCCCACGACTGAACTTGTGGGGAATGTCAGTGGGCTCCAATCCAGTGCCGTTACCAGCTGGCGTTGCCAACCGGATTCGCCGGTTCAGTCCCCTGTAGTACGCGAAGGACATCCTCGGCGACCGTCTCGTTCAACGTTTCCCGTGAATCAGCAGAATACCACGCCGAGTGGGGGGTCAAAATCACGTCATCGCGCTCGAATAGCGGCGACTCCTCTGGGGGCTCTTGGGCCATCACGTCGAGTCCCGCACTGGCGATTTCGCCGTCGACAAGGGCCGCATACAGCGCTTCCTCGTCAACAATTCCCCCGCGGCCGACGTTGACGACGACGGCGTGGTCCGGCATCGCCGCAAACGCATCGGCGTCGAGCATCCCGCGTGTCTCGTCGGTCAGCGGCGCATGGACCGAGACTGCATCCGACCCCGCAAACAGCTCTTCGAGTGAACACAGCGTCGCATTGTATCCCTCGAGGGCCGCTTGGTCAATGAACGGATCATAGACGAGCAACTCGAGGTCAAAGCCAGCGGCTAGATCGGCCAGTTTGCGCGCAATCGTCCCAAAGGAGATAACACCGAGTGTCGATCCGTAGACGCGGGGGAACGGCTGGTCAGGGACCCAATCCCACGTTCCCGACTTTACTTCGCTGTCGTATTGCAACAACTCGCGGCGGCAGGCCAAAAGCAGTGAGAGGGCGTGGGTAGCCACCTCGTTCGCCGAGTATGAGGGGGCGTTGACGACGACGACGCCGTTTTTATCGGCCGTTTCGACATCGATATTGTCGTAGCCAGTTCCGGCACGGCCGATGATCTGGAGTTCCTCTAAGCCTTCGATGAGCTCGCTGTCGACCGGCCCGTAGGCCTCGACGATGAGTGCGTTTGCGTTGGGGGCCGCCTCGAGGACCGCTTCGTTCGTCCACTCTTCGACCGGGACGAGTGTGGGCTCGAGGGGCGAAAGACGGTCACGGAGTACGTCTGCATCGAGAACCGGACTGTCATGGTAGGCGACTACTGGGCTCATACTTACACCTTCGTCCGGAGGGAGTAGTTCGTTTCGAAAGAGGAATGATTTAGCGCCCTTGGCGGCCTTTCGTCTGGCGATAATCGGTCGACAACAGGGCGACAAACGCCTCGAGCCAATCCTGGGTTTGCTCGTCGGTCTGGTCGGCGGGGTCGATCATGGGCATGAGTTCGAAGCCGCGGCCACGGATTCGTTTACCGTGATCGGCCACAACGTCGAGTTCGTCGGCTGGTTTCGTCGTGTACTCACGGGCGATTTCCTCGAGTGCCCGTTCGCCGATCGGAATCAAGATTTCGGGATTTATCATCCGGATTTCGGCGTTCAGATATGGTTCGCAGTTGTCGATTTCCTCGTCGGTTGGCACTCGTTCGGGGTCCCGACAGCGAGTGAGGTTCGTGAGGTAGGCGTTCTCGAGCGTTGGGCCGTCGTCCTCCTGATCTTCATTACTGGCGGGTTCGATTGCACAGAGGCCAAGCCGTTGGAGCATCCGCTGGAGGGCTTGGCCGCGGTCGTCGCCGGCAAACGGAACGCCGACGGTGTCGGCACCCGCACTCGGGGCTTCGCCGATGAACAAAAAGTCAGCACCGACATCGCCGTAGCCGTGGACGACCTGCGTTCGGCTCTCACAGAGTGCCGGACAGTTCTGACACGCCTCGTCCATACCGAACGGGTTCGACCGCGATAGCTGGTTTGCGTCCACACTCGGCGTTTGGGTTGCTGGCACAAAAGCGGCCCGTTCAGCCGGGTGTCCACGGACGTCCGAGGTGGGGATGAGGATAAGGTTGAGAGCAAGGGCAGGGCCAGGGTCAGTTTCGCTCAGGGATGAATCCTCGAGTTCGCCACCACCAGTGATGAGAGGCCAGATGGCTATGCAAACTCATCCCAAACGGACTCCGCTTGCTGTACCCGTGCGGGCGTCCCGTCCACGTTGGCAGGACTGGCATCGCCAGCCGTCGCTTCGGTCGGGAGCAAAAGCGTCACGACGTTCCCGTTATCGTAGGCAAACTCTATCTCTCCGTTGAGCGCCTCCAAACACCAGTTGACGACCCACAGGCCGATTCCCTGGCCGTGCTGGAGGGCGGTTTCGGTCCCCTCCCGGAGAATCGTCGTTTCGGACTCCGGAATCCGTTCGTTGGTGTCCCGAATCGCAACTCGAAGCCGACCATCTGCCGACTCGGCAACGTGGACGTGAACGTAGACCGCTGAACGCTCGGTTGCGTGCTCGATTGCGTTTTCGAGTAGGTTCGAAAGCATAAACGAAAGCACGTCGGGGTTTGTCCGCAGACAGGGACTCGACGATCCGACATCGACATCGACCTCGACGCCGACAGTCGCCTCGGGATATCGCTTTGTAAACTCCTGTTGGATATCGCTTACGACGGCCGTTACGTCGACGGATTCCGTCTGCAGTTCACGGTCCAACAGGCGGTCGAACTCGCGTGCTTTCTCGCCGATCGAAAGCAATGCCGAACTGGCCTCGACAATGGTCGCTGCCTGGCTTGCGTAAGTCGGGTCCTCGAGGTCGGCGTGCAACGACGACGCCAACCCCTGGATGACGGTCATTTCGTTTCGCAGGTTGTGTCTGAGGACGCGATTGAGGACGGCCAACTGCTGTTCTCGTTGTCGCTCTCTGGTGAGATCATAGCAAACGATCATCCCGCCAACCGGGTCGTCGGCTGGATCCGTAAGCGGGGTGTACGAGACGCCAAACGTTCGTCCGTCGGCCTCGAGTTCACCCGCTTGAACAAGTGTCGCCAGTTCGAGCCCGGTAAGCTGACTGAGTGGCATTGGAAGCGGGCCCTCCATCGTGTTCCCAAAGGCCACTTCGGCGCTGTCATTGAGCCTGACAACGTAGTGTTCGGTATCGAGGACGATCACCGGTTCGGTGAGGTTGTCGAGACCGGACCGTTCGGCCGCCCGTTGGGTTGCCGGGTTCGTCTCGAACATATGCGTGCCGACGAACGCGAAGGTGTCAAGCGAGATGTGGATGAGCATGAGCGCGGCGGTGAGGTGCAGTTGCGGAACGGGGCCGAGTTCGAACAGCCACCACGACACCCCCACAGTTGGAGGGATCGTACTGAGCACGACGGCCGTCGCTTCACGCCGATACAGCGGCCCGTAGCTCACAATCGCCCCGATTAGCGCTAAGGAGCCGATGGCGGCGGTCCCGATACAGAACAGGATGGCAAAGACGCCCCACGGTTGTACGGTATACTGGACGGTCTCGAGGCCAAAGACGGGAGCAAACCGGAATTCGGTCCAGACTAGCCCATGCAGCGGGTTCGTCACGACAAGCCCGGTCGTCACCACCGGAACGATTGCGACGATGGCGAACAGCGGCTTCCGGATGAGATCACTTCGTCCTGTATACTCGAGTCCAAAGGCCAGAAAGAACGGGCCCATGAAACAGAGGCTGGCGAACGTCAGCATCTCGAAAGCCATCCGGAGTGTAGGGTTACTGACCAGTAAGGAGAGGCCGTAGGAGAAACAAAACAGGGCGACTGAAGTGAGGTTTCCAATAAACCAGATGGCCCCCGACCGTCCCCGGTGACGGGTAAGATATCGGATGAGATAGAGGGATCCGAAGCCGGCCCCAATCGAAGCGACGACGAATATCGCTCCGAGCGTACTCGGCCTCATCGGTCGGCTCCCAGTTGGGTCTGGATTGGTGAGTGCGGGTAGGGACGGGAATAGAGTTGGGCCCAGAGCCGGTACCGGAGCCAGAACCGAATCGGATTCCCAGACAGCGGCGCAGTCGGTCGCGGTACCAAACCGAACGGCCGCGGTCGGTGGCTCCCAGCACAGGCGAGCGCACCCCACCAGCTGAGTTGACCACACTGGACATCTATATCAGCCATTGGTTAGCGCAACTAACCAGTAGGGAAGTATAAGCGTACTTGCCGGTGGTCACTCCTCGGTCGGTGGCTCCCGACGCGAAACGGCCTCCGAAACCGACCGCCGGTGGACGACACCGACGTTGTCGGCGACGTTCGCTGTGAGTGTCCGGAAGGCCGCACCAGTCTTGCCGTCGTCGGAGAGGACGACCGGCTTCCCGGAGTCTCCACCTTCCCGAACGGCTGGGTCAAGCGGAATTGAGCCGAGAAACGGCAGGTCGTGGGTGTCAGCAAACGCCTCGCCGCCACCAGCACCGAAGATGTCGTGCGTTCCGCTACAGTCCGGACAGACGAACGTTGCCATGTTTTCGGCAATCCCAAGCACCACGGTGTTGTGGCGAGCAAACATCTGAAGCCCCTTTCGGGCATCATCAAGCGCAACGTCTTGTGGGGTGGTGACGATAACCGCGCCGGTGACCGGCATGGTCTGTAACATCGTCAACTGGGTGTCGCCCGTCCCCGGCGGGAGGTCGATAATGAGGTAATCGAGGTGCCCCCACTCGACATCCTCGGTGAGTTGGGTGATCACCTTGTGGACCATCGGCCCCCGCCAGATGACCGGGTCGTCCTCACCGACGAGGAAGGCCATACTCATCAGTTTCACCCCGTACTTTTCTGGAGGAACTAGCGTCTCCGATTCGGTCGCCATCGGTGGTTCGTCGGCATCAACCATCCGCGGCACGTTCGGGCCATAAATATCGGCATCAAAAAGGCCCACTCGAGCGCCTCGGTCGGCCAGTCCCGCAGCCAGGTTAACCGCGACCGTCGATTTGCCGACGCCACCCTTCCCGGAGGAGACGGCGATGACGTTTTTGACGTTCGGGAGCACGGCCTCTTCGCCGGCACCCGCGTTCGCGTTCGCTCCATCGCGCGAGGGGATCGACGCCGATAGCTCCGGTTCGATGCCATCTTCGGCGAGTGCGTCCCTGACTGCTCCAGCAATGGCGGTTTCTGCCGGCGAGTAGGGCGCGCCGAGGGCGAGATCAATCGAGACCGTTTCATCTCCATTTTCAGTCTCAACCGTGATCTCATTGACCAACCCCAGCGAGACAATATCCTCACCAAGCGTCTCGTCGTCGACCTTTCGCAATCGGTCGCGAACGGCGGCTTCATCCATACGCGACCTAGACACAGGACGTCGAAAAGGGTTCTGTTCGTCGCCCTTTACGGTCGAAAATCAAACCGCGGCCCGTCGTACGTTGGTGGATCGGGCTCGAGTTCGACGCCGCTTGCATAGCGAAGATAGTTGAGGTAAAACGGGCGGCCACAGCCCGTCGCGTCGCCAGCCGTTCCGACCTCGAACGCACGCCCCTCACCACACTGGAAGGCAATACCGTCGGCTGACTCGAGGGCCTCGATATCTGCCTCGGGGGTTGCGTACTCCCACCCCGCTTGCGGAGTTGTCGTCACGGACTTATCGGCAAGTTCCGGCTTGCGCTCGACGCTTGCGACCGCCCCGCAGTGTGGGCAGGTGTATCTGACGGTAACCGTGGAAGCTGTCATGGGAAAGAGTATGGAAGGACTGGAGGTAAGCCTGCGGGTCACTCGTGGCCACCCGGAACACCTTTTGCCCAAACGAAACTCTATGTGTCTATGATCGATGAAACTGCCGAGGAGATCCGTGAAATGCAGACTCACAGTTCCTCGGTCGTCGCTATCAAGGCCACCCGAGCGCTCAAAGAGCTGACGACTCGGGAGTTCACCACCGTCGAGGAGTACGTGCGAACCTTAGAGCGGAACGCGACGGTACTCCGGCGGGCCAACCCTTCTCATGCCTCGTTACAAAACGCCGTCCGAGAGGTCGTCGAGGAGGTCCGAAACGCCAACCCGGAGACCGTCGAGGAGGCAAAAGGACTCACGAGCGCCGTCATCGAAGATGTCGTCGCCCACGTCGAATCCGGGAAACACCGTGCAGCCGAGAAAGCCGCCGACTATCTGACCGACGGGACAACGATTCTCACCCACGACTACTCTTCGACGGTCCTCGAGGCCCTGGATATTGCGACTAATGAGGGCAAGGAATTTTCAGTGTATGTGACCGAAGCCCGGCCCCGCTATCTCGGCCGAAAGATGGTGCGAACGCTGGCGGCGATGGACGGCATCGAACCGACGCTCATCACTGACGGAGCGAGTGGCTACTACCTCCCCGAGATTGATGAGGTGGTACTTGGGATGTCCTGTATCGTTGAAGACACGCTCTACAACCGCGTCGCCACCTACCCGCTCGTTGCGGCCGCCCACCAGAGTGAGGTCCAGGTGACGATTGTCGGTTCGGCAGCCAAGGTGATCGCTGAGGGATTCGTCTTCGAAAACGAGTTTCGCTCCCCAAGTGAAGTGACCCTCGAGCCGCCGGAAGGGTTTACGGTCAAAAATCCGGCCTACGATGCGACGCCCGTCGCGTTGATCGATACGGTCATCACCGAAGATGGCCCGCAGTCGGCCTGAGCGTTCGATTTAAAGTCTGGCTTAGCGGTCATCTGTCGCCGGCCTTCGCTCGCCAAAGTGTCGGCCTCGGCCGTCTCCCCCCGCCCGCTTCGGCGTTGCCCACTCGACAGCGTTTCGAATAACCTGCAACACATCTTCGTTCTTGTAAATCGGATACGTCTCGTGGCCCGGCCGAAAATAGAAAATACGCCCGTTCCCACGCCGGTAACAACACCCACTCCGGAACACCTCGCCGCCCTCGAACCAACTCAGCAAAACCAGCCGGTCGGGGTCGGGGATATCAAACGGCTCGCCGTACATCTCCGTCTCGGGCAACTCGAGGTACTCATCGATGTCGGCAACGATGGGATGGCCGGGGTCAGTCACCCAGAGGCGCTCGGTCGCTCCGTCCTCCCGATACTGGAGGTTACAGGAGGTTCCCAGCAGCCGTTTGAACACCTTCGAAAAGTGCCCCGAATGCAAGACGACCAGTCCCATCCCCTCGAGCACCCGCTCTTGCACGCGGTCGACGATTTCCTCGGCCACTTCGTCGTGGGCACGGTGGCCCCACCAGATGAGGACGTCGGTGTCGGCCAGGACCGACTCGGTGAGCCCGTGTTCGGGTTCATCAAGCGTTGCAGTTTGGACGACGTGGTCGTCCTCGAGGGCGTCCGCGAGGACCACGTGCATTCCATCGGGGTAGATGGCAGCGACCTCGCCGTTCTCACGTTCGTGGCGAAACTCGTTCCAGACGGTGACAGAACTCATAGGTGCACTACAGCGAGAAGACCCAAAGTTCCAGGGGGCAGGGTGTATTACGGCGCTGAGTGAGTATCTCAGCTACAGATCAAAGAGTAACCAACCTATACAATAAATATAAAAGTAGAAGTGAAAGTCATTATTTTATGAAATACAACCTCAAATTCGGTTAAAAAGAGTACAAAATACTTATTTCGCTTCCACACTGGCTAGTGGTTGATGAACGCTCTTGTCCCGTTTTTGTCCACGTCAGCAACCCGTTGTCGGCGACCACTGTTTCGGCAGTCTCAATCAGAGGTTTCCCGATGACAAACGCCCGATCTCGAGTCGACACCAACTCTGCAATCGGTATCGGTATCGTCGGCCTCGGGGGGATGGGTCACCTCCACGCCTCAAGTTTCCAGGAGCTAGGCGCAGCGGTCGTCGCGGGTGCCGATATCGCCGCCGACCAGCGCGAGCGCTTTGGCGAGGAGTTCGGTGCGACGACGTATGCAGAGCATGCGGACCTCGTCACCGACCCTGACGTCGACGCCGTTGTGGTCACCACCCCAAACCGGTTTCACGAACCGATTGCTGTCGCCGCCTTGGAAGCTGACCGGCACGTTCTCGTCGAAAAACCACTCGCCCACACCCTCGAGAGTGCAAAGGCAATTGCAGCGGCTGCTGCCCGCTCGGAGGGGGAGTGTATGGTCGGCTTTCATAACCGCCATGCCGCCTCGGCGACGCTGTTTACCGCTCAACACGCCCAAGACCGGTTTGGCGACCTGCGCCACGTCGAAGCCCGCTATCTTCGCCGTCGTGGGGTCCCCGGCCCCGGTTCGTGGTTTACGAACGAAGACCTCTCCGGCGGCGGTGCGCTGGTTGATATCGGCGTCCACGCCCTTGATCTCGCCCTATACGTCCTCGGGTTCCCCGAAATCGAGGAGGTGTCAGGAATCACGCGTTCGACGTTTGGCCGTGATGAGGCGTACGCCGACCCGGACGGGTTTGGTGACGCGTGGGATGGTATCGACGAAAGCTACAGCGTCGACGACTCAGTCACCGCCTTTATCCGCTGTGCTGGTGGGCGAACGATCACACTCGATGCAGCCTGGGCGGCAAACCGTGATCCCAGCACCGAACTGATCGTCCAGGGAACTGACGGCGGTGCGCGCTTCGACATTGGGAGTACGGAACTGTCGATCCTCGAGGCGACAACGGGGGGGCACGATCACTACGCTGACACCGTCATGCGGGCCAACGCAGGCGTCACGGGGTACAAAGAGCAGGATGAGGTGTTTCTGGATGGCGTTGCTGGCAGTGGCTCGTTCGAAAACAACCTCGAGCAGGCCCTTACCGTGCAGTGGGTGATTGATGCGATCTACCGCTCGAGTGAGACGGGCCATGCCCAGCGACTGGCTGAGCCGATCACTGAGCAGATGGCCAACTGTGATCCTATCTCCTCGAGTGACTGAGCGGTAGAAATCGAAACGGGTTGGAGACAGCGGGCAGTTGTGGTTGTGTTTACAGCACTTCGTCGAAATCGTTGTGGCCGTGGATATCGACACCCTCGTCGGTGATCTCACAGAGGAAAACGCCGTTGCCGGAGCCGGTGTCACGCTCGACGGCGGATTTGATACCGTGGGCGGCGACGCTCATGGCCTCTTCGTTCGAGAGATCTTCCTCGTAGGCCTGTTCTAAGTGACCATACGCCAGTTGCATCCCGCTCCCAGTGACGGTGTAGTCGTCTTTCATCACACCGCCAGCGGGGTCGATACTGTAGACGTGGTGGCCATCGTCGTCGACACCGCCCAGAATGGGGTTGATGGCGAAGAACGGACCGCCGCGGGCGAAGTTGCCGGCGAGCGTCGAGAGCGCTTTCATGCTCATCGATTCGCCGCGTCGGGATTCATAGAGGTTTACTTCGGCACGGAGACTGCCGATGAACGATTGGGCACCACCGACGCTACCGACCAGCGTGAGCGCGGCCGTGGGGTGGATCTGTTCTACCTTCTGGACGTTCTTATTCGAGACGAAGCGGCCACCGAGGCTGGCGCGCATGTCCGTTGCGATGACGACACCCTCAGCAGTCGAGATGCCGATCGTCGTCGTCCCGGTTTTGTTGACGCTGTCCAAATCGCCCTGGGAGAGGTCATTTGTCGGTTGGGACCCCAGTTCGGGGGCGTACGGGTTTGGCTCCGCGGTCAGTTTGTCGACCGTCTGCGAGAAGTCCGTGCCGTTTGGAGTTTGCATTGGTTGCTCATTACGGCCGCCGGCTTATAAAACATCGGCGGTCGGGGAAGAACAGGTTCCGGTGTTGTGTTGGCAGTCGCTATGGTAATTGCGGTGGGGTCAGGTCGATACTGAATCAACCGGAAAACGAGCGACGGGCAGGGAGAAATTGGCTGTGACGTGCTCGACTACTCCATCGCAGCTTCGGTTGCGTTCTCATAGGCTTCCTCTGCGGTCGCCAATAGCCGGTGAACCGGGAGCGAGAGGCCGGCTTGGCGGGCCATAATCGCCAGCGGCATCGCGAAGATGCCAACGGCGATTGTCAGCTGGTACAGTGCGAACATCGTCGCGTGGTGGACGCGGGATTTCATCGGGCTTCAGATGTGCCCAGACGAAGTCCGTATATAACTCTTGTTGCTCAGCGCCCACTGTCATGATTGTTCAGCCACGTCAGAGGTCGACGCAGTCATGCGATTCAACTCTAGTTGTTTCTGGGGCAATCGGAGCTGATTTCTTGGCCATCACGGCCTATCCCGCGGCCAATCGATGGGGGCAATTCTCATAAGTTATATCGATTATCCGACTCACGTGCGCGCTCGGAAACCCGCTCTGTAATAAGTGAACAGCCCACTCGAGTGGGGTGGCGATGGGTACCGGCCTACCGACGTGCGCCCGGGATCATGTCCGGATGGAACTCGCCGATCGACTGGCGGTCCCAGTCTTCGAGCGTTGCGGTGCTCTCACCGGCTGCCGCGACCAGCCGCTCTGTGGTTAACTGCTGCTCTTGGCGGAGGGTCTGTCGGGCGACTCGACCGGCGAGGTGGCGGATGTCCCGAACGCTGAAGCCGGCGGTGGCGTCGGCCACCGCATCGAAATCGACATCAGCAGCCAGAAACCCGTCGGGGAGTTCCGCCTGCAAAATCGCTAGTCGGGTTGGGCCGTCCGGTGGCGGTACCTCGATACGTTCGTCGAACGCGCCCGCGTGGAGAACGTCGCTGTCTACCTGATCGACCGCTCGAGCGGTTCCAACAACGAGTACGTCATCAGCGAGCGTTGGCAAAAGCGTCTCCAGTCGCACTGCCAGCCGTTGTATGGACCTCGAGCCACCCGAACCAGGAGCGAGCCGATCGAGATCATCGAGGAGGAGAACACTCGGTGCGCCCGCGCGTGCGTCTTCGATGATCGCTGCGGCCCGGTCGGCTGGATCATCGACTGACTCCAGTCGGAACCGGTCGGGGCTGAGCTCGAAGACGGGCCGGTCGAGTTCGACGGCGATCGATCGGGCAAGGGTGGTCTTGCCTGCATCCGGCGGCCCGTACAGCAATACGCCATCGACCGATGGGACGCCGTGGCGCTCGTAACTATTGGGATGAGAGACCGGTTGGAGGACGAGACGCTCGAGCACTGCAGTGAGGTCGTCCCTTCCCGGCAGGTCCGCAAACGCCACCGGCTCCGTCGTCGACGAACGGCCCAGATCCTCCTCAAACCGGTCTTCGTACCGATCGAGCCAGTCGGGGATTGAGGTGTCGACCTCCTCAACGGCCTGTAAGAGGTGTGATTGGGCAACGGGGGACTCCTCGCCAATTGCATGACGGATCGCAACGTCTGCAACGAGGGTCACGTCACTCGAGGCGTAGCCGGCGGTCGCTTCGGCGATTGCCTCGAGTACTATGTCCTCCGAGCAGGGCGCATCGGCAAGTTCGAGTCGGAGCATTGCCAGCCGAGCCTCTCGGTCAGGTGGTGGAATCTCGATCCGCTCATCAAACCGGCCCGACCGCAGGATGGCGTCGTCAACGTCCTCGAGGTAGTTGGTGGCCGCAAAGACGACGATATCTGCCTCCTGTTGGGTCTCGAGTTCGGTCAACAGTTGGTTGACCATCTGTTGTTCGCTCGAGGCCATCCGGCCGGACCGGTCGCTAGCGATCGCGTCAATCTCGTCGATAAACACCAGACATGGTTCGTTCTTGCGGGCGGCTTCGAACAGCGTGGCGATGTTGTCGGCCGCCTCCCCGATGTATTTGCTTGTGATCTCGGCCGGCGATACCTCGATATAGTTGTAGCCGGTTTCGGCTGCAACGGCGCTCGCGACGAACGTTTTGCCACAGCCCGGTGGCCCATAGAAGAGAACGCCGTTGACCGCGCCGATGCCGTACCGGTCATATACCGCCCGATCGGTCAGCGGATCGATCACCCGGTCGGCCAACGTCTCCTTGAGGTCGTCCATCCCGCCGACATCCGAAAAGTCGTGGCCCGGTGGGTCCGTGTTCAGTTGGTCGGCTGTCAGTCCGGTGTCGCTCTCGCCGCCCTGGGATTGCATTGTGGACTCACTCCGGCCGGACCGGTCGCCGGAGCCACCGCCCCGGAACTGGCGGCCGATTCCTCTGGGTGACCCAAACTGCTGGCCAACAAACAGCCAGCATAACGTCATCGTCGGTGGGGCAAATACGAGTGCAAGATCGCCGGTCACAAAATAGCCCACGAGACCGAAGACGTACGCGATACCCAATGCCAGTTGGTCGAGTTGTATCGCCGCGACCCAGTCAACCGGCCGACTGACAACGGCAATCGTACCAAAGAGGATCACGGCAGCCAAAAACGCCTGGGTGCCGGGAACGAACGAGTCGGCCCCCGTGAGAACGATTGGAAGCGAATCTATCATCATCTATGACGTATCATCACAGATTAAAATAATTCTGATCCGTGCCGTATATGACGCTTTTTGTCCGTTCTATTTATTACAACTCTGAGGCCGACCAGCGCAATTGGGAGGCAACCCAACCGACTGATACACTGATTGCGGGAATATCCAGCCTATAATACGCTTCGGTGAGTTCAGCACCTCGAGGCAGAAAGACGAACCGCAACAGACGAAAGGCCCGGGCACAATCACTCCCTATGGGAAACTATCTCGTTGTGATGGAAGCCGCGTGGCTCGTCCGCGACGTCAAACAGATCGACGACGCTATCGGCGTCGCCGTCAGCGAAGCGGGGAAACGACTCAACCAAAAGAACATGGAGTACGTCGAAGTCGAAGTCGGCGCAACCGGCTGTCCAGCCTGTGGCGAACCCTTTGATTCGGCGTTCATCGCCGCCAACACCGCCCTCGTCGGTCTCGCCCTCGAGATGGAAGTGTTCAACGCGGACAACGAACAACACGCCTCCCGAATCGCCAAAAGTGAGGTTGGCGGTGCGCTCCGAGACGTGCCACTGGATGTCGTCGAACTGATCGAACATCCCGAAGACGAGGACTGATCGGACCCAAAGGACTTTCTATAACCTGTGGTTATTGTAGGGCATGGAACTCCCGACGCCCGAGGATCTCCGGCAGCGTCGAACCGAACTCGAGTTGACCCAAAGTGAGTTAGCAGACCGAGCCGACGTCTCCCAGCCACTGATCGCGCGGATTGAGGGCGGTGATGTCGACCCTCGACTCTCGACACTGCGGCGGATCGTCAACGCACTCGAGTCAGCCGAACACGATGTCGTCCGAGCAGCTGATCTGATGCACAGTGATGTCGTCAGTGTTGCTCCCGACGACCGTGTGGCCCATGCCGCCCAAAAGATGGCCGAAGAAGCCTACTCCCAGCTGGCGGTGATTCAGGATGGGACACCCGTCGGTTCGATCAGCCAGAGCGACCTCGTCCAGCTTGACGCCCAGGCTCGAGACGAACCCGTCGAAACACACATGAGCGAGAGCTTTCCGACCGTCTCGAAGGATGCGACGCTCGATGAGATTAGTAATCTACTCGAACATTATAAGGCCGTGATGATTACTCAGGCGGGGAACACAGTCGGAATCATTACCGAGGCGGATCTGGCGGCGAGACTCTCCTAGAAAAAAGTAATTGGCGTTTACACAGCCAGATACTCAGCGACTGCGTCAGTCGACTGGAGGCCGGTGGCGTCGAGTTCGTCGACAATCGTCCCCTTGTCTATCGCATAGCCACGGTCGGCAAGGTTCTGTATCACGTGGAGGTTCTGTTCGACGAACAGAATCGTCGTTCCCAACTCCTCGTTTAGATTGCGTAGATCCCGTGTGATGTCTTGAACGATCGAGGGCTGAATCCCCTCGGAGGGTTCATCGAGCAAGAGCAAGTCGGGATTGCCGATCAGTGCGCGCCCGATCGCTAGCATCTGCTGTTGACCGCCGCTCATCGTCCCGGCCTTCTGATTGCGCCGTTCCTCCAAGATCGGGAAGTACTCATAGACGGTGTCATAGTTCAACTGATCACTGCCCTCGTTGATCGTCTCTCCCATCTTGAGGTTCTGTTCGACGGTAAGTTTCGGGAAGACGTCCCGGCCCTGTGGAATATAGCCGATTCCACGTCGGGCGCGCTCGTATGTTGGCAACTCCGTAATCTCCTCATCACGAAGCGCAATCGTCCCCGAGTCGGCCTCGAGAAGTCCGATTAACGCCTTGACGAGCGTCGTTTTACCAACACCATTTTTGCCGATGATCCCGACGATTTCGCCCGTGTCTATGGCGAACTCGAGGTTCCGGAGAACGGTCGTTTCGCCGTAGGAAACGGACAGGTCGTCGACGCGAAGCATTCCAGTCATTATTCTTCACCAAGATAGATCCGTCTGACGTCCGGATCAGCCCGAATTTCCTCGATTGTGCCCTCTTTGAAGATCGCTCCCTGATCGAGGACGGTTACCCGTTGGGCAATCGAGGCAACGAAGTCGATGTCGTGTTCGATGACGATAAACGCCGTCTCCTCGTCGTTGATCTCTTTGAGCAACGCCGCAATCTCTTCGGTCTCTTCGACCGACAAACCCGCGACGGGCTCATCGAGCAACATCAGGTCCGGTTCTAAGGCCATCGCCATCCCGATCTCGAGTCGCTGTTTCTGCCCGTGTGAGAGGTTCTTGGCGACCGTATCGCCTTCCTCTTGGAGACTGAACTGCTCGAGTGTCTCAGCCGTTCGGGCCTCGAACTCGTTGGAGTCGGCGACTTTTTGCAGCGGGACGCGGAGGTTCTGTCGAACCGTTAGGTCAGGATAGATGCTCGGAATCTGGAACTTAATACTAATTCCTTTCTGTACCCGCTCGTGAGATTGGAGTTCGGTGATATCACTGCCGTTGAAGTAGATGTCTCCTGCCGTCGGCTCGTGGCGACCGGTGAGCAGTTTGAGGAACGTGCTTTTTCCGGCTCCGTTTGGGCCGATAAGACAGCGCAGTTCGCCTTCATTGACGGCGAAATCAACCTCATCTATGGCTGTGAGCCCACCGAATTTCTTCGTAAGCCCGCGCGTTTGGAGAATCCGTGAGGTGCCGACGCCGGTTTCGGCAACAGCTGGCGTCTCTCTTACTGTTTCATCGTTAGCGGCCATTAGTCTGCCACCTCCTCTGAACTGCCGGCTGGACTGCGGCGTTCATTGATCCGTTTCGAAAGGCGGCCAACACCTTTCTCGACCTGTGGGGCGACCCCATCCGGCATAACGAGGATGGTAATCAACAGCAGTGCACCGACCGTCACGAGCGCCCACTCGCTGCCAGTGACGGCAAGCGCCTGTGAGAACGCCTGAATCGCGATTGCGGCGACAATGGTTCCAAGGATGGATTCACGGCCGCCGACGCTCGCCCAGATGACGGGTAACGCCGCGGCGGTGATCGCAAACTCACTCGGGTCGATATAGTTCCCCCACGTCACAAACAGTACGCCGCCTAGGCCGGCGAGCGTCCCGCCGAAAGTAAAGACAGCGAGTTTGATAAACTGGGTGTTGTAGCCGAACATCGCCGTCCGGTCTTCGTCCTCTCGAGTGGCGACCATCGCGTAGCCAAACTGGC
>LFCJ01000425.1_pt1 | contig 25737 bp, 29 predicted proteins | sample 643141 | NCBI WGS metagenome assembly LFCJ01 (sample SAMN03766243, study PRJNA286221) | soda lake metagenome | biome: soda lake; feature: Kulunda steppe; material: water; isolation source: sample B1-Br-g2 brine of Lake Bitter-1 | place: Russia: Kulunda steppe | collected 2010-07
AAGGGGCTTTTCTTCCCAAGTGGCCCCTTTTCCTTAATTGATGTGAGGAGCTTTTTGCTGCTTGCGTAGTTTTTCTTTTTTTTCTTTCTTTTCTTTCCAATAATCCAGGTGCCTTTCCCTGAGGTCCACAACAAAACGACCAAGATCAATGGGTTCACAGTTCAGCAACCTTTCCTTGACCAAGTAGGATTGTGTGAGACTATCCATAGCAGACAGGATGTGAGATGACCAACAATCATCGCACCGTGAGCTCAGTTGCATGTCAGCATGTAAGATCTTTCTCGCAGTGGAGCTATTGCTTTGGGTTAAAGCATTGTATAGCCGTACTGCCGCCCCGAACCAGTTGAACTGCAGAGGCTCTAGACCACACTCGCACATGACACACCAAGAAGGAGTTGCGTCCTTGACCATCAGAATCCTATTGAGCACTGTCATCAGCCATTCTTGTAAAGGATTGTCCATTTCTTTGCCATGTCGTAAGAATGGGGTTGTGCAAACCTGGCTTGCATACATGCGGCTTGCATACATACGAGAATATCTAAGATTTTGAAAGTGAAAAATACTTATGTTCCTGGGGATAGGGATGCGGCAGGCGGTCACATGAGATGTCAACTTCATATCCCTCCATACGGTTCACAAATTTCATTATGTGCCGTGTGTTAAGCAGATCCCTTTGTTTTTCACATTGAGCAAGAATTTGCTCAGCATAGATCGATTTACTTGCAAACATGAAGTGCTGGAAGGGCCCTCCCCCAGGTTGCGCGTCATCTTTGGATTTGAATCCAAATTCACCAGCTTCATGTCATCTTTGGAAGACCACCAAGCTTGACACCTCAAAGACGGATTTGATCCAGATTGGTGCAAAATCGAGCATGCATGATGTGCGCACATCATGCATGCGCATGTCGCGCGCATCGCGCGTGCGCAGCAGCACACCACTGCCTAGCTAGATTTGGGATCTATAGAGCATGTTGTGTTTTGCACACACCCAGCAGCACACGCGGCAAGCTGCATTGCGTTGTCCATTTGAAACAACTGAGCCTCCTCAAAGAGGTGCTCTTGCACCTGAGCAGGGCTGCATCAAGCACGGAAAGGGAGCAACCCGGGGGCCTGATCTGACTCTCCTAAACCTTCCGCAGGACCCCACTCCTCAGTTGATCTCTCCCCTTGACCCTGCTTGTGATGCTGCCATAATCTGATGGTTGACCTGAGAGAAAATCCCCGCGCAATTCATATGATGCAAACCATCCGCGGCGGCCTCGGGGTCCTTCCGGCGAATTTTCAGGGGGGTTGGGATTAGGGGGGAGGGGGAGGGGGCAATCCCTGCACAGGGATTTTTCCAATTTCAGGGCAGGGATGTGGGAGCGGTCACACCTGCCGCATCCCTCGCAGAGATTGCAGGGATGTGGGCAGGGATGCCAACATGTGTGAGAGCCCCATGATACAGCGTAAGGACTGATGCAGCTCATGGTCTATGCAGTCGCGTGCCCTCTGTCGCATGGCTTTTGCGCTTTGGGCGAGCTGGGGAAGGTAAGCCCCACGTTCATGATGAAAATTCCGAATCAATTATAACTAATGTGCTAGGAAATGTTTTACGGTTTATCTTTCAGATAGAAGTTATTAAAATAAATTATTAAAGAGGAACGATTTTGAAAGGCCTAGCTATCCTAAAATTTTATATGGTACTCCAATACATAATCAGCAAAATGCTGAAAGCAATTTAAACAATATCTGAATGTTTCTATTATTATTCTTATATCTTATGTTATATCTTATGTCTTCTTAGCGTTCCCAAGCATGGAAAAGGCACTTCATGCGTCACTGATAGTGAAGGCTGTTCCGTCATACGGGGGGGGCCGTGGCGTCTTTGCTGTTGAAGACATAACGCCTGGGACCCTGCTTGTCAATGAGCAAGCCATCATAGCCATGCCTCATGACACAGATGGGGTGAGCAACATGGGTTAATGTACGAAAACCCTGAGCATGCAAGTTCGTTTTCGGGCTGGCTTTAAGAGTGTGTTATGACGGAAATTTTCACCCAAGCTTGCTATCTTGTCTATTCTATGCTTCTGCGTGTTTATCCCCGCAGGAGCACTTGCACCTCGCGCTCGCACGAGCCCTCGTTGCCCATCCACAACGCGCGGCTTTGCTCGCAGCATCTGCGCCTCTCCATCCAACATGTCTGGCAGACGTCCCTCTAGATGTGCTCTCGCAGCTTCGTGAACAACACCAGCATGATGTTGAGATTCTGAAGCAAGTGCAGGATGAAATGACAGCTGCTGGCAGCTCCCAGCCGCCGCTCCAAGTGGATGAGCTGCTCAGGATCATGCTAGTTCTTCGATTCAATGCACATTACAGGTACTGCTTGCTAAAGTCAGGCAGGCCAGCTCGTTTGGGCTGCCCTGTTTCATGCAGTCAAACTAGACCAAGAGCTCGCTTACCTTGCCAGACCACACCATGCAACTGTCTTTCCCTGCGCTCTCAAACTCAGGCTTCCAGGGCAAAAATGTACTCTCGGGTCTCCCCTCATTAAGAATCTCAAGTTCACTGTTCGTTAGGCAAACCCCTCGAGGTCCCCCTTTGATGGTGACCTGCATGGTGATGAGCCCGCCTTATCACCCAAAACATCTAGCAATGGCATTACGCGCAGTGGCCTGTACCTGGCGTGCGAAATGTTCAACCATGCGTGCAACCCCAACTGCATCAAGCTGGTCACAAGGCGCACCAGAGGCGTGGCTGAGTCAGAGATCCGCGCGGTCAGGCGAGCCGGTGTGCTGCGCAAGGGGGTGGGGGCCTCATGCGTCGCCTCTTGACTTTTGCACTTCTGCAAGTCTGCCTGTGCCAATTTGCCTTCTGTGCCTGGGCAATGAGGATGCACTGCTTCGTGAAGGAGGGCACCATGGGAGCTGCCTGGCCCCTAGGGCTCAGCTCAGGGCCGCTCGTGCCATGCTCTCCTGAGCGCGCGAACAGCCATTCGTCAGACGAGCTGCCCAAAGCTCAGGCACGCTGTCTTGCGCTCGCTCAAAGCGCACAAGTGCCAACAGCCCGCAATGTGCGCAGGCCAATTCGAGCCGGTGAGGAGTGCTGCATCAGCTACTTAAATCCACCGCTCCAATCCCTTGTGAGGCGAGCAGTGCACCTAGAAAAGCAGCACTTCTTCTCCCCTGCCACGCCTGTGGCGGCAGCAGCCAACCCAAAGCATCAGCCGCGGCAGCTGCAGCAGCCCGCCCCCCCGTGCCCCTCTGCACCAGCACCACCTGCCTTGAGGGGCGCGCCCCCCCAAAAAGTGCACCCTCCTCTTGCGCATTTTCTCCCAGAGCCTTCCAACGCGTTCCCCACTGAGATGGACGCGTGGCAAGGCCATGAGGTGAGCTACTCAGCTCGCCAGGCAGACCTGCCTCGTGCCTGCATCATTGACCAGGGCTTCCAGGGCGTAGAGGCCGCTGATCAGGCCTTTTAGTTCTCACTGAGGGCAGGGCAGCCAGGGAGCAGCCTCATCCCACCTGTGGCACAGCTGTGCACTTGTGCAACATGTTTCTGGGGCTTAAGCTGTGTGTGTGCAGGGACCCTGATCCAAGTGTACGGGCACCTGCGTAATTGGGCGCAGGGCGAGCTCACGCAGGGGCAGGTTGCAGACCTGGAGGCGCTTGAGCAAGACCTGGACAAAGTAGAAGCTGCCTTGGTGGCCGCGCAGACGTCGCTCGCGGCCACCAGTGGCAGCGGCACAGGGGCTGCCAACAGCGGTGCAGGGGGTGCAGCCGCAGCAGCCGAAATTGCACAGGCAGTAAGCCGGGTGGAACGCACAGCCCAGCGCGCGGCGCAGCTGCTGCATCCTCGGCATATTGTGCTGGCGCGGGCGCATACCTTGCTGGTGGGTGTCTGCCCACATGCCTCTCAACGCACGTGCGCCTGCTGGCTGCTGTCACAGCAGCTCGTCCTCATCCTTGGGCCGTGCTTTCTGTGCCTCGCTCTTTTAAAGGCACAGGGCTTGGCTGCAACAGGCACAGCCCACAACACCGCCCAACTCTATTTTTGCAAGGCCGCAAGTTCTGTCTGCCTTATCAGCACCAGCTGGACGTCAAGATAGGTGGAACAGTGCTGTGCATTGGATGGCAGCCAGCGAGTGGCCACATTCAGGTCATATGCATGACAACTTACATCTGTGCTGTGATCAGACGCTCTCTGGGAGGAGCACTTACGGCGCAAACTCTGGCTGTGCTGCATCCAATGGTCGCTTAAGCACACTGCAAACTAGGTACCAAATGTTGCTGAGCATGGTGTTCACAAGTGTGGTACCTCGGCCTTTTTGCTCAGGTGGATGCTTGTGCGGCACTCATGGCGGCTATAAGTTCACCTCATGCCCCCTCAGGCATGCCGGCCTCCTCTCTCAAGGCACAGCCTCAAAGGGACTGCCGTACAGAGGGCGGCTTAGGCCCAGGCTTCAATGAAGCCAATCAGTCCAGCTATGCCACAAACCCTGTGGGCGTTGCCTTGCTGCTTCTACGTGCAGGGCTTGAGCTTAAAGCGACGCAGGTGTGGATGGCATTGTGCCTTTACCAATTCAAAGCGTATGTGCATGCGTTTTTTTGGTGTGTGCTGCAGCCATCCTCTGTAAAGCAAATCCCCTTCCAGTGTGCCTGTCTCAGCTGCTAAACACTGATTATTGCCAAACGTACACTGCTGCAGGAACTCTATTGTGGAGCTCAACACTACGAAACTGCCAGGCTTTTGTTTGATATGCAGGTTTGTATGTGTGTATGTAAGTATATGAGTTCTTGCGTAAGTATGGATGAAACACTCACCGCTACGCATGCACATGTAATGATGTTCATGCAACCATGAATGAGCAGGCAAATCGGATTTATATTACTAAAGCACATCTAGCTGTATCGTATCCTGCTAACTCAACATATTTCTGCCTGTGCTTGCACGCAGCAAGCATTGGAGTACCTTATCTCTGCAGCACCTCGCCAGCTGTATGATGCGTTTCCTGTCCAGTTTGGTAGCTTTGCCAAAGCCTCTAGAGCAGATTATCAGCTGAAAAGGCAGCACCTACAGATAAGCGCTCTCTACAAATAGTTTGATCTGCACATCACCAAACAGAGCCAGCCCAGCAATTTTGTGAAGTGTTGGCGAATTGTAGGCATACTTTAGTATTCAGTGATCTATTGCAGAATTTGTCGAGATTTGTGGTGTTGACAGGGAAAAAAAGCTTATGAAAGAGATTGGTGTAGGCTGCTGTCTTCCCGAGTATATTCTGGAAATACCACTTGTCTTTTTGAATGCCTTGGGCTCACAAATTGCACGAACCTGGTGCTCCTGCACCGTGCGCCCCCTGTGCTGCATCTAGAGCCTCATTCCCTGAATTATCGGAAGTCACCGTAATGGTGCAGGATGGTGCCTTGGTGCACGTATACAGGAATGCTCATAAGGTAAGGTTTTAAGGTAAGGTCTTAAGGCTGTATCCGCCGAACGAGGGCAGCTTAGCCGGTTGTGGCCTCCAGTTAGGTTCGAACCCCGAACCCACAGGTTGCGAGGGTGGATAATTGACTTTCCATCTCAGGTGCCCCGCCTGTATACAGGAATGCTCATAAGGAACTCTGTGCTGTTCACGCTGGAGACGCTCAAGCTGTGATCAGAGAGTCTTCGTCTGGAAAGAGCCCGCAAAAGATAAACTTTTTTGCGGACGGTCTGCTTCAAGTTTGAGGAATCAACTCCTAACAAACGACAAAACAACCGTACATCTGTCAGATACCCCCACTTCTGAAAGTGATCACCTGCAATTATCATCCCTCCAGGGACTCCCTGGAGAGGCAGACCAGACAAAATTTAAAAGATATGTACACCGGGATTTCAGGTCCGAACAAGAAAAGCTCCTAGAGGCAGATACCTGTCAAGCAGACAGCCAGAGCCCAAATAGTTCAACACGAAGCACGAGGATCTGGACTAGCAGGGATTAATGCAGACACCAGCATACACATCCTGGATGCGTCACATATGCAAATTGCACAGTGCAATCCTCCCTGCAACCGTTGATTCAGAGTCCTCCTCTCGAAACTCAAAACTGTGAACGAGCAACAGAGTCCTCCTCTCGAAACTGTGAGCAAGCTCAAAATTCAGGCTTGAGCCTCTAATAGGTTTAGAAGGACAGCTAAGGAGAATTGAATGTTAACTGCAACTTATCACTACAACCAGATTTTTTGACTGCCATCTATCATTACCACCTTGCTCCTAGAAGTGTGTTAGACTGTAAAGTGTGCCTACCCAAGAAGAGGAAGAAATTGTTTCAGACTGAGGAAGCACCAAATAAGAATCAGTACTTGGTGCAATACAAGCCTCAGGTAATGGAAAGATAGTCACTGCCAAATATAAAGAAGGCAAAAGACATTCAAATAGCAAGCACAATAAATGTAGTGAGATACTGCTTTGAGGATGCCAGCTGTGAATTATGTTGTGAACCAAGAATTAAAGAGGAGTAAGTTGACCCCAAAACAGACATGTACCAGTGCAGTGCCTATGACAGGACATACCACAGCAGTGCATCTTAGACCTGGAATGCTACCAGCATAGTACACTGATGCCCAACAAGATGATAGCATAGTAGATGATGATTGGGCCTGTCCTGCTTGTAATCATGTGATCCCTGCCTAAAAAAAGGAGGGAGCAAAATCCTCAGGGCCCAACCTCATAGAATTAATTTGGGAACTGACCTGGGAGCAAAAATTATTGCCTGAATAATGGGAGAGCCTCACAGGTAATGGGATATGAGTCCCAAGTCCAAGCATAAAAAGGTACCAGAAAAGAAAAGAAAAGACTATGCTAACAAGGTAACCCCTGTTTGCGTGAATTAAGGAAGAAGTTTACATCTGGTGCAAGCACCAGGCAAACCTCCAGCATCAAACGAGGAAGAAGGTCATTAGTGGGGGTTGGGATGGTTCGAAAAAAGCCATACGTTCTTTCCTTGGTGTTTTTCAACCTCCTACTTGTATTTATGATTTTGTTGCGTATTGAATGGAATGAGTGTTTAGATCGAGAGTAAGTTTTCTTACTGTACAATGGTCTAGGCCAAGCTTACTGAGCGGTAGTTCAGTATGACATTTATAGATGGTTCCTATCACTCCAATCAGGATGGTATGTAGGCTTACTTTGTGGCATTGCTGTGCAAGGGCGTGTTTCAATCCATTATGTTGTTCAATTGCTCTTGCTAGTTGTTGCTCTGGTCGTGTATCATCACAGTATTTTACTTCAATGAGGTGTACATCCCAGCGCGAGGGGTGTACATCCTGTATGTCTCTTTGATGGTCATTTTTCGTTCCAACTGGCAGTATGCAAAGAGCATCAGGTCTTGAGCAGGATCGAAGTTCGTCTGCTGACAGGTTTGGTAGAAACCATTGGCGTAAAGTCATGTTGGCTACATGTGCCGGTAAGACCAGACTTTGTTGAGCCATCCGTGTTTCACTTCCTGCGCCTCTCAAGAGAGAAACTTCACTCAGACAAAATGTTAACTACTAAGTGCTCCCACAGACCTGCTTTGGGTGAAGTGGCCACCCTTTCCCATTTTTCCAAACCGGGACTTCCACTTAAAATTACTGACTGGAAATCCTGGACCTACATGCATGGTAGCTGTCACATCCAAGGAGGTGTAACACTTATTGGGGCAGGTTTCTACCGTCCCAGCTCGGGCAACTTAAACTTGGTTGAACCAAATGGTGCTGGTGTAACCAACACCATAGGGAGAGCAGAACTGGCAGCCATAGCTGCTGCTATTTCACACGATCATATTCATATTGCCACAGACAGCCTTTCCTCACTGCTTTGAATAAGGAAACAATTGTTGTACCCAGAGAAGCACCGTCACCATGTCCAGGGAGACATCCTCAAAATTTTATCATACACTATCCGTAACTCTCAATCCCACATCTTCCTTTATAAAGTAAAATCTCATGCGGGCATTGCCGGAAATGAATGTGCAAACGCCCTAGCAGAATACCAAGCCTGCTACGGAAACAGGTGTCCAACTGAAACAACCATCCGCACCGCAGGCCCTGGTGGCAATCCCTTCTTTGAGACTAGCTGGTTAGCTGTTGAAGAAGTTTATCAGCAAGGATCTAACACTGAAGCTCCCCAACACGGCCCCAGATTGACTTACCTTCCAAATCTCTAAGCCGCACTAGAATCCCACATGCACTCGAACCAATAACTGGTTCATGCCAACTTAAAAACAGGGTACTACTCTCACTACCAGAGTCTGCTTCCACATGCCCACAAAGGCATAAGTAACGCTTTTTGGAGCATGTCCAAACTCTCTCTCCAAATGAAACGTGATATCTTCCACTACCGCACAGGCACCCTTTTCAATCAGAAACATGCTGTCCGCTTTAAAAAGTCCGCCAGTCTTCAGAGTCCACCCTGTCAGCAAGCAGATAGTGCTCTCCATGTTCTCTCAGGATGTCAACACACAATCATATCGGGTATGATCACTGAACGCCATAATGTTACCTGCAGGCCCATCATGAAAGCCATCAGCAAAAGCTCTTTGGCAGGTTGTTTGGTCCATTTGGATGCCGGCAGCACTAACCGTTTGGCCCAACAAAACCTTCAAATTCCTGAGCATGCTAATAACAGGACTATACCCAGCTGGCTGTTTGGTGCTCGTTTATCTGCTAGAGATAGACTCACCTCTAGTCGCCCTGATGCCATTTTGGTCACCCTTACCTACTAAAAAAACCAAATCGCCAACCACTCCTCATTTGCACCAGGTGTCACGCCCACTGGGCAAGACAATCCAGCGGAGATGTGCGCTTATGAGCTCAATGTCAACATGAGGGAGATACACATCGTTGAGGTTAAATACTGTGAAGATACACGGCCTGGACACCAATTGGAGGCCTCAAGAAAACAATACAAGTTTCCTCGCAAGCGCTTGAAGGCCAAGAAAGTTTTCCTTCACACCACCCTTCTTGGTGTGGAAGAACTATCTATACCTTTCATACTTTAATTCATCTTAAAGAGCTCGGCCTTGAAACACAAAAAGCCCATAAGACTGCTCTTGAATTACATGCTCACTCTGTGCTTTACGCGCACAAACTGACAACAACTTGACGCGCTCTTGAAAATCCAGTTGCTCTCAAGGTCTTGGTCTACAGCAAGGGGCAGCTTGGAGCCCTCCAGATCCTCACTAGTTCTTCCTTTTCCCTGGTGGGAAAGACACAGCTCTTGGGGCCAGTGTGTCTCCTTTCCATTTATCGATGTAGGGAGTGGTTTCACTACCCAAGTAGTTTTTCTTTTCTTTATCTTTTCTTTTCCAAATAAAGAGCTGAAGATGGAGGGATTAAGTAGGTTACCCTTTCATGCCAAGGTCAGGAATCCCTTAGCTCCGGATAGTCGAGCAGGCGGCGGGGCACGTGCGATGGAAAGTCGATTATCCACCCTCGCAATCTGTGGGTTCGGGGTTCGAACCTCACTGGAGGCCACAACCGGCTAAGCTGCCCTTGTTCGGCGGATACAGCCTTGAAACCTTACCTTACCAAGGTCAGGAATGGGGTCAATAGTCAAAAAGTAATCCATGAAGGGAGGACCTAAATTCATTGTCTTGGCAGCCAATTGTACGCTAAGGGCAATGAGCAACATAATACAAGGGGGGCCCTAAACCCTTATTTACAGAACCCTCCTAACGATCCTCTTCCTAATCTGATGGTGGGGGTTTGCTGTTGCTTGCACCAGATGTGAACCTCTTCCTTAATGAACACACAGGGGTTTCCCTGTTGGCGTAGTCTTTTGTCCGAGTTTTTTCTTCAGAAGGGTCCTTTCTGTTCTCCACACTGTTCACTTTTATCATTTTGACCCCTGTTTCAGTATTGTCTGTAAGTACGGTGACATTTTGAAATGTGCGCCCCGGACATCCTGGGCAGGGTAAGTCCATGGACTTAGGCAAATTTTGGGGTCCGAGGTCACCTCCCTGGATTTGCCTGAAACTCTGGCAACAAGTCAATGAAGGTTCTAAAACAACTGCATGTTCAGTTCCTTGCAATGCTGTTCACCTGAGCTGCTGTGTACCTCTCAGGCAGGCCTGCAAGGAGCACTAGTGCATGCGCCCCCAAAAGGGAGCCCCATCAGAACCTTTGCTGCTCCATCTCAAACTTTGACACCAAGGTGATGAGGGTGATCTTAAAGCATCAGCATTGTCAGTTTTCCGCCATTCTGTTCACCTGAGCTGCTATGCAGCTCTCAAGCAGGCCTTCATTGCCTGTTCACCTGAGCCTCTAGTGCACCCTAGCTTCATTGACCCTAGCTGCCCTCATTCAGCAGGTACAGCTTTGTAACATAGTGCATCCAGGCCTGGCACCCTACCCCCTTAGGGGGTTTGCATGCATGATGGGAGACGCTGCTCTCCCCATGAATTATTCTCCTTTTGCCTTTAAGTGTAGCAAGCAGAGGTCTTAGGAAGCAGGCTGGCGACCCAATCCAGAGTTGTTTGCCATTGGTATTGCCGCTAGTTCACTCTATTCTCCAATGCCTTTGCCAAATCCTCTGCCTACACTGCTCCATCTGAATCCATGGCTAGAGCTGCTTAAGGGCATCCCATGCTTCTGTCTTCCATTGAGGCTCACAGCCCTGGCACGCATAACAGCAGCCACGTGCACAGCTTCAAGCATTGCTTCCTTGCTAGATGTTATTCCTGGCGATCAGAGTGAGCATTTCCGCGTCTTGTTTGGTGGTGAGGAGCAGCTCCCATCCAGTGATATTTTTGCAGTATTTTGGCATGAGAGGAAGGGTGTTGCATGCCTGCTTGAGAGTTTTGACAATATCAGCGAGCATTGCCATCAAAATCGATTACAACCATCCTATAGATGTGCATGCTTGTGAGCAAGGCTTGTTATTCATGCCTCCAGCCCATTTGTGCAGGGCATCGATTTTCCTGCGCCCACTGCGCAATATGCGATGGCTGCATCTCCAGTTGCCTTGCTGGTAGGCAATGGCGGGTTTCAAGCTCTGTTTGAAGGCAAGTGTGTGCCCTCAATTTATTATTGAGAAGGATGATGGCAGAGGGTGGGTTTGGCCTCCATTCAAGCGGACCTTGAGCGATGTTTGCACTCATGTGTGGAATTTTGTGCAGTGCCAAGCTTAAGCCCAGATGGTCGCTGCAGGTCGACGGCACTTGTTCAAAACAAGTTGTTTTGGGAGACATTGGCTACAAGGCCATCCTTGTGCCATTCGATCAGGAATAGTTTATGCAAATGTCAGCCATGCTAAGCCATATCTTGCTTGTAGCAGCTCATCTGCCTGGGAAGCGGCCTGATATGACTGCCATTACAGGCCACAAGGAGGTTGTGGAGCTCACTGGGCAACGTGCTGCAGCAATGACAGAGCTGTGCAGCATCAAGAGCATAAAAGGACCTGTACAATTGCGGTGGCTTAGTTGCACCTGGCGTGTTTTTGAGTCAACTTTTTCCTGTATTCCAGGAGACTGATTGGAGTATATGCATTTCCTGCACAATTGCATATCTGATGCTTGTCATAATAGATGTTCAGCTCTTACCTAGTATGGAAAGTCTGCCTGAGAGGTGCCCAGCTGCCCAGGTGTTCAAAACCATCGAATTATGTTCTTGTTGACATCGACCCAAAAATAAGAAAAAACACATCATAGCGATCATGCTTCAAATCAGCAACCCGGTAACTCAAGGCCCACCTTGCTTGCGGACCAGCCAGCACAATCCCTCAATAGGATTGCCCAAATCTCTTAGGCTTAGACTATCTGGCACGGGCTTTAGTTCTTGCTTGGTGCACAGGAGGAGCTCAGCCCTGGCGCGTCGCCCAGCTTTAGGTGTGCAGATCCCAGGCATCAGTCTCCTGTCCTCCAGCTGTGAAAGAGCCGTTTAATTATTTGCTATGGATCCCACTACAAACACGCTCAGCTTGCACTAATGGACGCATGGCTACCTTCCTTTCTTGCGTGCAGACCTCTTGCACCCTGCCGCTGCCGTCCCAAAACCCAGCACCACCAACAGCCAGGCAACGGAAGAACCAGGACCTTCAACCAAGCATGAGAAAGATCCATCACAACAGAGACAGCAGCAGCAGCAGCAGCAGCACAACACAGCAGGCCCGTCACCCAGGTATCCCGCTGCGTGCTAGAATTGACGTCAATAAGACAAAGCTTGCCTTGCAACAATGTACAATGATATGCATATTAATTTCCCAGCTTCTTATAATTGGTTGACATTGAAAGCCAAGCTGTTCAGAGGATATGGGCGGCAAAGAGAAAGTTGAACGGGCTTGAATGTGTGCGTGTGCCCACACATTTATTTGCTTCCACTTACCGCACTTTCATCCACTCTCTAGGTCACAGTCACGTGAAGTGGCAGTAGATGAGCCTGCAGCTTCCCCTCGAAAAGAAGCCCAAATGACAATGGCCCAGTACAAAGAAATATATGACCGCCTCATCAGCGTGTTCCAGGTGATGTGCGCAAAAATGTGTGCATGCGAACGTGCGAGCGTGTTTATGGATATGCTTGCAAATGCGTGCTCGTTGCCTGGGCACAGATTCAATAAAAAGCATGGGCCTTTTGTTGCCTTTGGATGTCGTGTGCTTGAATTTGGCCTGTGTGCATAATCAAAGGATTGCATACCAGCACAAGCCTGTAAATGCTCCACTCAAGCCCATGATAAAGGCAATTTGTAAACCATGCATTGGCATTTTCATCCAGCATTCACAAGCCACAGCTTCATATGTTCCAGGTCCGGCCGCGTGATGATTGGAAGAAGCTTATTGTTTTCAGCAAGCAATGGGCACAGCATCAAAATGGCGTGTTTGACAGGTGGGCACATTATGCATGTTGACAAGAAGCTTCTTGTATTATGATCAGTAACTAAACATGTTTGAATACATGCCTTTTTATGACATTCCTAAGCACGATGCATGAGTTCCTGTGCCTCCGATCACACTCACTACCCAGCCCAAGTGTTCGTAATGGTAATGTTAGAGCATGGAGTCATGCATGTCAATTCTGAGATGCATGCAAGTAAATTAGAGCGCCAGCCATTTATTGGACCATGGAGCACCTTTGTCAAATGGGCCCTGGGCTTTTTGTGCGTGACTTCACAACGACTCTAATGCTCTAAAACATTGCACACCTCCTCTACGAGCAGTGTACACGCAAAATTTGCTTGCTCTTGCTGTCCATCATTTAGGTATGGGGTAGTAAAGTTTATGTAATTCTGGCCGTGTCTTACAAATTGTCTCTTTACCAAAGAAGACTAGGTATGTGTTTGTGTCTAAGAACTTTGTTAGCTGATCACTGTGCATGTAGGATCAAGGAGCTTGCAGATGCAGAGCAGGATGTGGACAAAAAGATGGCAATGCGCAAAATTTTCCGCACTCTTCAAGGAGTAAATGATGAGGTGGGGCATACATTCAGGCACACACACACACACATACACACATGCATCAAACATCTGCATGCTCTGTATAATCAGCATTGCGTACGCATGTGGGCGCATTGTGCATGTACGTGTGTGTCTCTGTTTGTGCACATGCAAGATTGATTGTTTGTTCCCTTGGAAGTATGTAACTTTCCTGATAGTGACCAGGCCTGCTCATCACCAGTTAGCAAATGCCGAGGTCCCTTACTGTATGGCAGGTTGGGTGTAGCATGGTTGCTGGCGTTCTAATCATTCACAGTTCTTGCGCAAGCCCTCTGAGGTGCTGCTTGCCTTCCTCCATTTCTAGCTTTGATACTCTAGCCAGGAAAGGTAGAATAACTTTTGAGCATGGGGCCAGTATTATGCATTTCACTGCCAGGGCCCTGTTGTCTTGGGCATGAAAATGCGTGCATGGGTCATCGAGTTTTTCATCAAGTCTCTTGCCAATGCACAGAATTCGCCCCAGGGCCACCATAGTGGACAATAGCCCACGCACATGTCCACGAGATTATATTTTCATACATAACATACACACAACACACCCCTGGGCACGCTGAAGGTCAACCGATACAACACGATCTTGCGCAAGTTCCTTGAGGCTGGAAGTGATGAATGGGATGCCATCGTGTCGCACTACCGGGGTGATCTACAGCGGCCTTTTTTTGAGCACATGCAGGTGAGTCATGCGCATTCCGACGCTTGCTCGTACTCTAGCACTCTATTAAAGCTCCTTCTCAAAGCATATTGTGGATTTTGTGAGAGACTTACACCACCGGGATGACTTGCCTACTGGGGCCACACCCAGTGGGTTGAGTGTGGACTAAAGCAAAGAGATCACAGCAAAGAAGACACACTGCCGCAGATGTTTGGGAATTTGGTCAAGGATCTTTGCGTTAAGAAGTTTTGGTATAAGCACCTCTGTGCTCAGGGGGCTTTTGGTAAAGGTGGGGGGTGGAGCCAGGGAGATGCTGTTAAAGGTGGTGCAGATGATTAGATGTCGCCTGTTTAAGAGGTGATGAGATGAAGATTATAGCTGCAATCTTGGCACCTGGACAAGATGTTGGAAGGGGAAGCGAGGTCGGTTGTGCGTGCTTGTAAGAATCGGAATTGGGCAAGAAGGAGAGCTTGAACGCAATGTTTATTCAGGTAGCATACTTTTGCAAGCAGTGTTTGGCCCTTCACCACTTTGCAGTGCTTGATGGCAGCCAGCAAAGAAGACAAGGAGGCCCTAGACAAGCTAGTTATGATAAATACACGGCTAGTGGGATTGTGCGCCAGTCACGACAGCATTGTCAAGGACCAGGAGAAGATGGCAGAGGCTGCCCAGACATACAGGTAAGTCAAAAGGTAGCACGTGCGTAAGCGCGTGGATTTATGTGCTTGTATGTGTGTGCTCGTGTGTGTCATAGGGAGGGAGAATGAGAGATGGTCGGAGACATGAAGAAAGACATTTAGATGCAGGGCATGCGTTTAGCAAGATTTGCTCCCAAGGGGAAATTGGTGCATAGCGCATTGCGTGTCATGGGACAATAGGCCCATGATGCTGCCTTGGACAAAAAATTCACGCGCAAGCTGCAGCCTAGCTGGCATGGTTAGGTACATGGCCCAGCTGACGTCAAGCCCTGGTCCAAAATGTGTAAGGCACCTGTTAATTATCTGGCAAAGTATGCAAATGATCGTAAGCACACATCCAGGCACGCAGCCTTGGCCAATTGTTCCAAGCCAGCGCAAGCTTGCGTTGAACGGGTGAAAGTTAGGATGCTAAAAACAGACATTGAGAGGAATACTATTGTCCATCCAACATGGCAAAGCTTTCCATGATTCAACTTAGGAAACTAACTTTTCCTCAGGCAAAAGCAAGATGATTAGAGCAGTCAGTAAGAGAGCCTGCTTCACGCTCTGCTTCAATCCTTGGGCAGAGGGCACACAGTTCATGGATTGTGCTCTAGCGAATTGACGAAGTTGCCAAGGTGCTGCAGAGGGCTCAACATATGGAGCCTTGTGGACAGCCTGTTGCAGGCATCAACACCAATGGGCCTTTATTTTTCTGTTTTGCCTGTACTGATTACGCCTCATGCTCACAAAAAAGGCAAGAGACCCTCCCTATACCTGCGCAGCTAGTAGCAGCCCAACAGCCATGGTTGTGTGCTCAGACCCTCCTCGCCATGCGCCTGCCTCTACGCCTGTGCAGGGAGCTGCTGGGCTCGCTGTCCAGCGTAGAAGACATTGACAAGCGCATGGCCGAGCTGTCCAGCCAGGGCAAGATCGACCCCGCGTTTCTGCAGATCTCCGCCAAAGCGTACGGCGCGGCGCGCGACACGAACATGACACTCGATGAGGTGCATACACAGCTGTCTATGCACTGACCCGCCAGTGTCCCACCGCCGCGCTGGTCTTCTCAGGCCACTTGAGACATGACTCGCAGTTTCTGCCATGGGCAGCAGCTTCAGGAGCGGGCATGCCCTTGAGAGCTTCCGCAGACCTGCTCACCTGCCCAATATTTGCATGCCTTAAGAAGGGTGCAGCAAATGATGCGCCTCAAAAGAGGCGTCATGCGGGCGAGCGCCATTGGCCTCGCTCACAGCTGGTTATGTATTAAGCGCTTTGTTGTAAGCCCCTCATTTGGTTCTGCCTAAAATTGGGCCTGCCCTGATCTGAGCCAACCCGCAGCAACAGCAAGCTCAGATGCTACCGCGAGCCTGACAACCCCTTGAACATACATGTGCTAACCCATTCATGAAATGTCTGAGTGTGCGTCTACATGCCCCACTTGATGAGTGTTTGTGTGTGCGTGCTTGGATACACTCATCTGTGTTGTTTGCCATGTACACCTGCATGCATTCGCAGGCCAAGTGGGTGTCGTACAAGTTGTACCGCCACGCCCGAGATCACTTTGACCGGCAGCAGCCAGTAGAGAAGCGGGTGATTGAGTACCTGTGCTCCATCCCGGACCCTGCTGAGCGCAGGACGCAGATGGACAATGCATTCACGCCAGGCCCCTCCAGGTGTGTGTGTGTGTGCCTGCGGTCATGGGAGCATGCATTCATGCTCATGGGTGGGTAGGGGTGTGGGCATGGGCGTGGACAGGGGTATAAGTGCGGGTGTGGGTGGGTCTGGATGTACACGTGTTGATGTGCTTGTATAGTGTGAACTCACAAGCGTGTGCACTGACACGTGTGGGTTTGCGCATTCGCATCAGAGGTGTCTGTGTTAGAAATTGCTCTTGGATACATTGCGGAAATCTTTTGCAACAGAGAGGAGGTGGGGGTTCAGAGGCATGGTGGTTTGGTGGAAGAAGGGCAATGACCTTTGAGAGTTGCAGTATTAAGAACTTCTTTGTTGTTGTTGAGAGGCTCCAGATGCAATTTTAAGCAATTTGCACAATTTCCTTGAGGTTTATTCCATCAGCCTTGTACGGTATACGTCTTGCACAACATTGAAATCTGGGCTCAAACAGGGGGTGGCTGCATGGCACTGACCAGCAAGTGCTTTGAACTGAAACAGCTGGGAAGTGTTATTCAAACTTTGTTACCCCTGTTCTTGACAACATTTCCCTGAGATATCACGCTGCCTGTTATCTTCCTGACCAGTGTGGATCAAGGTGTGAGCAAGGGCAACTGGGATGTTTAACTGTTTGCTGCGGCAAAAGGCTTTCTGTGTTTCATGACATTACTTCTCATAGACCTCCCCCTCTAATCTTCCACGTGGACCACCCCCTCAAATATTTTGCCTTACAGGGCAACTGACACACATGACTACATGTGGACCACCCCCAACCGCTTATTCCTTGTCCTGGACAACACCCTGCGGGCGTACAACTTGATGGCGGGTGCGGCTCAGTCCAAGTTGTCAGCCTCTCAAGAGAGCATGCTGCCTCGCAAAGTCAGGGTCATGAAGGAGCTGAGAGACGAGATCATTCGGCGGTACCTGTAGAGATGACCAGCAGCAGCCCGCCTAATGTTCTCTTTGAGCCTGGTGAGGTGATGGCCCCGATGGATAACAGGCTGCTCTATTCTGAAGAAGAGCAACTGTTTTCCAGGCAATGCAAGGAAAAGGCTTACAGTTGCGCCCACCCTCTAGGCCCCAATAGTGAAGCACTCGACACTCTGAATGGAGGGCATAGCTGTTTCTGCCTATCTGAGGCAGCATGGCCAAAGCCTGAACTTGACCAACAAAGGAGCGCTAGCATGGCTTACCGCTAGGTCAGCCATGATGCAGGTAGATTTCGGGCGAAGTCTGTAAGGGTATGATCAATGCAACAAGAGGTTGCAATCAGTAATCGGTGCCACCCGCGAGGGGCCAAAAGATGATACCAGGGGTTACAAAGGGTTACAAGAAAAGGCTTTCAGTTAAGAAGTGCGACTGCTAGCCTGCTCATAAAAAACTACCAGAGCATGAAGGAAGAAATAAAGAACTAATGTTTTCCTGGCCCAGAAAAGTAGACACAGTGTTGAAGCCTGCGGGAAGAAATAGGGACGCATAAGTCCTTTGGAGAGAGACCACGTCTAGATGGGTGCAGTGATAAAGGACGTGTTGCTTAACTTGTACATCAATAGCATTACACAAGTCACAAGTAGGGAAGATATTGTGAGTCCAGGTCACAGTTTCAATTCGTAGGGTGTGGGCATTAAGTCTGAAGCGAGCCACGCTGCGAATAACGTCCTGAGGAAGATCAAGGAGTGTTCTTGGTGTATGTAGGCTGCTGTGATCTGTTCAGACACCATGGTTGCCCTAAATCTAAAAGCTTGATTGGGTTGTTATGACGATTCATCATCAGTGTTGAATCATCAGTCATACTGGAGTTGGTTAGTCAGTTACTTGTATTCCTGGCTAAGCAACAACTGAGTTACTCAGTTTGGTCTCCAAAACTAAGAGGATTTCCATTAGCAAGGATGCAACACTTATCCAACATGGAGGAGTAGTTAGTTAACTAGTTAGTCACAATGGATTTAGACCTTCAGCCAGATGGGTTGACTGCTGGGCTTGCTGGGCACTGCCAGCCAGACAAAAAACATCCATAGTCTCAGAAAGAAAAAATGAAAATGTGATCTGTACGTCTGCTTCAAGAGAAACAACTTGTTTGAATCTCACATCCTCAGCACTGATGTTGTCAAAGTAAAAAGCTCCTGTGTCTCCAGTGTAAATTTTATCAGTCCCAGTAAAATCAGCAAATTGTTCTGTGAATTTCCTTTTCAAGTAGCTTATTGCACATTTCCAAGCAAGGGCATAAAAATGGACATGTTTTTTTAATCTTGGACAGCATGCAAATCATATTTGTCACAGTGCCTATTGTGGATTTACCAACATCCAGTCTCAACTCCCTGGGTATGGGCATGCAAGCGAAAACAAGCGATGTTACGTAGCACATGCCGACTCAGTTCCAGCTGTAGGCAGCAAATGGGGAGGGCCCCGCGCAGTGCTTGGCTTGAGAGGCGAGGCCATCCATGCATGATGACTCGGAGTAGCCAGTTTGTGAGCAAGTCTTAGGGTCTGCGCCATACAATTCCCTCCATACTGCGCGCAACTGCTCCAGCAAATTGACCACAAAGTCTTGTAATGGAAGGGGGATAGCAGCCTTAACGCAATCGGTATACCTATTTGCCGCACGCAGACCCTCACACGCTTCTATGAACTACGCTGTCCAACAATTTTTGTAAGAAACACTGAGCAATATCTGCACGCACAATCTTCTTGACCAAGCCGGCTTGCTGGCTGGTGCCACTATTCCCGCAAAGTAGAGTTTAGAAACTTGGCAGCAGCGCGGAACCAATAAAACGGCAAAGGCTCCTCCTGTCCACACTCTCGCAACACAGCCCAGATGGGCGTGGTTATTTTCACACCAAGCACACCTTTGAGGAGACAAGTGTGCTCATTTTGAAGGGGGCTGTCAAACTCACTGCACTTTTTCGTGAACCGTGCGTGTGCCCCAGACCTGGCAAGCATACATACTGGCGGGGATAGCATAGCATGCGCAATAATTAAATAATATAAATGCGCATTTAGCCAACCAGAGGAGAGCATGTGACCTGTCCATCAAAAAGTGCTCTTGCGCAAATTGCCTGATTCTGTGACAACCAGCCATGGAGGAGTAGGAGTGCACATGGCTCTGAAGGGGAAAAAGGGCATGGCAGGCAAACCACTGTGGAAGAAGAGTCCAATACGTGTTGTGAAGACATCTTTGAGATTGCTCTTGTCGGTGTGAACACAAGGCAGGAACAGCAGCTGCTGATTCAAAGGCATCAGCCCTGCATGGAGTTTCTGCAATCCTTCACAATCGATGCAAAAAACCTGCTGCTGTATGGCATGCCAATTTGCCTGTTTTAAGTGACATTGTTGCCACAAATTTAAAATTTTTTTGAGCCTGGACCTTACCTGCAGATTTACAGGCACCGGTGCCTGGAGGGTACCTGTCATGACAAAACTGATCAGTTGGCTTGCATTGACCATAGATGCAAAGTCTCCAACCTTAAAGGTATACGTATCCATGCTGCAATGACGTTGGCACTGGCAAGAGTCGTGCTCCGAGGCAGTACAGATCAACTACTTCACAGGAACCTACAGGTACCTACCTTGCTTTCACTTTGTTCATCCATTTGACATAAAGACTCGCCACAATGCTAACTTGCTGTGTAACAATTCTCCTCGTGAAAAAATATTTATTATAACATAGATTTATTCCGCATTTAATAGGGCTTTCTTCACCATTTCAAGGGAGCCCACGTGACCACAGAGATTCTTAGAGGCGGCTGACTGCGCAATTAGCTATAAATTTATTGTAGAAAAGGCGGCTGTTTGTACCAGGTAAGTTTGAAATAACGCTGCGATTTAAGCCCTTGGCTTGCCATGCCGCCCGCCGCAAGCTTCCTCCGCAAGCAGCACGCCTGCATTAGGAGAGCCTTGCTGCAGGCCATGCCCCGGTACATATGTTACTTTTGTCAATAATGGCGGGACGCCTGCCGGGCAAGCACCTTGTCAGTCGTTGAGCTTGCGTGGGCTCCTGCTCATGCAATGGTGTGCTGCATACAAGGCAATGCTCGGAGTTAGGTGGAACAAGTGGGTGGAGGAGGGAGGAGTGTGGGCTGCAGGCAGGTGCAGGCGTCCCTCCAGGCTCCTGCTTACAGAGCATTCTTGGCCCTGCCCGCAGGACAATGGCCTGCCCAGCGTCACTATTAGAGACGCTCACGGCGACAGGAAGCCTGAATGAGGAGCAGGCCAATGCTCTTTGCGCTCATTTCTCCTCCAAAAAGGAGATGGGCGATGCACAAAGCGACCTTGCGTACGGCCTAAACAGCGCGTGAGTGAGCGGCGTGCATGCGTCTTTGCGCGGTGTGCGCCCGCCCATAAGATTCGTTCCCCTGGACTCCTCTCAGCTCCGCTTCCCTGTTGTCTCGGAAACGCCGACATTGGAAGGCGCACGTGCTTAAAAGTTAGGTTAGGAAGTGATCCTGGCAGAGGAGCAAGAGCACCACGTATACGCCCCACAGCAGGTCCCGTTCTTCTCACATACGTACTGCTGACATACATGTGTGGTGGGAAGGCAGGGCCATCCTGTGCATTGCTTGGGCAGAGCAGGGGGAGTTGTCCCAGATCTAGAATTCCCCTTGCAGCGACACACGATTGCTGAGCTGCTCTTTGCTTTCAGACATCTCCTGTCTCCTTGTGCAGATGGTTGGTGCTATGCGGAGCCCTGGTGTTCATCATGCACGGCGGTTTCGCCATGCTTTGTGCGGGCGCTATCCGCTCCAAGAACACCTTGGTGAGTGGTGCAGTGTGCCAGGAGGGGCTGGTCCAATGACCATCTAGCATTGCTTAACTGTGCCAAGTATCGCAGATGAGGCCACCAGCTAAGCAGTGTGTGTGTGTTGTGAAGAAATAAGGAGCCAGTGGTCCTGTGCTGAAAATCTGAAAATTTCCTCAGCGCAAACATGCGCTTTCCTGGCTTCTCAAACGCACACATTCATTGATCCCTCTGAAGCACCAGGCCCATCCTCTTCTATCCCCTTGCAGAACATCTTGCTTCAAACCATTCTGGATGCCTGCGTCAGCGCCATCATGTGGTACTGTGTCGGGTAAGTGGCAGCGGGCAGGCAGCATGAGCACGCTGTTGTATGTGTTGTGAGGCTGGCCATGGTCGCAAGCAGGGTTGCATGTTACCCTTGGCATACCAACCTGTGAACATCAGCAGCCGTCAGCTTGCCAGCAGGAAACCCCTCAAGCGCACACCAACTCCCTCGCTCGTGTGGCACGCACACACAGGTTTGCATTTGCCTACGGAGAGGGCGACAACCCCAACACCTTCATTGGCGATGCTGTGTTTGCCGCCGCGCGATGGTCCTCAAATGAAACTGGAACTGGACAGGGCCGCTGGACAGATTGGGTGGGTGTGCACAGAGGCGCGTCTCCATGTGCTTGCGAGTGTATGTGTTAGAAGGGCCTGCCATGCACGCATACATGCAAAAGGCCACAGAGGCTGGCTGGCATGCGCCGGCAGACACCCACTTGATGCACTGTGGGACAGAGCATGGGCCTCTTGTTGGTGTTGGCGAGGTGTCATGGTTGGGGGGCGGATGATTGAAGCCGGCACAGTGGCATGGCATTTGTGCAGGACTCTTAAACTGGAGAGCAAGGGCGTGTGCTCAAGAACATTGAGAAGCAGACACGCATGTTTGCATGGACATGCGCTCATACACACGCGTGCGTACACACGCTCACCAGCACAGCACGCATAGCAAACTTCCACACAGCACACGCACGTGGCGCCCTCACACGTGCACGCCTCAAGCCTCTGCTGCCCCCTGCCTCCCCCGCAGTTCTTTCAATGGGCATTCGCAGCCACCGCCACCACCATCCCTGCCGGCTGCGTGGCTGAGCGCTTCAACTTCAACGCCTACCTGGCTTACACCATCTTTGTGTCTGGCTGGATCTACCCCGTCGTGGTGCACTGGGTGTGGTCGCCCAACGGCTGGCTGTCTTATTTCCAGTACCCTGGCGGTGAAATGGGCGGCGAGGGCAAGAGCTGGCACCTGTTCCGCTCCGGCATGATTGACTACGCCGGCTCAGGTGCGCAGGGGGGGGGGCGGCGCAGGGGTGTGCACTTGCACCCGTGCTCGTTGCGCGGCGCAGCTACAGGCAAAAAGCTGCTGGCCCCGGTTCGCGCGCATGCACGTTGGAGTGGACATACATGCACGAGTGTGTACGGGCATGCACCTGAGCGCGCACGCGTGCGCGCGCGCGCGCGTGTGTGTGTGTGTGTGTGTGTGTGTGTGTGTGTGTGTGTGTGTGTGCTAGGAGGACCCATTTGCCCCTCATCTGCCTGACAGCTGCCCAACAGCTGCCCCTGCCCGCCTGCTCCCCCATCTGCTGTGAACACTGTTGTTTGCACTTCTCTGCTCAGCCTGCCTGCCCTCCCCCAGACCCCCCCTCACTCACCTGCCCGCCTGTGCCATGTGCCCTCACAGCTGTCATCCATATGACCGGCGGTTTCACGGGCATGATGGGCGCGTGGCTGGTGGGACCGCGCCTCGGCCGCTTCGACTCCATGGGCAACCCGGTGGACATGCCCGGCCACTCAGTGGTGCTCACGGTGCTGGGCACGGTGCTTCTGTGGTTCGGCTGGTGGGTGGCAAGGACCAATGGGTATTTCTCTCACCAGAGCATCATTTGGTGTCAGCCTCCCAATGCCATTCCTGGTCCCATTGCAGCTGGAGGTCGCTAGGCACTCTGGGTGAGCGTGCCGCACTGGAATCTAACTTCGTTGGTCCGTGAACACGTGTGTGCGTGATTGCATGGACACGGACACACGTGCACACAGGTACGGCTTCAACCCCGGGTCCGTGCTGACCATTGATGATGCCACGACCGGCGAGGTCGCTGCACGCGCTGCAGTGACCACGACCCTGTCCGGCGCTGCCGGCGGCCTCACCTGCCTGATCAACGCTTGGAGGCGCAACAAGGTGGGTACATGTGTGAGCGTGTGTCAGGGGAGGAGGGTGCATGGATGTGTGCCAGCTTGCAGGCGCATGCATGCCCGTGGTGCTGTGTGGATGACCCTGTGCTTGCCTACCACCATATGCATTGCATAGGCCAGCGCCAGAGCGCGAGACGAGAGAGCGCGGGTCTCACCCCCCCTCACCCCCTCTTGACCCCCTGCGTGCATTCTTTTGTGCATGTGCTGCGGCACTCATCCCCTGTTCATCCGCCGCCTCTGCGTGACGCAGGCTTGGGACTTGGTGTCTCTGTGCAACGGTGAGTGGGGACTTGGTGTCTCTGTGCAATGGTGAGTGGTACTGCCACAGCCCCAGAAAGTACAGAGGACATGCATTGCCTGCGGCGCGAGCAGCTTGCGACAACTTTGTGCTCAGGGGGGCATGTGCTTGCGGGTCGCTGCGCGCATCAGCAGTATGCCAGCAGCATGGGTGCGTGTGTATATGCACGAGTGTGTCAGCAGCATGGGTGACTGGATGGGGGGAGCATTCAGGTGTTCAGGAGGTGCGGTGGCAAGGTGGGCTTGGTCCTGAAGCTGCCTGGCGGCCATGGGCCTGGTGCTGTGGGTCACGAGCCCATGGTCTAGTCCTTCCTGTGTTGCGCATGCTTGACAAGGTGCCAGGCATTCACACGCGCATGCAAGACAAGCGTTTGAGCATGCTTGTGCAAAGGGAAGTGCATTAAAGCGCCCTTGGGCCGGCGTGCGCTCATGCCTCCCCACTCCCTCGCCTTTGTAGGTGTGCTGGTGGGCTTTGTGTCCATCACGGCTGGTGCCCATGTGGTGGAGCCCTGGGCAGCCCTGATTGCTGGCTTTGTCGGCGGCCTGGTGCGTGTGTCTGTAAATGCGCATATGCTGTGTTTGTGCCTGTATGTGTGCTTGTGCATGGTAGCTCGAGGTGAGCAGCACCTTATTTGTGCATCTTCCAATCTGGGAGACTTGACCTCCAGCGCTCCTGCCTATTTGGGTCCTTCCCCTGCCCATTCCAGCTCCTCCCTCCTGAGCAACAGCACTCACAAACAATGCATGCAACAATGTGCCCCCTCCCCCCCGAAACACACATCACACGATTTGCAAGCATCCCTGTCGCCTCGCACGCTCCTTCCCCCTTTGAAGAACGCATGACATGCACACAAGCATGCAAGCATCCCTGTCGCCTCGCACGCTCCTTCCCCCCTTGAAGAAAACATGACATGCACACAAGCATGCCCTGTCGCCTCACACTCTGCGCCCGCGCGCACAGATCTTCGACGGCATGTGCTGGGTGTTCCTGAAGCTCAAGATTGATGACCCGCTGAGCGCCGCGCCCATGCACGGCTGGGTGGGCATGTGGGCGTGCATCTTTGTGGGGCTGCTGGCCAAGCCGGACTACATCAAGCAGAGCTACGACCGCACAGAGTACCACCACGGCGCATTCTACCCTGGCTCCTCTGGCCGCCTGTTTGCCTCACAGGTGCGCGCGTGGACATATGTGGACATATGTGGACATATGTGGACATATGTGGCCTCACAGGTGCGCGCGTGGACTCACATGTGCGTGTGTGCATGTTTGATTGACCAATGTGTTTGTGCTTGTGTACGTGCGCCTGCTGCCCCCTTAATTTGCTTGAATAACCCAGGCAAGCGTATGGAGGCGCTCTAGTGCATATGCGCCCCGGAGCCCAGTCAAGGCAAGGTGTATGCAGCTGCCGCACTCAGGGTGGGTGTGCAGGCAGGGCTGCTGGTCGCTATCACAATCTGCACGCACAAAGTGCACAAAGGCAGCTGGCAGTGATGTGTTGTTCTCGCTTTGACCTAGTACTCACGTGTTTGTGCTCTTCATGTGTGCCATGTTTGTGCGCTTGCATGTGCGTGTGAGCGTGTGCGCACTACCAGCCTTGAAAGAGGCTTGAGTCACCGCATTTGCCCAGTACTCAACGGTGCACCCCACAGGTCAACCCCACAGGTCAACAGGTCACAAGACCACTCAGAGCGACCCCGTGCTGCCGCTGTGCATGTTGTCTGTTCAAAATACTAGGGTTAGCGCACGCAGGGGCGCACCCCACTGGCATGCGCGCAAGGCCGCCCTGGACATGCACGAGCCCACCTCATACAACACGTGCTTAGCCCGCCCAGAACAACCGCATGCTGCTGCTGCTGCTGCTGCTGCGGATGCTGCGTGCGCAGATCATTGGCGTCCTCACCATCGCTGCCTGGGTGTGCGGCCTGAGCGGCATGCTGTTCTTTGGCCTCAAGAGGGCTGGCTTGCTGCGCATCAGTGAGGAGGACGAGCACCGCGGCCTGGACAGGTCCAAGCACGGCGGCTCTGTGTACAATGACAGGGACCCGCTGGC
>LFCJ01000426.1_pt1 | contig 25696 bp, 41 predicted proteins | sample 643141 | NCBI WGS metagenome assembly LFCJ01 (sample SAMN03766243, study PRJNA286221) | soda lake metagenome | biome: soda lake; feature: Kulunda steppe; material: water; isolation source: sample B1-Br-g2 brine of Lake Bitter-1 | place: Russia: Kulunda steppe | collected 2010-07
CATATTAACTAAGTTTGAACAGAGTTTTCCAGAGAAGTCTCACTCGATTGTGGCGTGTGCTACAAATCTTATGGTTACCACTACTGATTCCTGCCGTTCTCGTTCTCTGGTTCTATACGGTTCAAGATGGTGAGGGTTACGTAACAGTTACAAAATTCGGAAGCAAACGGCAGCAGTCAGCATCAAAACGAGATGCTAACCCAAACCCTTAAATGTGTATCTAATATACATAGGAGTATGGCCGAGTTCACGTTCCAAGGCGAGGAAGCAATCACGAAAGACGTAACCAAAACAGGAACGGGCGCACACGTTTTCGTCCCAAAAGAATGGCTTGGCGAAGAAGTCGCGGTCATCCGACTCTCTCAAGACGACTAACACTACACATATGTCCTCTACACACCTCTCACTCCCACTGTGCTTACCAGACGAGGAGCGAGAGCGATACGACCGACTCGCCACGCTTACCACGCAGACAGCAAACACGCTTATCGAGCAGTACTGGACGCCAGACCATCTCACCGAGATTAACGAGACCTCGCATCAAGCGTGGAAATACTTTGACGAACAAGAAGCGTTCGCAGAGTTCGACATCTACCTACCCAGTCGATACAAACGCTGTCTCTTACAAAAAGTCGGAGAAACACTCCGCAGTCACGCCGACAAACGAGAAGCCTTTCAAACAGTCAAACCGCTCCTTCCAGACCACAAGATTCGACGCATCCACACCCGACGAATCAAAAACCGACTGTGGGACTCCGATGAATACCTCTCATCAGGGTACGTGGACATCCTTATTAACCAGTTGAACGCCTACTACGATGTTCACGGCACGTATCCTGCCACGTACTTTGACTTTCAAGACTGCCCACAATACTCCTCTGGAGTGCTACCGTATTCGGCGGATGACGGCCCCACCAGCGGTCAGGCAGTCAAATACCAGTACGACGAAACCACGCAACAACTCACCGTCGAACTCAAAACGCCTGATACACTTGAAGCCGAAACATGGAGCGACTGGACATGGACAAAATACACATTAGAGGGCTACGAATCCTTCTACGAGCTAGTTGAACACGGCAGTCTCTCAGCCCCAGAGTTCCAACCCAGCACGTCGAAGAGAGGCGACGACTACTACGAGTTATCCTTCCCTGTCGAAACTGAACACGCAGACACTCCCGACGACGTTGAAACTGTGTTGGCAATTGATGGCGGTCTTCGGAAAGATGCAACCGCTGTCGTCGTGGACAGTGATGGCGAACAACTCTCAACGCCATATTTCATTCAAAACACCGAACAGGAGAGAATGCGGAACCTGAACCGTGAACGCAATCAACTCAACTCGAAACTCGCGTATCTACGCCGACAGGGGCGCGACCATACAGACGAGTTCAAACACGTTCAATCAGAGTACGAGCGAGTGAACAACAAGATTCGACACAAGCGGGAACAACTCGTACACGACGTATCCAACCAAATCCTCGCACTCGCTTTAGTGTACGACGTGGACGCTATCGTCCACGAAGACCTTCGGTCCCTCTCACCACCACGCGGTGAAGGACAGTTGTCGTGGGAATTGTCCTCGTGGGCACGCCGAGAGATTATCGAGAGCATCGAATACCGCGCTGACATAGCAGGTATTCACGTCGAACGAGTATATGCAGGCAACACGAGTCGGTCGTGTCCTCGGTGTGGCTCCACTGGTCATACAACGAAGTCGCCCGACCACTTCTTCGAGGTTTGGCACGGCGGTCACTTCCGTTGCGATAATTCACGGTGTGGCTATCAGGCTGACCGTGATTACGTTGGTGCTGTCAACGTGGCTCGCGTGTTCTTCGCGGAGTCGGACTCGCTGGACTCTGATTTCACGTCTTCGTATATCGGGGATTGTGAAATCGAGCTAGCTGGCCGTTCCGCTGGCTCGCGTCCCACGTTCGGCAACGCGCTTGTAGCGTATACTGGACAGTCGAGAGTGACTGCTGGTGGTGGGTCGTGCTTGATAGCGCCCGCTGTCACTCCGATTGGGACGAAAAACGTGGTTAGCAGCAAAAGTTCCGTGTCAAGCCCAGCGACACACAGTTACTCTCGCTTCGTGCGAGATGCTGCTGTTTGCTGCTGAAAATTGGAACGGTGTGGATGTTGTTCCACTCATCTTTGAGTATGATGGATGGAAAGAGAGTGTGGAAGAAGCAACAGCAAGAACGCTCTCACATATGACTCGCGACCACCTATTTTCAAATGTACAAACTTTCGTTATGTTCTGTATACCACTCACTCTCCTACAGCGGAATCGAATCGTCATCCCTCAGCTTCTCGGATTTCTCGCACTGAACTTGGTCACTATCCACTACTACATCAATGGAATCGGCTTCAGTTTAGTTGTCTTCGCTGTGTATGGGTGTGCACTAATCAGTACAATGTATGTTGCATACTACGTGATTCAAGATGGTCGTTGGATACGTGACAAGGTCGAAGCCATAATTTTCTACAGTATCCTTCTCGTCTTTTTTGGTGGGAGCAGTGTTCAGCTCACAGTTGACGCGTTGTTGGTTCTGGATGTCATTACGCTAGATGAGCTCCCGTTGTTTGGAAATCTCATCGGCGATGTGTCTGATAACTATGGGCTCGGGTCAAGTAAAGCACACGTCATTGGCTTCATCGGGGGCATCGTGACAAGTACTCTGCTGGTACTTGTTCATAGGTTTACTTGTCTCACTGTGTTCCGCATTGAGATTCCGTGAATCAACACAGTCTGAGAGTGGCTGTAGCGAAGGAATCGGGATGGTGTTTTAATACAAAATGGTCTTTACGAGTAATTATTGAAGTCTGATAGTGTACAGAAGGGGTTCTTTATCGCTATTTCAAGCGAAGACGCGCTCTCCGAATGTTTACGCACTGGCATATACGGACAGCTCGTCGACTATACGGAAGAAGTGACAGACCATCACCTGCGGATACTTGCGGATTATGCGAGTGCCAGCCCAGGAGACCACGTGTTTTTCTTCCGAGAGCGGACCATTTACTACGGTGGGCAACTCGTTGAAAGTGAAGATGGAAGTGCCGTGTATCTGAGCGGCGCAGCAACTCCCCTGGACGTATCCTCACCCGACCGACCACATATACCTGAGAGATACATGAATCGTGCCGACGACCATACAGGGGTGTTTGAGTACGAATCTCAGTATGGAACTCGGCAACTCTGCCAACCGTACGTATTCGCATTTGACGACCGTCTTGGATTACGTGGACAGGAACTCAATGCAGATGAGTTTTACAATCGATTGAATCGCCTACCATTTCCCGTACCATCAACAGAGATGAGCAATGCTGGATTCTGTGCTATCACGCCTGGTGAGACAAATTTACTACTGCGGTTATTCCGTGAGACTGACCGACAGCTTACACTTGGCGAGGACTCCATTCCGCCAAGCATCGACAGTCTTGAACCATTATCATTTGATACGCTTCGCTCACCTGCAAAAGCGGAAAGTGAGGCAGAGATAGAAGCCACACTCTTAGCGCAGCCAGAGCTATTGCCTGGTGACCATGCATCTGATGTGACGTATATTCGGCAAGTGCCGATGTCAGCAGCTCGACCTGATACAGACTCGGCAGATATTTGCGTGTATGACCAGGGCTCTTATTTCCCACAGACCGTGTACGAGTTGAAGTACAAACAGTCTGAGTCTCGCGTGGGAAAATCAACGGCAGAACAGGTGCAGCGGTATCTGCGCTTCGCTCAGAATCAAAAGCGATACAAAACGCCTACGTTCTGGGTGTTTGCACCAGAGTTCACCGAGACGTTCACCGATTATCTTTCTCCACAACAACGACAGTATATTCACATGCATGAGTACCGACAGCCAGCGACGACGCTTGCTGATTTCTAACGCGTTACCGTTTCTCGTATCAATTGGAGTAATGAAAGTGTAGCGCTGAGTGCGAGTCCAACTGTAGCCAGTGCCATGATGAATCCTGCACTGAACGCCAGTTGTCCTGCGTCACCACCGAGTGACTCGTAACCGAATTGGTCTGTAACGGCTATTGAGCCAAACATGATGAATCCACAGAGAACGTACAGACTCGTAAAAAGCACATCGAGATGGCGTATGGAATCTAGTTCGAAGTACCGAAACCCGTTTCCGAGTGCGCTACCGAGTGCTGCAAAGAATCCTGGGGCAAAGACTATAAATGAGAGCCAGAAGAAGCTATCGTTTAGCCAGTCTGTGCTCGGTGACGGTGGCTGTTCGATGAGTTCCATAATTCCTATATCCGTGGCGAAGACATACGCGAGAACGCCAAGAGCAATGAGTGCGGGAATCGCACAGACGAACTCGAATAACCGTATACGTGCATCAAGATTAGACCTTGTCATCGTATTAGTATACTTGAATTTAGTAAGTAAATATATTCCTTAACACGCTTTGTGTTATAATCGAATAGTTAGCACGAGTCCTTAACGACTAAGGAAAAGTATCAGCGAGACGCTGGTTACAGCGAATATCGCTATACCAAATCGAACGAAGTCCATCAGCGATAGGAATTCTTTGATTCAACGCACTCAGGCGATTACTGTTCGAGATTTTGCCGTTCGACGAGAATCTGATTGAACCACAGTGACATCCTCACCCGACGTAAACGACGGGGATTCTCTCGATGTCAGAAGATAGTTATGGTTCGGGTGAAAACCCTGGAATCCGATTACCGTATTCCTGTTTCAGGCGTTTCCGCCATGCATCGCGAGACGAGACTTCTTTCCATTCGCCTGTTCGGAGGTCACTGAAAATTGTTCCATACGTCTCTGCGTCGGAACACTCTACAAGTACACCTGCCGTCTGTGCTGCCGTTGCGGGAGTATCGCCGAGATACGGCGCTACAACGAACGAGCGTTGAGACCAGTCCTGTCGAACAATATGCAGTGCTTCGTCGTGAAGGTAGTTGACGGCTGCCACCACGTCCGTAATCGGCACATTAGTCTCGACAGGTGTCGGGTTGATTTCAGTCGGTGTCTGAGCGTCAGTAATAGCGCCTGCACTATTCTCATCAGCATCAATCATCCCATTTATGTATCCTGGTTCACTGCTTTCTCCACCGTACGGCGTTGTTTCTGAGAGCTGCGTTTCGAAAAGCTTCTTCGCCCCCCATCGAGAGAAATATACGTTGAAGACACCCTCACTAACTTCGTATGCGACTACTGTTCGATGACCCATACTCAATAAACAGGACGGTGGACCTAAATATGTTAGTTATTCTGTGGTTCGCATGAGTTAAAATAGTGAAATATAAGTGTCTACCAGAAGTATCGAAAGTCAAATGGACGAGCTTATCGATACTCACACCTCCGAAGTAACACAACCCGAGGCGTGGCCTTCATACCCTAAACGACGGAATATAGATACTATTGAACAACTCGTTGAATTAGGTGGTGAGATTATAGGATATGAAAAAGAAGAACCCGTTTGGAATCCAATTATCGTGTGGGATACACCATATCCAGCTGAGGTGGGGAAGAGTATACTTGAGAAGCTCGATAACAATAAATTTAACTCACCAGGTATCACATGCTATTTGACCTACCGCCATGATTCTGACCAGAGCTCAGAGTTAGACAATATGGAGCTTTGGGGTGTGCTCTTCATTGAAGATTGGTATGAGGAATGCATTGATTACCGAAGTATGAATCTATCTCGTGGCGACCCTTCTGCTTGGGGCGTGATTACAGGCCATATGAATAGTCACCGAGAGCGTATCAAGCAGATTATGGATGAGCATAGCTTCATCCCTGTGAACGCCAGAGACTGTATCAAAGACCACCCCATTGCACTGTTCGGCCAAGCACAACTCTTCTATATTGAAGCCACAACATTTCAATCTATGACGAACCGCGTTGAAAAAGGAAATCCTGATTACCCGCACTCAAAATAGGGGTGGCAGGGAGTTATTCTATTGTCTTAAGCTCGACAGTTGGCTTCGGTTGTACGTCGATGTCTTCGACGTAGTCGATGTCTTGCTGACAGTATCGGATGTCATCAGTCATCTCTCCGTGACGCAGGCCGCGATTGTGGGCGATTTCGTGTTCGAGGACGCGAGCGAACTGGACTTCGTTGAACTCGTGGCGGAGCCACTCTCCACCGACGTTTCGCTCAACTTTTGGAACACCCATGTAGAGGTATCGTCGGGAGCCAACCGAGGCTCGACCTCGGTACATACTGTAGGTCGTCCCGACCGTACACGAGTCATCATTCTTTGCGAGTCGCCAGGCTCGCTCCTTTCCTTGACTTCTCGATGTTTTGATTTCGATGCATCTGTCGAAGTAGCCATCCGTGTGTTCGATGACGCGGTGGCAGAGTGTTCGCAGGTTCCGACCATCCCAGTCGGTCTGATTATCGATTCGAAGACTCATAGGTCGAACAGTCCTGCGAGTTCTTGGAGTCCACTCTGGAACTGCTCGCCGCAGTCTTCACAGATGGTCTTGTTCGAGTCTGCTGCAAGTCGGAGACTGCCACAGCGTGGGCAGCCGCTTGTAGTATCATCGGCCATGGTTGTGTTTGGGCGTACTATCGATACGCACGCAAGGCAGGCGTACCGAGACTCAGGTAAGTCACTCAGTGACCCCCTGCGCCTACTAGTGTATACGTCATCCAGAGAAATAGGGTTTTCGGCTCTAAAACGCCCGAATTTCTCATTTTACATCTATTAGGGTGCGAAACAAATAGTATTATTCTACCATCTTTAGATTGAACAAATATCTAAAATTACGAATTGAAGTGAGAATTCATCATATGGAAATACTTAACATGTACCGTGTACACGTTTAACACAACAGGTGAATCGTATGCCCGAAGCAAACCACTACTGTGCAACGTGTGATACACACTTTGGAGGTCCACCCAACTACATTACGCCCGAGGAACATGCTGATATTGAACACGATGGTGGGCTCTTCATCGGTATCGAAAACGGGAATTGGAAAGATTGGGAACGACAGCAACAGTTTCGGACAACGGTGTTCGAGGATTTAGATTCCGAATAGGTTGGCTATTGATTTATAATACCTAATGTAGAAATAGTGTAGTATGGCTTCATCTAAGCAAGAGGCATTACAGAACATTCAGAAAGCATTGGATAAAGTGGACTCGGGATGGGAAACTATTGTGACTAACGCACAGGATACTGTTGAGGAAAAAGAGAGCGAGATTGACATAGTGACGCAGGCTGACAAGGATGTCGAGCGTATACTAAGCGAAACTCTCGAAACGTGTGACGAGCGGGCTGGATTGCTGGGTGAAGAATCAGGTGCCATCCGTGAAACGTCGGACGGTGGCATCTACATTATTGACCCAATTGATGGGACGTTCAATTTCGCCCGTCAAATTCCAATGTACTGTGTTTCAATCGCCTACCAGCAGGATGGCGAAATCGAAGCAGCAGGCGTGCTGTATCCATCCCTCGGCCAGCGCGTTGAGGTTGTTCGGGGGGAAGGTGTGACATTCGACGGAGAGCCACTGGCTGCACTTCGATGCACTGAGATGGGCGTCTCTGAGAACGATACTATTCAGGGGTCTGCTATATCTGTTACCTCCGTCCGAGGTCACTGTGGGCAGCTATCTAGACATGTTGAAGACTGCGTAGTCGCTAATGGTGGGCGGACTGTGAGTATTCTCTGTGTCGTCTACCTTATGACGGAAGTTTCACGTGGTGCGATTGATGGGGGTGTTGTCTTTGGCGCAGAGCCGTGGGACCTAGCATCAGGATACCTGCTCATTGAGGAGCTCGGTGGGACAGTTACGACGCCTGATGGTGACGACTCTTGGGAAGCCATCAAAGACGGCGATGCAGTGTTCTCGAACGGTCTGCTCCATGAGAACTTGTTGTCCTATGTAGTCGAAGAATGAGTGAGAGTATGATGTGGGATTGAAAAACCCTTATTATTATCTTTCTAATCCTTTCCTCGTGTATGCTTTGAGAAGCGTCTTCGATTATATCCTTCCTCACTCATTTTCCGTCGGAAGTCATCGTACTCTTTCCGAGCCCGTCCAAGTAGCTTCGGGTTAAGTGAACCGTCGTACTGGATGAGGTCTCCCATATCTACGGTTTCTAGTGCAGAATCGTAGACGGTAAACATATTCTCAGGCCCCCACAAATCTTCCCGCGCCATCATTGCGTTTTCGACGAATGAAACTCCAGAAATCGCTTCTGAAACCTGTTTTGGATTCCATGCAATCCCATCATCTGCAGGAGAAACATCAGCAACGTTAAGGTCAGTCATAGTCCAATCGTCTGTCAGTGTGAACATAAGTCGAGCTTCAGAAAATCCTTTGCACGGGAAGAAGAGGAGTTCGACAGAACACTCCGTGCAGTACGTCGCTAGTTGCGTGAGTGGGCGATGGCGGTGAATATACTCTGATTTTGGGTGGTTGTCGTTGAGGACATCGTCAGCGAGGTACTGTGCGACTCGCGGCTCTTTCGATACAGGTACCCCTTTTGAGCAGCAGTCACAGAGAAAGTGTCTATCCTCCCCCAGCATCCGTTCTAGGGTTTCACCTTGGAATTTCTCTTCTAACTCTCCTGCCGTCACGTGCGGAGTAATCTGCGTATCAGAGGCAATCTCACGAGGCATAACTATCACTTCGATTTTGCTGCGCCAGTTTCGTGTTGTCCCGTTGCATATCACTGCCGTCAACGCTATCGGATAAGATAGTTTCGTTTTAGTAATTTCCCATACACGGAACGACGTACAATTAGATTTTGTAATCAAAAGAATTAACATCGTGCTATTGTTATCGAAGACTATGATAGATAAAGTGATGAGACGGCTCTTACGGCGGAAATACTGTGGCTGTAGTCAGAGTATTGGTGGGAAAGCTGTGCTGAAAAAGTTTTCAAGCGAGATGGACTGTGGTTGCCGCGTAGATTATGTTGAAAGTATTCGTGTCTGTGATGAGTGCGGGGAACTGAATCACATTCGAGAAGCGTGGACAGGGATGTTCAACTCCCCACACCCTGATAGGCGTGAATGGTCACGGACTGAAATGGTCGAACGAGAGAACAAGATGGGTCAAACTGTCCGAAAGAGACAGACGATATACCATGAAGATTATAATCGTGTTTATTCTTGGTGTGAACCTGAACATGTAGAGAACATGGGTCGATGGGACCGTTGCAAAAACGATGAGCCATGTTGGGTTGAGTTCTGTCCCGTACCAGAATCAGTTGAAAATATGAAAATTGCAGAAAGAATCAAACGTTAATTTTTCGGATTTATTCTAAAGTGACCGTAGGCTTCGACACATCGGCCCCATTTTGGGTCATCGAAGGCTTGGTTGTGTCTGAATCCATAACGACGAAGGAAGTCCATCACAGGGTCGTCAACGTCACCGTCTTCGAGCGCTTGGATGCGGACGGTTGCTGACGTGATACCGCGGTCATGTAACACTTCGAGAAGGGCTTCGAAAATATCGCTCCCATGCCCATTACGACGGTGAGGGCGAGCGACAACGAAGTGACCTATAACAACATGCGATTCGCCTTCCCTAATTGCATTAATTGAGGCAATGTCGCCATGAAAGTCGAACTCTTCACCATCTGTTTGTTCAAGGGCTTCTTTGGCTTTCTGTTTGAGAGACATCAATAGAGAGGCAGACAAAAGTTGAACCTATTAGTGTTACTCTGAGGACTACGGTAGTGCTTTCTCATCGTTCCCATACAGTGCTGTCATTACACCATTTAGGTAGTCACGGATTTGGTCAGCTTGCTCGTATTCAGGATGCTCCGAATAGATGTACTGGATGAGCCATCCAACTCGTTGAGCCGTCATGTCTCGATTCTGCTCCAGTTGGGCCTGGTCAATGATGTCGTCGAGTTTTGTTTCAACATCGTATGGGAGGTCGTATTTCCAATGGAGTGTATCGAGCTGGTTGACACACTCGTCGAACGATGTTGGGTATTTTTGTTGGTCGCCCATATACATCACTTCTATGCGAGGGGCTAATTGTGTTACGGGCTGACACACGGGCGCGTATGCGCTCGCAGTATTTGATTCACGGTGTGTAGGTTATTAGACTAATTTATTGTGTAATGTTGATAAATTTGTGAGAGCAGAAATGTGTATATACTTGCTGTCCTGAGATGATTATGTGAAAGTATCCGTGACCGAGTTGAACCGCCAATATCGCAGTGAAGTATCGCCACCCTCTTGCGGCCAGTATCATGTGATTCCAAGCAAGTATGTCGTTGAGTATCAGGTCATGCAGAGTATTGGTCTGGTCTTTTTACGAGTCCAGGTTCAGACTTCAGAAGAAGAGAATAATTGGAGAGCAGTCGAGCGGGAGTTTTGTGAGAATGACGAGGACATTGCACTATCTGTATATCGTGACTTGACTTCTGGAGAAGAAGCAATTGAGGATTTTTTGGATGAGTATGCCCGTGACTTCAAGGAATTATTCTAGATATTGCACTCAAATATTATCGATTGTTTTTGAATCACCACGTCTTAGTATTGAGATGCTTGCGATACATTTTTAGTACTAAAGACTAAGTTCGATTTATGACTATACAGGATAGAGCTGATAATCACGCGAAGCGATGGGAAAAGGAAGTACTCGAAAGACTTCCTGAAGACGTTACAAACGGGCTTTCTTTCGAGAACTCGGATAGAACAGTGTACGGACATAGAGATGAAATTGGTTATTGTTTTATACACAGCTCACCAAGTAGTATTTTGACGTTCCGATGTAGGATAGACATATCTGAAACGACAATATCTCCACAAGCATTAGAAGTCTATTATACGTGTGATGAGTCAAATGAAAACACAACCACATCTAATATTGAAATAAATAGTGAAACAATGAGCGAGCTCACACAAGAATTACTAAGTTTAGAAATTCATAAATAAATTATCTGAATTTCATAAACTATGGCGTATTGTTTAATCCAATCGTTTTTATAAGTATCAAACGCAGTATTGTCGTGTCAAATAGTTGAGTGAGTTTCTAAAACAGTCTTGATACGGGATGCATCTCACAGAGACCGAAACTCAACCCAGTGTACAAGGTAATATGACATTATAGAATATAGATATAAGGGCACGGCTAGAAAACTCCGTAAGTCATTACGGATAGTTACATTAGCCTTAGAAGCTCTCTAACTCCAAAATACTACATTTAGAATAACTATCACTTTCTGAGTTAATTCGGTATGTTTATTATGGACTAAGAGAATTAACAAACAGTATGAGTGCGCCACGAAATCCCCCTTCGCCTGCGGACGGTACTACAGATAATGCTATTCTTAACAGTATGGATGGGACGGGTGAGCCTGACACACCATATGTCATTACGGATATATATGAGCTACAGGCGATGAAAGACGCTCTCGATAGTCATTTCGTTCTTGGATGTGACATAGACGCAAGCGATACTTGTCACTGGAACCAAGGGGATGGCTTTGAGCCGATTGGTCGGTCAATGTTTCAGAACGACCAGGCTTTCACAGGAACGTTCAATGGTAATGGGTACGAAATTCAGGGTTTATTCATTAATAGACCTGAAGATGACAATGTTGGTTTGTTCGGGGTTATTCGGCACGAATCGTACATCAAGAGCGTTGCGATTACGGAAGCAAAAATCTCAGGTAAACATAACGTCGGTGCAGTCGTCGGTTTTAATGACGGAGGGGATGTTATTGATGCGTATGGGGAAGTTGCTGCTCTCGGTCAGCACATCGTCGGTGGGGGTGTTGGGTGGAATAATGATGGTGTCGTTGCAGAGACCTACATGGTAGGTATCGCTGAAGGGGAAGCATCTGTTGGACTTGTCGTAGGGGAAAACTGGGGGCAGGTCGTCAACGTTGACAGCGATGGGATTGCGAAGGGACAAGATGCTGTTGGTCGTACTGTTGGATGCAATGACGGCATCGTGGCGGAGCGGGAATAGTAGGAATATAGTTTCCCAGTATTAATTTATACTTTATCGACTATGTATACATTACATGAAGCCTCGGGGACACATAGGTGTCGCTCTCCTTGCGTTCACTCCTGTTCTGATTTCAACTTGGTCAATCTCTCCGAGCCTTAGCGTTGTGTGTGGTATACTAACAGTTATAGCTGCTGTAATTCCTGATGTTGATGTATACAATGTAGGTCTACTCTCCCGTGTCAAACACCGTGGAATAACTCATTCAATTTGGTTTGGGTTTGGTTTATCGGGACTTGTGTTAAGTTTCTATACTATTGGGTCCTTCCTTGGTGTGTTCAATTATGGAGCGTTCACACGAGGATTTCTGACTGGGTCAGTATTCCTTGGATTTACAACTCACATTGTCGTAGACTCGTTTACACCAATGGGAGTAAATCCAATCACTCCAATACGTGCAGAGTATATGCTCACATGGGATATTTGGAGGTCAAAAAATGCAGTTGTTAACAATACGGCATTGATTCTTGGAATTATGTCTATGGTCCTCGGTTTAGCTCTTGTTGTAATTGGAATTTAAATGCTGAAACATGTATTATTATCTTAATTTAGTAATTGAGTAAATTTTAAATCCCATACCTGCGCATAACTACTTGATGAGCAATTTACTAACGATTGAGAAACACATTCTACAATCGGCTGACTCGCCCACTCATGGAAGAATTCTTCGCCGTATTGTTGCCTATGAATTTCCTGAAGCTAAGTTAACTCACGCCGTATTCTTTGCATATACAGATAAATTAGTTGAAGAAGGATACCTAAAACAAACAGGAACTAAGTACAACTGCACAGAAAAAGGAAACAGAGTAATCAATTAATTTTCATTGTCGGTATCAGTCTGTGCTATTTCTAATGGATTTAATGCACAGAACTCAAGCGATTTATCTTCAAGTTCGGTTGCTGCTGACTGACTAATCTCAGGAGCCACAAGGATACCTCGAACATTTTCATTGTTTTTCCTTAACGTATCCACATATCTCTTAAGTTGGTCAACATGTTTCAGTTGTGCTTTCCGCCGTTTTACTTCGATAACAGTTGGTCGTCCTTCGCGGTCCTGTCCAAACACGTCGATGCTTCCAGAGGAAATCTCTTTCTCATGTTCTAGGCGGGTCAATCCATCTTCGATTAAGCCAGGCGTTTCCAAAATAGCGGCGTGCATATCATCCTCTGTTCCAACCATTGATTTTACATCTTCTGTTGGAGGTTTATAATGGATTGATTTATGGATTGTAAAGCATTTTACTATTAGCTCCTCATCCCCATCAATGGCTTTCATCACGAGAGCATCGTCCCGAAGACGAAGTCTAATTGTGGAACCTGATTTTTGCCAATTTACAGGGTCAACGCCTTCTGCTGAGTGAACGAGAAGCGAGTCGTCGGGTTTTAACAACACAGTTCGTTTTTCGGGAGGAAGATTACTCTCTACTGTACCAATATATTCAACAGTACACGTGCAACACGCAACTACCATATCTCCCGCGTGGTGCGCGTTTAGAATCTTGTTGCCTGCTTCTCGAAGAGAATCATCCCGTGTTACATCGTCTCCGAAGGTCACGAATTCTTGTATGCAACAAACACTAATAAATGCTGGCTTTTGTATAGTACGGGCTCGTTATACTGGTGGATATTGCAACAGTTTCGCGTGATTTAATAGTATGGATTCACTGTATTCAAGTATGACTCGTATCAATGCTGTGAAGGAGTGTGTTGAGACTCTAATTCGTGGCCGACAATATCGCCGCTCTCCTGAGAGTAACGGTTACTATAGTCGAGTGCCACGCCGTGTCGGTGAGTGGGTTCTAGAATCAAATACTGAAGACCAGCTTGTCTGGATGACAACAGCAACAGATGGTCCGAAAAAGACTCTTCATATCAAACGCGACGAAGATAATCAGTGGTTCGTATCTACTCACCATGGTGGAATTACAGCACCCTGCGTTGTTTCATCGATTCAAAAATGGACTGATGAGTTCTCCGAGATTGTCGATAGACGACACGCATTTTGGCATGCACAAGATGTTATGATGGGACGAACTCGTGGACAAGCAGCACGTGGGAACTTGCAGTATTTCTTCGAAGAAAACCGTCCAGAAGTAACGGACGTAGATATATTCTTCGACCAGTCCCGAGATATTCGACGTGACCCATTCAAAGCACATCTTCAAGAATAGCGGCTCTATTAAAACTAATAAATATTATAATACTGGAATATAATTTTAATATATGAACAGACGGAGATTCCTACAAAGTTCAGGATGTACCGTTCTCCTCGGAGGGTTGGCTGGCTGTCTCGATAGGTTTCAATATACTGAGTTAGACGATTTTTCATACTCATTTGAACGGAATCCTACGCTTCCAGACCAGATACTTGGAGATTATGAATTAGAGGATGAAACACACTATGCTGATTTTATGATAGACTATAATAAGCTGCTCGTTGGTGGTTATTTCCCTGTTGGTTCTAGCACGTGTAACGCTGCAGGATTAGGTGATATATCCTATGATGACTACGATTTTTCGATTAGCGTTATTAGTGAAGAAGAGACGCCAACGAATGATGGAGACTCTGTTGAATGTACTGATGACATCAATACAGAACGGTTTCTAGTAACTATCGAACCTGAATCCGACACGGATATTAGCAATACATTCCGAGATGTACAGGTGTCACTCATAGATTATTCAGGGGAAACAGAAGAGTTTAGTTTATAATACTATTCATCTGTTATTTACAAATTAGCTTATGAGACTTCACATTAGGCAAGTCTGCGTGAATACGTTGTGACAGTGGGCGAAATTTCTAAGGGGCCTCCATCATTATAGATTGGTAACGCAATGGATTTGAACGAGTTTATAGATGATTTAGAGCCCGAATCAGAAACCGTAAAAAAACGTCGTCTTGCGGACGAGAAATCCTACGAGATTATGCAACTGGTGGAAGACATCGAACAAGAATATACGTCAGTTCGAAACCAATCTCACGTGAGTGGAGAGAGTCCATCAATATTCGTTGGAGGTCGTAATAATTATCCTAATGTCTCGACTGGGATTCTCTCACCTATTACCGATATAGATGAGCCAGAGAATTTTGCAACCAGTAGTAAATGGTACAATCAGGGATTCAATCTAGAAAACGTTCTTCAACGAAGAACAGGGCTGATGGATTCACGCCATCAATCAGACACAAACGTCCACGATGTTTGGGATGGGTTCGTAGGAGTGCAACGAGAAGTTGCTATTGCTCGTGACCCTGTGGGTGTTGAGTTAGGATTAGGTAGAACTCCTGCACTCGATTTCTCCGTTGATGAAATTACGAGTCCAAAAGGCCCACAAGTAACGGCAACGTCAGCCGAGCTAACCGAAAATCCTACAGTTTCTCGTGCAGTTCAAAAGACATTAGAAGATGATGACTGGAAGGCAACGGGAGCGATGAAATATCTGTATGAAAAAGGATTCGATGTCTATGATATTAACCAGATACTATCTGCAGGTGCACTCGGAGAATCTGATAGTCGAAAACTCGTTCCAACGCGATGGTCAATTACGGCGGTTGATGATACAATCGGACAACATATTCGAGAAAATATTACATCGAACCCATCAATAGATGAAACCAGAGTATACAGAAACCAATATATGGGAAACAATTACTGGGTTATTATGACGCCAGGTTCGTGGGAGTTTGAATTAGTCGAATTGAAAGCCTCTGGTAGCGTATGGAATCCACAGGAGGACTCAACCTATATGGCGAGTGCGTACGAAGGATTCGATGGGAGAACACAGTACGTAGATGAGACATCTGGCGCATACTATGCATCTCGACTTGGCGTCTTAGAGCAACTAGATTCTATGGGGCGACAGGCGAAAGTACTCGTACTCCGTGAAGTGACAGATGAGTACTGGGCACCTGCTGGCGTTTGGCAAGTAAGAGAGAGCGTTCGAAATGCGTACGATAGCGAGTACGGGACTGCTGAAACGTTCCATAAGGCACTATCTGCCGTTCAAACACAGCTTCCTGTCTCAGGTGAACGCCTTCGCCGAAAATCAGAGCTCGCCGCGGGGATTCAATCAAGTTTCGATTCATTCTTTTAACGATAAGTTTAATCGTATCACTAAGTTACTACGTTTCAATCAGAGTCACAGCATTTATATCTCTGGATGATTCAATCTGGATATGGCGAATCGCCAGTCCAACTCCACACCCGTTGAGCCATCCTCTAACATCGTCGAACTTGATAGACATGCCACCGAACGTGACCTCAAGCCAGATACTCTGTACAAAGGCGAAATCAACAACACAGTTGATTACGGTGTCTTCGTTAGTCTGCGTGATTACCCAAACGAGATTAGTGGCCTTGTCCATGTTACGAACCTTCCTCCAAAAACAAATCTTGCAGATTACTCAGTAGGCGATAAAATGGTTGTGGAACTGCATGAGCGGAAACCTAACGGAGATATATCATTCACGGGAGTTTACGCTCCAGAAATATCTCCTGATGATTTTCCTGAGGAGGGAATAACAGTGTCTGCATCGGAGTTCAGCTCCTCAATTGGACAGAAGGACAAAGAAGTCAGAGACCAACTCAATGACATTCAAACCCAATTGGACCAACTCGATACGCAGCCCTCTGGAACATTGGGTCTTATTCAAAATCCCATAAGAGACGCCGTTGAAACACTATCTGCACTCAACAGAAATGGTTACGCCACGACATCGTACGATACTCAAGTGAGCAATAGTGGTGAAACTATTGAAGTTTCACTGACGCTTTCGAAAGAACAGTAGCAATCATTTGGTTCTGCTGTGGTCGCTACTCAGGAATTTCGCGCCGACCAATTACCTCAATATCTACCACACTAGCACCATCAACATCTCGATTTTGCAAATCCCGAATTTCGTACCGTGCTGTTTGGTGCTCACGGCTGGATTGAATATATACTGTTTGTACTCCGCTTTCAATCAATTCAGATATATCTTTGTTTAACTCAGCCTGTGCATCAATTGTGTTAATAACGCTACTCATCCGCTTTGGCGTTTGGTCATGTTGAGATGGGCCTGATGGGGGTTCTATCACGACTAATCGGAGTTCGTCTTGTTCATCAGACCCGTAACCCATCTGTTTTGCGTATGTTAATCGAATTTCGTCACCTTTATTTAATGTATCCAGTTTTCGACCAAGGTCGGAGTAGTATTCAGGCTGCATACGACCAACAACCACATGAGGAAGTAAATAGATTTGGAATCCATATTCTCGACGAAATTCGTACGAACTGTGTTTTGTAGTATATCAGTAGATTTATTTTTCCGTAATACCTACGGTGTTATATGCATACTGAGACACTTACTGCCCGTGTATATGAGGCTGACGACCTTGGTGGGGTGGACAGTCCAGCGTATCTCTGGGACTTTGGTAGCTTTACGCTTGTTGGTACGGAAGACGAGCCACATCAGAAATTCGATGGATTCTATGAATACCAGGCATCAATGAATAAGCTCGACGTTCAGTGGCGGGATGCACAAGAATATCAAGAAAAAGACGTAGTTTTCTATGCGTATGATTATGGTATCTACTGTGAAGTTACAACCTTGGAGAATCCAAGATACTTTTTCGACGGCGATAGCGTATTGAAAGTCAGTGATTCCGTACCTCTTCAGGATGACGAGCATACAGAGATAGTCATCCTAACGGAAGCTAGTCCGTCATCCGCACGTTTTGCTATGTCGAAAGATGACATTCAATCGCGACTGGATGAAGAAGACTGGCTTTCTCTAACAAAAATTGGAAACTAGTTGTACGCAGAAGAGGTGAAAGAACTTTTACCACTCCAGATGTGACTTGTGCGTATGCCCACAGTAGATGAGCTACGCGAAGTTTCCCTTACGCGTCGACCAAAATTAGATAGTTATCGAAATTGTGGCGCAATCAATCGTGAGATTGCGTCAGCTATAGAGTTCAAATATCCAATTCAGGTTGGCGTTGAGATAGGGTCAATCTCGACGCGTGAACTACGTGGATTTGGACCTGAACACGCGTTTGTTGTCGTCCATGCAGATGATATAGATAATTATAATTATCGGAAGCCGCTAATTATCGATGGGGCTCTTGACCAGTTCTGTAGAGAACACAAAGAATCAGGCCGAGTCTCACTATCGATTGCTCCGAAATCTGAATTCGATACTGTTGAGGTTCTTACGCCAGATGATAATTGGTATAATTTATACACAAATTGGAACAGTCACGAATATTACTAGTTATTAGTATAGAATACTGCAAAGATAAGAAAATAAATGGATAATTGTGGCACGAATGAACTTGTAGTAGTTCACTATGTTCTACGTACTCACTCACCAGGTTCTTTTCAGAATGGATACTTTGATTAGGGTGGATAGTGATGACCATCCTATGACTCGGAGCATTTCACGCGAAGCGAATCCTGTTATCGATAAGTGGCTATCTATTGCAGAAGGGGCCGTTACTCCTCAGGCGGTATCTGGTGAAGATGTTCACTGTGATTTTTGCAGGAATATAATCGAACCAGGAGAAAAGTTGACTAGCTACTTATCTGATAATCTTGTAAATCCCCGAGAACCTCATAAACCCGACTTCCCTCCGTTTCATGCACTGCGGGCTTACTGTAGTGAATGTGACCGATACGAATTGCTTGACCCTTGTCAAGGATATACCGAAGTGCTATTAGAATCAGAGTTGAATTCAGACCGCTGTCTCTATAACTTCGAATTAGTTGACTGTTCTCCTGCAGGGTCTGGTATACCATATGACCCTGTGGAACTATGGAACGTTGGACATGAAGGAATAGGGTTCCAAGAGTTTCAAGAAACTTTGGAGCGATTACAAGGTTACGAAGTTCGTCTGGGGCCTGCCGATATTTCAGATGATTACCGATTACATGGCATTGAAACAACCGACCTCTACGATAAAAATGGAACTATAACTGTGTCTGATGAGCAGCGTAAAAAAATCCAGGAAAAATTCAACCCCCGCGAGTGAAATAGTCTTTTGTGCAGAATTTTCGATAGTATCAATGCGAATCCAAATGTTTATATGTCCTCTGTTCGAATCAGAAAGTGACTATGAAACCCCTCATGGAATGTGGAAATTGTCAGGCAGAGTACGCAGAGCCACAGAATCAGAGAGGTTGTCCCTTCTGTGGTGCATCCGAGGCTGTGCGGATTGGAGATGCTGTAGAAGGACTTAGAGGAAAACTCCTTTACCTGGAATGTGAAGACCTTGATGATATGATTGAAGCTACGGAGGCACGCCTAAATCACCTGAAAAATCTTCGAAATAAAGGATTTGAAGTGGCAAATCCAGAAGGACTTCGAGACGACTACGCAGACTTGCATCGTTACGACGAGTAAGGTATAAAATTCTTGAATCAAAGATATTAAGTACGTATGGTCAGTATCAGAGTATATGAATGAGGAGAGGGAAACACGTAGAGATACGCAGATTGAACGTGTTCGACCGCTTGTTATTGAATTATGTGACGAACTCGTATACGAAGATGGGAAGCTTACACCAGAGGATGCCTATTTCGTTTTTTACTTACTTAGTTGCCACTACTCAGACCAATGTGAGAGAGGTTCGAAAAGCAACGCTATCGTAGATATTGCCTGGGACTTTGCAACTGATATTGCGGAATATGTTGATAATGACGAAGAGTATGCGGATTTCCATTGGATTAATGCCCACTTCGTTATGGATGGCGTTGGGAATGCTTGTAGGGATTTCGAATTTGAGGGCCGATTATCTTCTGGTGAATCAGACGTAAAGACTCATCCACAGGGATTGTCAGATGAGAATACGACCGATACTACTCAGACGATTCAGGAAGCTGTTGATGACGTTGTAGAGCTGCTTAGATTCCATGTAGATATTGACGAACCGTCTGATGGTGAGGCGTGGTCTCGTTCGAAAAGTCTTGACTCACTCCTATCCCATCTCGGGAAACGATATGCGCATGAATTTCCTGATGATATGATGGAAAGTAAAGTTGGTTTCGACCTAACTTCGAAAGTTGTCGAGTACAAAAAATCTGAGGAGGTGTCTGACATCGAACTTTCGAGAGCAGTGTATTGGGTTGAGGATTGGACAGGGCTTCGGGCTCGAAGAGAACACCGTGCTCTTTGTGTTGGTATCTGAAGCAGTTACTCTGATTCTTCTGCAGAGTAACACTCATCGCAGCGTGTTTTGTACCACGAGTCTGTTCGAAGTTCTCCTGCTGAACCGCAATTTTCACAAGTCCTGAAACTCATCTGCTGTGCGTGTTGAATCGCACCCATAACCATGTATGCTCTCCTCTCCTCATCTGCTTGGATTCCATTGTGATAGAACCTCAACCCACCATATTTTTCTTTTACTTGGACTGCTGTCAATTCCACACCTTGGTTCTGAATCAATTCACACAAACCATCAATAATGTTGAACCACCCATCCCCACATTCAAACCCGAACAAAACCATTTGTGGAACAGGCCCGTCAATCTCTTCTGAGTATAGTTCATAGAGCTCAAAGATGTCTGGATATGATTGAACCAGCTCTTGCTCTAATTCTTCATCCATATGTTACTGTTAATAGTATCAGATAATAAAGCTATGGATGAATTTTCCCAAAACGCTAAGAGAAACTCCTTTACCCTGGGGCTCAGAACGTTTGAGCATGAACGTATCCAACCTTGAATACTGGACTCTTGAGGAATCAGATGAATCATGGCGATTTGTATGGCAACACGAGGAAAGACCCGTTTTCATGACTGTCAGCTATCAGCCTGACCATTATGATGATGGTGAACAAGTAATGCGATGGCACGCTCGTGCAACGCTTGGTCGAAACATCACATTCGGACAGAATCACTTCGTGATATGCGATGATGGCGTCAGTAAGTCAGATGCTCGTGAAGAAGCGGTTACGTGGGCTATCAACTGGATGCAAGAATTCACTGTCGAAGAATATGATATTGAGGATACTCTTGAGGAACTTGAAGATATGGACGAATATGTATAATCTCATTCAGCAAGGTTTTGTCATGGAATAATACGCTCAAGTATTGATTTGGTTTTGTGGACGGCTTTCACTATGAATGGGTCCCATGTTGATTCCATCTCATCAAGAAATTCACCGAACGAGCGGAAGTCATTAGGATTTTGGACGCCAGAGATATGTGCAACAAGTCCAACTTGTTCGATATTCTGTGTCGACTCAACAGTGACGCCTTCTAAGAGTCGCGTACTACCGCGTGGTGGGAAGTACAACTCATTTAGACCATTCAACATGAGGAAATCTACAGACCCAACGTAGGACTCATTGATAAATAGGTGTATATCCTCTTCCCGAGTAATCCTCACAGTTGCGTTTTCAACACAATTACTACTAGATAATTGTGGGCTATGGCTCATGAGATAACATGAGCGTACAGTATACAAAAACGTTCCCAATTGAATTTCTAATATGGAATATCGTAACAGTTATCAGGTCCCCAATCCACTATATAGGTACTGGCGCATGGCACCCCTATTGGGTCCACGCTAGTCGGCCACGCACCCTAGCAGGCGTCGGGTGGATTTTCTCCACCCTCGTGCTGCGAAGGCCGAATAAATTCCCTCTCTCCCTACTCCCCAAATAAAGCGGTCATCCAATTCACTTTTCAACGACACCCAATGTTAGAGGGATTAGACTTTTTAATTGTATTAACAATTATTATATTATGTTCCTGGCACCGACGGTGTTGGAGAACGCTGTCTACTATATAACAGATAATTCCAAGAAAAAGTTTTCAACGAAGGCACAAGCTGAAAAAACAGGAGATATAACAGGTGTCGAGCTACGTTTCTACTGCCCGTGGTGTGACAAACCAAATGCTGTAGCTTATTCAACGCCCGTACCAGATGGATTGCAAACAACATGTTCTCACTGCGGGAATGTTGAAACTCTTTTTAATACTGTACCTGATAACACTCGCCAACACACGGCTGTTGAATTTGAGGACGTTGCACAGACTTTGGCTACAAAACGAAGTGTTCGAGTTGTTGGTCAAAAATATAGTAACAAAGAACGGTCAAACGTTCATTCCTTGTATAGAAGGTCCCGTTTAGTCCATAGCGTATTCCGACCAGCACTTCTCGGAATGCTAGCAATTGGACTATTTTTCGGTTCAATTAGTCTTGGAGTTCTTTACGGAGGACCAATGGGTCCAATTTTATCAAGTATTCTACTTGTTCTCTCTTTGTGTGTTATTGGACTGGCAGAAGAGGTATTGAATTCTCTGAATAGATGGTTTTTGAATCGCTCGATGACACTGACTTCCAACAATATTTCACCCACCGATATTGTGAAGTATGAATCCTATTTTAATAGGGGTACGGAGATTCGTAAGAGAACAGCAGATTCACCAGTATATATTCCTCCACAAATAGATGAAACAGAGTCGGATGAGACAGACTGGGATATGAGTCTCAACTGAGATACTATATTATATTTTACTATTAAAATATAGTAACTATCTATATAAGTATAGTAAATTACTATAGTTTAGTAGTAATATTACTAATCTTCAATAGTAACATACGTGTTTATTGAATTCAAAAGATATTTACCAGCCATATTGGTGAATGAAGTATGGAATCTTTCGAGACATACCCATATGGACGTAGTACAGAACAGTACGCACAAATAGCTCTCAACGGCTCTGCAACCTACTCACAGCTCACACGAACGGGAGGTGACGATGAGTTTGTTGAAGAGCGCATTGATGGCTACCAATTCGTCGTTCGATATGATGCACCAAGGCCTGACGACAAGGGCCGTGGCCACATCACGGTTTGGGTGCAGTTTATAGAGGATGAATATGTAGAAGCATACACACATACAGGAGACGATGGGATGATTTACGACCAGTTCACAGCACTCACAAAGGGCAGGAAATCCATCACAGATATGGTTTCTCTCGACGAGGTTGCTGTGCTGATGCGATAGCTGCGATGTAGTGTTTGTCAGAACGTTTTTACATACTCACCAACGAACTACAGATATGGATAACTCACTTATTGATGGTCAACCTGAAAGTATCGTATTGTGGAAAGAAGACGAGTGGTGGATTATTCGGCATGAGCGTACAGGTGTTACAACTCAAGGAGAATCTCGACTCCACGCTTTACTGATGCTGGCAGACGCTTTAGATGCAAACTTTGATACGGATGAGGATTTGATGGAGTTGAGTTCGGATGTATTCACAACAGATGATACTGTTATTGAAAATGTTCGTGAAGAAACACCGAAAGAATAGCCGTTAGTGCCGTTCCGATTCAAGGTCACGAAGCCGTTCAATACGATTCTCTACATCAGGATGTGTTTTGAGCCAACTGGAGATGCGGTCTGCTTCAATTTCATAGAAGTTCATTGCGTTCATGGTTGCAGACGTTCGAAGGTCTTCATCTGGCGTTTCTTCGACAGTGTCACTGATTGTCGCCAGTGCACTAGCCAATGCCATTGGTCTCCCTGTAATTGCGACACCTCCACGGTCTGCAGCGTACTCGCGGTATCTTGAGAGTACTCTGATAAGGAAGTACGATGCAATCCACACGAAGAAGCTTGTTAAGATTGCTCCTAGGATGTAGACGTTTCCGTTATCGCCTCCGTCTGCAAGCCACCCCCAACGAACAATGAAGAATGCAATTGCAGATAGGGTGCTTGCAACCATCATAATGAGAACATCACTGTTCTTAACGTGAGCAAGCTCATGGGCAAGTACAGCATCCAGTTCTTCACCTTCAAGAGAATCAAGTAGACCCTCTGTGACACAGACGACAGCAGAATCCGTTGACCGTCCCGAAGCGAACGCATTCGGTGCTGCAGATGAAGACACTGCTACGTCTGGTGCAGGCATCCCTGCTTGGTGTGCTAATCGATTAACTCTACTGTGGAGTTCAGGATATTCTGATGGTGAAACGCGGCGTGCATCGGAGAGACGAAGTGCAAGGTTTGGTCCATACCAGAACTGACCAAACACCACAGCTCCAATAATAAGGCTCGCCGTTAGGAAGCTATTGAGGTACAGCCCAATAGCTCCTAGGAAAATGGCGTAAAGGGCGGCGAGTAAAACCAACACACCACCCATACGTACGCGTAACTCCCAGTCTGTATTCCAGTCCATATCATATCATTGGATTCGTAAGAATAAAATGTTTGTGATTATATGGTCTCGGAGAAGACCCAATCGACCCATAAAGTTAAGTTAAAGTATATCAATATTTTAATATATGTTTGGCGATACAAAAGCTAAGAAAAGACAACGAGCAGTACACTTAATGATTTACTTTGGCGCTGCAACAGGTGTTTCATTCGGCGTCATGCTTGGTGCATGGGTTGTGGGCGGTCTATACTCAGCCCTGGTTTTTGGAATGGTAACTATCGCTCTCGTTATCATCACGCTTGGTTGTGCAATTTACGTCATTGCTGAAGATGCACAAGAACAGGACAGTCTCCGTGAGGTTTTGAGTCAAAAGCTCGATGAAGAAGAGTTAGATAAATTAACGTTTATCGAGAACTAATTCCTTACCTTTGAGTGAATCACAAACAGTGTGAGCAGCACACTTTTATTCTTCTATGGCCTGCTCATAAATATGGCTGAATGTTACGTGTATCGCAAGGAATTAGATGCGAGCGAAGACCCTATTTGGAAAAAGATTAATGAATTTGACGGCGGCCCAGATGCGTATGCAGAAGTAGAGGCATTAACTAGTTCCGAGGAAGACAGGATGTGTTTGTTCACTGTGATTCGTGCTACAGACGAGTCGACTCCACCCGACAAATTTACTGAAAAGGAGCTACGGGACTATCGGAGCAAGTGTCGAGAAGAGAATGCTATTTGAATATCGTTTCTTTTGTCTTGAATTGATACGCTTTTTCGTATCCAATTCTGGCTAATCGAAGAATCATTGGCGTCCAGGTCGTGAGCAGAATCGCACCGATAGTAACGAGTGTAAGCATAGTTGATATTCCAGGCAGAGCTCCGTTCATTGCAAAGACACTGGTCGTACCCAGAAGAAGTAGTAGCATCCACCAGAACGTCGTTACAGCTGCAAATGCAAGACCAAGGATTGTGCTTTGGAATTCTCCTTCGTAGCCAAGGTACCGAAGAACAGTATCCAGTTTGTACTGCAGTTTCCCTGAAGTGTCGAAATCCGATGGAATGTAGATACGGTATCTTGGTTCTTTTCTGTCGTTCGATGGGAGCGCATATCTATCTACATATAGTGGTATATTTTCACCGAGGAGTTGTTCCACGCGCCCTTCAGGTATATTCTTAACTTTGAGTAACCGAGCGAGTTCATTTTTATCAGAGTATTCACCCGAGTCACGAACTCTAACTGTTGTAGTTTCATCGGTCGGTAGACGAACCTCCAAAAGAATATCGTCATACTCGTTCACATCCATATCGATGACTTTTCCTTCGGAAAGCCCCGTAAGCCATGCATCAAGTGTGAAATTTGGCATCGAATCCGCCGTATACTCCTTGTCGATGCGTTTTGCATAATAGTCCTCCTGCAGCGCATCTGCTTTTTCCATCACTTCCTCTATATTCGAACCTGCCCTCTCTGTATCTTCATCTGTTACTTCTGCTTCGGTTGTGGAGGACAGTGACATATTAGTATTTGGATTTATTAGACTAAATATATTGTTACTTGTTCGCACAGAACAACATTC
>LFCJ01000427.1_pt1 | contig 25686 bp, 28 predicted proteins | sample 643141 | NCBI WGS metagenome assembly LFCJ01 (sample SAMN03766243, study PRJNA286221) | soda lake metagenome | biome: soda lake; feature: Kulunda steppe; material: water; isolation source: sample B1-Br-g2 brine of Lake Bitter-1 | place: Russia: Kulunda steppe | collected 2010-07
CTACAGAATCAAGATTAACTTCTTCTGAGGAAAACTCTATTTCAAAGTCTTTGACTGCCGTATTACCATGACCATCCCACGCTATGTATCCTTCAGGCCTTTCTATCCATTCGTGTCTTACGTAGTTGTCAGCCATATTCTCCCACTGTGTTAAATGCGCACTCAGTTCTTCAACAGAATCATAAGCAAGTTTCAAGTGTCCATAGTCATTTGTTCCTGTCTGTGGGTTGTTGTAGGCTGCTATAAAGTTGACTAATGGATTTCCTTGACTAAATTGTTCTCCATCAGGTTCTATGGTATCGCTCCATCCTATTTCTTCAAGCCTAGTCCAATTAACTGGATCTCCTCCAAGGCCTTCACCGTCTTCAATCCAGTCAGGGCATTCAATCTGATTAGAGTCTTCGTCATCAGGCCACGGGCTTATGCCTGGGACGTGTGGATATGCATCATAGGTTACAGGTTGAAACATTCCCGAGTCTTCATAACATTCATCTAATTCGTAGGGACTCATTGTACCACTATCTAAAATTGCTCCCCTTATATCATTAGTTCTCTGCTGCCATGCTGCATCAGCCATACCAGCAGGGCTATCTCCAACCTCCCAATGTCCATCATCTTCCCATTCTAAAGATCTATCAAAAGCTTCTACAGCATTGTTTTGCCATCCTGCAGAGTCTGCTAATGCTCTCATACCTTTTAGTGCTTCTCCTGCTTCTATTGGTGTTGATGGAGCTAGTGTGTAGTCTATGTGGCCTGACATGAATGCTGCCCAGTCTTCACGGGTTAAGTCTGAGGTTGGGCTTGTGTGTATTTTGTGGTGGAGTTCTCTTTCTTCACCTGAGACATTTACTCTTTGTCCGCTTTCAGTAGTGTATTCCCAGTTGCAGCTGTAACCATCAAAATCGCGAGGATTATAAGTACTGTCTCCTGAGCCGTCGACTTCGCCTGTGAATCCGTAGGGATATCCTTCATGTACATCGATAGTATCGTTTATGTAGTGTGTTCCTTCTTCTGTCTCAGGGTCTTCTCGGTCTGGCATTTCTTCTAAAGGTCCTGCCCAGCACTTTACATCCATTGTGTCAAGGAAATCCTGCTCACGATGATCTGCTCTATCAGTTGCTTCAGGATAACTCCACCAACCTTTGAACTCTTCACTGTATCCTAGTTCTGGCCGGTAATCCTGGAGTTCTTTGTTGTTGTATCCCATTACTATTAGTCCCATTGACATATTTTGACTACCGTGTTCAAGGCTTCCAACCTGAGGCAGTAGTGCTGCCTGATCCCATTCAACCTCCCCATCACAACGCCATTCAAATTCACCCTCATCCTCTTCTACTTCTTGCCATGCGTTTTCTTCGTCACATTTGCCGGCGAATCCGCCTTCAAAGTCTGAGTCGCCTATATCCTGACTGAGTTCTCCTGCATGACCTATAGTCCAAGCCTCTTCATGGAGCGATGCATCTCTATCCTCTACTTCTTCATAATAATTTCCTTCCACTTCTTCCATACCACGGTCTTCCCATGTTCCCGGAAGGTGTATATCATCACTGTTATCAGCGTATTTTCTTTCTGCTTCTCTAAGAGACTGTAGCCTTGATATCTGACCTATTTCTGGCTCAACCCACGATGTTGAAAGTGTTTGCCCATCCTCCCATACGCAGTCATTATCTTCATAGCATTTTTCATCAAAGTACTCCTGTGTTACAGTATAGTCTGCAGCAGGAAGTTCTCCATCACTATAAGGAGAGTCCGAACTGTAGTTTCCGTAGCTTGCCCCATCACAGAACTGGTTCCTTGATTCTCCGCCTCCAATTATAGAGCTCGAATCGTTAGGGCCTTCTTCTTCATCACAGTAAAATATTTCTGGATCAGCATCTGAAAGACCTAGTGCTTGTGAACAGTCTTCGATTCCTGCAACATAGTAGAATCTGTCCCATTGTTCCTCATCCTCATTCCATATAACTCTTCCTCCATCACAAGACTCTTCATCTCCTCCTACAGCACCTTTATCGCTGCTTGGACTGTCGCAGTCTTCATCAGGACTTACAGTAGAATGATCACTTTGGTAATCGGAGCTGTGGTGATCTATCTGGCTATCAGCGTCATGATCTAGGCCTGTGTCACATTCTCCTACTTCATCCCATGTATAGTATGTACCCCCTCCTAGCCCTGGATCTATATATTCTTCAACACACTTGTATAATTGACCATTACTTTCTACTACTTGAGGCACATCGTCCCCATAGTTATTCCCCATTTTAGCACCTTCTCTACAGATGAAATAATAGGGTCCATCTCCAGAATATGATCCTGGTTCGTGTTGCGGCGGCTGGTCAGGCGGTGTAACTGCCTCACGATAGTATTCTGGGAAGTTTCCTAAAATGATTTGCCCATCTAAACGATAATCTCCATCATCATGAACCGGTGTTTGACTATCAATGCCCCAGTGACTTCCTACATCGCCATATTCCCATTCGTTTTCTGATGTAAAAGATTCTCCTATAGCTTCCTCAGCACCAGACTGAGAACTACTGTATCCTGCGCTTTCAGAGTTCTCAATAAAATCTTCGATAGTCATACCTCCATCTAAGATAGGATTATCTCCGGGTTCTAGAGTCCATTCTCCATAGTCATTAGAACCGCTCCCATAGCTCTGCACCATTAATCCTGCCCCATCATAATTATCTATATTGACATTCCACCCTGAAACATCGCTCCAAATATCATCTGTTAACTGAAAATTCCTGAGTTCAGGATTATCTCCTGAAGTATCCAGGTTAACAATCATATTTTTTCCATAGTGGGTGTCCATATCATTACCTTCTACAGTAAGAGACCCGCCACTTTCTGACCACTCTTCTTCACAGCCTCCGTCACAGATATAATAAGTAACTGTTAAAGAACCACTATCTCCTGCAGAACAAGAAAATTCTCCAGGCACCGCATCTTCAACAACATAATCCGATCCTGATTGAGACACACCGCTTGTCGTTCCATCTCCACAAGCAGATATCGATAAAACCGTTCCACCGCCCCAGCCACTACTAGAACTTGGGCATGCTTCGGAACCATCTTCATCACATTCTATAACTATATCATCCCCTGCACCATACTCAATAGTTTCATCAGGAAATGTGAGATGGCTAGCTGAAACAAAACCCATTAACAAAAATATAGATACTATTAACAGCGATATTTTATGCATACATACAACTTTAGTTAGGCCTCAATAAAAACCTTTACCCTATCTAGAAAAGTTCTATTTTAATTCCTCTAGATTGAATTTCTTCTTTGAAGCCTTTTGCATCTGTTTCTATCTGTTCAAATGTATTATAGTGAACAGGAAGTACTAGTCTAGGTCTTACCGCTTCAACTAAATCAACTGCGTCGTGTCGATTCATTGTATAATGTCCCCCGATTGGAGGAATTATCACTTCAGCCGTAAGACTTTGATGTTCTGGTATAAAGTCTGTGTCACCGAGATACAGAATTTTTACTTCTTCAAAATTAAGTAGAATACCCATACCTTCTCCTTTTTGATGAAAAGGTAGGCCTTCCTCATCTACATGATCTCCATCTTCTAAATTATATGCTGGTAAGGCCTGTATTTTGAGACTATCTAAATTTATTGTCTCCCCGATATCTATAGACTCAATACCTGAATCAAACTCAGAACTGTCTATCTCTCGGTAAAGCATAATTTTAGTTTCTGGATTAGAAACCTTTTTTATTGCCTCAGGATCATAGTGATCAAAGTCATCGTGAGTTACAATAACATAATCTGCGTCACTAGGACTATTTTCTACTACCTCACTCCAAGGATCTATATAGATATTCTTTCCGCTCTGCTGAGAAGTTATTTTTACTGAAGAATGTCCGAGTCTTTCAAAAGTTAGATCTTCATATTCTGTATTCATTCTTTTCTTGAACCTCTTTTTCTTATCCGCTAAAAAGCGAATTTTTTACCTTAATCCTGTCCAGATTGTTTGATACGCTTGGTTTTTGAGCTGTTGGTCAGGACCTCCAAACATTGACATTAATCCCATATAGGATACGTCTTCATCCTCTTGTTGTTCATATTCTTCCCAGTATTTTGCGAGCTTGGCATGGACATTTTGAGTTTCTGAATTAGTGTTAGCAATTCCACACGTGTTTCCTACTCCTACTACAGCCACAGGTCCTTCGAATTCCTGCACTATTTCTTTTACTTTATTGACTGCAGGATCATAGGCCTGATAAATTTCTTTTTTCATTGGTTTACTGGCTTCTGGTGCGCTTTGCTTGATGACTATTCCTTCTAATGGTATATCATGACTGGTGGCTACTTCCTCTATCTTTGATTTTTCTACTCCTGGACCTCCCATCATCACGCCTACACCTTCATTAACAGTTCCTGTTTCTTCTGATTCAAACTTAGCTGCTGCATCAACAGTTATTATCGCATCAAGGTCTTGTCTTTCTGCAAGTGTTTCAAGAGCGTCTCCATATTTACCTAATCTTGCGCCAGGCCCATTACTTTTAATCACATGAACTTCTTGTCCATCTATTTCTTCTTTGCTATGAATTATGTCTTCTGCTATTTCTTGAGGTTCTTCAGTAATAAACTTGGCTGCTACAAGAGGTCCTATTGCATCTCCTATCGGCGCATTATCTGCGAATGCTCTTGTTGCTCCCTTTTGGGCCTCTGCAATTTCCGTATAAATCGGGAGTATCATCTGAATCATTGTCATTACTTGGAAGTTCCGAGTCTTGTTAATTAGTTTCTGGAAGTGTTCAATTATCTTGTGAATCTGATGTGTTCCCATAACGCCTTTGAACGCCATGTTTAAATCTGCAAGTTCTTCTTCATCTTCTGTATCAGCGTTTTTTTCTACGAAGCGTGTAAATTTGTGTTCTGATGCATCTAAGACATTTTCCATTCTGTCTACCATTCCAGCAGGATCAAGAGATGTAGGTGCTGAAAACTGGAAGTTTTTCATAGAACGATACTTCTCCTTAAATTCTTCAGGATTTTTCATATTTTCCATGAAAAACGCCTCTGCATCATTGTGATAAGCTTCTAAATCTGTAAGGGTTGCACTCATTCTTCTGTTAGACTGCCACACCATAAGACGCGGTAGGAAAAATATCAGTACGAAAAACAGTAGGAATGATAGTACTTGTAAGATTATGAATACATTTGTGAGGTCTCCGTTTAGAAATGGCATCATGTCTGTGTAAAGGGGATGCAGCTTTTTTAATGTGTTACCCTCCAAAGCTTGTCTGTCCTGCCGTCACTTCAGCAACCTTTCCATCAAGCAGCAAGACGTTATCGTCAGGTACTATATCTAAATCTCCTTTGAATGATGTGATGTCTACTTCTGTATCAGATTTATTGAGTTCAGAACTAGTTTCATTCGATGAAAGATTGATACTTTCTACAGCAAATCTGTAATTAGTAGTATCCACATCTGAAGCTTCTACAAGAGAGGTCTCTAGCTCCTGGTCTATATTTAGAGAGGTATTGGTTGACATTTCATCAGAGTAAAATCCTGTTGCAGAGCCTGTAACCCGTGTCATATTGTTCATCTCTATAGAACCTCTAAAGTTTCTTAGACCAATATCGTTTTGAGAAGATATTTCAGTACTTCCTTCAAGCGAATTCAGCCCACCTACATCTAACTTAGAAGAGTCTACATCTATTATCTGAGGCTCTAACAGTTTCAGTTCTATCTCAGCCTGAGTATCAGCTTCTGGAGGCTCAAATATCTGATCAATTATTGAGATTGAAGGTATCAAATCTGTAATAAATGAGTCTTCTTCCGGAAGAGCATCATCTACATCTGTTTCAACTTCTCCTCCGCCTACAGCAACAAATACTACTGCTAAAGTTGTAAAAACTGCAGCAAGTATTTTGCCTTCCATATCTTTGTATGAGCATGTCGTAAATATAAAACCGTTTGACTTCATGTTCATATGACGTGACAGCCATAGTAGTAGTGGAACCTGAAGTACCAGAAAACACAGGTTTTATTGCAAGACTTTGCTCCAATTTTGATTATGAACTAAGGCTAGTTAACCCTAATTTTAATCTTTCAGAAGCAAGAAAAACCTGTAAAAACAGCCAGGATACTTTACGCAATACTAAAATCTTTGATTCATTACCAGAAGCTCTACAAGATCTAGAATTCGTAGTAGGTACTAAACCTGAGAAAGGAATCTCTTGTCAGGATTTTAAGTTTAGGAAGAACACCTCCATAGTACTCGGAAGAGAGTCTAAAGGCCTTAGTAACTCAGAGCTCGAATTATGTGACACTATAGTGCATATTCCTTCAACAGGTTATAACTCAGTTAATTTGAGTCATGCTGCCGCCATAATAATGTATGAGGCCTCTAGCAGCTCAGAATTAGCCGCAGAATCTAGTCAACTTGAAATAGTTGAAAAACGAGGAGGCAAAATATTACGAGATTTAGTTGCAAGATCTTCACCCACATCTGAAGAACTTAATCGTTTACTTGGAGAACTTTAATCTGTTTTATCAAGCACTACTTCCTTTGTAGTTCTTTCAGATACCTCTGTTTCTCTTCTTGACCGTATTCCATGTTTAATTTTTCGCAATCCTTTCTTAGCTATCCTTTTTACAGGCCTGTAAACTGATAAAAATAGTTTTAGAGGCACTTTTAGAAGTGTTTCAGCCGTTTTTATCGTTGTAGCTAAGAAACTATAGAACATATAAAGTGATGCTCCTAGAAGTGAGAAAAGCAATAAGTCATTAAACCCAAATTCAGCTCCTCCTAAGAATACTGTTAGTGCAGTATAAAATATGCCTGATAAAATCGCAATAGTAACCGTTTCAAATATCATTTCCATAATCTTGAAGGCTACTACAAATGCTATTATTAGGCCTGTAAGTAGTATTGCAGTTATTACAGGCGTAGGAAGGTTTAAAAACTGCTCTATCATTCTCCTAGCACTCCATAAAGCGGATCTCCTTCTTCAGGAATATAGCTTTCATAAAATACAAAACTTCCTATGAGTATCAGTAAAAAGAGTATTCCTATTAATGGCAATAGAAGTCCTCCTCCTTCATCGGGTTCTGTTGCTCCATCATCGCCATTGGAAGGTTCAGCATCCATTTGCGACTCTACTGTATCTAATGTCGTCTGCGCTGAATTAAACTCAGATTCTGCAGTCTCATATTCTCCTTGTTCCCAGTAAGAATTAATCTGATCAATTTGACCAGATACTTCAGTCAAGTCGCTATCAAGGTCTGCATCATCTATTTCAGGTCTTAACTCATCTATTCTTTCTTGTATCTCATCAGTTCTCTGACTGTAGTCCTCTATTGTAGCGCCTTGTATTTCTAAACTTTCGCTAACTTCTTCATCATCAACCGTACCTACAAATTCTACTGTGCCAGCATCAGGCTCTCCAATTTCAATTTCCACATTCTCAGTTTCCTCCGAGTCTAAATCAAAAGAGTCTGTTTCAATATCAAAAGTGTCTGAATCTACTGAAATATCTTCTATAGTTGATGAAGCAAGATTTTCGACTGTAACTGTATCAGAGTGTGTTTCTCCTTCCGGAACCGTTCCGAAGTCTAGTCGTGAAGGATCAAGTTCTAAATATTCTTCCTCTTCAGTCTCATCTTCATCTAAGTCTACCTGTATACTTAGTGGAATATCTAAAGTAGCGTTAGTAGTATTAGCAGCAATATATCCTTCATAGAATCCATCTGAACTTGGCTCTACCTCCATTACTGCTGTTTCATAATCTTCTACTGACATATCTGACACTGATGCAACATCACTTACGTTACCACCCATTGTGAAATTGACATCAATCTCATCTTCATCTAGATTTCTTACTTTAAACTCCTCTGTAGTAGCCGACTCATTAGTATACAAATCCAGTTCATCAATACCAAGACAGAGATCAGACTCCCATAGTGAACAGCTAGGTCCATCGATATATACTCTAGTTGAATCGTTGTAATCTACATCAGTATCCTGAAAAATTATTTCACCATCTAGGTCTTCAGGTTCAGTATAATTGACATCAAAATCAATTTGTCTTTCCTCGCCAGACTGAAGACTGAAACTATCAGGCATATTAACAACATCTTCTAGACCTTCTATCGTAGTTTCAACATTTTTATCTGCATCCACTAGATTTTCTATAGTTATTTCTTCTGAAAATAGTCCTGTTTTATTGTATTCAAGACTTTTCTCAGATTCAGATTCAAAACTTGCATCTAAATCGCTAACTGTTAGACTAGAAGTATATTCATGAGATTCATTAAATTTGTTGATAGCTTCAACATGCAGTGAATACGTGCCTGGTTCTTCATCTGAAGGTATAATTACATCAGCACTTGCTATTCCATCACTATCGCTGAAGTCAAAGTCTTCTATAGTAAAGTTTTGTTCAAAGTCTCCTCTAGTCAGAGTAGCGTTTAATACCCTGAACCTATCTAAATCGTAGGCATTCAAGCTGAAATACTTCCCCATTCTTAGCCGCATCTCATGCGTTCTATCTTTAAACGCTGTAGGATTACTTCTATCTTCTATTCGGTACGTTTCTAAATCAATCCGATGAGATTCGCTGTAAGATCTATCATCCTCCCATGCATAGAAGTCTATTCTGACCTCGTTTTCGTATTTAGAAGTATTAATATCAGGTATTGTCAAATTTGTGTCAAATAACTGACCATGCTCATCTTCTTCTTCGTCTCCTTCTTCTATGACTTCTACTTCATCCATCTCTTTCTCATCGAAAAGTACTTCTCCAGTTTCATTATAGCCATATATGCTTGCATTAACAGCCTCTACCTGTGCTGCAGTAATACCAAATTCAAGATCTAAATCAGTTTCTACTTCACATCTCTCTGATAGAGTAGAGGTATCACAATTGTCTCCACCAAAAATCTCAGTCGCTTCACCTTCTATGTCAGGACCCGTATTCACAAACTGAGAGTAACTGCCCATATAATTATCATATTCTTCTGCAGTTGTTCTGAGTATATACGTTGAGTTAGCCGCCTCAGGCATCCCTACTTCTGCATTAAAATTATAGCCTGTCTGAGGATCATCATTAAAGTTTTCTAAAAAGTATGATTCTTCGGTCTCAGAGACATTATGAAAATAAATTTCAGGTCTTGGGCGGTCAACTATTTGGCCACTAGTAGTATTTGTTGTTCTCACATCTATTTTGAGCTGTCTCTCTGCCCTTATTGGGTCAATTATATCTGTCAGAAAATCAACTTCTATATCTCCCACAGTTACCGGATAATTTTCGACAGCTTCTGAACCCGAATCATCATACCCTCCTACTGCTTCTCCAAAAGCTCTGAAAGTTACTTCTTCCATATCTACATTATCTGTTTTGAATTCAGCATACCATTTTCCAAGATCATCATGAAAGTTTAGGGATTCGTTTACTGTTCCGTTAAGTGTTTCATATTCATAAATTATATACTGGTTCGAGTAGCTTTCATTCGTCACGTTTTGATGCAAATCATCAGGCGTTAGACGGTCTCCAGAATCAGTCTGCAAATCTGCAACAAATATTGCATTTGTATCATTTGAAAGCATATCTACATTATACGGTTCGTCTAAAACCTCGAACTCCCAGTTAGATGCAGTTACCGAGCCTAAAAACATGAAAATAGCTAAAACCATGATACTATACTGTGGAATTTTACCTTGCATATAATACATTTGTTAGAAGAGGGGTTAAAAACTTATTCAATTACTAGACGCATTACAAACAGCTTCTCAAACCAAAACTTCTCTTCGTCTAAGACTTCAAGATCAAATTCTTCAACTAATGATCTGTATTCTGCAAGACTACTCACAATAATTAATGCCTCTCCACCCTCTTCCAAGTAATCAGAAACATTTTCAAGAAATCTTTCAGTTACCTCAATACCTTTTTTCCCGCCTAGCCAGGTCTCAACACCGTTTAAATCCTCATCATGTTCTTCAGGCAGATAAGGAGGATTAAAAACGACTAAGTCATACACCCCCTCAACTTCTTCAAATAAATCTGATCTCAGGACGTTTATTTTTTCAGGCAGATTACTAAGAGCTTCAGGGTTGATATCAGTAGCAGTAACCTCAGCTCCTTTTTCCATCATAGTCCTTGCAATAAGACCATTACCAGTACCTATCTCCAGAACTTTTTTTCCCTTGAGCTCTCTCTTTTCTACGTTTTCTTTCAAAAGCAAAGTATCTTCCCGTACTGGATATATCATTTTGAAGCCTTCAAAAATTTAGAATAACGTGCTAAAGATTTTTCGACCATTAAATTAAAGTTTAGGTAAGATCGAGCGCTGATATAGAACGAATAGTTTAAATGCATGACTTCTGTAAGCCTTTCACTAGGAACTTCTTTCTTCAAAGTTTCGAACTCTTTAGAAACAATTTTTTCTAGGCCTGAGAACGCCTTATTGGTTACAAAGATGTACTTACTCCGCATAAGAAATTGTAAACTCCAGAGTTTAAAGTTTATTATGTCGTTTGAGAAAAATCTGTATTTCTTTTAGTTCTGATACTCCGAGATTGATTACTCTTGTTTCCGAATTCGGAATTTTATCTCGAAGTGGCTTTAACTCATCTTTATTCTTACCAAGTATATTCCGTGAGTCCACGAATGCGTTGCGTAGTTTCTTCCTTTTATGAGTGAATAAGGCTTTTACCAATTTGAAGAAGGTTTCTTCATCTTCTACGCCATGGCGTTCCTTGTTAGGATAGAGTTTGATAATAGACGCATCTACTTCTGGCGCTGGATAGAACTCTCGTCTTGAGATGTCTGTAAGCTTGACTGGTAGGAAGTAATACTGTGCCATGACTGTGAAACGCCCATAATTTGAGTCTCCAGGTTCTGCGACCGCTTTGTCGGCAAGTTCTTTCTGTACTATTAGAGATGATTGTACTTGGGAGTCTCCCAGTTTTTCAAATATTTCTGATGTAATTTGGAAAGGTATGTTAGATATACATCTCTCAAATTCGCTGAAGCTGATATCTAGTGCGTCTTCATTTACAAGTTCTGCTTCTGGAAAGTTTTCTTTCAAATAGTTTGCAAGAACTGTGTCTTTCTCTACTACAGTTAATTCAGAGGTATTCTCCAGCAATTTTTCTGTAATTACTCCGAGCCCTCCTCCAATCTCTAGAGTTTTATGCTCTTCTAATTCTCCGGACTCTACTAGGGCTTTTACAGTATTGTTATTAGTTAGAAAGTTTTGGCCATCTACAGGTTTCAAACCTATATCTCGAAGTTTTTTTTCGACATCCATTTTTTATGTGAATAGCCGAGTTCTGACGTCTTCTCCTTTTAATTCCTGGACAATTCTTTTTCTGACTGTTTCTTTTGGATCAGGGATTGAAGGTACTCGTTCTTTGAGATCTTCTAATGATTGGAATTCCTCTTTTTCTCTTTCTTCTAGAAGTTTCTGCATATGTTTTTTTCCAATTCCAGGTAGTAGTTCAAATGCGTGTCTTCTTGGTGTTACAGGCGGGGCTGTGTTGAAGAACTCTATAATGTTATCTTCGTTTTCATCTAGTAATGCATCTAAAACGTATTTTAGTTCACTTTTTGCATTTCCTGTGAGTTCATCATAGTTTATACGGGCTTTGATGAATTCAACCCTGTCTCGATCTCCTTCTCCAATATAAAGTTTTTCTCCTCCCTTAGGTCTTTCATCTTCTCTCATAACTACCTCTAGAAGGGTGTAATATTCTGTGCCTATAGTCTGAGCTACCCGCTCTTCTCTTTCATTTGATTTTCCGTGTTCTAGGAAGTCAAGTACTTGTACATTTTCATCTTTTCCAGACAATATAGACACCTCTCCTAAAAGTATTTCAGAACTTCAACGTTTTAAGGCTTTACTCGGTCTCAATCGAGTTAGTAATTTCTAGAATGCTTTCGATATCTGAGTCTTCAAGCTTTACTCTTTCCTTAGAGAAAATAGCTCTGACTGTGGATTCTTCTGTAGGAACTACTTCTAGTAGTTTGTATATATTCCTAGTCTTCAGACCTTCAATCTCTTCAAATTCGGAATGTAGTTCTTCTAGAGTTTCTAGATCGCTGATTTTAGTGTGACGTGATAGGTTTTCAAGTGCAATTCGTTGTTCGTGAGTAAGTTCTTCTTCATCTCTATCTTTCAAAGCTTCTAGTGCTTCTACAGGGTAAACGTATTCTTCATCTACTACCTTCATTTTTTATTCCACCTTCTTGAGATGCGCAGGTTTGAGGAACAGAGTTTTTGTAACATTCCCATCCTTGATTTCTACTTCATATGAGTCTCCTCTCTTACCTTTTACTTCTCCTGTTTTTCCGTGTACTCTCTGATGAGGCCTTCCTTCTGTTACAGCAGGATTTAACTGGATTCTTGCTTTCTCTCCTTCTTCAAATTCTTTCAAGACTTCATTTACTGTAAGTTTCTCTCTCGGATTAGACGAAAGTTTACTCCGTGCTCCGTGCTGTTTTCCCCTAGATTTTTCTGCCATACTTTATCGACCTATAACAAGACGTTATGTCGTAAACTTTTAAACACTCTTCAATTCCTATGCTTTTCTGCTTTATCTCTAAGCTTCTCAACCTGAATATAAGGCAGCTTTACTTTTCCAATGTTGTATTTATTGGACTTGCTCCCATGACAATCGCTCCCTCCACTTGCTACTAAGCCCTGTTTTTCGGCTATCTCCGATGCATATGCTTCTGTAAAATTAATCCTATAACCATCCTGAATTTTATGCCTATATGTGTACTCAACTTCTAAACCATCTAATCCTAGACGTATGAGCTTCCTAACTATTCTTTCTGCATTTTCTTCATTTAAGTCTCTGCCCGGATGAGCCAGTACAGCAGCTCCTCCGCTCTCATGTATTGCAGCTATCACTTCCCCAGCCCCAACTTTTTCGGTTGGAACATAGGAACTACAATTTTCTCCAATATACTTTTTGAAAGCTTCATTTTCGTTTTTTGCAAGATTTTTTTCCACTATTTCTGCTGCCAGATGAGGCCTTCCAACATTTCCTTCTGATCTGTTTTCTATTTCTTTAAATGAAATATTAGCATCCGAAACTTCGTTTACTTTCTTTACCATTTCTTTCATTCTTTCCCTGCGATAGTTCTTGTTCTTTTCAATTATACTCTGTAGTTCTTTGTTTTCAGGATCCAGAAAGTATCCCAAAATCTCTATTTTCACATTATTTATCTTTGACTTTATTTCTGCTCCAGTAATTACTTCCACTCCATTTTCTGCAATAAAAGCTCGCTTAGAAAGGCCTGGATTAATTGTGTCATGATCTGTGATCGCTATTGCGTCGAGTTCTTGCTTATGCGCATCATATATCCTCTGTTTTACTGTGTCTGTTCCATCGCTTGCTATAGTGTGCATATGAAGGTCTGCGACTTTTTCAGAATTCATTCATCATCTCCCGGAATATGGAACCCTGTAACGTCTAGCTGCACACACGCCGAGCTCTGCCCAATTAGACCTGCTACGCTAGGATTTGTACGCCCTTCATCGCTTGAGATCAACTCTTTGATATAAGTGCCTGACTCGGCCTGAACATCAAGGACCAATAAGTCTTCTTCTATAGTCCAATCAACTTTTCTGACTTCTCTTTTTCTGACTTTATCAGCTCTCCTATGCTCCACACGAGAAGGAGTTCTTTGGTCTACAACACCTTCCAAGTTCTTCAAAGCATCTAAATCGGCTTTTTCTAAGTCTTCTATCTCTATCCATGCCCTATAGCTTTTATCAGCTTCCAGTTGTTTGACTTCTGCAGGTTTATCATGATGCGTTTCTTTTAAATCAAATACTTCAACTCTATCGTCTTTGTTAATTTCTTGACATATTTTTTCAAGATCCAGATTTCTTACAAGCGGTTCGCGAATCTCAACTACGAAAGGTCTTTTTCCATGACATTCAACATCTATATCTTCTCTTCCTGCTCCATGGAACTTTGCATCTATACCCTTACTCTGCTCAATAAAAGGTCTCTGAATAATTTCTTGTACCGATCCCTTGTATTGCTGACCTGTCCAATCGCAGCTATCACATCCGCTGCCGCTGCAATCACTGCATGGCCACTCTGTCTGAGGAAGCTCTCGAGAATACTTGTTATAACGGCCGTAGAAGAGAATTGAGTTAACTTGGAGTTCAACTCTATCTTTTCCTTCTCTCATATCTATTACGGCCATGATATCAGGTCTTTCAAAATTAACATTAAGTTCTGTAACTTCCTCAAGTTTTTTGCCTATCAGTCTTGAAAGCTCTGTTTTGATAGGTTCAGTGAACTCAACTCCATATTCTTCCCAGATTTCTTCCTCTTTTTCTATCAGGTCTACTGGAGGTCTTACACCAAGTAGAAAAGTTTCTAACTGATATCTTTCGAGTGAATTTGCTACCATATCAGTATATCTTCCGACTTCATCGAACACTCCATTACAAACTCCACATTCTCCTCCTATATTTGAGTCAGGTCTTTCATTGAAATGTTGTTCTTTCAGTTCTGAACCATATTTTTTGACTATTTTTCCTCTCGTATGATTTTCTAGCCCATGACCTAGCTGTGCGAACTGTCTTCCTAGGCAGTGGTCACATAATTCGAGTTTTAGAAGTTGTTCTGCTTTTTCCCCTATTTCCATATATTTAGGATGAAGTAGAGTTTTTTAATGAGGCCGGTTATTTTTCTTTGCCTGAAGTTTCATTAATCCCTTTTTAGTCGATGATATGATTAGAATCCTACACTGACCCAGTATCTTGGCTCTCTACTATTGAAAATACATTCCTGCTGGTAATAGCCACAATTAACAATATCTGGCCATAGTCATCAAATATTCAATCAAAAATCTGCTCTTTTGTATTATTTCCAGATTTTAGTCTTAGTTATTGGTATATGGAATGCCTGAATTTTTCGAATAGATTCATTTGGACTTCTGAGGCTTTTTCTCTGTCTAGGTCTATTATCTTTGGATTGGTCCAGATTGATCCTGCTGTATCTATTGTGACAGTGGCTTGGTTCCAGCGTCTTTGGAAAATTGATTCAGTTTTAACAATGTTTTGTACTCTGAAGTATGGTACTACGTAAGTTTTCCTTTTCCATACTCCGTTTCTTATGAATACATTGTCTTTACCTGTACTATAACCTATATTCTCCCACTTCAAGTTTGAGGCTTTTCTAGCAGCTAGTGCTAACAATAATGGTATTGTTAGTAGAAAAGGACCAAATCCTGCGATTATAAGGCCTATTATAGGTACAGCTATGATTGAAGCTGTTAGAATATATCTTCTGAAATATCGGCTCTTTGCTCTTTTATCGATACTCTTGAACTCTTGAGATTGGAATTTGCCTATTTTCTCGGCATAGTTCACAACGTTTTCTCTTTTATCGAATGGTATAATTGCTGTAGACGTGTTTATCTGCTCCTCTGTATCTGCGCCTGCAGTCTCTATTTTGAGAGTCGCATAACCAAGATATCTTTCTAGGAAATTTTCGTTTATTATAAGAGTCTGTATTTTTTCTTTGGGAATAGTAGCGCCCTGGCGGTTGATTAAACCCATTTCATACTCTATGGCGTCGTTTTTTCTCTCTAAGCTAAAGCCATAGTATTTCGTGAATGTTCCTGTAGCTGAGAACAATGTGCTTAGGCCTGTTAAGACTGTTATTCCTATTACTGAAAGAATTAGGCCTCCTATAAGTTGTGTTATTGTTTCTGCAAATATTGTTAGACCTGTCAAAGCTGCTCCTAAAAGCAGTATTCCTACTGCTGCTGTTAGTGGAGCATGACCGATTAAACTTAACATAAGCAGGTTTTTATCGGTTAAAACATAGTCTTCTCCGTCTGTGTCTTCTTGAGTCTCAGGGCTTTTTCGACGGTCTTTTAGTTTTCTAATCTCATTTCGTAGCTGTTCAGCATCCTCTAATTCAAGATATCTTAGTGCAGCCTCGGTGCTAGTTCCTCCTGCAGTCTCTACTTTTAATTCTGCTATATCAAAAATCCTGTGGATTATATTACGGTTTATATCAACATTTTGGACTCTTCTTACAGGTATATCGAGTTTGTTTCTCGTTATTACGCCTGATGTTATTTTTATGTCTCCTTCCTCTATATAGAAATCGTAGTTTTTCCAGTAGAGATATTCGTATACTCCTACAGCCAGTAGTATAGGCAGGAATAAGAGTAAAATCGGCGGAAATATGAATGCAAGAACTATTAAAACTCCGATAGTCCTCGTAAGAGTTTTGTAGTATATACTTTTCTTTGATAATTTCATACGCCGTCAAACCCATGCTCTGATTCTATGGCCTTCGCTTTGAGTTCTTCCTGCATTTCTTCTGCTCTATGTCTTTTCAGACCAGGTATCCTCATATCTGCTCCTCTTGACCCTGCTGTATAGACTCTTAGTGATGCTAGACCCAGGAATCTTTCTACTGGGCCTCTGTTAGTGTCTATATGCTGTACTCTTACGTATGGCACTACCATCGACACTTTTCTGATAACTCCATGATTGATTTCTAGGTGATCATCGTGTACTTGGAAAAACCAATTTCTGTATCTATACTGAGAATATGTCACTAATAGGAAAGGTAAGACTATGAAAGCTAAAGCTGTTAGTGCAGCAGACTGAAAAGCTATATGGGCAAAAATTGCTATAATTAGGCCTAGAAATCCTCCTATAATTGCTGAGGTTGCTATCCAGACTGCTCTAATCTTTTTATCAAGTCTTTCCATATCATAAATTAAGGTAACTACTTTTTAATCTCTTTTATGGAGAACTTATGGCTTTCAATTTGAATTAGTTTGCTCTCCTTCATTTCAAGAATTTCAGCCTTTAGAGTATCGTCCTTAATCTCCAAAATCATCATTGTTGGATTTGAAGGCCTAGCGCTTCCTCCGCCAACTCCTGTACAGCTCCCGGGATTCAGTAACAATACTTCTCCGGAATTATGGACATCTTCTTTGTGAGTATGACCGTGAATTAGTACATTGACTTCAAGATCTTTCAACGCGATTTTTTCTAATGTTGGTACATGTCCTCTTGGCGCAATACCCGTACCGTGATAAACTCCAAATCTTAGGCCTTTATAGTCAAATATCTGAGATTCTTCCAGTCCATCTGCTTCAAAAAAGTCACAGTTGCCCTTAACAGTAAAAACTTTATTTGAATATTCTCGAACTGCATTGTATACTTCTTCTGACGCGTAGTCTCCGGCATGAACTGTTATTTCTGAATCCTCAATTTTTTCCCAGAATTTTTCAGGTATTTTTTCTGCTCTCCCCGGAATATGAGAGTCAGATATTACGGTTATCATACTGTTCAAGGCTGCTACTATATTTATAAGGCCTGAGTACTGAGATACTTATTAAGGGTTTTGACGGAGGGGGTCGAAATTTGAGTTGTATAGCATGGATGTTAAAAATAAGACCCAGAAGTCTGCACTCTTAGTAATGTTGGCATTAACAGACCTATTTTCAAGGTTTGATATACAGCTACCGACAAAATGGCATTCACTAATTAATACATTAAGTGTATCTACAGGAGTACTTCACTCTAGGCTTAGCGTAATGGATGAAGAAGTAGATAAAGAATACCGGCGCATAGAGAAGAACTTTGAAAGACACTTAGGTCTAGAAAGTTTTTACCATCCTGAAGAAATACAGGAAATCAAAGATCAAGTAGAGAAAGCACATCTAAAGTCATAAAGATCTTTAGAACCCTAGTTTCTGCATCATTCCTTGGATATTACCTCTCTTCATCGAGTTTTTGTCAAGCTTATCCATCATATTTTTCGTCTGTCTATAGTGTTTAATTAGCTCTCTTACTTCGTCTTCGGACCTCCCTGACCCTCTTGAAACACGTTCAACTCGAGATTTGTTAATCAAAGAAGGATCATTTACTTCTTCATCAGTCATAGACTCAATAATGTAAGTGTAGGCCCCAATTTTTTCTTCAGTTAACTGTGAAATATTATCTGGCATCTTTCCTCCAAAAGGCATTTGCTTCATCATCTCTTCCATCATGCCTGCCTGTGTAACTGACTCCATCTGCTCCTTGAACTCTTTTAGCGTAAAATCTCCTTCAAGAAGTTCTTCAGGATTTGTTTCCAACTCCTCAACTTTTTCTAATAAAGATTCCAAACTTGGCTGACCAAGCATTTCAGAAACATATTTTACAGGATCATAAATCTCCAGGTCGCGGAGTCTTTCTCCTGTACCGATAAATTTTACTTGTGCATCCGCCTCAGAACAAGCTACAAGCACTCCTCCACCTTTTGCAGAAGAATCCATTTTAGTTACAACTACGCCTGTTATCCCTGCAGCCTCTTCAAAGTTCTGAGCCTGATTACGTGCGCTCTGGCCTATATCTGCAGGCATTACAAGATAAACTTCATCAGGATCCAAAACAGCTTTTACTTCAGAAAGCTCCTGCTTAAGCTCATCATCCAGAGAGTTACGTCCAGCAGAGTCAACGATGACTAAATCAGCATCTAATTCTCTCAGACCTCTTTCCACAACTTTTGAAGGATCTTCTGCGTTAGGCTCTCCATAGAATTCAGCTTCAGACTGTCCAGCTAACTGTTCTAACTGTTCATACGCAGCAGGCCTATCTGTATCTGCAGCAATTAAACCAGTTTTCAGACCTCTCTTCCTATAGTAATCCACTAGTTTCCCTGCCGTAGTGGTTTTTCCTGCACCATAAAGTCCGCAAAGTAGTATTTTCTGCGGCTTAATCTCTATCTCCGGTTTCTCTCCAAGTAGCTCTTCTAACTGGTTGTATACTGTTTCCAGCACATGTTCTTTTTTGGATAAACCTTTAGGCGCTTCTTGCATGGCCTTTTCTCTTATTTCATTACTAAGTTCTGAGACTAATGTTACGTCTACATCTGCTTGTATGAGATCTCTCTGAATATCTTTTACAAGTTGCTCTACTGCCTCTTCATCTACTGCAGCTCTAGATGAGAACTTTTGTATTGAGTCTTTTACCCGGTCAAACATAGTTATACAATAGCCAAGGAATTTTTAAGTCACCATAGGTTCTGCATCAATTATCTTCCAGGCATATTCCATAGACCATAAATTACAATTCCAATCGCAAAACCTATCATAGCTGTACCTATAGAGAAAATATTAGAAGGTAAGAATCCACCACCTTCCAACGAGTAATACGTAAAACCAATCATTAACAGGGCTAGAGCCATGAAATGCGGCGCCTTTATGTTAACTGCAAGTTCCCATAGCCCCTGCCATGACCTAGTCCATGTCGCTACGACTGCAATAAAAATAAGCACCATTGCGCCGTTCCATAGGCCTGAGGCTTGATATATGTAGTACGCTGCTAGACCTGCAAGAATGCCTGTAATGATGTCTATAGTATTCATGTCAGTGTTAAGATTGTTCAGAGATAAAAGTATTAGACTTTGAATGCTGTACTATGTCTGAATTTCCCGATATTGAGTTAGTCTTTGTGTCCGGGCCTGTAGATAGTGATTGCTGGACACATCAGTATAGATACTTTTCTCGGAACTCTACTGTGGAGGTAGTTGGAGGACAAAATTTCTCGGAAACAGTAACTAAGCTTGAGACGCTGCTTGATTCTTCAAAGTTTCAGCATACTGTTTTAGTGGGCGGCGGTCTCGGTAATTACGCAGTACAAGATCTTGAGAATCGGAAAGAAGTGATGTCAACAGTACTTACTGGACCCTTAGAGTCTTTTCCTTATATGCCTGAAAAGTTTTACAACGCAGTTTCAGGAGTTTGGAAGAAGCCTAAAATCATGAAGAAAGTTTTCTTCAGCTCTAATACGAATTATCAGGTTGTAAGAGAGTTTACAGGTCTTAATACTCCAACTTATTCCGATATTGAGAGTTTTAAACTAGGAAGTCTTGAAGTTCCTCTGAAAAACTCTCTTGTTATGTATAACCGCAAATGCAGGTTTTCAAGAGCAGGAACAATTGAAAGGTTAAAACCTAACTGTGAGGTTGCCTTGATAGATGCAGGCACTTTTTCATTTTTTGAGAGACCTCAAGAATTTAACAAGGCTTTGGCTGATTATCTCCGTAACAAGAAAGATGTGCTTGAGCGCAGAGAAACTTTGAAAGCAGTATCTAAAAACAGATCATTAAAAGAGTTTGAGAACAGTTTATTGGTTGAGCAATGATAGCCGGAATCAAGTTGACAGCGGAGAACTGCTATTTAGCAGTGCTTGGAGATGATCTAGAGACCTATGAATTTGAGAAGAATATTGATCTTGTAGAGTCTTTGCCAGACGTAGATGTAGTCGCAATTGACACTGCGTGGAAACTTTCGCATAATGTAGCTCAGGACGAGGAAGAATTGATAGATAAAGGATTTTCTTTTGTACCTGCAGAGATGGAGCCAGAACTAGTTAAACGAGCTGAACATCTTGTAAATCTCTTGAAACATAGAGGCTTTGACTGTGATTTCATCCGATTTGATCCCATAATTTCTTCGGAGGAATTGTCAGTTCATAGTGAGGCAGCATTGAGGAGCCTGGGTCTTGATGTATCTGACATATCTAGTTCCGGTGAGTTTGATGCAGTTCTTGGAGCAGTTACAGCACGATTCTATCAAGAAGATCAGTTTGAGGATATGGGTGTGGTCGTACCCAAATCGTTGAAGGGGTAACACTTAAAAGGTTTTTATGAGTTATCAGTAGGTACAGGAATGTTCTCATGGGAATGGAAAAGTTTTACAGGACGGTAAGGCAGACTTTTGGAGTAGAAAAAGAAGAGCTAAAAGGAGAGATAAAAGAAGAAGTAACAGACGAACTTAGATACGAACTAGGTCAAGAAATATCTTATATAGAAGCTCAGCTAAAAGAATATGAGCAACTTGTTGCCGAGGTAAACCACCTATTATCCACAATGAGAAAGGAACGAATCAAAGAAAGAAGTCAGGGACAAGACGTGCAGATGAGTCTAGAAGACGATGTCCAACCCCTGAAATCCAAGCTGAAAAAGCTTGAGAAATCAATGCAGAAAAGACTGGACGAACAGAAAGCATATACTTAAAAACTGTAGCCCCAACAAACATTGCAAAAAAACACACTAGAGAACTTATCAGACACTTATTCTAATAGTTCATCTAGGAATTTTTCCTTGTCAAACTCTTCTAAATCATCATAGGCCTGTCCATTTCCAAGAAATGCAACAGGCTTACCCGACTCTCTTGCAGCCGATATAACAGTACCGCCCTTATCATCTATATCCATCTTAGTAACTATAAGAGCATCGAACATGCCGTCATAGGCCTTTAACTGCTCCACTACATCATTTCCTGCGAGCCCATCAACTACTAGAAATGTTATATCTGGTTCATTAACTTCAACCATCTTCTGAAGCTCATCCATCAGGTTTCGGTCAGCATGTGACCTGCCTGCGGTATCAATTAATGCAACTTTATCCTCCTTCTCAGCATGCTCTACTGTATCATATGCAACAGCCGCAGGATCAGCCTCATAACCATGTTTTACAACTTTTTTACTCAAAGCATTACCATGTTCCTCAAGCTGTTCCATGCTTGCTGCTCTAAACGTGTCTCCCGCTCCCATAACGGAATCTAGCCCTTGATTTTCCAAATATGAGCTTAATTTTGCTAGCGTAGTTGTTTTACCAGAACCATTAAACCCTATGAAAAAAATCACAGGATTTCTAATATCTCCAATTGCCTCTAAAAATTTGTATTCTTTCAGAGAATTTTCAAGTTCCTCTCTAATAGCGTTATTTATCTCATCTTCTATACTTAGCCTTCCAGCAGTTTCGCCTATTAATCTTCCTGTAATTGAGGCCTCTATATCTTCTGCTGCCTTAAGAGAAACATTGCTCTCTAGCAACTGTAACCTGAACTTTTCAAGCGAAGATTTGATGTCAGACTCTTCTATCTCCTTTTCAGTTACAGAGCTTTTTACATCGTCAGATAGATTTTTTACCGTTTTTTTGAACTTATCAAACATTTTATTCGCCTTGCTGTGCTTGTTGCATTTGTGCCTGAATCTGTTGCATCTGTTGCTGCATTTCAGTCATCTGGCCTTCAAGTTCTTTCTGCGTATCCTTAACTAAACCTATCTGCTTTTCCAGTATCTCTTCTGCTGCTTCTGTATCACGATGCTCAAATACTTCTCCTCCTATATTCGTGACTACTTCGCTGTTTTCTTTTAGTTCTGCTTTAACATACGCGCCTGTACCTATAGGCGCAAGTATTTCTGCTCCTTTCTCCATCTCTTCTAAATCCGATAGAGCCTGCTTAGAATTTTTTATTTCAGCCTGTGTCTGTTCAAGTTGCATCAAATATTCTTGAATCTCTTGCATCTGCTGCTGCAGCATTTGCAGTTGTTGAAGTTGTTCCTGACTCATTTTACTCGAGCTCTTCTAGTTCAATCTGTCCTCGAGAAATTCCGTGCTCGCTTCCTATCTCTGCAAGAAGTTTTTCTTCTGCGTGTTTTTCCGACTCTGCTTCCACTTCTCTCTTTATTTCTTGTTTTTGTCGTCCAGGCCTGATTTTTACTAAGAACTCATATTTTGTCATATAAATGAAAATTGCGAGAAAATTTTAAAACGGTTTCAGGAGTATCTTTCGAATATTTCTGAAGGATCTTCATTGTCTTTAGCCATTTTTATGACTTGTTCTGGATCTGAGTAGTACTCTGATATTATCATTCCAACTCCGTCAAGATCATTTACCTCTCTATCAATCATCCACTGCAGTACTTTCTCTTTATCTGCTATGTTATCATATATATCGTCTCTGCTCATTCCAGTATGCATTTTGAGACTGCTCAATATACTATCTGATTCTCTTTTTCGCGTGATTTCATCTTCTTCAGATTCCCAAGAATAAATTACATTTGCTCCCAAGCTCATCTGTTGTCCGCCTCTTTTGTAACCTGATTTCGCCACTTCTGCTACTTGAAATACTCTTCTAAAATTTCTCCTTCGGTCTCTAAACATGACTACGTTTACATCAACGGACTCAACCATTTGTTCCGCGACATCTATAGGCGGATTTAGCAGTCTTTGAACAGTCTGTTCAGCAGTATCAGCGTGTAGGGTTGAATATACAGAGTGTCCTGTATGCATTGCTTCAAAGAGGATCTCTGCTTGACGTTTCTTACGGACTTCTCCAACTAATATGCGGTCGGGCCTCATACGTAGAGAGTTAACCAGCAAGTCAAGCATTGAAATTTCGCCTTCTCCTTCAGGATTTGCTTCTCTAGTTGTCAATGGAACCCAGTGAAGAAATTCAGGTAACTGTAATTCTCTAGTATCCTCTATTGACAGAATTCTCTGGTTAGGAGGAAGGAAAGGTGTTAGAACGTTTAATAGGGAAGTTTTACCTGAACCTGTACCTCCAGATACTATCATGCTCATCTCATACTGTAAGCAAAGCCAGAGAAACGCTGCTACTTCTTTTGAAATTGTTCCATTCTGAATGAAATCTGTGATTGTCCACGGATCTCGTGCAAACTTTCTGATAGTGATAGTGTTTCCATGAGTTGAAATAGGAGAAAGAGTTGCATTTGTACGGTCTCCTGAAGGCAGATGTGCGTCTAAAAGAGGATCAAGGCTTGTAATATTTTTACCTACTCTTCTAGCGATTTCAGAAGAATAATTGTAGATTTCGTTTTCATCCTCAAATCCTACGTTAGACTTTAACCAGCCAAATTCTTTGTGATACACCCAGGTTGGCTCATCAGCACTATTTACAACCATCTCCTCGAGGTTAGGATCATCTAAAAGGATTTCTAAATCTCCTAACCCTACCATTTGATGGATTAAATTACCAATTAAAATTTCTCTAACTTGACTATCGGCTTTAGGAATCATTGTTTCAAGCTGGTTCTTTACAGCTTCCTTAAACTTTTCTTTAACGTGGCTAAGTTCATCGGATTCAGTAAATTCTTCTCGCGAAAGTTTTACAGACCGTACAGCCTGTGTCCTCAAATTCTGGACAAATGCCCCTGTACCGCCTTTCACTTCAGGTCTATCTAGCTTGTAAATTTTAACATATTCTCCTTGTCTGTCTCCAACAGTAATTTTCGCCGGCACTCCATCCGACTCTACTTTATAACTAGTATCTATTGAAGTAAAAAATTCGTGTTCATCCTCATCGTATTCGTGAGTTATTTCTTCATCAGATGACTCTTGATTTTTGTAATCTTTATTAGAACTCTTCTGCTTCTCAACGCTCCCATTATCTAATTCAGTTACTTCGATGTCAGATTTCTCTTTGGAACTGTCTTTTTTTGAAGATCTCTCAGACTGATCCTCTTGACTTTTAGAAGTTTTATACTCGTTTATTAGTTCTTCCTGTAGTTCTTCCTGTAGTTCTTCCTGCTCTTTTAGGAACTCTTTTTTCCTCTTCTTTACTATTGAATCATCATCTGCCATCCTCAACTCGCTCCTCCAGATAGTTTACGAGTTCAGGCCTTGCTTTATTAGCCATTTCAGCTTTCATTAAGGCCTCATAGTCTGGGTCTTTTATGAGAGATATTTTTCGCATTACTTCAGTTATTCTGTTTTCATTTACGAGCTCATCATAGGAATGTTCAGGAACATCTTCTTTCCTGATTTTTTGACTTGAATCTATAACTGCTTCAACCTTTTCTTTTTTTTCTTCATCTTTCTGTTCTTTTTTCTTTATTGGCAGTAACAATTTTAACTTCTCAAGAATTCCTTTAGAGTTTCCTTCATTTTTAGTTGATCTCGCTTTCTCTATATTTTTTTCAAGTTTTTTCATAGCCTTTAATTCTCTCCTGATAGCTTGCTCTTGTTCTACATATTCGTCGCTTTCTTCAGCATAGTCTAAAACAGTTTGTACTTGTTGAACTGCTTCTCCTGCTTTCTTATTGAGTTTTTGTCCTTGTACTTCAGCTAGATGTTGTCTAATTAGTTGCTCCACTTGTTTCAAAATTTCTTCAATCTCAAGGATCAAATCAATAGTCTGCTTATCAATATTATCTTGCTCTAAATGTCTATCAATTCTAGTCTCAATTACCTCAAGTCGCTCAATAGTTTCCTGAACTGCTTTCTTCTTTTCTTTCTCATTAAGTCCTCCTTCCTTGTTGACTAATTCCTTACGCCTGGCCGCAATTTCTCCTCCTTTTTGTTCCAGTCTAGATTGCAGGTCTTCAGATTTTTTATTGAGATCTTCTTCAATTTCTTGCTTTTTCTTTTCAGATTCTTCTACGTTTTCATCAGTATACTCCAATATTAAGCCAGAAGTGATTGTGTGGTGTTTATTGATAAGTTTTTCTTCGGATAATGCGTCCGCCCATTTCTTTAATCTAGGCTTTTCAACGCCTATTTCTTCAGTAATATCATCAAGTGAGGCGCTACCATGCTCTGCTAAATAATCCATCATGCTATCTACACCTGTCTCTATTACTAAATTTTCCCACTCCTTAGAATCAGCCATGGTTTACAATTATAGTTTTAACTTAACTCGGTTTTAAAGACTGTTATGCTTATAGAATTCGCCGTAATATCTGCGTTCGCCAGTCTATTCATCGCCTCAGTCTTTGATATAAAAAGTGAGAAAGGAGATGTGCCTGAGATAATACTTTTTACAGGTCTTGCAGTAGGAATACTTCTACATCTAATGGAATCGCTTAACACTTGGAGTACTGCTCCATTATACTGGAGTATTGGAGCAGGATTGGCTTTTACCGCCTA